>Ga0194037_1000007_pt1 | contig 166319 bp, 155 predicted proteins | sample JunL306m_MetaG_FD_148653 | JGI IMG/M metagenome (GOLD analysis project Ga0194037, IMG submission 148653) | Anoxic zone freshwater microbial communities from boreal shield lake in IISD Experimental Lakes Area, Ontario, Canada - Jun2016-L304-6m | ecosystem: Environmental > Aquatic > Freshwater >...
AGCCTCAAGCGCTACCTTCGCCTTAAAGTCACTGCTGAATTGTTTTCGTGTCCTTTTTGTCATTACCTGCTCCTTTTGGGGCAAGTTAACAACTTAAACTGCTGTCTAAAAATCGGGGTCCACTATATAGTTCCTTTCCCAAAAAAAGTTACCTAATCAACTTGATTTATTCGCTGAAATGAGATATCCCTTTTCTCATTAAAATTTTGTTTAGAGTTACATCATTCAACAGCAAGATTATCCGCATGATGACCTTATTACTTTGCGATGAATCGAACATCGACAATCACTGATCTAAGGAGATTACCTGCCATGTTAAACAATAAGATTAAAGTGGGCTTCAGTTGCCATGCGGATTCTTTTTCTGCTGGAAAAGAAGCCGCTTTGGAAGCTATTGGAAAGCATGACGGAGTACCCAAGGTATTGTTTGTTTTTGGTGCAATGCGATTTAATCACCGTGAACTTCTTGCCGGCATAACTTCCGTTGCAGGAGATGTCCCCATGGTTGGCGGAACCACTGCCGGCGAAATATCTACTAATGGTTTTTCTACCGGATCGGTTGTCATCATGGCCTTCAGCAATGATGAACTGGATTTTATTACCGGCATAGGTCATGATATGAGCATTGATGAAGCGGCTTGCAGTATGGAAATGGCCAACGATATCCTCAATAACATTGAGTTTGATCCAGATGCATCGCTTCTCGTTTTTCCTAACGGAATGGGCGGAGACGGACTAAAGGTTCTGGATGGCCTGCAGTCTGTTTTAGGAAAAGATTTTGAAATTACGGGCGGCTACCTTGGCGATGACGAAAGGTTTGAAAGTACTTATCAATATTATAACGGATCCGTCTTTAAGGATGCTATCGTCGGGGTTATGATGGTCAAAAAGAAGGGGTTTAAAACTGGAATCGGGGTGCGAAGTGGTTTTACTTCGATCGGAAACAGTTTCATCTGTACTGCCTCTGATGGAAATGTTGTCAAAGAATTTGAACATTCCAATGCCCTTGAACTTTATAAGGATTTTCTGGGTGAAGAACGATCATCAAGGCTTCCTGCTGTCTGTCTGGAATATCCCTTTGGTATTATCGACCGAAATCCCTCGGACAACACTCAAAGCCTGTTTCAATTACGCTGCGGATTATCCGTTGATCATAAACATGGGACAATTTCACTTGCAGCATCTATTCCTGAAGGCAGTGAAGTGACATTGACTATAGCTTCGAGAGGAGATATTATTAACGGAGCGAGGGAAGCCGCTGAGCAAGCTAAGAAATCACTTGCTGGTGCAACTCCTTTGGCCATTATTATGTTCAGCTGTGTTGGAAGAAAGCTCGTTCTAGGACGACGCATACAGGAAGAGGTTGATGCTGTCCGAGAATGTATTGGCATGGATGTACCCCTTATAGGCTTTTATACGTATGGAGAAATTGGACCTATTGATAAAGACACAAAAGAACTGTCATCGGTAAAATTTCATAATGAAACCGTTGTGCTCTGGGTGCTTGGGAAAGGATAAAGAGTACTGATAACCCCCATAACCTTTTTCTCCCAAAAACAGGTCATGATTAATACAGAAACCCATCAGCTTCAGCAGCGTATAATTGAGTTAGAACAGGCTTCGCTGCGAAGCAACCGTATTGAACAGGAACTACTGCAAAAACAAGCAGCCTTACTTGACCAGAATATTAAACTGATCAAGAAATCAATTGAGCTGTCTGATGTAAAACGTCAGCTCGAAGATAAAAATTACGAGCTTGAATTATCGCAGGAAAAACTTGAAGAGGCTTTAAGTTCTTTGCAAGAAAGCGAGAACACCCTCAATTCTGTTCTTGTTAACAGTCCTGATACCATTATTGCCATTGACAGCGATCACTGTATAACGTACATCAATCGATCACTCCCAAGTCAAACAAATATACTGCAGAAAGGTGTCCACCTCTGTGAGCATATTATTCAGCCAGACAACAAGAACAACTTTCATGAAACGATAAACAGGGTATTTACTACCGGAGAGCAGGCCATGCTTGAGAGTGAGCTTTGCCTGACTCACGGAAAAACCATCGATATTGAATCACGATTTGGTCCATCCATGAATAACGGGAAGGTCACGTCTGTTATTATTCTTTTTTCGGATATTACTGAACGAAAAAGGATGGAAAACGAGCTGAAAAGGATGCTGAACGACCTTGAACGCTTTAACCGTGTGATGGTAGGCAGAGAACTTCGGATTAAAGAGCTGCAAACTATCGTTGACGAGTTAAGGGAGAATCTTAGGACTTATACGGGTGTCACTGCGGACGAAAACTGTTATGAATATGATGATATAATTCCAGGCATAAAGTTTGATGTTGATTCCTTTTCAGAAACAGATTTTGATGATGAAGATCTTGATGACCAAGCTGATAAACTGGACAGGGAACAACAGCGAACCGTTCTTCTTAACCTTATCGAAGATGCTAACCTTGCAAGACAGGAGTTGCAAAGGTTGAATCGCAGGCTTGAGGATAAAGTAAGAGAGGCTAGTGAAGCAAATGCAGCAAAAAGCCAGTTTCTTGCTAATATGAGCCATGAAATCCGTACACCAATGGGAGGTATTATTGGCATGTCAGACATGCTGATTGATACGGTTCTTGATTCTGAACAACGCAAATACGTTGACACTATTATCAGCAGCGGTAAAAATCTGCTTGAAATTATTAATGATATTCTTGATTTTTCCAAAATTGAAGCAAACTGCCTTGATCTGGATATAGTCGAATTTGATCTTCTGGAACTTCTTGAAAATGTTTGCGGAATGCTGGGTTTTGAGGCGAATGCCAAGGGCCTCGAGTTGACGATTGTAACCGGTAAAGATTTTCCTTTTGCTCTGAAAGGTGACCCTGTAAGAATTCGACAGATATTTGTAAACCTTATCAGTAACGCCGTAAAATTTACACATCACGGAGATATCGTCGTGAGTTTAATGACTGTAAAGGAAACAACCAATCAAGTTTTAATAAGTTGCAGCGTAAGTGATACAGGAATTGGTATAGCACCTGAGAATATCGATGCTATATTTCGTCCGTTTATTCAAGCAGATGGATCTACAGCAAGAAAATACGGCGGAACTGGTCTCGGCTTATCTATATCAAACTATCTGGTTAAAAAAATGGGAGGGAACCTCAGCGTTGAAAGCAAGCCGGGTAAAGGCTCAGTTTTCAACTTTGAGATTATGCTTGAGAAACAGGATATTCAAGCTGAAGTGCTCCGGGTATTCGATGAGGCTATTGCCGGCTCAAGAATATTAGTCGTCAATAGTAATAGCATTTCACGGAAGATGCTTTGTAATCTTCTTGATTCCTGGCATTGCCACATTACACCTGCTGCCAGTATTCAAAAAGCTATTGCTTTAATCATTAGAAATCATAATAACCCAGAGTCATTTAAACCTTGGGATGCCATTATTCTTGACATTAATATTATGCAGACTATCGGAGATGAACTTGACCGATTTATCAATTCGCTTTATGAACTGCATACCCACAGTGCCATAATAATGCTTGCGTCACCGGGCCAGTCCGGCGAAATTAAAAAACGATTCAGTTCACATGCTTTAAAAATAATCCAGAAACCCGTAAGGCGTATGGAGCTTTTCAGGTCAATTGCTGATATTTTGAATGTTAAAAAGGAACAGTCAAAACCAATTGCTTCAATAAGCACAACCAACCTAAAGGAAAGAACTGCTACAAAAAAATTCAGTATTCTTGTTGTTGAGGATAATCCTGTAAATCAGAAGGTGACTTTATTTATGCTTCAGAAACTGGGACTGTTTCCAGATGTGGTTCCCAGCGGAAAAGATGCGCTTAAGGCAATGCGCAAAAAAGTTTACGATCTTGTTTTAATGGATTGCCAGATGCCGGAAATGGATGGATATGAAACCACGAGGATCATTAGGACTGACCGCATTCTTTGCGAAACTCCGGATGTTCCCATTGTGGCAATGACAGCTCATGCCATGGTTGGTGACAGGGAGAAATGTATCAAGGCCGGTATGGACGATTATATCTCCAAACCGATACGTAAAACTGATCTTGAAGAAATGCTTACCAAATATCTGGGAGAAAATTTCAGCGGTTAAATTTCATTCTTTAAATATTTCAACACAACAACTGATAAGAAACTTCAAAAACTATACCTGGTTTAATTGGTGCTCTCGAAGGCAACTGCTTGTTTTTTTCATATTTACTCACTTCCCTTCAGCAATGTTTCCCCCCTTTCTGTACGTCTCCTTCACTGGTTGCATTCATCTGATTTGTGATTTTCCCAAAGGTCTTGAACTTTCGGAGGTTCGTAATCTGTTACCTATTGTTTGGGTGTTCATGATCAATCAAAGTTAAAGCTATGACCGACACACAAGTTCAAAAAAACAGGCTCGCTGGTGAAAAAAGTCCTTATCTCCTGCAGCATGCTCTTAATCCTGTCAATTGGTTTGTGTGGGGAGAAGAGGCTTTTGAAAAGGCAAAACATGAAAATTTGCCTCTATTTCTTTCTGTGGGATATTCAACATGTCACTGGTGCCATGTCATGGAACGAGAATCGTTTGAAAACATAGAAATAGCTGAACTGCTTAACCGCTATTTTATTTCAGTCAAAGTCGATCGTGAAGAACTTCCAGACATTGACCGTCTCTATATGAACTATCTCCAGTCTACTACCGGAAAAGGTGGATGGCCTATGTCTATCTGGCTTACCACGGACCGTAAACCTTTTTACGGAGGCAGTTATTTCCCCCCGGAAGACAGGTACGGCTTGCCTGGCTTTAAAACTATCCTTGTATCCATCGCCGGTCTATGGAAGAGTAATGAGAAAAAAATCATTGATACTTCTGACACCTTTTTCAGCTATCTAGATGAATTATCAAGCAAAAGCCCTGCTGAACTGCCTGGAGAAAATGAGGCACAAACTAAATGCCTTCAATGGCTTGAAACATACTATGACGAGGAGTTCGGCGGGTTCGGTGCTGCTCCAAAATTTCCCCGTCCCGTATTACTGAATTTTCTGTTCAACCAGGCATACTATACAGGAAACAAAGACGCTCGCATAATGGCACTGAATACTCTGCGGAAAATGGCGGAAGGAGGAATTCATGATCATATCAGCGTTCCAGGCAAGGGCGGCGGCGGCTTTGCCCGCTACTCAACTGATGCCCACTGGCATGTCCCTCATTTTGAGAAAATGCTTTACGATAATGCCCAGCTTGCCATCTCCTATCTTGAAGCCTTTCAATGCAGAGGTGATAATTTCTATAGGGCTGTTGCTCAAGATATCTTTAACTATGTATTATGCGATATGACTTCACCTGAAGGTGGATTTTACTCTGCCGAAGATGCTGACAGCTTTGAAACTCATGATGACATATCAAAAAAGGAAGGTGCTTTCTACCTTTGGAGTGCAGCTGAACTTCGAGAGATTCTTGATGATACAATTAGTTCAGAAATTTTTTTCTTCATTTATGGCATCAGTAACGAAGGAAATGCACAGTACGACCCGCATGGTGAGTTTATCGGAAAAAATATTCTAATACAGCAGGCCCCTGTAGAGAAAACCGCTGAAAAGTTCGGCAAAACAGCTCAAGAAATTAACTCGATTCTTGAAAAATCCCGTAAATTACTGTATGAGGCACGCCGAGAAAGGCCGAGACCCGCACTCGATGATAAAATACTTACTTCGTGGAATGGTTTGATGATTTCGGCTTTATCAAAAGGATACAGGGTGTTGCATCATAGTCAATACCTTGACGCGGCAAAAAGAGCTGCCGGGTTTGTTATGGAAAAGCTTTATGACCAACAAAAGTGTCGTCTGCTTCGCCGATATAGAGACGGCAACGCTGCTATAGCAGGAAAGACAGAAGATTATGCTTTTTTTGTGCAGGGACTTATCGACCTCTACGAAGCATCTTTAGAGTCGCAATATCTTATAACTGCTTTAGAACTTAATGAATTACAGAACACCCTTTTTTACGACAACACACATGGCGGTTATTATAGTACCCCAATTGATGACAATTCCGTACCTCTGAGAATCAAGGAAAATTATGACGGTGCTGAGCCTTCAGCAAACTCCATCAGTGCCTTGAATCTATTACGGCTGAGTGAACTAACTGGAAAAGAAGAGTTTGCTATCCGAGCGGAAGAGATTTTCAGGTCTTGTGGCACAACGCTTGCCGAGCAAAGCCATGCACTACCCCAGATGCTGGTTGCGATAAACTTTATGCGTAACAAAAAATGCAGGGTTATTTTAACAGGCGATTTGCTTGAACCGGAAATGGCTCAACTACGGAAAGTTATTGACGACCGTTATTTACCAGGAACTGTAGTAATACATGCCTCAAATGAAATTAGCACAATCCAGCGATATCCTGAAACCATTCAGACCCGGGCGGAACACCCACAAGCATCTGTATGTATAGACCAAACATGCCTATTGCCTGTAATGGATCCGGTAATGCTGGCAACAAATATATACCGAGCAAGGCTGGCCCCCTACGATAGATAAACTGCCGTGATAAATCTAGAATCACCTATCATTGAAACAGATACTTTTAATATTTACGAACTCCCGGATTCCATAAACAGAAAGTTCACGACCGTAACCAGACTGTTTCACTCCGCCGAAAGGCACTCTTGGATCGGATTTTACAGCGCTGTTGATAAAACAGTTACCGACTTCGAGCTGATCGGCTATAGCAAGTGCTCTTTCGATGGTACTGGAAAATATTGCTGACCCAAGGCCGTAGGGGGTGTCGTTGGCAATTATTATCGCTTCGCAATCGTCCTTGGCTTCAATAAGTGTTGCTACTGGTCCAAAGGTTTCATCACTGTATACTTCCATCCACTTGTGGACCCCTGAGAGAACTGTAGGAGGATAGAAAAAGCCTTTTCCTTCAAGGATTTTTCCGCCACAAAGCAGCCGGGCACCTTCATTAACACTGCGCGTAACCTGACCATGAAGCTGCTCACGGAGGTCGTGGCGCGCTAGTGGTCCGACCTCGACTTTGGGGTCGAAGGGGTCGCCCATCACCACCGACTGCATACGCTGTAGAAGGAGGTGTTCGAACTGCTGAAAAACATGCGAGTGAACGATAAAGCGTTTGGCTGATATACAGCTTTGTCCGCAGTTGAGAAGACGCGCTGCGGCACAAAGATTGACCGCTTCGGGAATATCGGCATCGTCAAGAATAATGTATGGGTCACTGCCTCCAAGTTCAAGCACGGTTTTTTTAAGTGCCTTGCCGGATTTGGATGCAACTGCCCTGCCTGCTGCTGTGCTTCCTGTTAAAGAAACTCCCTGTATTGCAGGGTGTTCAATTATATAGCCCGTCAGAAGGTCAACATCTTCAAGAGCAATATGAACTGCGCTATAGAGGTGTGCAGGAAATCCGGCATCACGAAAAAGCTGTTCGATAGCTATGGCTGACCCTGTTACATTCGGTGCGTGCTTAAGAATAATACCGTTACCTGCCATAATTGCAGGCACTGCAAACCGAAAAACCTGCCAGAAGGGAAAATTCCATGGCATAACACCAAGAACAAGGCCGATGGGTTCGAATTTCACCACTCCCTTTACACCGTCTTCAAACTCCCTTTCTTCAGGCTTTAAAAATGATGCGGCGTGGTCGGCATAATAATCGCAGACCCATGCTGATTTCTCGACTTCAGCGATGGCTTGTGCAAGAGGTTTCCCCATTTCGCGACTTATGAGGGCTGCATGCTGATCTTTTTCGAGCCGCAGAAGTTTAGCAAGACGTTTCATAAAGACACTGCGCTCTAGTAATGAACGGTCTCTCCATGAAATATAGTCCCAGTATGAAAGAGTTATTACTTCACGAATCTCGCCGGATGTCATCGTAAGGTATTCGGCAATCGGTTCTGCTGTGGAAGGGTTGACGGTAATAATCATTGGGAGCAGTTTTCAATGATGAGTGTATCCAAGAAAATCAACTGTCGCGGTCAATACTTTCATAAATGGCAAGATAACTCTCGTAACGCTCAGAATCAATACGGCCAGCTTCGACCCCTCGAAGTATCCCGCACTCCGGTTCTACAGTGTGCGAGCATGAAGAGTATGCGCAGTCAGTCATATACGTAAGAAACTCTTTAAAATAAAAACGCAGATTTTCACGGGTTATGTCTGAGAGATTAAACTCACGTATACCCGGAGTATCGATGATATATCCCCCCCCGGGCAGAAGAAGCATAACAGAGTTACTGGTTGTGTGCAAGCCTTTTCCGGTTTTTTCATTTGTTTCGCCGGTTTTTAACCTGTCGTGTCCGAAAAGAAGATTGATAAGTGTTGATTTTCCGACACCGGAGTGGCCGCTGACGGCTGAAAGCTTTCCGGCAAGTGCTTTTTTCAGCGGTTTCATGCCACGTTTTTTTTCGGCACTGGTATATAAAACTGTGTATCCAAGGGCATGATAGGGCCTCATCATCTTGCGTGTTTCAGTAGAGTCTTCCAGATCCATTTTATTGACCACAATTATTGTATCGAGCTGTTCGGATTCTGCAAAAACAAGGTACCGGTCTATAAGTCGGGTGTTAAGCAGAGGGTCATAGGCAGAAACGACTACGACCAACTGGTCGATATTGGCGGCAATGACTTGCGTTTTTTCTTTGCTGCGGTTGCGACGAACATCCCTTTTTCTTGTAAGGGCACTCCTGCGAGGCAGCACTAAGGTAATAATTGCTTCACTTATATCGGTTCCTGTATCAACCAATTTCAGCTGAACCCTGTCGCCCACTGCAACCAGGGTGGTGTCTCCATTGTCTGTTTTAGTTCCAGGAAAGGTTCGGGAGCGGAACTCTGTACCGTCATCGGAAATAACAATATATGATGCACCTGAAACCTCTGCAACCATGCCGGAGGTAACCGGTTTCTGTTCTTTTTTGTTGTTCATTTTCACAATGCCGTATTCACTTCTGTTTCAATAAATCTATCCTATATCGGCCAGAGAAGATCGTTCATGGTAGTGTTGATGATAATAACTCCTTATCATGCTGTGATTGGGGTCCTGTAGGCGACAGTCCTCTTCCACTAGTTTAAATGACGCAGATCTGGCTGATTGCATGATATCGAAATCACTGTTCAGATCAGCAATTTTTAATCCGCTCAACGTTCCTGACTGTTCTTTGCCTAGAATGTTTCCAACACCCCTTATTTTAGCATCTATTTCAGCAATGGAAAAACCGTCATTTGTTGATACCATAGCTGAAAGGCGTTCTCTGGCCTCTTCCGTTTGCTTTGCATAAAGAAGAAAACAGGTTGATCGGTGCTCTCCGCGTCCTACACGCCCCCTGAGCTGGTGAAGCTGGGCAAGCCCAAAACGTTCTGCATGTTCAATAACCATGACAGTCGCATTAGGCACATCAACACCAACTTCGATAACCGTTGTACCCACAAGCAGATTCAGCTCCCCTCGCCTGAACTTGCCCATCACTTCCTCTTTCTGTTCCGGCGTCATTTGCCCGTGAATCAATCCGAGGTGAAGGTCGGGAAAGACAGTTAGTGAAAGATGCTCGTAACTTTCAACTGCTGCTTTCAAGTCCATTTTTTCAGATTCCTCAACGAGAGGATACACAATATAACCCTGTCTTCCTTCAGCCACCTGCATGCGGAGATAATCATAAACTTTTTCTCTCTCCTTTTCAGGCCGGCAATAGGTTTTGACCGGTGTACGCCCGGCGGGCATTTGGCGAATTACGGTAACATCAAGGTCACCAAACACTCCCATTGTAAGAGTTCTCGGTATTGGCGTAGCCGTCATCAGGAGAACATGGGGGTTTAAAGTTTTTTCCTGAAGCGCTTTGCGCTGAAGCACTCCAAAGCGGTGTTGTTCGTCGATGATCACCAATCCAAGCTTATTATAGATGACCCCTTTTTCGATCATGGCGTGTGTACCAATAACGATATTCAGCTCTCCGGTACAGAGTGCAGAAAAAAGGGCCTGCCGTTCTTTCTTACCTTGCTTGCCAGTTAGCAGCCCCACCTGCAATCCAAGCGGTTTAAAGAAACGCTTCATGACGATATAGTGCTGTACCGCAAGAATTTCTGTAGGTGCCATGAAAGCCGACTGCAGACTGTTATCGGCGGCAAGTGCCATCGCGAACATGGCTACAATGGTTTTTCCTGATCCGACATCCCCTTGCAGAAGACGGTTCATTGGACTGCCGCTTTTAAGATCGCGGTAAATTTCGCGAACCGCTTTTTTCTGGGCATCGGTTAGTTCATAAGGAAGGCTGGCATAAAGTTTTTCGGTAACATTACCAGAATGAGTGAGCTTTACTGCAGATTTGATTTGCATTATTTCGTTATGACGGAGGGCAAAAAAAAGCTGAGCATAAAAAAGTTCAGTCCATTTCATGCGGTAGCAGGCTTTTGCAAGTGTTTCATTCGATGTAGGAAAATGAATTTCACGATATGCTTCGGCGAGGTGCAGTAAACCGTGCTCTACAAGAATGGAGGCACTGAGATTTTCTTCACTGCCCTGCACCGTTGCTTCAAAAGCTCTCGTAACAAGTATGCGTACCTGCCGGGAGGAGAGTCCGTTCTGTTTCATAGCTTCACTTGTCGGGTAGAGCGGAATAATTTTACCTGTATTGTAAAGATCAAAATCGCTGCTGATACTATCTCCTGATTCATGTGGAGACAAACTGAGACGATCAAAATCGGGGTGCTGCATCTGTGGCTGATGCCCGAAATAACCGATTTTACCATGTACAGCAAGAGCTTCACCCTGCACAACAGTGCGGGAAAAATATCTTACTCCCTTGAACCAGGTCAGCTCAAGCACTCCGGTAGTATCGGCAAGCCATACCTTGAATCGTGCTTTTCCTGGAGAGTCCCCCTCGATCTGGGTTTTCAGGATTTTGCCGACAACAGTAACAGTTTCGCCCTCCACAAGGGTGCCGATATTTTTCATAGCCCGACGGTCGAGATATCGACGAGGGAAGTAATCAAAAAGGTCACCGATGGTAACAATACCTGCTTCGTTCAGAATTGATGCTTTTTTTGGACCTACACCTTTCAGGTATATTATTGAGGTAGCACCGGTCATATTAATGGTTGTAACTGGATTGAAATTCTTGTATATTTGCACCTTTACAATTTTATTGCCGGTTATATCACTTATTGTACGATAAAGTCAACGAAAGTCATGAAACAAGATATTCATCCAAAGTATACAGAGGTTACCGTTAACTGCGCGAACTGCGGCAACTCTTTTGTTACCCGTTCAACACGTACGACCATCAAGGTCGATATCTGCAACAACTGCCATCCGTTTTATACCGGAAAGCAGACCCTCGTTGATACAGCTGGACGCGTCGAACGCTTTAACAAACGCTTTGCAAAAGCTACTGTAGGACAGGCAAACGCTCATTAATTAAATTGCACGTTTCAGTTAACCAGCACTAACCTATTGGAACAGCTATGAGTGTGAAAGAGGTTTATCAGAAAACTGAGCCTAAAATGAAAAAGACGATTGAGGCATTTCAACATGAGATTGCTTCAATCAGGACAGGAAAGGCTACGACTACCCTTCTTGACCGTGTCAAGGTAGAGGCCTATGGACAGCATATGCCTTTGAAACAAGTCGGTAACGTTGGAGTTCTTGATGTGCATACTCTTATGGTGCAGATCTGGGATAAATCAATGGTTTCGGCTGTCGAAAAAGCTATCCGTGATGCAAACCTTGGACTTAACCCTGCGGCTGACGGGCAAAATATAAGGGTTAGTATTCCACCACTTACTGAAGAGCGCAGAAAAGAGTTTGTCAAGCTCACAAAAAAATTTGGAGAGGATTCAAAGGTTTCTCTGCGTAATCTTCGTCGCGACATGATTCACGAGATTGAAAAGCTCGAGAAAGATAAAGCGATCAGCGAAGATGATAAAAACAAAGGGAAAAAGGATGCAGACGAAATGCTGCACAAGTTTGAAAAACAGCTTACCGACCTGATTGTCCTGAAAGAAAAAGAGATTATGGAAGTGTAACAGGATCAAGTCCTGATTAAAAAAGGCGCTGAGAAAAATCGGGTAAGTTTTCTCAGCGAACTATGCGATGACGGCTGAAGTTATACATCAAAGTACTCTTTCATTTTACGGAATACCTCCTTTTTTCCAAGCAACCCTGCAATCATACTGAGGACAGTTGCTGTACCTGCAGCAAAAAAGAGTGGCCTTGCTGATATATTATTGGTGTAGTATATCGCGGGGATACCCCGTTCTTTGGCGAAGCTATCCAGTGAGGTTGTGCCAATAACCAGATCCGGTTCATAGTCGAGCACAGCTTGCATATCCTCTTCAAGATACTTTCTATAACGGATTTCAGTGCCGAGCATTGTCAGCACGTTGTGATCTTCCTCCCCAAGCGCCATTCTGGCTATAGATGTTGATGCATAGGGAACTTCAAGACCGGCCTCAAGTAAAAGTCGTACTAGGGAAAGTTCATTGCCTTCGTAACCAGCAACAATCACCTTGCCCTTCAAATGCTTGAACTGAGTAAAGACATCACGGGCTTTCCGTCCTTCTTCATCGGCGACAGCCTGAACAGTAGGCGGATCAAGATCAAGCGATTCACCAATACGGCGTATCCATTGCACCGTTGCATTCGCTCCGATCGGATTACCATGAATAATTTTGATTCCCTTCTCTTCAAGCAGCGACACTGTTCGTTCATAAAAAGGATGAAGCACAGCACAAGCTTCAGCCTGTCCCGCTTCTATATAATCATCCAGTGCAGTTCCCGGGAGCGTAATAACCGACTCAACACCTATTTTCTGGAGTATCCCTCCAATAGTCATAGCATCAAGTGGAAATATCTCTCCAATCACAACCAAAGATTTTGCTTTTTTGGGAGCATCGAATTTAGCAAACCGCTTCAAAAGGGTAGCAACTACAACATCTTTAGCTTCAGGATGAGTTCTGATCTGAAAGGCAGGCAAGCGAACCAGTAGCACCTCTGCATTGCCTGCTTTTCGTGGCAACAGTTCTTCAGCTATTCCAGCTGTTTCGGCAACACAGGTACTCACAACAGGAATAAATCTTACCGATGGATCCAGTGCAATACCCTCAATGGTACGTCGAAGATCGTCAATCATTGTTCCACCTGAAATCTGCACATTCATCAGTTCAGGGGATATAATAGATTTACGTGCAGCATAAAAGTGGGAAACAAACGTCAGTCCATAAAGACAGCCTTGATCAGCCACCAGACAAACCTGAACGCCATCAATTCTTGTAAGTACCCTCAATCCGCCAAATGCCGGACACATTGACTGAGGATGTAACGTTTTACAGCTTTTATTTTCCATGAAGAACACTTTTCTTTAAGACCTGTTGAATGTATGCGCTTCCCGTAATTTTTTCAGGCATTCCTTTCATCCGTTTAATCGCTTCTTCACGGTTAGAAAATTTACCGGTAGTCAGTCTGTAATATTTTATTCCATGGAGATGTGCCGGCCAGATATACGCTATAATTCCTTCGGACTTTAACCGAGCCTGTTCTTTGAAGGCAGTTCCTTCCATGCGAAAGGTCTCCAGGATAATGGTATAGTCACCTTTTTCAATTACAACAGAATCTGCGGCAGTTCCTATGGGGAGCTCATTTGAAGTAACGGTTAGGATTGCATGAGCTCTATTCAATATTGTGCCTTGGGGAACAGCAATAGCTACTTTGATTTGTGGATGCCGGGCGGTTGAAACTGAAAATATGGTTTCAGGATACAGGTAATACAATAAGGCAAGCAGTAGAACGCCAATAAATAATGAGATCAATGGTACAGCGTATCGGCGTCGCTGTCCTCCTTTTCCAACTTGGGCAGGTATATTCCGGGAAAGAACAACTTCTTCCAGATTCTGATACTCTCTGTTCAAAAGCTCCTCCAGAGAGCGTTCGGGCATAAAGCTATAGTTCCCCTGTTCTGCTTCTAACCGACCTAATCCGTTGATTCGGATCTCTCTTTTCTGTGTAACTGCATGAGAAAAAACAACAGCAAGACTTCGAGAAAAGCGTTCGGATTCAGCAGAATTCATCAATCGCATCAAAGCAACCAAACGTGGTGTATCATCGGCTCCAGAAATATGTCTATCGAACATCAGCTTATTACAGGGAGGTATATAGGTAATACCTGATGGGTTACTTATTTTTTTTAACGGGAGATGCATCACCCTGAACGAACCAAGCCCTTTGACTGAAAGGTTCCGAGCAGAAAGAAGTTCGGTAACCATTGCACTGAAAAAGCCGTTTAACAGACGCTTGGCCTCTATCTGATCAACATTCTGCAATGATGCCAGTTCTTTTATCAAATCGTGGTTTATCATAACATCGCCCTTGTAAAATGGGCGTGAACGCTGTGCTGTTAATAAAAGCAGAATATAACACTTCCCTCGGAAAACCCCGACAAGTAGGCTATATACTGCTGCTCAGGTTTAAGGAATCGTGAGAAAGATATCCACAATAAAAAAACTGAAGGGGTTTTGCCGAATGTTTTGTTTTATTTGTGCTACAGACTTTTTCGTATGGCAATTTTTTTTTGGAATGAACATAGAGATTCTTTCAGTCAGTGAACTGACTCAGCAGATTAAATCCGGGCTGGAAACTCTTTTTCCACAGGTCAGGATCAAAGGTGAAATATCGAACTTCAAACGACATAGTTCGGGACATTGCTACCTCACTCTGAAGGATGAAGGTGCTCAGATTGCTGCAGTGATCTGGAAAACCACAGCAAGCCGTTTTGCGGTTTCACTTAAAGATGGAATGAATGTGGTTGCTGAAGGACGTCTTGAAGTTTATCCTCCGTCTGGACGCTATCAACTTATCTGTACGATGGTTGCCGAAGCTGGACTGGGCGCTCTTCAGCAAGCTTTTGCCGAGCTTCTTCAAAAACTTGCAAAAGCCGGCTATTTTAATGCTGAACGAAAGCGACCTGTGCCAGTAATCCCCGAAACCATTGGGCTTATAACGTCACCGACAGGGGCGGTTATTGAGGATATGAGCAACGTGCTTGAAAGGCGATTTCCCGCAGCACGAATACTGCTTTATCCTGTCAGTGTTCAGGGGGCAAATGCTGCTGAGGCAGTAGTATCGGCCTTAACCTATTTCAACACAACAAAAAAAACAAGTCACCGTCCAGAGGTTATTATTATCGCCAGAGGGGGTGGATCTCTTGAGGATCTGCAGGCATTTAATGGAGAACTTATTGCAAATGCCATCTATCATTCAGCAATACCGGTGATCAGTGCTGTCGGACATGAGACTGATCTGACTATTTCAGATATGGTCGCTGACCTTAGAGCCGGAACACCATCTATTGCTGCAGAACTTGCCGTTCCGGATACTCAGGAACTTCTCCGTCACATCGATAATCTTCAATCAAGAAGTGATAGGCTGGTGCTTGGAAAGCTTGAAGGTGCAGAACGTCAGATTTATTCAATCTGCAGCAGCTATGCTTTTAATAGGCCACTTTTACAGATGCAACAGTTTGATGACCGCCTCTGTATTCTGGTTGAACAGATGTCGAGGTTAATCAGATCCGGTTTTAGTGAAAAAGCTGAACGGTATGCATCAGTCAAACAGCAACTGATGATGCTGGATTATAGAAAAACCCTCGAAAGAGGATATGTGCTGGTAAAAAAAGATGGAAAATATATTACGGGTACCAATAAACTGCAACCCGCCGATAACGTAGACCTTCTTTTCCATGATGGAGTACTTCCTGCTGTAATCAGCCGGGAGAGGTTTCTCTGATTATTTTGCGGACGAGCTCAAGATCTTCGATAGTATTTACCCCTGGATTATCGATAAGGGTTTTGATACACTTAATACGGAACCCGTTTTCGAGTAACCTAAGCTGCTCTAGAGATTCCGCCTCTTCGAGCATTGAAGGAGGGAGTTCTGCAAATTTCTGCAAGACTTCGGCACTGAAGGCATAAAGCCCGATATGTCGATAACAAGTGGTCGTTGAAAGCATATTGCGCCTGAAAGGTATTGCGCATCGCGAAAAATAAAGAGCAAAACCTTTTGAGTCCATAACTACCTTCACCACATGTGGATCCTCATACTGTAAAACGTCGTCGGAAAGAAGAGGAAAGACAAGTGTGGAGCAATCGGGCGGATGAGGAGAAAAGAAGGGTTCCAAAGCCAGATCGATATTATCCGGACTTATCAAGGGTTCATCTCCCTGAAGATTAAGGAAAACATCTCCCCCTGTTATTCTGGCTGCTTCTGCTATTCGTTCTGTGCCGCAACGAGCATTCCTGGATGTCATAACAACCTCCGCGCCACAACCTTCAAGAACAGTCGCTATTTCCAAACTGTCGGTAGCCACAACTACCCTTTTTGCCAGGCGGGATTTCAGGGCTTGACGCCATGTACGAACTATGAGTGGTTCACCCTGAAGATCAGCAAGCATTTTTTTTTCAAGACGGCTTGAATCAAGCCTTGCAGGAATGAGAATGACAGCTTTCATAAGCTAATAGCCTTCAAACATAGGTTTGGAGTTGTGGAGCAGCGGCATTCGAACTTACCCCTTCGAGCATAACTGTTTTTGTACGGGAACTTTTGCCTGATATAATATGCACGCTTGACGGAGGGATATGAAAAACCTTGGACAAGAGTTCACAACACTCTTTGTTGGCCGCATCATCTACAGGGGCTGCTTTAAGACTCACCTTCAACCCCCCGTTATAAATCCCGCATATTCTGCTTTTTGATGAACGCGGTGTCGCCTTGATAACAAACACCGCATTGCCATTTTTTTCGCGAAGCTCGACCAACTGAGCAGCTACCCTATCACTTTTGGGACCTTAAAGAAACGATCCTGTTTATCAGGAGCATTATGAAGTACCGCCGTTGATGCTAGTGACGGAAGCTCAACGTCCTCCCGAAGCACGTTGAGCTGGTCGTGGATACTGCTGAGCGGTGCGACACCCTCTGTATCAATTTCATTGAGCTTTTCAACATAGTGTAAAATATTGTTGAGCTCGCTTGTCATCGTCAACATCTCATCATCCGTAAACCTTAGCCTGGCTAAGTCGGCGATATAGGCAACATCTTTCGTTGTAACCGACATAAAATTATTTTCGTAAAATGAATAAAATATCGATAAAATCTCTCCGAAAACATAAGTCTGTCAGAGCATGCATATAGCACCTACTACCTGCTCATCAGGTCGATTTTTCGGACGTTTATCAATTGAAATAAACTCTCGCTGTTCTTCACCGAGATATATTTGTCGTGGTCTGGCGATCTTTTGCTCTGGATCCTTAACATGCTCTATCCACTGGGCAAGCCATCCGGGAATCCTGCCAATAGCGAAAAGAACCGGGAACATATCCATTGGAAATCCCATAGCCTGATATATCAAACCAGAATAAAAATCGACATTCGGGTAGAGCTTCCTGTTGATAAAATATTCGTCTTCAAGAGCAATTCTCTCCAGTTCAAGCGCAATATCAAGCAAAGGACTGCGACCGGTTTCCTCGAAGACCTCAAAAGCAATTTTTTTAATTATTTTTGCTCGTGGATCGTAATTTTTATACACCCTGTGACCAAATCCCATCAACCGTCCTTCTCCAGCCTTAACTGATTTAATAAATTCGGGCACCTTGTCAACGGAACCGATTTTAAGCAGCATGTGAATAACTGCTTCATTAGCCCCACCGTGCAAAGGTCCGTAGAGAGCAGCACAACCAGCCGCTATGGCAGTATATGGATCAACCCCGGAACTGCCCACTGCACGTACTGCATTGGTTGAACAGTTTTGTTCATGGTCTGCATGAAGAATAAAGAGAACATCAAGAGCACGCTCAAGAATCGGGTTTGGCTGGTAGCGCAATTCGGTCATCTTAAACATCATAGACAAAAAATTACCGGCATAGCTTAATTCATTGTCTGGCAGAACATAGGGAAACCCAAGGCTGTGCCGGAAACTCATTGCTGCCAGAGTGGGTATTTTACCAATAAGGCGGCGTACCTGAAGTTTTCGGGATTCTTCGTCATTTATATCCTTTGCATCACGGTAAAAGGTCGAAAGCGCTCCAACTGTACCAACCAGAATACCCATCGGATGAGCATCGTAGCGGAAGCCGTCCATAAACTTGACAATATTGGCATGAGTCATAGTGTGATGATGAATATTGTATGACCATACCGCCAAACGTTCCTTATCTGGCAACTCACCTTTGATCAGCAAGTAAGATGTTTCCAGAAAAGAACTGTTTTCTGCAAGCTGTTCAATAGGATATCCTCTATATCGTAAAATGCCTTTATCACCATCGATGTATGTGATACGGCTTTTGCATGATGCCGTATTTAAAAAACCTGGGTCATATCCCAAGAGACCGAAATCTTCATCCGAAGCCTTGATCTGACGAAGATCCATGGTGTTAAGGCAACCGTGATCAATAGGAACTTCATATTTTTTCCCTGTACGGTTATCGGTAATAGTCAGAGAATTTCTGGAGTCTGTAACGGCCATGATGTTAGCTGTGTTGATGGTTGAATACCAAAATATTTGCTGTTAGAGCATCGCGCACAAAGTTATAAAAATCCTTCAAAATATGGCGGGTAAAAACACTGTTTTTTTAACTATTGTTATTCATTGGTATGAAATGTTGAACCCTCTCGTATTTATCCTGAAAAAAAAGAAAGCCATACCGAAAAATATCCGAAATATGATTTCAATGTCGCACTATAAACGCAATAAAAACAACAAGCTGCAGAATCTGATAACCATGTAATGGGTTAAATATAAAAAGAAAAAAAAGGAAAATACTTTTTGGATATTATGCATTGACTCTATACATTTACTCCTCTTTCAAGGAGCTGTAGCTCAGTTTGGTTAGAGCGCCTGCCTGTCACGCAGGAGGTCGCGGGTTCGAACCCCGTCAGCTCCGCAAAAAAAAGGTACTGTAATACAGTACCTTTTTTAGTTTACTCTTATAGTTACAATCCTTTTTTACCTAGGCACCAGCTCAACCCGACGGTTTTTTTCCCTTCCGGCATCTGAAGTGTTTGGAGCAATTGGAGCAAGATAGGCTAAACCATTTGCTGTGAGACGTGTTGCCGGAACACCATACTCCTTAACTAACAATGCTACAACAGCATCAGCCCGGCGCTTTGAAAGTCCCATATTAAACTCGTAGCCTCCAACATTATCGGTATGACCGACTACATGGAGTTTCAATGCCGGGTGCTCTTTCACAAGTTTTGCGATTTCCTGAAGAGCTGGACGGGATGCAGGCTTGATTTCCCACTTATTGGTATCGAAATAAATTCCGTAGAGGGAAACTTTTCCTGTCGCAGTCAGGGATTTTGACATCTGATCGGCTGTTACTGTCACCATTTTTTGAGCCATCGATTGTGTCTCAATAATGTCTAAGGCTATGTATGCACCACGTTTTGCCTTGTACACCGTATCACTTTTTCCCCATTCTACGACAGTTACATGTACATAGATATTGCCTTCCGGTCGATTCATTTTTGCGCTGGCCACACAAATCCCTGTTTTTTCAGCGGCAAAAAAGATATAGTTACTGCGATTGGTCTGAAGATCCATTGAGCCGAATGGAGCAAGGTAATTGTTCCACCCTGAAGCTGTCTTGTCTATCTTCGAGTCGTAAAGAATAACAAATCCTTTGGATCTCAGCTCATTTAGATAATTTCTGTAAACTTCAAGAGAACCAACATCGCCAGCAGCTTCATACCATATCCGGGTAAGCTTGCCCTCGGGTTTCAAGGGAGGAGAAGCATATTCACGTTTTTTGGTTTCAAGATTATAGCTATTGAAGGTTGAAGTCTGCAATTCGTATTCATCAAACCGCTTAACATGGTATCCAACAATTTCGGAACCGGCAAACCGGCGAAGCAATGGATAATCCTGCGATCCAGGAAGATCGACAGCGCCAGCCTTGACAGGAATAAGCAATAATACCAGACTGAATAGCTGTAGAATGACCTTTAGTTTTTTCATGAGTAAATCTTCCTTCTTGCGGTTTAGTAGTGAATTACCCTTTTTTTCGCTTATCACGAACATAGATAGATTTTGACTGGCCTTCTCCAATAATCCTCTCTTCAAGATCGAAGAGTTTTGTGGCAAATAGCAATTCTCCAAGTTTAATGTAACCGTAATTACGAGGATCAAACTCGGAAGACTGTTTAGCGATGTTGCTGCCTGTCGTGGCCAGAAGAGCCCAACCACTTTCGTCAGAAGAGGCCTCGACCGCATCTCTCAATAAACGCACCAGTCGGGTGTCCTGTTTCAATTCTGCTGCCGACTTCTTGGCAATCGATTCATTTTCATTGATTTTTGCTCGCAGTACTTCGATATATATAAATTTGTCGCAAGCGGAAACAAAAGCTGCCGGGGTCTTTTTCTCTCCGAAGCCATAAACGATCAGGCCTGATTCCCGGATCCTTGATGCAAGTTTGGTAAAATCACTGTCGCTGGAGACAATGCAGAACCCATGAAACTTTCCAGTATACAAAAGGTCCATGGCATCAATAATCATCGCGCTGTCAGTAGCATTTTTTCCCTTGGTGTACCCGAACTGCTGTATGGGTTGAATCGAATACTCCAGAAGCACCTCTTTCCAGCTCCTTAAAGCTGTTGAAGTCCAATCGCCGTATATTCTTTTTACACTTGCCGTACCATATTTGGCAACTTCTGAAAGAAGTCCTTCTATAATTGTTGCCTGCGTATTATCGGCATCTATAAGCACGGCCAGACGCTCTGTTTTTTCCAACGCCATGATGCTGTGGTTTTTTCTATTTTACCGGCAAAAAACTTAGAGCTATTCAGGATACTACTTTAAATCCCTGCTTCTCAATTACCATTGTGATGGTTGCAATGCTTACTAATTTGGGATCATAATCAACGGTAACAATACCTTTTTGATGTGATGCATCGGCATCGATAATCCCTTCAAGATCTTCAAGGGCTTCCCTTACAAGCATTTCACAACTTGGACAGTTCATGCCGCTTACTTGTATTTCATTTTTCATGGATTTACCAAAATAATTCGTTGAATACTGAGATATAATGGTCTACACTTATTCATCAATTCAGCAGGTATGACCCTTCATTAATGAAGTTACGTACACTGCCGCCAAATTGGAAATATTTTCCACCAAAATGGATATGTCTATAATCAGGATTGGCAGATCACTCGGGGAGTGAGTATATTGAGCCATTATGACACATTCCTTACCATTTTCAAGAGTCGGTATACAACGCCTGTCAGTACTGGTTCTGCTGGCAAGCCTGACCATGCTGGTTTCATGCAGCCGGTCATCGAACGAGCTGAAATCCCTACAGCAGCAAGTCTGGAAAAACCCGAAGGATGCAAGTGCTTATATGCTCCTTGCTAATGGGTATGCTCGCAGCGAACGATATGCTGAAGCAGAGGACGCTTATAAAAATGCGCTGGCAATTAACCCCAAACTTGATGAAGCGTATCATGCACTTGGGGCAGTTGCATTCAATCAGAAAAAATATGTTGAGGCTCTGAAATATTTTCAAAAACATCTTGAGCACTCTCCAAAAGACTCACTCTCCCTTTACGATGTCGGCAATGCATATATGCAACTGAAACAATTTGATAAAGCGGCTAAATCGTACAGTGAGTCTATTGATAACAGCGAATCATTTACTGAGGCACATTACAATCTTGCTATATGCTATCTCCATACAGGGCAAAAGGTTGAAGCTCAGGCGATTTATGAGTGGCTTCTTAAGAAAAACAATTATCTTGCTACCTCACTGCAGAAACATTTCAAAAACGAAAAAGTTAAGTGATTAACTCAAGTCGTTATCACAGATCTTTTTTTCCAATAAATTCCGAAATAACAGATTTTTTTTCGATTGGAAACCATTATTGCTGAATTATTGTACAGTTTGTTACAGTCAATGCAATAGAGCAGTGTCCGAGAGTTACAATGCCGAAAAACGTATGAGTGAGCAATATAAGATCAACATATCTTCAGAGGAACCCTTATCCATACAAAAAGCAGTTTCAAGGCTTAAAGAAGATTTAAGACTTTTTGATTGCAAGAGCGCACTAATCAATAGCTCTAATCGAAATCTGCTTGTAACGTTTACTCTGCAAGTTCAGCCGGCAGATATCACTGGATGGTTGTGCCGTCAAACCGTATATCCAAAACTTTTATGGACGAACCGGGAAAAAGATTTTTCGGTTGCAGGAATTGGTGCTGCTGACAGTATAACGTTTGAAGAATCTGGAAATAATGATGCCAGTTTCCATCAATTTGGACTTGCCATTGCAAGTAAGGACCCTCATGCGCGCTACTTCGGCGGGTTCCACTTTAATAACCTGGAAACGCAAGACCCAATATGGCAGCAATTTTCCTCGTTTTCATTTATTCTTCCCCTTATTCAGCTAACCTTTGAAAATAAAAGGTTTTCACTGACTTGCCACCTTTTGCTTGAGGATTGTGTTGAATCCGGAACAAAAATCAGTGCGATCAATGATGCGCTCGATAGAGTAGTTTCCGATTTTGATTGTTCGACAATGAAAGTCCCGGAATTTCTGGATCTTTCTTATAACCCGGATGAGAGAACCTGGATAGAACAATGTCAGAAAGCATTGCAATCTTTTAGTACCGGAGGCATGGAAAAAATCATGCTTGCCCGACAGACTGTTCTGGAATTCGGCAACAGTTTTTCGCCTCTTCTTTTTCTTTTGCAGTATCCTTCTCCGCAAAATGCAATCTACAGGTTCTATTTTGAACCTACTGAAAATAATGCATTTTTCAGTTTCAGCCCGGAAAGGCTCTACCGAAGGGATGGCAATATGCTGCTTACTGAAGCCCTCGCAGGAACCTGTTCTAAAGAAACAATCAGCGGTAGTGATAATGAGGCTTCTGAAGCTCTTCTAAGTTCGGAGAAAGATATCCGAGAGCATAAATTTGTAAAGGATATGATCTATCAGGAGCTCCTCAAGATATGCAGCAATATTGATATGGATAAAGATGTCACGGTGCTGCAACTTAACCGCCTTGCACACCTCTACACCCGTTGTACCGCCATATTGAAACCGGAATTTCAGGATGACAGCTCTGTACTGAAACTGCTCCACCCTACTCCTGCTGTTGGCGGTGTCCCCAAAACAAATGCTCTTGAGCATATCATAGATTTGGAGCCGTTTAGCCGTGGCTGGTATGCAGCACCTGTCGGCTGGGTAAGCCGGAGTGCTTCTGAATTTTCTGTTGCTATCCGCTCAGCTCTTGTTAATGGCCGTTTTGCTTATCTATACTCCGGAGCAGGGCTTGTTAAAGGCTCAAATCCTTTTTCGGAATGGGAAGAGGTAGACCAGAAAATAGGTGAAATTCTGGCTATAACCCGCATGGAAGTATGAACCCATCCGAAATAACCTCGATATGGAGCACCCTTGTCATTGAAGAACTGATAAGACAGGGAGCGGACTTTTTTTGTATCTCACCAGGATCTCGCTCTACACCGCTTACCGTTGCTGTAGCAAGAAACCAGAAAGCAGATTGGAAAATGTTTGCCGATGAAAGGTCTGCCGGTTTTTTTGCGCTCGGTTATGGTCGGGCAACAGGGAAACCTGCAGTGTTAATCTGCACTTCTGGTACTGCGGTTGCAAACTACTTCCCTGCTGTTATTGAGGCATCAATGGATTATCAGCCCATGCTTATCCTTTCTGCCGATCGTCCTTTTGAGTTGCTTGAATGCGGCGCAAACCAAACTATAAGACAGGAAAATATTTTCGGCAGTTACACTCGATGGAATATGCAGCTTCCACTGCCATCCCGGGAAGTTCCCCTCAAAGCTCTGCTCTCTACCATAGCATATGCAGTATCTAAAACACTGGGATCACCGGCAGGACCAGTACATCTGAACCAGCCTTTCAGAGAACCTCTTGAACCGAAAAACACTGATTTACATGATTTCTGGCTGGATCCTTTGAAAGAATGGATGACTGACGGCAAGCCATCGGGAGTTTCATTATTTCCTGATAAACACCCTGAACCCGAAACCATTGCGATACTGCGCAAGGCGCTTTCTGAGGCAAAACAGCCCCTGATTATTGCTGGAAGCATGCACAGCTCTGAAGAAGCTGATGCCGTCGAAGAACTGGCATTTGATTTGAAGGTGCCTCTCTATGCAGATCTTTCTTCTGGCCTGAGACTGAAGAACGGTATTCAACCATGGCAACTGGCATTTCAGTCCCCATTATTCATAAGCCATTTCAAACCTGATCTGGTGTTGCATTTCGGAGGTCATCTGATCGCAAAACATCCAGCAGCTGCGCTGAGGGTATGGAATCCAGATAAATACATTGTAGTTCGTTCTCAGGCGAATCGTTTCTCTCCAGACCATAACGTTACCCTCCGCGTTGAAGGATCCATCGTACAAACTTCGACCTCTCTAAAAGGCTCTCGATCAACATTATCCGGCATAAATATTCTCAATGCTGATGATTTTTTTTTCAAGGCCGGAGAAGAAATTGATGCTGAAACACTCTCACATTATCCCGTTTCTGAAATTTCTGCAGCACGGCTGACCTCAAAACTTATCACAGAACAACAGATACTTTTTGTCTCAAACAGCATGCCAGTGAGGGATATGGATACCTACGCATGCAATGAATCCAATGGCGAGAATGAAAACCTTTATTGTAAACGCATTACATGCGGCATTAACCGGGGTGTAAGCGGTATAGATGGCATTCTGTCCACAGCTGCAGGTTTTGCTGAAGGACACGGTAAATCCGGAACTCTCGTGATTGGGGATCTTGCTTTTCTGCATGACCTGAATGCGCTATCGTTACTCAACACCCTAAGTGTAGCTCTTCGGATTATTGTTGTAAACAATAATGGTGGCGGCATATTCTCTTTTTTGCCTGTTGCAGGGTACAGTGACATCTTTGAAACACATTTTGCCACACCCCAGAATTATAGCGTCCAGTCAGCGGCTGAAACTTTCGGTATAGAGTATGCGTGCCCTAAAACAAACGGTGAATTCTGTGAGATATACACGGCTGCCTCAAACAGCAGTAAAAGCACAGTTATTGAAATAAAAAGCTCACGGCAGAAAAATCTGTTGCAGCATCGCGCCCTTCAGGCAAGAATTGATGCTCTTGCCGTTACATATCTTTACCGATAAATTCATACACAACAAGCTCTTTCATAAGACTTCATCCCATGCAGACAACAATACAGGGCATCCCTTTCCATATCCGAACCGAAGGAAATGAGTCGCTTCCATGCATCGTTTTTCTGCACGGGTTTCTTGGTTCAGGAAGCGACTGGTATCCTGTATCAAGGGGGCTTCATGATGAATATTGCTGTATGATGGTTGATCTGCCAGGCCACGGTAAGGCGATCCTTCTGAATAAGCCTGACGCTGATGGTTATTTCGAACAAACTTTAGATGCCCTCGCAGAACTGATACGCATGAATACCTCAACGCCCTGCCTTCTCGTTGGATATTCTATGGGTGGACGACTTGCTCTCGCTCTCATGCTTCGTCACCCGGCCCTTTTTGTAAAAGTTCTTATAGTCTCTGCATCACCCGGGCTCAAGACAGCAATTGAACAGATTGAGCGACAGAAGCATGATGAAAAAATTGCCAGGAAAATAGAACGAAACTTTGAAGGATTTATTGAAGCATGGTATGACCAGCCACTTTTTTCAACATTAAAACATCACCCTCTCTTTGAAGAGATAGAGAGTATGAGGAAATTCAATAACCCTCGTGACCTTGCTCTTATTATGAGAGTGCTCGGAACAGGAAGACAGCCATCACAGTGGGATAATCTGGAACACAATAAAGTGCAGGTAAGGTTTTTTGTAGGGGAAAAAGATGATCGCTACGTAGAGATTGGTCGCCAAATGGTTAAGTTATGCCCTGGCTCTGATCTTGAAATATTTCCTCATTGTGGTCATACCCTGCAGCTTGAAAACAATGATTTGTTTCTGGATCGTTTGAGATTTTTTTTCAACCAGCAAGAAAAAAAGAACTTATGAGCGTAGTAAACTGGATACAAACAGGCGATTTTACCGACATCCTTTACCATAAGGCTGAAGGTATTGCTAAAATCACTATCAACCGCCCTGAAGTGAGAAACGCATTTCGACCTCTGACTGTTGAGGAAATGATTACAGCACTTGCAGAAGCACGTAATGATGAGTCTATTGGTGTTGTCATTCTCACCGGTGCCGGTAATTTGGCTTTCTGCTCCGGTGGCGATCAAAAAATTCGAGGGTACGCCGGATATGCCGATGACAAAGGAGTTAACCGACTGAACGTCCTTGATTTTCAACGCGATATCCGCACGTGTCCAAAACCGGTTATAGCTATGGTTGCGGGCTATGCAATCGGTGGAGGCCATGTTCTGCATATGCTTTGTGATCTTACCATAGCAGCCGAAAATGCCATATTTGGCCAGACAGGACCAAAGGTTGGTTCATTTGATGGAGGATGGGGAGCAAGTTATATGGCTCGACTTGTCGGCCAGAAAAAAGCACGCGAAATATGGTACCTTTGCCGTCAGTACAATGCTGCTGATGCCTTGTCGATGGGCCTGGTGAACACGGTTGTACCATTGGAACAACTTGAACAGGAAACTGTTCAATGGTGCCGTGAAATACTTGCCAACTCCTCACTCGCGATAAGATGCCTGAAATCGGCACTTAATGCTGACTGTGACGGGCAGGCAGGATTGCAGGAACTTGCTGGAAATGCCACCATGCTCTATTATATGTGTGAAGAAGCGCAGGAAGGCAAAAATGCTTTCGTCGAAAAGCGTAAACCGGATTTCAGTAAATTTCCAAAGCGACCTTGAAAGCGACCCATATCCTTCTCTACAGGTATACTGTTCCTTTTATAGAACCTGTTTCTGTAAAAGGACAGTGGCTGCGTCAAAGGGAAGGCATAATCCTTGCCCTTAAAAATGCGGAAGTGAATCATACTGCATATGGTGAGATTGCTCCCCTACCGGGCCTGCATGAGGAAAGCCTTGAGTCTGCTGAGGAACAGCTTGTCGGGGTACTTTCAAAAAGTGCATTTACCAATAATGGCACTTTACCTGATGGATTATTCAGTTCGGTGCGTACGGGGCTTGAAATGGCTATGATCAACCTTGATGCTGTAATCTCAGGAAATGCTCCGGCGTTTTCAGGGGTTATGGAACGGGCAGCAAAACATGTTCCTGTTAACGCACTGCTCTTTGGTGAAACGTCCCAAGTCGTAAAACGGGCCGAGGAGTACAAGGGCCTCGGGTATCGGACATTCAAGCTTAAAATTTCATCTGGGGAAATAGACACTGCCATCAGGAGCATTAAGGAACTCTATCGCAAGTTTGGAAACGGTATGGAACTTCGACTTGATGCTAATCAGTCTCTTTCACTCGATGAGGCGATCAGCTTTGCCGGACATATTCCAAAAGGCAGCATTGCCTATATAGAAGAACCTTTGACACAAGCTGAACATATCGGTGAGTTTCATGCCAAAACATCACTCCTTTCGGCATTAGACGAAACTCTCTGGCAAAAGCCGGAACTTCTTTATAAAATTCCAGCCGCAGCACTTTGCGCACTGATTCTTAAACCAAACCGTTTGGGAGGAATATCTGCAACGTTGAAATTAGCTCTCTATGCAAAAAAAAACAATTTGCTTGCGGTTTTCAGCTCTGCTTTTGAAAGCGGAATCAGTTTGAGTTTTTACTCGTGGCTTGCTGCTTCAGGAAATTCAAATCCTGCTGCATGCGGCCTGGATACCTACCGTTATCTTAAGCATGATTTGCTTGAAACCCCTTTTGGGTCAGAACAAGGACTGCTGGATGCTTACAGACTTTACAGGGAAGGGATGATTGTGAATGAAAAAGAGCTTAAGCTTACCTCACTCTGGACACTATAAAACCGGACTGCAATAACTTTTCGTTCAAAGCGCCAAAGTTTTCAACCTCTCGTCGCTTTTCGTTTTAGCCTGAGTACAGCAAATGTTCCGCCTAGGCCGGTTATCGGTGCATAAAACACCCCGGAAAAAAGCATATTCATCAGAATATCAATGAAGCTTAATTTAACAGGTGCAAGAGCCTGCTTCTCGGCAGCAATCAGCGCCTGCACCTGCTGCTGTACTTCAGGCCTGCCTTTTGCCAATTCCAGAGCCCAGTCGATCACAAGAGCAAGACTTTCAGTTCCTGGTCTGTAATTGAAGAGCTCCATAAGAAGAAAGGTGATACCTTCTGACACAACACCCCCAACCAAACCTGTTACGAAACCAAGGATAAAGGCTTGATTATAGGTCAGCCGCACTTGAAAACGCATGATTGTCTGATGAAGCGCGACTGTACCGGCAAGGAAAATCCCCGCAAAGAGAAACACATTAAGCAGTGTCAAATAGGGAACGGTAGTCGATACAATAATAATTGAAGCACCCAGAAGAACAGCAAAAAGCTTTCCTGAAAATGGCAGAACAGGTTGATTTACATTATCAGTAGCCATATATCTTCAGGAGAACAATTCATTTAAAAAATCATCCATCGTATAAAAGCCTGGTTTTGTTTTATGACGCAGAGCAAGCCAAGCAGCAGCTTCAACTGCTCCTGAAGCAAAACCGGACCTGTTTTTTGCTGTATGAGAAATTACAATTTCGTCTGCCTCCGAATCAATAAAGGCTGTGTGTTTTCCGAACACCCCACCAAGCCTGAGAGCAGCGACCTGAAGTTCTTCGGGAGCAAGCTTCCTGTCATCTGACAATTGCCGGACAACGGTTTTTTTCCGACTGTTGGCAGACAATATCATATCGGCAGCCCTGAGAGCTGTACCGCTTGGGAAATCAGCCTTTCCTGTATGATGCTGTTCCGCAAAGGCAATATCAAACTGAGAAAAGGGAGCAATAAGCCGTGCTGCTTCGCGAACGCTTCTCAAAAATATGTTGACGCCGAGCGAGAAATTTGCTGAGTAAAGAAGTGATGATCCTGCATCAGAAACCATTTGTTTGACCTGATCCATAACATCATCCCACCCTGTTGTACCCACAACAATGGGAACTCCTGATAAAAGCATAGCCGGAAGATTTCCGAGAAATGCTTCTCTGACAGTGAAGTCAATGATTGCATCGCTACCTTGAAATGCCTCAGGAACGATTCGTGTATCTACATCGAGTATTGCAGAAGTTTCATGGCAGCCCGACTGAGCGATTACGTGAGCAACTTGGCAGCCCATTCTGCCATTTCCAACAAGGGTAAACCTCATAATTATTTTTTGTACTTAACATTTCTGTGAAAAAGTAGCATCTTCGGCCACCCGTTCATTCGTAATTCATAATATCAAGAAGCCTGTCGAGATCATCATTCGAAAAATACTGAATATGAATTTCACCCTTACCACCTTTTTTTTCGACAATACGAACTTTTGTGGCCAGTTTGTCTCTTAGAACTGACTCAAGCTGGGTAATGTGTGATAAGCGCTCGGATGAGTCCTGCTGTACAGGTTTTGACTGATCCTTGAACATGCGATTAACTAATGCTTCGGTCTGGCGTACTGACAGCTGACGGGTCAGAATCTGTTTCCAGACTTTCAATTGCTGCTGTTCTCCAGGAAGGTTAATAAGTGCCCGTGCATGTCCGGATGAAATCTCTCGATTCCTTATGCTGTCCTGAATCTGTAACGGAAGTTTGAGGAGCCTGAGAAAATTGCTGACCGTTGAGCGGTTTTTACCAACTTTCTGTGCTATTTCGTCCTGCGTGAGACTGCACTTTGTTGTCAGGCTTTTCAGGGCCAGCGCAACTTCGATGGCATTTAGATCCTCTCGCTGAATGTTTTCAATAAGAGCAAGCTCTAGCTTGCTTGAATCATCATGAGCCTCTATAACATAGGCAGGAATATATTTGAAGCCAGCCTGAAGAACGGCCCTCAGCCGACGTTCACCGCTGATAAGTTGATAGCCGTCCCCATCCCTGCAAACGGTTACCGGTTGAATAACGCCATTTTCAATGATAGAATTCTTGAGTTCTTCAAGAGCACTTTCATCAAATTCCTTGCGGGGCTGAAATGGATTTGTTCGTATTTTTTCTACAGAAAGACTGCCAATACTTCCTTCCTGGGCAAGTTCCTGTGTCTCATCCTTGGAAGCAGACTCAAATCCCTCATCAGGAATAAGTGCTTTCAACCCTCTTCCCAGTGCTTTTTTAGGCATATACCACCACCAACTTACCGGTCAGCTGCTACTGCCGGACTTTAAATTTTTTAATATTACCGTCTCTTTCGAAAATCTCCTGTGCCAGATCAAGATAGTCTTTCGATCCGATACTCTGGGCATCATACAGTAAAGCAGGTTTACCGTGGCTTGGAGCTTCAGAAAGCCTGACATTCCTGCGTATATAGGTTTTGTAGACCTTGTCTTTAAAAAACTTCTTGACTTCTTCGGCAACCTGCGATGCAAGACGAAGTCTCGCGTCATACATGGTCACAAGGACACCTTCAACTTCAAGTTTAGGGTTTAAATGCTTTCGAACGATACTAATGGTGTTCAGTAGTTTACCCAAGCCCTCTAGTGCATAATATTCGGCTTGAACCGGGATAAGCACTGAATCTGCTGCTGTAAGGGAATTAAGTGTAATCAGCCCTAAAGAAGGAGGACAATCGATAATAATATAATCGTACTGGGCCCGAATTCCCTTGAGAGCTTTCTGCATAACATACTCTCGCTCTCTCATGTTCACCAGCTCAACCTCCATCCCGACAAGATTGACATTTGACGGAAGGACATCAAGATACTCAAGACTGGAAGACTTGATAGCATCCTGAATGTTGCCGCCTTTTACCATAACCTGATAAAAAGTATTATCGATTTCGTCGCCTATTTCGAGTCCAAAGCCTGAAGTGGCATTAGCTTGAGGGTCGATATCGATAAGCAATGTCTTAAACTCAGAAATAGCAATAGAAGCGGCTATATTGACGGAAGTGGTTGTTTTTCCAACCCCTCCCTTCTGGTTTGCAATCGCAATAACTCTGCCCATGTACTAACCAGGGAATTTTATAGCAGTTGAAGTTCTGTAATGACTTAATACATTATAATACTTACATGAACTATTACAAATTTTTAATCACGCTTCATGGAAAGGCTACAACAACAATTTTACAAATGCCCTACAATGGAGCTTTCTGAATTACTTCTTGGAAAAATATTTGTACGTGTATTACCGGGAAATATCCAGCTGAAAGGCAGAATTGTTGAGACAGAAGCCTATTTAGGCAAAGACGATGAAGCCTGCCATGCATGGCGAGGCAAGACAGCAAGAAACCGGATTATGTTTCACGCACCCGGAACCCTTTATATTTACTTTACCTATGGCACCCATTACATGCTGAATATAGTCAGTGAACCTGAAAACACAGCTGGTGCAGTATTGATAAGAGCTATGGAGCCGATTGAAGGTGAGCCGTTTATGATAAAACAGAGAGGAACTGACCATATAAATAATCTGATGAGTGGCCCCGGAAAACTAACCAAAGCACTGGCAATCGATTGTAACAGCAATGGAAACAATCTTTTTAGCGAAGAATTTTATATAGAAAATGCACCGGCATTACCGGAAACCATGATTGGCACCAGTACAAGAGTAGGTATTTCAAAAAGTCGGGAGCTTTTATGGCGAAAATTTATTCTTAATAATCCACATGTTTCGAATGCCCGTGTTGGATAAGTGAGAAAAAGGAAAGTCTTTGCTTGAAAGTTGGTGAAAATATTTCTTTTTTTAGTCTGCCATGGTTAATTGAGATAGAGTGCCAAACACACATTACATGTTGCAGGAGCGTGAATCACTGGAATTCGATATCCTATTTATCGGTGCTGGACCGGCTAACCTTGCGTCGGCGATACACCTGCAGCACATGGTGAAGCGACATAACTCACTCTCAAAGAATCCCCTTGATCCTGCAATAGCTGTAATCGATAAAGGCCGATATGCTGGCGCACACCTGCTTTCAGGGGCTCTGCTTGATCCAAAAACCTTTGATGAATTTTTTCCTGACTACCGAATACAAGGATGTCCGGTCGATACCGCTGTCTCGAATGAAAGCATATGGTACCTGACAAAAAAAAGGAAGTTTCTGTTTCCTTATGTTCCTGAACTATTCAGCAATAAAGGGAAACTGCTCGTTTCGCTCAGCAGACTTGGGGCATGGATGGCTGATGAGGCTCAAAAGGACGGCATTCAACTTTTAGACAATACCTCAGCCTCTTTGCCTTATATTGAAAACGGAAGACTTGCTGGTATTGTGACAGATGATAAGGGGCTCGATAAAAATGGTCACAAAAAAGCCAACTATGAACCCGGTATTTTACTTAAAACAAAAGCCGCTGTTATCGGAGAGGGTTCTGACGGTTCTTTTTTCAGGAAAGTTTGCGAACACTTTCCAATTAGCACTGAAACCATTCCTCAACGTTTCGAATGCGGTGTAAAAGAGACATGGCGGATACCGCCAGGACGACTGGTCGCTGGTGAAATTCACCAGATGTTTGGATATCCTCTCTCGTCTGATGTATATGGCGGAGGATGGCTCTATGCCTTATCCTCGACACTTATCTCTATTGGGTTTGTCACTTCTCTTGAACCTGCATTGCCGTTTTGTGACCCGCATCTTAACCTTCAACATTTTAAAGAGCATCCATTGCTTGCCAAAATTCTTGAAGGAGGAAGCATGATAGAATCGGGAGCAAGAACAATCACGTCTGGAGGTGCTGATGCAATGCCTCCCTTATATGGTCCTGGTTTTCTTGTTGTCGGTGAAACGGCAGGAATGGTGAATATGCAACGTCACAAAGGGCTTCATCTATCAATGAAATCAGGAATTCTAGCGGCAGAAACCCTTTTTGAATCATTGCTGCATAATGATTTTTCAACGAGTCAATTGGAAACCTATTCGGATCGGTTCAAAAGTTCATGGGCATACGATGAACTTTACGCAGCAAGAAACTATCGGGGCGCTTTCGACCATGGATTGTATTCCGGTTTGCTTCATGCCGGCCTTCAACTTAAGTTTCCTGGTCTGTCAATAACCGAAAGCTTTGGAAAGCAACCCCTTGATAAAAAGAATGCACTTCAGCAAAAAAAGTCATCCCTCATTACCGGAAAAGACACCTTGACTCCTGACGGGAAAATTACTTTCAGCAAAACTGAAAGTCTTTACCGATCAGGGACCAAACACGAAGAGAATCAACCGTGCCACCTGCTTATAAAGCCTGATGATATTGAAGAAATCTGTTTAAAAAAATGCATGATTGAGTTCGATAACCCATGCCGTCATTTCTGTCCGGCTCAGGTTTACGAAATAATTCTCAATCCTCACCCGACTCTGAAACTTAATCCATCGAACTGCCTGCATTGCAAAACTTGCGAAACCGTCGATCCTTATGGTATAATTACCTGGACACCCCCGGAGGGTGGTGGAGGCCCAGGCTATAAACTCAGTTAACTTATGAATAAACAAAAAAAAGTTGTTGTCGGTATTTCAGGGGGAGTTGATTCTGCCGTTTCTGCATGCCTGCTTGTCGAGCAGGGCTATACCGTCACGGGTTTAAACATCAAAGTACTTGACTCCTTTGAAGAGAGTCCTACGCTTCAGCTATCTCCACTTATTATAAGCGACCATCCTGATTATCAAATACCTGTGTTCACCCTGAACCTCAGCAGTAAATTCAGGGATGATGTTATCCGCTATTTTCAGGATGACTATCTCGACGGCAGAACACCTAATCCCTGTATGGTTTGCAATAAAAAAATCAAATGGTTCGGCCTTTTTGAGGGGTTGAAGCTGCTTGATGCTGATTTCGTTGCCACTGGTCATTTTGCTGCCACAGCTTTCATTGACGGAAGATACCGGCTCTATAAAGGGGCTGATTCAGAAAAAGACCAGAGCTATTTTCTATGGATGCTCTCACAAAGTGACTTGGCTAAAACCATTTTTCCTCTCGGGAAGCTCACAAAACCTGAGGTACGAAAACTAGCCCACTCTTTCGAAGTAAGGGCTGCTGAAAAAAAGGAGAGCCAAGAGATATGCTTTGTACCACAAGATGATTACTGCAGCTATTTAGCGGGTGCTATTCCCGGTCTTGCCGACAAAGTTGCGGGCGGTGAAATCGTCGACGAAAAAGGCAATGTTATCGGCAAACACCGTGGTTATCCTTTTTATACCATCGGCCAGCGCCGGGGACTCGGAGTTTCATCGAAAGAGCCACTTTATGTCACTTCACTTGACAAGGAGCATAACCGTATCCAAGTCGGAAAAAAGTCATCTATGGAATCTACAACACTGATTGCTTCCGGGCTGAACCTGATCGGCCTGGAGAAACTAGACGTTCCTATTGAGGCCTCTGGAAAAATCCGGTATCGTGACAAAGAAACCCTGTGCACCATTGAACCGCTCGATAATAACTCAGCACATATAGTATTCAACACACCTAAAAATGCCGTTTCGACCGGACAGGCTGCGGTCTTTTACCGCGACAGCGAAGTAATCTGCGGCGGGTTCATTACCAGGATCATTAACACACCTCAACAATAACCCTATTCTGACATATGCTGCAGCGAAACAATCTATCACTCACCTATCTGGACCTTGAACCCGCCAAACCGGAACACGCTCCACTCCTGATCATGCTTCATGGATACGGAAGCAACGAAAAAGACCTTATTCAAATAGCTCCTGCACTAAAGCCGGAATTTCGCTATATCAGCGCCAGAGCACCGCAAACGATGGATTTTGGCATGTACGGCTGGTTTCCGCTGGAGTTTACCCAGCAAGGAATCAACGTGGATTACAATGCGGCACAAAAAGCGCTTGAGCAGTTTATATATTTCACCGAAGAACTCATCAGGATTCACCAGCCTTCGGGTAACAAGGTTTTTCTTATGGGATTCAGCCAGGGAGCCGTCATGAGCTATCTCACTGCGTTTAATGCTCCGGAACTGCTACATGGTGTAATAGCTCTTAGTGGACAACTTCCCGAAAAAACACTGCCGAATGATGCAAACAAATCTTTACTCAGGAACCTGCCATTTCTGGTAATGCATGGCCTCTATGACGATATCCTGCCGATTGCAAAAGGACGTACTGCTCATGAATGGCTAAAGCTGAATGTTGATGATGTTACCTATCGGGAATACCCTGTAGCACATCAGATTTCCGACAGCGGCATTGAGCTGATCAGATCCTGGCTTCAATAAAAATTACCTGAACCTCGGAGCAAGCCCTAAAATTCTGAAAAAGGAAGAAATCGCCGCAGTATATCAGTACTGCGGACAGTGCCGGAAAAAATGTAATTATCGACTTAATCGTATATTCTCTTTTTTTTTAACCGCCTCCCCGCATATCATAATGAAGGATACACTCTTAAATCTGCTGGAAAAGCGAATCCTTATGCTTGACGGTGCTATGGGCACCATGATTCAGCGCCATAAATTACAGGAAAAAGATTACCGGGGAACAAGGTTTGCTAACCATTCGCATCCGCTCATTGGGAATAACGATATCCTTGTTCTGACACGCCCGGACATTATTTATGCACTACACTGCGACTTTCTCGAAGCAGGTTCGGACATCATTGAAACGAACACCTTTAATGCAAACCCGATTTCTCAAGCTGACTACAACGCGTCAAACCTTGTCAAAGAACTAAACATTGAAGCTGCGCGTCTTGCTAAACAGGCTGCAAATGAGTATACCACTCGAACACCTGACAAGCAGAGATTTGTTGCCGGATCCATAGGGCCGACCAACAAAACCTTGTCTCTCTCTCCAGATGTCAATAATCCCGGTTTCCGTGCGGTAAACTTTCAGGAGGTTGTCGATAACTACACCCTTCAGCTTGAAGGGCTGATAGAGGGAGGTGTCGATCTATTGCTTGTTGAAACCGTATTTGATACGCTCAACTGTAAAGCTGCGCTGTTTTCTATCGAAGAGTTTTTCAACCGCACAGGGCTGCGTATCCCGGTTATGGTATCGGGAACCGTCGTGGATGCCAGTGGTCGAACTCTTTCCGGTCAGACCACCGAAGCGTTCTGGATATCAATCGCCCATATGCCGGACTTGATTTCTGTCGGCCTTAACTGCGCACTTGGCTCCAAACAGATGCGGCCATTTATTGCTGCTCTGGCGGGTATTGCTGAAAGTTTTGTGAGTGTATATCCTAACGCCGGCCTTCCAAACGAGTTCGGAGAGTATGACGACTCTCCGGAATACATGGCCGCACAAATAGCCGGCTTTGCAACTTCCGGATTTGTTAATATTGTCGGAGGCTGCTGCGGAACCACTCCACAGCATATCAAAGCAATCGCAGAGGCAGTCAAGTCACTGAAACCACGCCAGCGCCCAGCCAGACACCATGAGCTGCAGCTTTCGGGTCTTGAGCCCCTGTACGTCAACAGTACAACCGGATTCATCAATATTGGCGAACGAACCAATGTTACCGGATCGAAAAAATTTGCCCGACTTATCAAGGAGGGCAACTACGATGAAGCACTCTCCATCGCACGTCAGCAGGTTGAAAGTGGTGCGCAGATTATTGATATAAATGTTGATGAAGGGATGCTCGATTCTGAACTGGTTATGAAGGATTTTCTTAACCTGATTGGATCTGAGCCTGAAATATCTCGTGTACCGGTCATGATAGACAGCTCAAAATGGTCGGTCATTGAAAACGGGTTGCAGTGCGTTCAGGGAAAAAGCATTGTCAATTCCATCAGCCTTAAGGAGGGTGAAAAGCTTTTCAAGGAAAGGGCACGTAAAGTTATGCAATACGGAGCAGCTAGCGTTATCATGGCTTTTGATGAACAGGGACAGGCTGACAGTTATGAGCGCCGCATTGCTATTTGTAAAAGAGCTTACGATATTCTAACTCTGGAGGTTGGGTTTCCGCCAGAGGATATTATTTTCGATCCAAATGTCCTGACTGTTGCAACAGGCATTGATGATCATAATAACTACGCTGTTGATTTTATTCAGACAGTACGCTGGATAAAAGAAAACCTTCCTTATGCAAAAATTTCCGGCGGTATCAGTAACGTTTCGTTTTCTTTCCGAGGTAATGAACCTGTCCGCGAGGCTATGCATGCCGCATTTCTTTACCATGCCATTCGTGCCGGACTCGACATGGGCATCGTCAATGCCGGTCAGCTTGCTATTTACGAAGATATTGAACCTGAACTGCTGGTAAGGGTTGAAGATGTACTACTCAATCGCCGTTCTGATGCGACGGAAAGACTGGTTAACTTTGCTGAAACGATCCGTGATGGAGGAGAGAAAACTGAAGCAAAGGCAGCAGAATGGCGCAGCGCTCCTGTTGAGGAACGACTGCGCCACGCTCTCGTTAAAGGGATCGTTGAATATATTGAAGAGGATACCGAAGAAGCACGCAAGCTCTATCTAAGCCCGCTTCAGGTTATTGAGGGCCCTCTCATGAACGGCATGAACACCATCGGTGACCTCTTTGCAGAAGGTAAAATGTTTTTGCCCCAAGTGGTTAAAAGTGCCCGAGTCATGAAGCGCTCGGTTGCCTACCTTTTACCATTTATCGAAGCAGAGAAGGCTCTGAACAAGGATACTCGCAGTGCCGCAAAAGTGCTCCTTGCAACAGTCAAAGGCGATGTGCATGATATCGGAAAAAATATAGTCGCTGTTGTACTTGCCTGCAACAACTACGATGTTGTGGATATCGGTGTCATGATGCCTTGTGAAAAAATTCTTGAAGCTGCTGTCCGTGAAAAAGCTGACCTTATTGGGTTAAGCGGACTCATAACACCATCACTTGACGAAATGGTATATGTAGCAAGCGAAATGGAACGTCTTGGCATGACTATTCCACTGCTGATCGGTGGCGCTACGACATCAAGAATACATACCGCTGTAAAGATTGCTCCTGTATATTCTGGCGCAGTAGTCCAGGTGCTTGATGCATCGCGGAGTGTTCCGGTGGTTAACAGTCTGCTTAATCCTGCACTCAGCCCTGGCTACATTGCACAACTCAAGCATGAACAGGCTGGACTGAGAGATAGTCATGCTTCTCGTACAAGCTCAAAAAAATACCTTACTCTTGAAGATGCGCGTTCCAACCGGCCTAAACTGCAATGGGACGAATCTACAATATACAAACCGCTGAAACCTGGTATTACCTTGTTTGAGGATGTCACTGTCGGTCTATTGCGTCCCTATATTGACTGGACTCCATTTTTTATGGCCTGGCAATTACATGGCCGCTACCCTCAAATATTTGAACATGCAGAATACGGCTTAGAGGCAAAAAAGCTGTTTGACGATGCAAATTTAGTGCTTGACAGATTAGAAAAAGAAACACTGCTTGAATTAAAAGGAGTTGCAGGTATCTTTCCTGCGAACAGCACTGAAGACGATATCGAAGTCTATGCTGATGAGGGCCGTGAAACAGTGCTGATAAAACTGCATACACTTCGACAGCAGCAAGAACAAGAAACCGGCAAACGGAATGTGGCACTTGCTGATTATATTGCTCCCAAAGAGTGTGGAATGATTGACTACGTAGGAGGGTTTGCTGTTACTGCAGGTCTGGGTATCGAAAAATTGCTTAAACAGTTCAGTGACGATAAGGACGACTATCACCGCATTATAACACAGGCGCTTACCGACAGACTTGCCGAAGCGTTTGCTGAGATGCTGCATGAAAAGGTGCGGCGAGAACTGTGGGGATACGCTCCGCTTGAAACCATGAAAAGCACTGAGTTGCTGGCAGAGCATTACCAGGGTATCAGACCTGCTTCAGGGTATCCATCATGCCCAGACCACACGGAGAAAGCAGAGCTCTTTACCCTGTTGAACGCTGAAACCAACACTGGTATTACATTAACTGAAACCTTTGCCATGAACCCTGCTTCTTCTGTCAGCGGGCTTTATTTCGCACATCCAGAAGCAAAATACTTTGTACTCGGCAAAATCTGCCATGACCAAATCGAGGATTACGCTCGACGTAAAGGGATGCATATCAAAGAAGCTGAAAAATGGCTGGCCCCAGTTCTGAACTACGATCGAGAGTAACGGCTCATCATGTTTAATAGAAATGAGATTGTCTGTTTAATCCCATGATGCAGTGTTCCATAGATAGTTATTTGCATGCAGTGTGCAATTTTCAGCTACAGCTTCATCATGGGTAAGGGACTGAATGGATGGGTTTTAAAGCGCTCAATGGAGAGTTCAAGAAGCCGTTTATGAAACCCAGCGTTAGGAAAAGCATAGAGTACGTCTGTGACGAAATCGTCATGTAAGCGATACCGAAGCAATCCCCCCGATAAATCTATCCAGTCGGCCTTTCGAAAAGCTTCAACCAACCAGGTGGGATTTGCCTGATATTTTGAAATCTTATGATGCTCTCCAATCATTGCGTCTATTTCATCACACCACGCAACTCTGTCAGTTTGTTCCAGATAACTTCGGGCTAACAATTGAGATGGTACCAGGTAATCAAAGGTGTTATCGGTCCATATTCCTATATCATGAAAAAATGATGCGATAGCAATTTTATCTTCAACATCTGTAAGGTTTCCAGCAAGTGCACTGCAAAAGTTGAAAACACGCATACAGTGATTTTTGTACCCATCAAAATCTACACCTAAGCTTTGCCGATATTTTTCAAATAACTCATCAAGCAGAATCGATTCATGGACAACATTCCTCACGTTAGGTTTCATCCTGAGGTTTTGAACCATTGATAATATGTCCTTTCAAGAAGGTTTATAGGAGCATTAAATATTTTGAGAAGGCACAATGTAGACCTTTCTATACTTCTTATCCCTAACAACAACATTATTATTCTACTGGTTATTATGGTTGTTCCTGGCTCAGTCAGGTATTGTGTTTGTCTTTTTCACGGTAAGTTCTTCGATTTCAAGCTTTTTGATGCGGGCGTTTTCTACAGTGACTTTGCCAAGAACAAGTTTTCCTATGACGAGAGTCCCTATAGCGAGCGCTCCTATGGCAAAAGCCCCGAGAGCAAGTGCACCAAATGCAACAGCAGGGGAAGAACAAAAAATATCTGCCCTGAGAGCTTCAGGTAGGGGCGATTTTTTTAACCCTTTATCCAGATTTCTGTGCAGGAACAGCTTCATGATAACAGTATTTAAGTGATCAAACTCCAATTTCCAGATGCTGAGGTGCGGCGCCTGACTACAAATAGGAGTACACCCAGGTTTTTGAGCCAAGGGTGTACTTATACGTGGCTTGCAGAAAGACTATTTGCTAAAGGTCTCCTGCAGGTTAGAGAGATAGCGCTCTATCATTCCGGTGAATTCCATGACGACCAGGGGGGAAATTATGAACTCAAGAAACGAGGGAAAATCGACTGTAAGATCGCCTTTCGTTTTGAGGGTAACTTTTGTTCCGGCCCCTTGTGGAGTTATTGTCCAAGCCCCCTCAACTATGGCATTCCCGACGCCGTGTACCGGAGTCCAGGAAACCTTCTTTGCTGCTGCATCCGCTGTGTACCTTGAGGCGTATATGGTTTGCTGAAGAGTATAGCCTCCTATGCCGATTTTTTCCATTTCCCAACGGAAGGTATTGTCACCCAGATCTACAAGTTGATCTACTTTGGGAAAGTGGGATGCGGAACGGGGAACATCAGCAAGAAGCGCATACACTTTGTCGGGAGTTGAGGACGTTTCAAAATCCCTTTGAATGTTAATAGCTACTGAAAATGACATAATTTTAGAAGCCGAAGCTTCCCCTTTTATTTATTTTGATAAAGGTTTGTTCAGTGCATTCAAAACAGCAGTATCCCTGTCATAGACATCTTCAAAAAACTGGATATCCTCACCATCTGCAACGGCTGTAAGGTAAAGAATAAAGACCGGTATCCGTTTAGGCAGGATAACGGTTGATGTTTTTTTTGTCTTGATCACTGACATGATCCTGTCCCTGTTCCATTTGATACTGTCCTGCAGTACTTGTTCAGCAAGTTCAAGAGGATTTTCCACCCTGATGCATCCTGAACTGAAAGCCCTGGCACTCTTTTTAAACAGCTCTTTCGTTGGCGTGTCATGCAGATATACAATAAACCTGTTCGGAAGCAAGAACTTAACCCTCCCAAGTGAACCATGTTCTCCAGATAACTGCCGCAAGCGATATGGAAAGTTTTTCTCCGTATACTGTGACCAGTTAACCGATGCTGGGTCGACGATACTGCCATTCCGGTCAATAACGTTCAGCTTCTTATGGCTGAGGTAGGATATACTTTTACGAATGCCAGGCAGGGCATCTTTAGCCAGAATGGTTGGAGGTATCACCCATTGTGGATTAAATATGACATACTGCATCTCCGCTTTGAAAACAGGTGTTTTGCGGGCCGGTTGTCCAACTATGACCCGTGTTGCCCAGCGGGTGTTTCCATTTACAATATACTGAAGGGCAAATTCAGGAATATTAACCATGACATAGGTAGGCTCAAGCTCGCTGAGAAACCAGCGGTACCTTTCAAGGTTTATACGAATTTGATCAATCCGACGCTCAACAGGCATATTCATGACCTTAACAGTGACTGCGCCAAACGCTCCGTCGGGATCAAGACCGTTGCGTTTCTGAAACTTTTTTACCGCCTCAACCAATTCTTTTGTGTAGACTTTTGAGGTATCGGATTCAGAACTCCCAATTTCGCCTGAAGCTTCAAGACGTTTATGCAGCAGCAAAACACGATTATCTCTGGAACCTTCTGTTAAAGTCGGCCCTTCCGGCAATACAGGCCAACCTCCTTCCCTGGCAATTGAACGGTAACGTGCAAGAACGGCTTTAAGCTTATTATATTTGGGATATTGTGGGTGAAGATCATTTAAAAGTACGGCAATTCTTTCGTTAATAAGAGCATGCTCAAGCCTGTACTCAAGGGCACTTCGGCTGACTGTATTATTGAGGTTCCAATTCTGGTCCAGTTTTTTGGGCTCAACCTTTCCGTAACGAAGGTGACTGGCAAAAGTAAAATAAGCATCACTCAGAAGAATATCATAACGGGCCTGAGATTCAGGGGTTAATGATGGGTGACTTTGAAACTCCCTGATTTCATTGATATGATAGTCTGATGGTTCAAGACCATCATTTACTGCACCCTCAACAGCACTGATAAGCTCAGAAACCATTAGAGGCTTTATCCATACAGGCTGGAATCCCCTTGCAGCATAGAACCGGGCAAGGTGGGGATTGATAAACTTCTGTTCAGCAAGTTCTGAATGGGTATTCGGCTGTAATAGCCGATCGAAGAATCGTCGAATATGTCCTGTTACGCTATTAGTTACAACACTTTTTTGCTGGTGACCCGTACTCTCTTTCTTGTGCTGAAGAAGTTCCTTTTGAGAGACTGGAGGTCTTTCCGGAACGGGCTGAACAGGACTGAACGCCAGCCAGAAAAGAAGGATACCTATCATACGTGTTGGTATGCGTTTAGAATTCGATTCAAAGGTCGTCTATGGAGCAAAGCCAGATCAGGATTGAAAAGTGTTGACTTGGTAGCATAATCCTTGTCGCCATGGAAAATGAACAGGCAGCTTCCCCCTTTGATAAGATCAATCACCTGCTGAAAACTATCAACCGAGATAGCTGGACATCCCTGGCTTCGCCCAAGGCGGCCATGTTTCCTTATATAATCATAGGATACATAGTTAGCACCATGAATCACAATGCTTCTTGATTCAGCTCGGTCGTTAATGCCTCGTTCCATACCAATAAGCCTGAGTGAATAACCGTTTTTACCGTCATAGGTATCACCGGTTGTAAAAAAGCCAAGACTGCTTTGATGGGAACCCGGATCGTTGGAAAAAAATTGCGCGTAATTTTCACCACTTCTGCGTCCATGAGCTACCAAACCTGAATAAAGCAAACGGCCCTCGTTGACATCGATAACAAATAGTCTTTCATCAACTGAAGGGCGATTAAAATCTATCACCGTCAAAATACCATCACGGTTAACTTTTCCCTGATCTTTAAGTGAGTAGTAACCCGAGAGCGCCATACTGAGCACCATCGGATCTATTTTATTTTGGATTTCCGAAGATTGTGAAAGTGCTGAAAAGTTGTTACGGAACTCATTATTATTATCAAAGCTCAATGAGCGTCCTTCTAAAGGAAATACCATAATGAGCATCATAAAAAGCATAGAAATCAATCGAATCATAAGCTGCCTCAAACTGTGTTAAACCGTTACCATCTTTTTCGGTAAAGCGGTATATGCATAAAAAAAAGACCCGGACAGGATACAATTCCGGAGTCTCCTTAATGTTTCAATAAAAAAAGGGGTTCCACACCCCAAAGCACGACAATCAGAAATTCAGTCTCCTTAGAACGGCTGAAAGGGGATAAACGATTTATCCACTAATAAGAAGAAAATAGAAAGGCAAGAAGACCAGTTAAGGTATGATTTTTTTTTGTAAGGGTCAAATCTGCGGTACTCCGCCGGATCCTGTGTGAGCATCAGATACATAGCTCATTGGGTGATCAAACAAAATGGTAGCATCCGCGATTTTCATATACAGCCGTATGTTAAAACGGTGTGGTGCCCAGTTAAGCAGAAATGTTGCAAGAGCCTCCCACATTGATACCCAGGCAACAATAGTGAGGCCTTCTGCTATAACACTATTGATGAAGGATACTCCGCGGGATTCAAAAAGAAAAAGATTGAACCAAAGAGAAATCACTAAAATTACAATTCCGATAATAAGCAGAACACTGGAGGTTCTCTGCATTTTTTTCATAGCGGCAAGTTCAAGCTCTTTCTGGTACATAAAAAATTTATGAACACTTGTACGTACTCGCTGCATAAACTCTTCTGAGGGGAACCGCTCGAATACAAACCTGATGACAAATTCTGAATGACCTATTTCACGAACACATTCTGTCAGATAATAAACAAGATCTTCATCCAGATCCTTTTTATGATATGGTGCTGTTTTGTCAAAATCTTCATACAAATCCTCAACACTTTTTGATGCTACATCGATAATGATTTTTCCATCTCCGGCCTGCTCGTAGCGCTCCAGAACTTTTCTTTTTACTGGATTGTTCCATCCATATATTTTCCAGAAAAACCTTTTTGTCATTTTAAAGACGGAGCGACAAACCGCCACCTTGAACTGATGGTAACCATGATATCCTGCTCTTTTGGTGCTATTTCAGTCGAAATGGCTGAAGGGGCTGCACGCATAGCCATGACATCCATTTGAGGATGATCTCTGTAAGATGGCTGGTTAACACTTACCTCCATAAGTTGCCCAATACGACCTCCAGCGGCCTTTGCCATTACCCCGGCATCCCTGCGGGCATTCTCAACAGCGGCTACAAGCGCCTCCTGTCGAAGCATGTCATATTGGCTTGATGAAAAGGTTATACTTTGTACTTCGTCTGCTCCTGCTCCTACAACTGCATCAATCGCCCGTCCGATTTTTTCGAGAATACGCACCTTGACTGAGATGACATGTCGAGCAGTGTAACCTTTCAGAATGCTTTTTCCAAGGGACTGATCCCACTCCGAACGCGGAGCAACGGTATAACTTGCCGTAGGAGAATCATCAAGGGAAATCCCTTCTGTTCTGAGTGATTTCTGAACAGCCCGATATTTTTCAGCTGTATCTGTAGCTGCTTTATCAGCGGTTTTGGCATCCGATTTAACAACCACATCGAACTTCGCCATATCGGGCTTTACTGAAACCCTGCCTGTGGCCGAGACCACAACCTGACTTTCTTCGGCTTGCCCTGCAGGAGAGATACAGCATCCAATAACTGATAACCAAACACTCCAAAAAAGGAGTTTCCTTTGCATCAACAATACCTATCTCCTTATTATCTAAAAAAAAGTGTACCCCAACTACCACTCTGTCGAATACAAACCTATAATCTCTTTGTATGCAATCGCTACCGCACAGGCTGAAACAGGAATACTGACAAGAAGACCTACACCAAGAGCAAGCGCTCCAAGAAAATTAAGGGCAAAAAGAGCAAACCCTAATCCAAAAAAAGCAAACCAGTTTTTGGTAATGATTTGACGGCTCGTCTCCATGGCCTGCCAGAACTCCATGCGATAATCAATGATTAGAAACGTGGAAAACATATACCCGATTGCGAGATAAATGCCAGGGATCAAAAGCAATACCATACCAAAACCTACCAAAAGACCACCTGCAAGACCCGCGAGAAAAAGAGGAAGTAAATAGTTAAACCCATTGAAAAAATCCGCAAACTGGAAAGGCTTTCCGCTAATGAGCTTGAAAGCAACAATACCGAATCCTGCATAAAGCGGAGCAGCAACTGCAGAAAAAATAAATGAGCCGAAAAATGCAAATTTTGAGCTAACGGCCGATACTGCGAAAATAAGAAGAGTAAACCCTACGAACTCTCCTATATGCTCTTTAAACATCTCCCAGCCCTGCTTGATATAGTCCTGAATGTTGACTGTGTAAGTTGAATTAAGCTGTTTATCAAACAGATGCGGATCAACTTTATTCCCAAAATCAAATGCTGCCATAACTCTTCTCCCTTTTTTTTATTAACGGTTATCCGTAGACAAAGATAGCCCACAGAAAAAATGGAATACGTCTGTGAGTCAAACAGAATTGACTCACAAATAGTTGTATGACTTTCAGATATTATACTTGCAAGTTACAGAAGAGATGTATCTGCACCAACAAATTCATTGAAAAGAATTTTTTTATGGAAAACAAACTAATGAAGATGTTCATGTTCAGGGTGCTCCTCGTCAGGGGATAAGAGACATAAGGTATCGGCAAAAAAACTCTGGGTATTAAATTTGCATAAAAATGCCGCCGAGGTTTTGTCACCGCGCTGTACAACAACTGCACCATCCTGCCATATTCCGTTTTCAGAGTGCCACTGACTTTCGGGAGGGTCACCCTGATTTTGATGAATATTATGCACGCCATACCCCGTTCTGAAAGGCTCGCCGAAAATAAACAGTTTTCTGGAATGCCTCAGAAGGGGCTCAAGATCTCTGAAAGCTGCCGGTCCTGTTCCGTATTTCCATGAAGCAGTTAGTGTTCCTTCAATTTCTGCCTCAAGATTATCTGAATCGGAGGCTACATGATGGCATTCTGTTGTTGGCTGCAGCTCAGGACTTCGATAGTAATCTATTGCACCTGAACCGGGGTGAGAATCAAGGGGATGCCAGCCTTCCTTTAGATGAAGAATTGGCAGTATAGCATCTGCCGCCAGCTCGACAACACGCCACTGGAGGCCATGTGCATCATGTTTACTGTCAAGGTCAATCGGACAACGATATATTCTTCCGCCAGCTCGGACTTTTACATTACAATGGTAATATGTACCATCGTTAACTGTATGATCGCAATAATACTTCTGCAATGTGCCGACCAGAACGCCGTATCCATCATAGAGAGGCATAACAATATGTTTTCGTCTGAAGAATGACAGGTTATTCAATCACAAAATGATAAGTTATACATCTACCTCGCCGAAGCAAAACTGTATCACATACACAGGAACCTCTATACAGGTTTATATCGTTTATCTTTATGTTGATCATTGAGGATAGTTGATGCTTACATACCTTTAGGCCGCATACCGGAATTACCGCAACCGTCAGATTGACTGCAACAAGACCAGGGAAACAGCACATGAGCACAGCAGAACGTAAGTTCCTTTACAGCGGCAGTGAAAAAGAAATAACAGAGCATGCCGCAGCGCTTATTATTACTGAAGCACATAGAGCTGTTAAGGATCATGGTCAGTTTTCACTTGTTCTTGCAGGCGGAAAATCGCCCCGCCAACTCTATCGGCATGTTGCTCAAGGGGTTACAAAAGATATTTTTGAGCGTTATGGGCTTTGGGCATCCGTAGAGAATAGTGTAAATCAGGAGGGAGAAACAGTCTCAATGCCCTGGGCAGAAACATGGTTGTTCTGGGGGGATGAACGAAGGGTCCCGATTGCACATCCAGACAGCAATTATCGCATGGCAGTGGAGTCGCTGCTTGAACATGCTCCTCTGCCGGAAAATCATATTTTCAGAATGCCTGCAGAAAAAGAGGACAGCGAAAAAGCTGCCAGGGAGTATGAAGAGACTATCAGTGCTTTTTTTCGTGCAACCTACCCATATTGTTTACAAGATTTTCCGATGTTTGACTTCATCATACTCGGCCTGGGTGAAGACGGTCATACCGCATCACTGTTTGCGAACAATGCTGACGTTCTTAAGAAACAACAAAGATGGGTACTTGCAGTCGATGAACCTCGGGCAAATCCTCCAGGAAAGCGGCTAACCCTATCCCTACCGGTCATCAACCATGCACGGAACGTTCTGTTTTACACCACAGGAAAAGAGAAGTCAAGACTGGCTGAAAAAATTTTTCTTAATAAAGAGAGATTGTTGCCGGCAAGCCTTGTCAGACCTGAAAAAGGTATGACGTTCTGGTTTACCGCTCAGCTGTAAATACTGCCAGCAGATTCCGGGCCATTTGAATGGATTGGATATGTTTCAGGTGTCATGCCATTGACAGTTTCCCTAATTGAATCTATAATGGCCCATGAATATTCGACACTGTCCTGCCGTATAAAGTTCATCTGATCTCCGTTGACGGCATCAAGCAGGAGACGATGGTAAGGGGTCATGCCTGCTTCAGTAAAGGATGTTTTGTAATCAAATTTCATGTAGACGGGATCTGTAATCACTGCTTCACCGGGACGTTTTGCCCCGAATCGCAACGCAATAGTTTCGTCAGGTTGAATACAAAAAACTACCTGATTAGCGATGTAACTGCAACTTTCTGCCGGCCCGAAATAATTCTGGGGAGGACATTTGAAGGTGATAACGATCTTGGTCATCGTCTGGGAAAGGTTCTTGCCTGCTTTTACATAAAACGGAACATCTTTCCAGCGCCAGTTATCGATATAGAATTTGACTGCTGCAAAGGTCTCAACTGTTGAATCCTGTGCTACATTTTTTTCGGATCGATACCCTTCGTACTGGCCTAACACAACTGATTTTTCGACATCAAAGGATTTAAACGGGCGAATGGAACGGAGAAGTTTTGCTTTTTCGTCGCGGACAGAATCTGCAGAAAGATCAACAGGCGGCTCCATGGCAACTGCTGCGAGAAGTTGAAGGGCATGGTTCTGTATAATATCGCGAAGCAGACCCGCTGCATCATAGAATGCACCGCGGTCACGGATACCAAAATCCTCCGCTATGGTAATTTCGACATTCGCTATGTAATGGCGTGTCCATAAGGGCTCAAAAATTCCATTGGAAAACCGGAACACCATAATATTCTGAACCGGTTCCTTGCCGAGGTAGTGATCAATACGAAAAATACGTTCTTCGTTGAAAACCGCTCCGATAGCGGAATTCAATTGACGGGCCGTCTGCAGATTTGTTCCGTAGGGTTTTTCTACGATAATTTTTCTCCACCCGCCCTGTGAATCATGTTGCTCTCCCAGACCTGCAAGGTCGAGGTTTTTGACAATAATCGGGGCAAGGTCTGGAGGAGTGGAAAGGTAATACAGAATATGCTCACCCAACCCCGACTCGGGTGAAACATCCATAAGCTCTTTATAAAGATCATGATAACCTTCACTATCTGCAAGGTCCAGACTTACGTAAAAAAGTCTTGAGCTGAACTTGTTCACATGCTGTTCATCCAGAACAGTTTCTGGTGAAAGTGTCGTGAGTTTTTGATGCACCTGGTGCCGAAATTCCTCATGGGTGAGGAGAGATCGCCCGACACCTATGATTCTGTATTCGCCCGGTAAATGTCCCCATTTGGATAGTTCGTAAAGTGAAGGGAACAGTTTACGGGCAGCCAGATCGCTGTTGGCACCGAAAATCACGACGGTGAAATTATCGGCATTTCCCTGCATTATGTCTTCCATTTAAGGTTTTTTGCTGAACGCATGTCCCCCGAACTCGTGACGCAATGCGGCGACGACCCTGTCGGATAAATTATCTTCGGAACGTGAACGATACCTGCTGAAAAGTGACGCTGCGATCACTGGAATCGATACTTCATGCTCTAGCGCTGCTTCAATTGTCCAGCGACCTTCTCCTGAATCGGCAATACGTCCGCTGAGATAGTCAAGTTTCGGATCTTTCTGAAATGCACAAACCACCAGATCCATCAACCAACCGCGTATAACTGAACCATTTGACCAAACCCTTGAAACATCTTCAAGATTAAAATCATAACTGCTTGATTCTAAAAGTTCAAAGCCTTCACCTATTGCCTGCATCATGCCGTATTCAACCCCGTTGTGAACCATTTTAGCAAAATGTCCCGACCCAGACTTTCCCATATAACCATACCCATTTTCCACACAGAGATCTTTCAGCAAAGGTTCTATTACATCATAGGCCGCTTTTTCACCGCCTACCATAATACAGGCTCCATGCCTTGCGCCTTCAAGCCCTCCGCTGGTGCCGGCATCAAGAAAATGAATACCACTTTCTTGAAGTCGTATCGCCCTTTTTGCTGAATCGGTATAATGCGAATTTCCCCCGTCAATTATAATATCTCCTGGCTGCAATAAAGGTATAAGAGAGTCAAGGGTTGTATCGACAGGTGCACCGGAAGGCACCATCAGCCATAGCAGACGAGGGGAGGGCAACATATTAACGAGTTCCTGCAGCGAAGTCGACGCTGTTGCCCCTTGTTCGGCAAGAATGGCAACAACTTCTTCCGAAAGATCATAAACAACAAGATGATGATCGCATTCAAGAAGATGCTGTACCATATTGAAACCCATTTTTCCGAGTCCTACAAACCCAATATTCATGTTTTTAAATGGATTATTATCAGAAAACACTCGATTCCGCTCAAGCTAGATCATGCCACGCCTCCTGTTGCAAAATTGACCATATTCTGGTAACGGTCAATCACGACACTGTTAACAGATGACCATGACTTCGTTTCTGCAAACCTAAGCCCGTGGGCTTTTAATTCCCGGTATTTGGCTGAATTTCCATACAGTTCAAGACATCTTGAAAAAAAATCCTCAAAATCTCCGGACCGGGCCACGACGCCGCCTCCCGATCTCTCAACAATATCTTTGCATCCTCCTTCATTTGAAACCACAACAGGAAGCCCTGAGGCAAGAGCTTCAAGAGCAACATTGCAGAATGCCTCTGTTATTGAAGGAAAAAGGAATATATCTCCACTTGCATAGGCTTCAGATAGTTCGACCCCCGTAAGATACCCGGTAAATACAGCCTGGCGCATTCTTCGTCTCATTTCAGCCTCTTTAGGACCAGAACCAATCATAACGAATCTTACGCGATCAGCATAGCCTGACTCCATGAATCGCTCATAAACCCTCATGACGACTTCGACATCTTTATAGAGTACAAACCGTCCGGCAAATACAAAAACCGTCCGACCATCTGCATTCCATGTTGATCGAAGGTTTTCAGAACGGTGAGAAGGATCAAAAAGCTCCTTGTCTACACCCCTTGACCATATTTCAACATTTTTGATGTTCTGGCTTATCAGTTTCAATCGAATACCCTCATTTGGAGCAAAAACGATATCACAACCATTATAAAACCATGTCAGATATTTCCAGAACGGCTTTTCGGCAAACCTGAGTCTGTAATATTTAAGGTAGGAGGGAAAATCAGTGTGAAAAACTGAAGCGAGAGGCAAAGACTTTTTTTTTGCGTAGAGCAGAAACTCTCTTCCGACTATATCTGGTGTCGAAATATGCACAATATCCGGTGCAAATGCATCAAGTTGCCGCCTGGTTTCTGGCTTGAAAAAACCAAGTTTGTAGTCAGGATATTGCGGTATGGGAACAGCCAGCATAGGGTGTACTGTTACGCCATTATGATTATCCTGAAGCGATACGTCAGGTGACCATACCGTTACCTGATGACCTTTTCTCCTGAATGAAGAGACTAGCTGAGATATTGATTTTACCGCACCGTCTTTGTCCTTGACATACGTCCCTGAGTATAAGGCAATCTTCATAAAGAGGCGAACAAAATCCTATGATATCAATTGAGTTTCCATACTTTCGCTATCAGGCAGACCCCTTAAGACAGCCATCAGCTGTCATGATCGTAACTGATACGTTTCTATTGTCTTAAGAGTTCAATATAAAGCATGGAAATCACTTTACTTCCAGAGAAAGTTTTGCAACTTTCGGCTTAACAAGCCTCTTATAATCCTCGTAGGAAAGCCGTAAAAGTTCTGTATGGGCTCCAGCATTGAATGCTATTTCATCATCTGCTTCAAGTTCTTCTGATACATAGACATCCATTCCGAAAAGGTTGCCAAACGGAGGCATGGCGCCAATCTCACAATCCGGAAACAACCCCGAAAATTCTTTCTCATTTGCAAGCTCCACGTCCCTGGATTTAATAAGGTCACGTAAAAGCTCGAAATCAAGTTGTCTTGAGGCAGGCAAAATGACCATTGCCATTTTACCATCAATAGTAACCATGACCGTTTTAGCCAATTCTTTGCCTGGCACATGTGCTGCAGCGGCTATCTCCTGTGCTGTGTAGGCAGGAGAATGACTGACTACAAAATACCTGACAGCATGGCTGTCCAGGAACTCCCTCAATCTTCGAATAGGCATAGTATCCTCCCTTTTTTAAAAGCATTTGTATTTCGTAACTCCGGTGCTTCTGAATAAAACAGACTGTACCCTACTATTTATTTATAATAATACAGAGGAAATCCGCCGCACTACGATAAACTAACTGGAACAGATTCAACTCGTTTTATCCCAAAAGGGATTGAGCTTAAAGAGAATACAAAACGGGATAAAAAAAATGCCCTGCAAAATATTTTGGATGTATGTGAGCCAAATAATTATAAACTCACTACAAAACCGTCTCTTTAATACTTTAAATTACTAATTAACAAACAATAGTCAATAACTTTCTGCTGGAACTATTCGGTCCGAAAAGGGGACAAAATACAAAGAAGGTCTACGGTATTTTATAATCCAATTCTTAATCCGAGAATCACGTTATGACTGCCAATTCTGTAGGTATTATAACCTGCAAGCTCGGGATTAGTGGTTGTAAAATATCGGTACTGAGCATCAAGGTTTACCATAGGAGCGATACTAAACCCTGCTCCGGCACCAATCTGCCAGGCAAACACCCTGTCGCCAACAATAAGACCAAAACCATTATCATCATCTACTTTCGCTATACCCAAGCCTGCAAGAACAAAAGGCTTAACCGGAGCGAGAGGCAGCTCGACATTTACAAACCCATTTGCCATATAGGTTGTCATTGATAAAACGGAACTGGAATTGTTGACACCGTTTTTCTGATAACCGAGTTCAGCTTCAACTCGATACCGACCACTGTCAAGTCCTAATGATCCTGAAAAAAGGTGACCACTGTCAAATGAACGGTCAGCAATATAATTTCCATGAGAATCACTCAGCATTGCAAGTCCGATTGAACCACAGACATAAGGTGTTGTGACAGCACCTGCAATCTGACTAAAAAAAAATATGAGCAAACAGACCAAACCGGAAACTATTTTTTTCATGCGTAATTCCTTATTTAAGTCATTGAATCGACATCATTTTTCCCTTTTCCATTAGCACAAAGTAATGCTTTGCTGAAAGCATGCAAAACCTTCATCTCTTAATTACCCCTGTTGGCTCCCCAACCTTGAAGTTTACCCAAAGCCTCACGGTATCCGATGTCAAGAAGGTCAGGGACCTGAGCAAGGTCAACCAGATTATAATCCGAAAGATTAGGAGCAATACACAAATCCGCAGGCTCTATCTGAATAGCTGTAGTGTTGGTGATTGTACTGTAAAAAGCATTCAGCAGAAGTCCGATAATGTTTTCAGGTTTCTTGAACGAGTGGCGAGCTAGGAGATCTACACAAATAACTGATTCGGCGCCACTTTCGAAAAGAGGGGAAACGGGAACATTTTCCATCAGCACTCCATCAACCAGCAACAACCCATCGTGATGTACAGGCCGGAAAATACCCGGAATACAACTGCTTGCCATCACAGCGACTGAGACATCGCCCTTTGTAAAGACAACTTTTTTTCCAGAGCTGATATCAGTAGCTATCATGGAAAGGGGTATCAATGCGTCTTCTATGTTTTTATGGCCCAGCAGATCTGTTACAATTTCACCAAACTTTTTATTTGACAATAGGCCGTATTGAGAAAGCACCAGCCCCGACAAATCGAACCAGTCGAGACCAAAAGCAATATCTCGTATTTCCTGCCAGCTTTTACCAAAAGCGTAAAGGGCGGCAATAAAAGCTCCAATACTCGTACCGCTAACCATTGAGACAGGAATTTGCAGTTCAGCCAATGCCCTGAGGACTCCTATATGAGCTGCACCCAAAACTGCTCCACCACCAAGAGCCAGACCTGTTTTTTTCATGCTGATACCGATAAATTATTTTTGACTGACCATCTCAACAATGAAACAACAATACAGCAATTAATGGAAATAAGTGATAAGGTGCTTGAGAATGCTTAATTTAACCCTGCTGTAAGGAGGGTATCTCAAATCGGGATCGGGATAAAAAGATCGTTTCAGAACACTCCGCTGAAAAGAAAATGTGTTAAACCCTGCTCTGCCATGGTAGGTTCCGAATCCACTATTACCGATACCTCCAAAAGGCAGCATGTGACAAGATGCTTGAAAAAGCATATCGTTAATACATACTCCCCCGGTTTTAGATTGTCGCACTACCCGTTGCTGAACCTTCGGGTCCGATGAAAAAAGATAGAGTGCGAGCGGATTATCCCCTTTGCCGATAATATCAAGCGCTTCTCTTATATCCCCGTATGAAATTACCGGCAATAAGGGGCCGAAAATTTCTGACTGCATAATTTTATCTTCTGGTCTCACTCCTTGAAGAATCGTCGGAGGAATATATTGCTCATGCTGGTCTGTGGTATTGCCTCCTGAAGGAATAGAATCGACAAGAAGTTTTTCGAGTCGACGAAAATGATGCTCATTAATAATTCGCGGATAATCCGGACTTTTTTTTGGATCATCACCATAAAAGTGTGCGATCGCTTCCCTCATATTGCGGAGCAGTTCATCCTCCGCATGTTTATGCACCAGCACATAATCTGGTGATATGCAGGTCTGTCCTCCATTTAAAAACTTGGCCCACACAATTCGGCGTGCTGCAACGTTGAGATCAACATTTTCTTCTACTATACAGGGACATTTTCCCCCTAGTTCAAGCGTCAATGGAGTGAGATGCTTTGCTGCCGCATACATGACCTCCCTGCCGATTTTCTGGCTCCCTGTAAAAAATAGATAGTCAAAGCGCTCTTCAAGAAGTTTTTTGCTTATTTCAACACCCCCTTCTACCACGCATATTGCCCGCTGGTCAAGGTAGCGTCTCAGTCCGTCTGCAATAAGTTTTGAGGTATTCGGAGCAAGTTCCGAGGGTTTGACAACAGCACAGTTACCGGCTGCAAGTGCACTGATGAGTGGTGCAAGACAAAGGTTTACTGGGTAGTTCCATGCACCGATTATACAAACAACGCCATAGGGTTCCCGGGTATAATAACCTCGTCCAGGCTTGTAAATCAATGGGATGCTGACCCGTTGAGGTTTCATCCACGATTTAAGATGTTTTAGAGTATGACGGATTTCGCCGCAAAGATATCCTGTTTCAGTTAAAAGCGTCTCTGCTGCGGATTTTCTGAAATCGGCATACACCGCATCAGCGATATCCTTTTCACATTCGATGAGAAAAGACTTGAGCGCATGCAACTGTGAACTTCGCCAGAAAAAATCGTGAGTTATACCTCGGTCAAATGTCTCTCGCAATAACGCCACATCAGGGATGGCCTGATTTTTTTGCATAAGAGGATAATATGAAAAGCAGTCTGGAAAGGGTCATTTCAATTCAATGTAACGAATTTACGAGTTTAGCGTAACCAGCCGTTTTGCAAGTCACATTCCGCTTAGGTACATTGCCAAATAATACAAGACCTTGATAAACTTTATCCCGTGGTATAATGGAATGGATGATGCAGCCGGAAACATGGATTGCTCTTGCAACCTTGACGGCTCTTGAAATCGTTCTAGGCATCGATAACATTATTTTTCTTTCAATTATCGTCGGTCGGTTGCCAAAAAAGAAACAGCCTAAGGGAAGGATTATCGGTTTGGGACTCGCCATGATGACAAGAATTGCCCTTTTACTCTCGATAACATGGGTTATGGGGCTGAAAGAGACTCTCCTGACGGTTTTTGATCACCATATTTCAGGCCGTGATCTGATCCTGATTTCCGGAGGGCTTTTTTTGATTGCAAAAAGCACTCAGGAAATTCACCAGAGTCTTGAAGGAATAGAGCAGAAAATGGCCAAAAACTCAACAACGAGTTTTGCATTGACCATGTTACAGATTGCTGTGCTCGATATCGTCTTTTCACTGGACTCTGTTATTACGGCTGTCGGACTTGCGAAACAAGTCCAAGTGATGATTATAGCTATTATCATCGCGATTTTTATTATGATGCTTGCGGCCAAAACAATCAGTGACTTTGTTGATGATCACCCGACCATTAAAATGCTTGCCTTAAGTTTTCTTATTCTCGTTGGAGTCACCCTGCTGGCAGAAAGTACAGGGTTTGAAATTCCAAGAGGGTATATTTATTTTGCCATGGCATTTTCGGTATCTGTTGAGGTCCTGAACATACGTCTGCGTGCAAAAACAGCTACACCCCTGCAACTGCATAATACTTTGCCCCAGGATGAAGAAAATACCTGAAGATCCACCCTGCCTGTTTTTTTTAAACAATTATCTCATATCATCGCACTTGTAGAGTCCACAAAACGATACGAGTTGTTGAGAGGGTTTTTGTATCTTATAAGTAATAATAAGGCGACCAGCACAAGATCAACCCCAACCAGGAACGATCGTTTATGGCAATACCTTCAAAACTTACACCTGAAGAACTTTACAGAATCTGTAACCCTCTGGAATTCAGCTTCAACACGACTGCCGAACTTGACGGACCCGTTAAAACCACTGGTCAAGAGAGAGCATTTGAAGCAATTACCTTCAGTATGGGAATTAAACAGAACGGATTCAACCTTTTTGCACTTGGACCGAATGGTACAGGCAAACAAAGTGCAATTATGCACTTTCTCAGCGATATAACACCGGGTGCACCTGTTCCTTCTGACTGGTGCTATGTCAATAACTTTGACAAACCTCGCCATCCAAAGGCCTTGAGACTCCCTGCAGGAAAGGCATGTTCGCTTTCCAGCAATATGGAACACCTTCTTGAGGTGCTGTTTACAGTAATTCCTGCGGCATTCAGCAGTGACGAATATCAGGCTCAGGAAAAGGATATCCGTGAAAAATTTCAGGAACAGCAGGCAGAAGCCATAGGTGAACTGGAAAAAAACGCAACTGAACACCATGTAGCGCTCATAAGAACCCCTGCCGGGTTTGCTTTTGCTCCTGAAAAAGATGGAGAAGTCCTGAAACCGGAAGAGTTCATGATGCTGAAAAAAGAAGAACGTGAGTCGATTGAGGAGAAAATCGTTGAACTTAAAACAGCGATGCAGTCCATTATGGCACAGATCCCTAAATGGCAACGAGAAACCCAAGAAAAAATTAAGGATCTTAACCGCAACATTGCCAGTTTTGCGGTCAAACCGCTTATGGCAGAGGTCAGAAAAAATTTTGAAACACTTGAAGAGGTCGTCTTATATCTTGAAACCGTAGAAACAGACCTCATAGAGAATTTTGCCCAGTTCCTTGAAAAAGAATCTGATCCAAGAGAGTTGATTCCAGGAATATTTTCGGGAAAATTTTTACAGAAAGGGCCTGCGTTTAACCGATATCGGGTTAACGTTATTGTTGACAACAGCAACACCAAAGGGGCACCGATCGTCTATGAAGATAAACCGGCATGTCACAATCTTGTTGGTGATATTGAACACATTGCTCAAATGGGTACACTGGTCACTGACTTTACCCTTATCAAGCATGGAGCTCTTCACAGGGCAAACGGAGGATATCTTCTCATTGATGCCAGAAGACTTCTGGCCGAGCCGTTTGCTTATGAAGCTTTAAAAAAAGCTCTCAGGACTCGTCAAATCCGTATTGAATCTCTTGCCCAGCTCTATAGCCTTGTTAGCACAGTATCTCTTGAACCCGAAGCAATACCCCTTGATGTGAAGGTAATTCTGCTTGGAGAACGCCACCTTTACTACCTCCTCAGCGTTTACGACCCTGACTTTACAGAGCTTTTCAAGGTTGCTGCAGATTTCGAAGATGAACTGTCTGGTGATTTTGACGGAAAGCTTACCTACGCCCGCATTATAAGCTCAATTGTAGAAAAGGATAACCTGCATCATTTTGACAGAAGCGCTGTAGCACGGGTAGTTGAACAAGGTAGCAGGCTTGCCGGGGATGCAACAAAACTGACTGCTCACATTCAAAGCATTTGCGATCTGGTGCATGAGTCCGATTATTATGCCACTGCTGCATCAAGGGAGATCGTTCTGGCAGATGACGTGCAACACGCTATTGATGCAAAAATCTTTCGATCATCCAGAATCAGCGAAAAAATCAGAGAGGCAACTCTGAGAAACTCCATTCTCATTGATACGGAGTCCGAAACCATTGGCCAGATAAACGGGCTTGCAATTTATTCTCTTGCCGGACAGAGCTTTGGACATCCCGCCAGAATTACAGCGAGAGTGCGTCTCGGAAAAGGTGACGTCATTGATATCGAACGTGAAGTTGAATTGGGTGGGCCTATCCACTCAAAAGGTGTGATGATTCTTTCAGGATATCTTGGCGCACGTTTTGGTATTCAACAACCGCTGTCGCTGTCGGCATCACTTGTTTTTGAGCAGTCATACAGCGGTGTAGAAGGCGACAGCGCTTCTTCTGCCGAATTGTATGCTTTGCTCTCTGCCATATCAGGTGCTCCAATCAGGCAATGGTTTGCTGTTACCGGTTCAGTGAACCAGAATGGTGAAGTACAGGCAATAGGCGGAGTAAACGAAAAAATCGAAGGTTATTTTGATCTTTGCAAAGCGAGGGGTTTGACAGGAAAACAAGGTGTTCTGATACCGATATCGAATACAGTAAATCTTATGCTCCGCAACGATGTTGTTGCAGCTGTCAGACAAGGTCTCTTTTCTATTTTCCCGGTATCGGTTGTGGATGAGGGAATTGAGATTCTAACAGGCATACCTGCCGGAGAACTTGATAAAACCGGGAAGTACCCGCCCAACACTATAAACGGGATGGCAGTTGCACGACTGACAGAAATGGCGGAAAAACTGAAAATATTCAATGCATCTTCCGATGATAACTAAGAGCAACATTATTCGTCATATCGCTGTTGCTCTTGACTGTTCACCGCACAGCATGGCCTCGCTGACGGCTGCGGCGGAAATTGCCAGGCTAATGCACGCTGATCTTACCGGTATTTTTGTTGAAGATATCAATCTACTCCGAATGGCTGAACTTCCCTTTTGCCATGAAATCCGTATGTACACGACTGAGCCTGAGAAAATTGACTCTTCGCAACTTGAGCGATCCCTTAAATTACAGGCAAGAGCCGCACATGAAGCTTTGCAGCGTATCGCTGAAAAGTTTATGCTAAAACACTCATTCAGGATATGTCGGGGTATGGTTCCAGCAGAAGTGATTCTTGCAGCTGTAGATGCGGATCTTCTTGTTCTGGGGCGCAGTGGAAGGTCGCCGACCTGCCGAAAAGGATTGGGGTCGACAGCGAAAAAAGCTCTTACTGAAGGGAAAAAACCTGTCTTACTTATTCGACCTGGCTTTTCGGTAAAAAAGTGGCCGTTATTAGTACTTTATGATGGCTCTGATGGCTCCAAAAAAGCCCTTACTATTGCTCTTGATCTGGCACATCCGGGTATTACACTAAACGTGCTTATACTTGGTGAAACCCACGAAGAGGGTATGATGATGGAACTTAAATTGTCGGAAACGATAATTCCTCCATTGCACAGCATTATTTTTTATCATCAGCTCCCTCTGAACAACCTGAAAACACTATCACGCGCAATCCGTCTGGTTGATTCCGGTCTGCTTGTATTGAGCGAAAATATGAATATCTCGAGGGAGGCGGTACATAAACTGATTGATGAGATAGACTATCCTGTGCTTCTGGTGTGAGAGGAGCATTTCAGGAAAGTGTCATCCGTTCGATGAGGATGGCCGCTGAAACTGAGGCATTCAGTGATTCAACCCGAACTTTCTGGCCCTGATGTGGTATTCTGACAAGCAGATCGCTTAACCCTTTTACCGTCTCATGTACACCGTTCGCTTCGTTTCCGATTACCAGTATCTGTTTTTTTGGCCAGATGCTGATATCTCTGAAATCTTGTCCATCAAGAGATGCGGAAATAACGGAATAACCAATTTTCTGAAGCCTTCGGAGTTCATCAGCAAGGTGCTCAACACTGTAATGGCGGATACCATATATGCTCCCTGCACATGAGCGAACCGCTTTTGCATTATACCTGTCGGCAGTAGCCGAACTGCAGATCAATGCATCAGCACCGAACCAGACCGCTGTTCTGAGTATAGTGCCCACATTACCGGGGTCCTGGACATCATCGAGAGCAACAATAAATGATTTTCCGAGAGTTTCGATATAAGGCTCGGCGTTTTGTTCAATCAATTTCTGCTGGCGAAAAACTCCGAAAATTCCTTGCGGTGTCGATGTGCCGGAAAGCTGGGAACAATCACGGTCACTGATTGAAAAAAGCTTTTCCTTATGCTGCAACAGAAAACAATCACTTTCCGCATCTCCCTCCCTGAACATCAGTGCAACAAGCATTCCTTCATCAGGGAGGTTAAGAGCGAGTTCTCTGACTGTACGCAGGCCTTCAGCAAGAAAAAGCCCTTCTGAATCCCTTACCTTTTTTTGATGGAGTTTAATAAACTGCTTGAGCTTTGCCTTGCTTAACGAAGGGACTTCAAGCGGCTTCATGAGTTCTTTCCCTGTTTATTGAGCTTTGAAAACACTGCTTTCGGGTCGTGGGAGAAATCAGCAGGCATGGGGCCTGTTCCCCGAGAAAGTCCTTCCTGATCGAGTTCAACAGAAAAGCCTTTATCCGACGCCTCTGATTCCTCATCTGAGACATTCATGCATCTCCGGATATACTCATCGAAACTATCTCTGTCCATTGAATGGCCATCAAGGATACACTGCTGTTCCCTGTTAGTCTCAACAGAATCCAGTTCACTATTAGCCATGAGTGCGATCTGAAGTATTATCTCCTCTCTTGAAATTCTGCCAAACCCCGCTTTTGCTAGAAGCCGCTCGAATGAGGTCTCATCAATTTTTTGAATCATCTTCTGCAACTCATCAAGCCCACCGTACATTTCTGCATGCACTCTGATTGCTTCTTCTATTGAAGTCAACACAGGTGGTTTCTGGATATCCGGTTTTAACACATGGGGTTCCTTATCGGAGAATTTTTGAGAGTTGCCTTTTCCATGACTGAAAGCGTTTGCACCAAGAAACTCCTCGTCAACAGTATACTCCTTAAGACGATCCTGCATGATATGGTTACTCTTTTGTTTTGCGCGACGCACGGAAACAGAGTCAATATCAGGGCGCTCACTAAAAAGCAGTCTTACAACAAAAAGAATTCCTGTAAGGGCTGCCGCGATTATGAAACACAAAAGAATCAGCTCAAGTTTCAAGCCAAATAGCGACACAACAACGATTTCCGCTGCAATAAGTCCTAAAAAAAGAACAAGCAAAAGTTTCAAGAATAAACGTTCATTCATTGTTTCAGGTCTTCGTGTTATATGGTTATGATGAAGAATTGCAACCAGGACGAAACTTTTGAGATATCAAATTTGATGCTTCTTCCCCTTCGTGCTCCATTCACAGAATTTACGTGTTCTTAGTGAAATATAGCAGACGGATTTACAGAGAGCTCTTATCTACTCAAAACCGACCTGTCACTGAGTTTCCACAGCCAGTTACTTTGTTACCCTGGCATTGGTCACGCAGGCATGATTGCCTCGTTAATTATACCTTCAAGATTATTAATCATATAAAAAGGAATATTGACAAGCTTGAACGTTTTCGCCTGCATGTTCACTTTTGCTGTGAGTTCATGAATAGAGGGTTTTGAAGAACTGATTCGGATGGCGAGATCTGCTTGTTTTTTTATGACATAGGAGTGCAGCGATTTTATGGTACCTCTAATGCCTGATTTCACTTCGACTGGAAATATCCTGTTTCCGATCTCGTATAAAAATTCAATTTATGTGCCGCTTTTATGCGAATACTACATTAAAGTCATCGATTTCCAGGTATAACATTTTAATACCAGCCTTAAGGAACAGTTTCTCTTTGCAGTTGTTGTTGCTTCGTTTAGGCTCCACTTCAACTGCATGAACTAAAAGATGCTCTTACGTATTCAGAATTTCTGATAGATTATCATAGTTTAGAAACACTAAAGGATTTGAATTACCCTGAAAATAATGAACTCTAGAACGCTTGGAATGCAGGAAAAAAATATTGAACTGATTGCACCTGCCGGTGACATGACCTCTTTGAGAACTGCACTGAAGGCTGGCGCTGATGCTGTTTATTTTGGAGCCGAAGGCTATAACATGCGTGCAGGAAGCAGTAACTTTACCGTTGAAGACTTTCCTAGACTTCATGCCCTCTGCAAGGAGTTCAATGCCAAAGGGTATATCGCATTAAATACTATTGTATATGACGGCGAACTTAAAAAAATGACAGCGACCGTTTTAGCTGCTAAAACTGCAGGTTTTGATGCTGTAATATGCTCGGACATGGCAGTTATAGAGGCTTGCCGCAAAGCAGCTATGCCGTTTCATATTTCAACACAGGCTTCAGTAAGCAACTATAGTGCGGTAAAATTTTATGCCGGACTAGGAGCAAAAATGATAGTGCTGGCCCGGGAGCTCACCCTTGAACAAGTTCGCCATATTACAGGAAAAATAGCTTCCGAGCAGCTTGACGTGCAGATTGAATGTTTTGTTCACGGTGCGATGTGCGTTGCTGTTTCAGGCCGATGCTTTATGTCTCAGGAGCTTTTTGGCCGATCGGCTAACCGCGGACAGTGCGTTCAGCCTTGCCGCAGACAGTATATTATTACTGACCCGGAAGAGAATGAAGAACTTGAGATTGGTACTGATTATGTGATGAGCCCTAAAGATCTCTGCAGTATCGAATTTCTGGATGTCCTCATGGATGCAGGAATCAATGCGTTCAAGATTGAAGGAAGAAGTCGCAGTCCTGAATATGTCCATATTGTCACCACGGCTTACCGTAAGGCCATTGACTTTTGCAAAAACCACCGTAACGATAGAGAATTCAGAACAGCATTTAACCGATTGACCGCTCAACTTAAACAGGAGCTTGCCCTTGTTTATAACCGTGGGTTTTCGGAAGGGTTTTATTTTGGAAAACCTTTTGAAGCATGGACCAGAGAATACGGCTCATTAGCTGAAGAAAAAAAAATCTATATCGGCGATGTGAAAAAGTATTACCCGAAAGCCGGGATTGCTGAAATCCTTATATTCGCCCGTGGCCTGAAAAGTAACGAGAAACTCTCTATACTTGGACCAAAAACCGGAGTAGTAACCGTGATAGCTGAAACTTTTTATACAAACGATCTGCCTGCAAGAGATGCCGTTAAAGGTAACAGTGTTACCGTTAAATGTTCTAAAGTCAGAAAAAACGACAAGGTCTACGTTCTTGAAAAAAGACCCTGAACAAAAACCGTAGATCTACCCCTTCTGTTTTGTGCTAACAGAAAGGTTTTGTGTACCTTTCAACAAAAGGCATCCTCGCTTTTGTAAACGAACTCTATTCTTCAAAACCAACGGGAAAGGAGTGTGACGGGATGATATACAAAGTCATTTCAAAAGCAGAGTTCAAAAGGTTTATTGATACCCTGGTCCTGAATAATCCCTCTTTCGGGCCTCGGCAGGTTGACTCTGACATCCGTGGAGATGCAGTTTACCATTTTTTACCAGTAACATCGTTTGATGATATTGCCTTCGACTATACAGCGACAGCATCATCGGCCAAACATTTTTTTCTCCCGTTTCGAGAGGAGTTGTCACGTTTTGCCTTTCATGGTCAAGATTGGAATCAGCATATAAACTACGATACCAACCCCATTGTTCTCATCGGACTGAGACCCTGTGACATAAGCGCATTAAACATTCTTGATGATGTTCTTTTAAACGGCCACTTCCCTTCACCGTATTATCTCGGAAAACGCAAAAATACCTTTGTGATCGGTATGGACCATTTACCGCGTCCAGACTGCTTTTGTAAGTCAATGAATCATCACTCTGTCCAAACTGGCTTTAATCTTTTTTGTTCTGATATTGGTGAGGAGTACTATTTGTCAATTAACTCGTCAAAAGCTTTCAACTTTCTCAAAGAGTTCAATACCCGAGACCCTCATGACGAAGACAACTGCCGTCTTGTGGAGCGGCGTAAACTTATTTCAAACAGTTTTCTCTCGGAAGTTGATGTAACCGCACTTCCGAGCATTCTCGACATTGAGTTCGACTCCCCCGTCTGGGAAAAATGGGGTAACAAATGTCTTAGTTGCGGCACTTGCGCGATGGTATGTCCAACGTGCTATTGTTACTCAGTCGAGGAATCATTTGCTATTGATCTGAACGGTGCAACCCGGCAGAAAAGACTCTATTCCTGTAACCTCGTTGATTTTGCTGTTGTTGCAGGTGGACATAATTTCCGTCCAAAAAATGGTGACCGACTGAAATACCGGTATTATCATCAGCACCGTGGATTTGCTGAAAATGCCAATCAGCAGATTTGCGTAGGATGCAACCGTTGTGGAAGAGCATGTCTTGCCGGAATCAATCCCAAAGATGTCATAAACGATCTCAGAATGGAGAAGGAATCATGCCTGACAAACGTTTCGTTATCCCCCGGCAGGACATAAACCGGGAGGCTTTTGCCGCTTCTATACCGGATTTCAACCGTCGGTCGGAGATTATGAAAACCGACATGGGATATAAATGCTCCATCACCAATATAGTCCGCCTTACTGAACAGGAAAAGCTTTTTCAGCTTCATATTCTTGAGTCTCGGGAACGCGAAATTTTCAGGTTCAGGCCCGGTCAGTTTCTTATGCTGGAACTTCCGGGTTATGGAGAGGTACCTATCTCGATTTCAAGCTCGTGCAGCAACCATGAGTTTCTGGAACTTTGCATCCGTAAAGCAGGTCACGTAACTTCTGCCCTTTTTAATGTTGAAAAGGGTGCTTATGTCGCCGTAAGAGGCCCTTTCGGATCGTCATTTCCTATGGATGAAATGTCCGGCAACAACATCCTTTTAATTGCCGGTGGACTTGGTATGGCACCGTTACGCTCACCCCTTTCGTGGATCAACGAGCACAGGGAGCGATTTGAAAATGTTGATGTGCTCTACGGAGTTAAAGAACCATCGCAGCTGCTCTTTACCTATCAGTTTGATGAATGGGAAATGATCAACCATATCAGGCTGCATACCATTGTTGAGCACGGAACAGCTGAATGGAACAGCAGAACAGGGATGATTACTGACCTCTTCAATGATATTACAATCAATCCTGCAACTACCTATGCTATTGTCTGCGGGCCTCCTGTCATGTTCAAGGTAGTATGCAGTTATCTCGATAAGCTCGGCATTCCTATGAACAGGATGTTTGTATCTTTGGAACGAAGGATGCACTGCGGTATGGGCAAATGCTGCCGCTGTATGGTTGGATCAACTTTTACCTGTGTTGATGGCCCGGTTTTCGATTACTGGTCGGTCATGAATCTCAAGGAAGCAATCTAGGACCATCCATATGAGGCATCAGGGATTTACCTTTAAAAAGCTGAAATTCGCTTCGTTTGAGTTTACCTGCTGTGAGGGTTGTCAGCTACAGCTTGCGAACAGAGAATCAACGCTTATAAACTTTCTTGAGCTGCTCGACATTAGAAATTTCAGGGAGCTCTCTTCTGAGCAACACAACAATTTCGATATTGTATTTATTGAAGGATGCATAAGCAGGCATGATGAGGTGGATCGGCTTATAAAGATACGACGTCAGGCGACAACCCTTATTGCTTTTGGCACGTGCGCCTGTTTTGGAGGTGTAAACAGCATGAAAAACAAATTTTCGATAGAGGAGGTTGTTGCTGAAGTTTATCCGGATATGGTTGTGGAGACCCTGCCAGTCAAAAAGATCAGCGATGTTGTTACGGTTGATATATCAATACCTGGATGCCCCGTCAGCAAAGAAGAGGTGGAGCGTATTGTGGTCAGCCTGGTTACCGGGTCACAGGTGACGCTACCGAAGTACCCTGTATGCGTTGAATGCAAGGCGCAGCTTAATACCTGCCTGTTCGAGCTTGGAGAAATCTGCCTTGGACCAATCACACGCGGTGGTTGCAATGCAGTATGTACAACAGGAAAAACTCCCTGCCTTGGATGCCGTGGACCTTCAGAGGAGATCAACATGCCTGCTTTTTTGGAACTGGTCAATGAAAGAAAACTCAACCTTGAAGACCTTAGGGAAAAAATCACATTTTATAACGCCTTTGAAGGATTTATAAACTATGAAGCTTGACTATGCCATAGATATCCATCATTTGACCAGAGTTGAAGGGCACGCCAACATAGTCATAACCGTGAAGGATGGCCAGCTTGTCGATGCTCAATGGGCAATTGTTGAAACACCAAGGTTTTTTGAGGTGATGGTGAAAGGAATGAGCACCGAAAGGGTCCCTTTTTTAACATCAAGAATCTGCGGAATCTGCTCGATATCACATGCACTAGCAAGCATAAGGGCTCTGGAAAGGGCAATGAACATCACTGTTCCAAGAGCAGCAGAACAGATACGGCTACTTGCCATGCATGGAGAAACCCTTCAAAGCCATGCTCTTCACCTCTTTTTTCTTGTTGCACCGGATTTTGCCAATACGTCAAGCATTTTACCACTGATTCATTCTCACCCGGATATTGTGAGGGCAGGCCTGCAGCTCAAGGAGCTTGGGAATGAAATAAGTACGGTTACAACCGGTCGATGCACTCATCCAGTCAGCCTTGTAGTTGGAGGGATCAGCAAAGCTCCGGACAAGGTACAGTTACAAAAGCTTCTTACCAGGATCCGTGACACAAAACCGGCAATTGAAAGTGCATGTACTTTTTTCCGCTCTTGTAAGCTGCCTGCTTTTATCCGTGAAACTGAATTTATTTCTCTGTATAACGGTTCAAGCTACCCGTCAATCGGTGGACAGCTTATGTCGTCAGAGGGCTTTAATCGGGATGAGAATGAGTATCTTTCGATGACGAATGAGTATACCAAAGAATTTTCCACCTCGAAGTTTACCCGGCTCAGTCGTGAATCTTCAGTCGCGGGTGCTCTGGCACGATTTAACAACAACCACAATCTGCTTCATCCGAAAGCAAAAGAGGTTGCTGAAAGCTTTGGACTCCGACCTGTTTGTCATAATCCGTTCATGAACAATATCGCTCAGCTTGTTGAGTGTGCTCATATTCTTGAAGATGCTGAGGCATTAACCAGCGTATTGCTCGATATGGAGCTGCGGGAGTTAAAAACCAGTTATACACCGAGAGCCGGTTCGGCAACCGGAGCCGTTGAAGCTCCTCGTGGAATTCTGTACCACCATATTGAGACCGATAATGAGGGCAAAGTGATTCAAGCGAACTGTATTATTCCGACAACACAGAATAACGCCAACATTCATTACGATTTGCGTGCAATTGCCGAACAAGCGTTAGGGGAAGGAAAAAATGACGCTGAGATAAAGAGGCTTTGTGTAATGCTGGTGCGATCCTACGATCCTTGTATTTCATGCTCGGTACATTAAAGCGGATAAGGACAAGACGCCGAGGAAAGCTCTTGCCATGCTTTCCTCGGGTTATTAACTTTGATTAGAGAATTTCGACAAGTTCAATTTCGAAAGTGAGTTCCTGGCCGGCAAGTGGATGATTGGCATCAAGCGTTACAGCAGTATCGCTCATATCGACAACCATTACAATTGCCTGCTGGTCGTCAGCAAGTCCGACCTGAAGCTGTTGACCAATTTCAAGTTCCATATCAGCGGGAAACCGCTCGCGGTCCACTTCGGTTACAAGATCTTCGCTATGCAGACCATACGCCTCTTCTGCAGGAATAACAGTAATTTTGATATCTCCAAGGGCCATATCAAGAACAGCAATATCAAATCCCGGGATAACCTGCCCGCCACCGATTGTAAACTCTAACGGTTCACGGTCAGCTGACGTATCGAATACGGTACCGTCATCAAGTGTGCCTGTATAATGAACTTTTACTGTATCCCCCTGTTTGGCTTGAGCCATGCTTTCCTCCTTTTTAAACTTATCAAAACAATGAGCTGCTGAAACCTGTACCTTTATGTTTTTTTTCTTTGACAGTATAGGCAACGTTCAGAATAAGCAGCGAAGCTATTGAAAAAACTTTAAAAATCACATTTTTTTTATTCTTTTCCGGGCAGTTTGCCCTGCTCCATATCCATAGTTACTTTCGGTAACCAGCCAGGATATTTGCTTTTAATGAACTCAATCAATTGTTCACGTACGAAACAGCGCAATTCCCAGAGATCAGAGGAGTTCACCGCACTCACCAATGCCCGAAGTTCAACAGACCTTTCTGTAATATTGCTTACCTGCATTTTAACAACTCGCCTGTCCCACAGTGGAGTGGAAGAAACAATCCTCTGCAGCTCATTGCGAAGAGTTTCGGGTTGCATAGCATAATCGAGATAAAAAAAAACTGTACCCAGAAGTTCTGATGATGTACGCGTCCAGTTCTGAAAAGGACGATCAATAAACCAGGTAATGGGTACAATAAGGCGACGCTGATCCCAGAGTTGAACTACTACATAGGTCAGAGATATTTCCTCAATCCTCCCCCATTCATTTTCAAGCACCACGACATCATCAATACTTATGGGCTGAGTGATTGCTATCTGAATCCCCGCTATCAGGGTTGTAAGGCTTTTCTGTGCTGCAAAACCAAGGATCACACCGGCAATTCCAGCTGAAGCAAGAATACTCAAGCCAACCTGTCGAACAGTATCAAAGGTCATAAGTACCCCTGATATGGCAACAAGAACAAGAATAACGTTTAGAATCTTTCGAGCAAGACTGACATGGGTGGCAATTTTTCTTGCTGATTCGTTTTCCCTGACTTTTGAAGCATAGTGTTGTAGAATAAACTGCTCAAACAACAGAAAAAGCCGCATTATGAACCATGTTGCTCCGATAATGGCAATGATAAGCAGCGAGTGGTTGAAGAGGTCCCGAGTATCTGGAGTAAGCGGTAGATAATGAAGAAGCAAGGGCAACGCAATGAGAGAAACAAGCAACCTGAAAGGCCAAACCATCAGTTCATAGTGAACATAGATCTCCCTGATTGAGGATCGGATGATTTTTATAACAATCTTGAAGAGCGAATTTGCAACGATATAAAATACGATGGTTGACAAAAATATTACCACCGGTATCAGGTAAATCCCCTGTAGATTGTTCCAATATCTTACGATTGTCTCCATACGTATACAGCAATAATCTGGCAATAATGAAGCCCCGAACATAATTGAACGGGGCTTCTGCATATTCTATCCCTTCATTCTGCCAAATTCACTTCGTGAGCGGCTGACGCAATCCTCAATAGCCATACCACCAAAATAGTTACCGGTCAAAAGCAGATTTTTTTCCTTTTTCAGCATTGCATCAGTTTTTGCCAGCCATTCATGATGACCAAGTTGCAACGTTGGAACTGTGTTGATTTTTGAAATGGTATGCTCAACCTTCGCCATTGTAATTCCTAATACCTCGGTTATCCTGTTTTTCTTGGTCTTTTCATCCAGTCCAGGCTTGAAGTGAAATACAAAGCCACGATAATTGTCGTCAGGAACAGTATCACGAGAAACAACCGAAAAAAACACATCGTCAGGTGAAATAAGAGCAGCAACAGGTTTCATCGAAATATTTTCCTTGCGAACAATGACACCGAGTGAGTCGACATCGGCCGCCTTAAGAATACCAAGATGGTTAGCTACATCAGGCTTAATACCCTTTAAAAGCTGAGAGGAAACCGACGATGGAGTTGCAAGTACTAGAGTTTTTGCTGAATACTCGCCACCCTCTGGCGTACGGATTTCATACAAGCCATCGACGTATTGTATTGAGTTGACATTCTGGTTGGTAAACACGTTGAGGCCGCTTCTTCCTGAAATCGCCTGTGCAACACTCTGCAAACCATTCTTAAACGTATAATTCTTCAGGACATCTTTTCTTTTCGCTCTGCTTTTAAACATCATGTCTGCTGGAAAATCATCTGTTCGCTGAGAAGGTACGGCATTGAAAAAATGGCTGAGTACCTCGCGATAGTTTCGTTCCCCTACTATTTTCGAGTAATAGGACTTGACACTTTGACTATCTTTCTTCAGCGTAAAAAGGTTCGGGATTGATACAAGCAGTTCGGGAATATTGAGCTGGGAAACAATCGATTTGATTTGTCCATCTTTAAACAGCGTGAACGGTACCTTTGCCCGTGGAATGATGTTTGACTTCATACCGCAAGTCTCAACGATCTCCAGAAGGTTCTGATACGAACTGTAACAGGTGTGTGCTCCCATTTCCAGCCAGAATTTTTTACCGTTTGCACTGTAGTGCGGAGATGCAAAGGAACCGCCGATAGTATCGTTTTTTTCAAGGATCGTGGTTTTCATACCGGCCTGAACACAATAAAAAGCAAGGCTAAGCCCGCTAATACCCCCACCGACAACTACAACATCGTTTTGCATCATAACCTGAAAAATATTTTCGGTAATACGTTCAAAAAAACAAGAGAGCCAGGTTGAAGAGAAAATTCGAAATCCCCCCCTGAACAATCAAAAACTTCTGGCTCAATTTAGCGAAATCAGTCAAGAACCCCACTTAAAAAAGTTAACCTGAGTTACCTCATTTCTGACCGGCTTTTTGATCGTCAAGATAGTTCTGGGAATAACGAACATAGTTTTCGGGCGACTCTTCAATATTGCGTCGCTCATCATCAGTTATGGGCCTCATTACCTTTGCAGGTACTCCGGCAACCAGCATCCCTGAAGGTACTGTAAATCCCTGTCTGACCAGTGAGCCCGCTGCAACAATTGAATATGACTCGACAACACAGTCGTCAAGAAGTACCGCTCCCATACCAATCAGAACATAGTCCTTGACGGTGCAGGCATGCAATACGGCTCCATGACCGATAGTTACACAGTTTCCTATGGTTAGCGGGCCGGTGTCATGCGTTACATGCAGGGTTGCATTATCCTGCACACTTGTTTTCTCACCGATACGGATGGGACATACGTCACCCCGGACAACTGCATTGAACCATACGCTTGAATATGCGCCAATATGCACGTCGCCAATAACAAACGTACCGTCAGTCATAAAAACAGTTTCATGCAGCTGCGGCCAGACTCCCTTGTAAGGCATCACTTTTCCCATACAATTATGGTTTATTCAGGTTTAATAAATATTCTTTGATTGCTGTAATATCTTTTTATAAGGTTATGCTCAGCAGAATCAAAGCAATTTGATGAACTTTGAATCATAAGATCATAAAATATTTTTTTATAATCGCTGGATTCTTTAAATTGCACTCATAAAGCAGTCAACACTATAAAAACAAATTACCATGAGCAATATATCAGGTGTTTTTACCAACTGGGGAGAGGCTTACGGGAGATTTGTTGAAGTTTTTATTGACGGTCACTGGTGGGTTGTAGGCGACTCTCTTGAGAACATTGGAAAAACAACGAAACGCCTTCTTGTTAATGCCTATCCTTTTCTGTATGGCGGAAGTTCATTATCGGGCTTAAGAGGTTCTTCACCTAAGGTTTCCGGTTATGCCAAGCCAGGTAAAGACATCGAAAAACGTTTCAAGGATTAAGTTCATAGAATTCTATACTATTGCCTGACATTGTCATGGCGGTGTTAGTTATAAAAACGAGGCTTTATGCCTCGTTTTTTATTTGCTGGATTTTTGGAGTTACCATACAATATTTTCTATAAATTGTGTTTTAGCGTAACTGGCTGAATGTGTGATACAGAACCCCGCCAAGCTACCCGAACATTACCTTTTCAGAAATCGGCATGAAAGCTACTCTTAGCTGCAGCGCATTAAAAAAAATCTACAACAAACGAGAGGTTGTTAAAAGCTCATCAATTGTGGTGAGACAAGGTGAAGTTGTTGGTCTTCTCGGTCCGAACGGTGCCGGAAAGACCACTACATTTTATATGATTGTCGGTTTGGTAAGGCCTGACGGCGGTGATGTTTTTCTTGATTCTGTCAATATAACCCGCCTTCCTATGTACAAGCGGGCTCGTCTTGGAGTTGGTTATCTCCCCCAGGAAGCTTCTGTATTCCGAAATTTAACGGTTGAGGAAAACATTCTGAGTGTGCTTGAGTTTACCTCACTGTCAAAAGTTGAACGAAAGGAAAAAACAGAAAGTCTACTGGAAGATCTTAACATTTCGTCAATCCGTAAAAGCATGGGTTATGCACTTTCTGGCGGTGAACGCCGACGCACTGAAATTGCACGAGCCTTGTCGCTGAACCCAAAATTTATCCTGCTCGACGAACCATTTGCCGGAGTGGATCCAATTGCTGTTGAAGATATTCAGCAAATTGTTGAAGGACTTGCCAAACGCGATATCGGGGTACTTATTACCGATCATAACGTTCACGAAACCCTCTCCATCACTAACCATGCCTATCTGCTTTTTGATGGAAGCATTTTTATGGATGGCAGTCCTGAAGAAATTGCATCTAATCCGGAGGTTCGGAAAATGTATCTCGGTGAAAAATTTACTCTTGACAGATATTAGACCAAGTATATATATTTTATATATGAAACTTTATACTTCCGTTTAAGCGTTTTGTATAGATATGAAGCTCTTGGCCGTAGAGTTCAGATCGTAGAGTTCAGATTTTTTTTATACGGTTACATAGAACTGTAATGCTGGAATCGCATTTCACACATGAATATTCTTCTGATTTATCCCGAATTTCCAGACACCTTCTGGAGTTTTAAGCACGCACTTAAGTTTGTAAACAAGAAAGCTTCATTGCCCCCGCTTGGTCTGTTAACCGTTGCGTCGATGCTTCCTGAAGACTGGGACCGAAAGCTGGTTGATCTTAATGTTTCAGCGCTTACAGCAAAGGATATTGCATGGGCTGACATGGCATTTATAAGCGCCATGGCGGTACAGCAGGAGTCGGCTCGAAAGGTAATTGATGTTTGTAAAAAGGCCTCTTTGAAAGTAGTTGCAGGCGGGCCACTTTTTACTTCAGAACCCGAAGCATTTCCCGCGGTTGACCATTTTGTGCTGAACGAAGCCGAGCTTACCCTGCCACCGTTTCTTGAAGATATTTATAAAGGAACTCCACAAAAATTCTACCGTTCCGAGCTGTTTCCGGATATTACCCTTACCCCATCACCGCAATGGCATCTGCTCGACATTAATAAGTATGTTGCTATGGCAGTGCAGTTTTCGAGGGGTTGTCCATACCGTTGTGATTTCTGCAATGTCACGGCTCTTTTCGGGCATAAAATAAGAACGAAAAAAAGCTTGCAGATTATTCAAGAGCTTGACGGAATAAAACGTATGGGATGGCGGGACAGCATTTTTTTTGTTGACGATAATTTTATTGCGCACAAAGGTTACTTGAAAAAAGAGTTGTTGCCTCAATTGATTGCGTGGCAAAAAAATAATAAAGCCCCCACCAAATTTTTTACCGAATGCTCTATTAACCTGGCTGATGATCCTGAACTGATGGCTCTTATGGTACAAGCCGGGTTTACACAGGTTTTTATCGGCATAGAAACTCCTGATAATACTGCACTTGAGGCCTGTGGCAAGGAGCACAATACGTCCAGGGACATGCTTGGCAACATCAAAAAAATTCAGCAGGCCGGTATGGAAGTCCAAGGTGGTTTTATAGTTGGTTTTGACAGCGATACCCCATCTATTTTTCAGAAACAGATAGAATTTATCCAGAAAAGCGGAATTGTCACGGCCATGGTAGGAATCCTTCAGGCGCTTCCCGGCACAAAGCTTTACGACCGAATGCAAAAAGAGGGCCGACTGCTGCATAACTCGAGCGGTGATAATGCTGACAGCAATACCAATATTGTTCCGAAAATGGATCTTGAGGTTCTGCGCAAGGGATATACTGATATGATGACCCAGCTCTATGCGCCAAAGCAATACTATAAACGAATCAAGACCCTTCTCCGGGAGTACAGGGCACCTGAATTGAAAGGAAGTTTCCGGTTTGGTCACCTGCTTGCTTTCGCCCGCTCAACAGTGCTTCTTGGTGTGGTCGGCAGGGAACGTTTCCAGTACTGGAAAATGCTGACATGGACCTTTTTTAACCGCCAAAAGGCCTTGCCTCATGCTGTAACCCTTGCCATTTACGGGCACCATTTCCGAAAGGTCTGCAGGTTGCATTTGAAAGAAGCGAGGAAAGTGTAGCGTTTGCGATATTGGGAAATGGCCTGGTTATGCTTCAACCATAGATTTTCTGTATCTTGTTGCAGTAACCTATAGCCAGGAAACCCCAGAGAGTCTATGATTGCTGAACATTTGCTTTTTCAGTCGGATGGCGGATTTATCCGCATCCCCATATGGGGGCATATCCCGCTGAGCGGACCACTCAAAAAAATTCTTTCTCACCCTTCGTTTCTGCGACTTAAAGGCATCAGGCAATTGTCCTTTTCGCAACAGGTCTATCCTGGTGCTACTCATACGCGATTTGAGCACTCCATTGGAGTGTATCATCTCATGAAGCTGATTCTGCAGCGTATGTTAACCAGTCCTTTAGCTCTGAGCCTGCAGGATGATACGTTTAAATTTGACGATCACAACTGCAGGGTCTTGCTTTCAGCTTGCCTGCTGCATGATATCGGCCATTTTCCCCATGCTCATATCATTGAGGAGCAGATTCCCCTGTGCGAAGCTATTCCAGTATTTTCGCATCATGAAGAACTTTGCAAGCGCTTTATTTTTGAGAAAAACCAAGGTGTTCCAACGATAGCTGAAATTCTACATGATGAATGGAAAGTATCGCCTGAGTCGGTTATTAAACTCATTACCGGCAGTTCCGGAACCCGGTTCAGCAAACTTATCAGCGGGACACTTGACCCTGATAAAATGGATTATCTCATGCGGGATGCCCATCACTGCAACATTCCTTATGGGAGCATTGATATTGAAAGGCTGATTGAGTCGTTTGTACCTGACCCACAACGTGAACGGTTTGCTATAACCGAAAAAGGGATTGCTCCGCTTGAAAGTCTGCTTTTTGCAAAATATATGATGATGCGTAACGTCTACTGGCATCATACAAGCAGATCCCTTTCGGCAATGCTTCGAAGACTTCTGCAGGATATTGCCGGTGAAGGAATACTATCTCCTGATACTCTGCGCGAACTTTTTTATGGTAATGCGGATGACCGAGTACTGTACGAACTGAAAAGCCTTATTTCTGGTAATAATCATCCTGTCGGGGCACTTCTGGAAGATATCCTGATGCGCAGGGTTTACAAAAGGGCAATAACTGTACAACCTTACTTGCAGGAAACTGCGCGGGAGGACGATCGTTGGTTTACTTATAATAGTGATCAGAAGTTTCGCAGGTCAATGGAACTGAAGATTTGCGATCTCCTCAACAAACGATACCATCTCGGACTGCATGGTCATGAAGTTCTGATCGACCCTCCTTCAAAAAAAGATATTTTTGATTATGCAGATTTAAAGGAACTGAGGGTTTATCCTACACGGTCCGAACACATTCACTACAATCTTCAACTCAAATCCGAGTATATCAGGTTTGACGATTTAAATGAATCTGTTTTTCGTTCGGATTTTATTCTTGCTTTCGAGCGTTATACTAAAAAATTCCGACTGCTTTGCCGCCCTGATCTCGTGGAATGTATCGTTGAGTCGCGCGAAGAGATTATGAGTATGTTACAGCGGTAAACCTTATATTATTTAAAAAATAAACCTCATAGAACTATGGAACAGCAGGATAAATTTTACAAGGGTCTGTTTTTCGGGGCAGTACTTGGTGCAGCTGTCGGAACAATAATGGGATTGCTTTTCGCTCCCCATAAAGGAACTGAAACTCAGCAGATTATTTCAGGCAAGGTTAAACTTGCTCTTGACAAAGCAACCGATTTATACGAAAGCAATGAGCATGACAGTGCCTATAGCAATGAAGCTAAACAGCGCTCACAGGACATTATCGACACGGCTCGCGACGAAGCTAAAAAGATTCTTAATGAGGCAAACGGCATTATCAGGGAAATCAAGGGATATCCCAAAACCCAGGATAACTGATTTATGCTGACATATTTAAGCGCTGAGATGGCAAAAAGTGGCGCTCAGGGTTATGCTGTGCTTTTGTTACACGCCTTTCCTCTTTCGGCCACCATGTGGCAGTCTCAGATTGATGCTCTTGAAAAAGCCGGTATTACGGTTATAGCTCCGAATGCATACGGTATAGATGGGTCAGCAGAAAAAAAGGATTGGACTTTTACGGATTACGCTCATGAACTTTCAACGCTCCTTGAATCTCTTGGAGTGAAGAGAGTAACTGTTGTCGGCCTATCGATGGGAGGGTACCAGGCATTTGAATTCTACAGACTTTACCCTGATAAAACGGTCTCACTGGTGCTATGCGATACGAGGGCAGATGGGGATACTCCTGAAGCGAGGGCAGGGCGAGAAGAATTTATTAAGGCCGTTAAAGCTGGTGGGGCTGAAGAGGCAATACGGCGCATGATACCGAATTATTTTACGGCGGCGACATACACTAGTAAGCCTGAACTGGTTGTACTGGCCGAGAATATTATCAGAAAGCAGACGGGGAATATCATCACCGAAGCAATGCGGGCAATAATGCTGCGGTACGATGCTACCACCATTTTACCAGCCATACATTGCCCGGTTCTCGTACTGAACGGGACTAAGGATAAGCTTACCACCCCTGAAACTGCAAAAAGCATCAGCTGTCGAATTCCAGGGTCACAACTCCGATTGCTTGCAGCAGCAGGACATCTTTCGAATATGGAGAAATCCGGAGAATTTAACCGCGCACTGCTTGACCATATTGAAAAAGTCCGACTGACCTGATGTTACCATGCTTCGTAACGTATTTGATAATCAGACGCTCAGACTTTCTATCATTTCAAAAAAATTCGGAAACGAAACTCCAACCACATTGATATCGGTAATATCAATCGCTACACCTGTTGCCTGACTTGCAATGGCGAAGCTCATGGCAATTCTATGATCGTCAAAGCTGTCTATCACCACTGTGTTTGAGTGTGTGATCTTCCTACCTTTTACTATAAAACCATCGGGATACTGTTCGCAGTCAAAACCAAGGCGTTGCAGATTAACCACTAGGGCATCAATCCTGTCACTCTCTTTGGTTCTAAGTTCGGCTGCATTGTGCAACTCAAACTGTCCGGTTGCAAAGGCTGAAAGAACAGCCAGCATAGGTATTTCATCTATGACACAGGCAACCAGTTGTGGATCGCTGATCAGAAGCGAGTCGAGCCCGGCGTTGTTTTGAACAAGAATATCTCCTATTGATTCACCACCAATGATTCTCTTGTTTTCAATTGATATCCCTGCACCGGCAACATTTAGAATATCAAGAAATGCGGCTCTGGTAGGATTGAGACAGACATCCCTGATTATGATTTCTGAACCCCGAGCCAGAAGACCAAGCGCTACAATAAAACAAGCTGCGGAGGGGTCCGCAGGAATAAAAAAAGGCTTTGCAACAATACGTTTTCTGCCAGGCACAACTATAATCCGATCCAGCCCGTTAACCAAAGTCTCAAGCCCGAGCATAACTTCAGTGTGATCACGCGAAGGTACTGTTTCGATAATTCTGGTTTCACCTTCGGCATGAAGTGCGGCAAAAGCAACCAGTGACTTAACCTGAGCTGAATGTACAGGAAGCCGGTACTCGATAGGCATAAGATCTTTTGTGCCTTTTATTTTTATCGGAGCAGCTCCTGATACTGAAAGTTCAACATCAGCACCCATTAGGCGCAACGGGTCAGCAACCCTTTTCATAGGACGCTTCATCAGCGAATTATCGCCGATGAGTTCGCTTGTAAACGGTTGGGCGGCAAGAATACCGGCAAACATCCTCATGGTGCTGCCCGAATTGTTGCACATCAGCGGAGCAGATGGGGGTTGAAAGCTCCATAATCCTTGTGATTCTATGACTACTTTTCTAATCTGACGACCATATTTACCCGCCTCTGTTTCCTGTCGAAGCGCTATACCGGCAGCCTGGAGCACTCCAAGAGTTGACTGATTATCATAACCTCCGGAAAAGTTCGTGATTTCTGTGGTGCCTTCAGACAGTGCGCCAATCAGCGCGGCGCGATGGGATATCGACTTATCTGGAGGTAATGCTGTAACTTCGCCCTTAAAAACTCTCATGAGTTAATGAATTGTGGTATTGACAAAAAAAAAGCAACTCCTGTAAAGGAGCTGCTCTGCAATAACTGCTACGATCAATTGATCATGAATTGCGTTCTTCATTTGCCCGCTGAGCTCTGCGTCTGCTTCTTGAGCGTTTCAAACGACCATCAATCGAAGGTTTAACAAAGTATGCGTTTGCACGAAACTCCTTTAAAACACCTGCACGCTCATATTTTTTCTTGAAGCGTTTCAGCATTTTATCGATCGACTCATTGTCATTTATCTGCACACTAACCAATGAAATTCACCCCCTTTTAAAAGATCAACGTCTTAATTTTAATTTAATAATATCTGTCAGGCTCTCTGAGTTTTTTTCTTTAGAAGAATTCAACTGAACATTTTCGAGCAATTGTTTTCTTCCGCTTTTACAAAATTCAACAATAATTACAAATGCTCCACTGCCTGTTGCCTGCTTTTCTCTGACAACTCCTACTTCACCCAACGCCTTATGAAAGAGCGCATCCCCTTTAGCATATATACCATGGGGTGAGTATACCTGGCAGTCATCAACTTTTAATTCTTCAGGGCTTATTTCACGATCGATCTGTATCTGCCATTCCTTCAGCAAAAAAACCTGATTGCACTGTGAGCAACGAATCCAGTACTGGTTTTCCGCTGCCGGTTGCACATCGCGGACACCATTTTTACCATCTTTAAGTTTTTTTACCGGAACTGCCGTTAGAAAATCATCGTCCTTCGGCTTATCGCTCGGCATCCATTCACCAACAAAAGTCTTTTCGGTAATCTGACCGCATCCCTCACAGAAGCATGCCTTGATCTTACCCTCTAAAATGAACTGCCTTTTTCTGGACTCTACCTTCATATCATATTGCTGGTTGTTAACCCGCTCTTCAATCGTCGGGATCTATTTTTTTAATCCATTGACTGTTTGGATCAGGAGTGCCGCACATGACATATTTTCCAGCGTCATTGCGCAATATAGTGCATCGCACCTAAAAAAAAAGAGGAATATTCAGAGGTGTTTAATTAAGTAATTCCCTCCAAAAATGCAACGATATAATTAGCCGGTACTTATTTATGGGTCAACGCATCAATAAGATCTGATTTGGTAAGCAGTTGAAGCCTTCCATCTGATAGACTGATCAATACGCCGGAGGCGCTTTGCTGCAGTTTATCGGATAATTCGGAAATCGTGGCATCCGGCTGACAGACTGAAAAAGGCTGTTCCATGAAGCCGACAACCTTTGAATTCATTGCTTCATCGTTTTCTATAAGTATTGAAAGAATTTTGTTTTCACTGATACTGCCAATCGGAGCGTTATATGAAACAATAGGCAACTGGGAAACATCGTTCTGCTTCATCATTTCGAACACTTCAGCGAGTGTATTTTCAGGATATGCAAAAATAAGGTCCCTGCGTACTTTCAGTTGCAGAATATCCTCGGCTGTAATCTGCTCAAGTGCAGATTTAGCTTTTCGGTAAAACCCCCGCTTCCGCATCCACTCATCATTATACATTTTACTGAGATAATAGCCACCGAAATCATTCATAACCACAACAATGCAATCGTCATCACCATACCCCTCTCCAGCCTGAAGTGCTGCTGACATTACTGCCCCGGATGCTCCGCCTGCAAATATGGCTTCAGCTCGCAAAAGTTCCCTGCCACAGTTAAACGCTTCATAATCGCTCACCTGTATGATATCATCAATAACCGTTGGGTCCCAGAATACAGATTGCTGTCCGGAACCAATTTCCTCAAGTTCAGAAAACACAGGATTGCTGGGTTTTGTCCCCTTAAACAAATCTGCATATATCGAACCCTGAGATTCAACACCTATTATGCGAATTCCGGGATTCCGGGATTTTAGAAAACGGCCCAATCCTGATGCCATTGCTGCAGAGACCATCGGTACAAATACATGAGTTACCTTGCCTTCAGTCTGTTCAAATATTTCTCTGCCTGTAATTTCAGTATGAATTTTAATACTTACCGGATTCGCATACATGCCTGTAAAAAAGGAGTTCGGTATACTTTTTACCAGGCTTTCGGCGACATTCATACAACTGCGGGGCTCACCGGGCAAAACGTCTGACGGAGTAATAACCAGCTCAGCACCTATTGCCCTGAGAACATCCTGTTTCTCCCTTGAAATTTTATCAGGGGCTGCAAGCAGCAGCTTGTAACCCCGCCTGACGCTGGCCATGGCGAGAGCTATGCCGCTGTTGCCGCAAGTCCAGTCCACAAGGGTCATTCCCGGATGAATCTCTTTTTGTTCTTCGGCATCTGTAATGAGTGCCGATGCAACCCTGTAATAGTGTGAACAGGCAGGATTCATATACTCAAGCTTGGCCATAACAATTGGCCTGATGTGCCGGGCCATCTGTTTGACAAGAACCAACGGTGTTTCTGCAGCAAGCCCGAATATATCGTGGTTCGACATGATAGTAGCTGAAAAAATGGTTAACGTGATAACAAGCCCTGATTACACTCAAAGAAAATATACATTAATTGCTCAATTCACGACAGAGGATGAATAAGCTCCTTTCCCGTTTGATAATCATGGACAAAATATGTTTTTTTACAGAAAGTTCCGGAACCCGGGGAAATCAACCACTGTAACCACAAAACGGCAAACGCTTTATGGACAACCTAACCCCGGGCTTTTCTGAAGGGGAAATTTCTGCCGAAAACATGACAGAAGCCCTGATTTCGATCGACAACCTTACCCGAAATGTACGCATCATCCGCGAAAAATTATCTGGCAGGGCTCGAATCATGGGCATCGTTAAAGCTAATGCTTACGGTCATAATGTCCACAAGGTAGCAGGAGCTCTTGAAGCATCAGGAGTAGAGGATTTCGGTGTTGCAAACATCCATGAAGCCATTGAACTCAAGTCGGGTGGAGCACTTAAAAAATCACCAAGAATTCTTGCTTTTGCTCCTCCGCTTATTTCGCATATTGATTTTTTCCTGAAATACGGCATCGAAATGACTGTTTGCGATATGGTTACCCTGAAGGCTGTAATGGAAATCGCTTCTGCTCATAATAAAACGGTTGCTGTACAGTTAAAAGTTGATACCGGTATGGGACGACTCGGCATGTCTCCTCAGGCAGCCATGGAGATTCTCAGGGAAATTGACCAAACGCCACTTATTGATCTGAAAGGTATTTATACTCACTTTGCGGACAGTACATCAACAGACGGTTTTACAGGCCAACAACTCAGTGCATTCAATTCCCTCACTGCAGAATACGAGCATTTCTCAGGGCGAATTGTCTGCAAACATGCCGCAAACAGCGGAGCGATTCTTTCGCTTAAAGAGTCCTGGCTTGATATGGTGCGCCCTGGTATTTTGCTCTACGGATATCATCCTACAAAAAATACTGATTACCATCTGGACGTAAAACCGGTAATGCAGTTTGAGGCAAAAGTAATTTTTATTAAAACCGTACCTGCCGGAACCTCTGTAAGCTATAAACGAACCTGGACTTCTCCGGGGTCAAGGGATATTGCAACTATCGCGGTTGGTTACGCTGATGGCTATTCGCGTGCTTTATCGAACCGGGCCTGCGTGATGATCAATGGACGTATTTACCAGCAGGTAGGGACGGTAACGATGGACCAGATCATGGTGGACCTCGGCACACAACATGATGTCAAAAAAGGTGATAAGGCAATTCTTTTTGGCTGGAATGGACCTACAGCGAACGATATTGCTGAAATTGACAACACTATAAGTTATGAAACCCTGTGTTCGGTTTCTTCAAGAGTAAAGCGTATTTTCGTGTAGTAGAAGTTAAACCCCTCAGCATTATGATTTTCCTTGAAAAACTGGCTATCAGACTCAGCCTTACAAAAGCTGAAATCTATGTAGTTACAATTCTTCTGGGATTTTTGGTACTTGGGGTGGTGGTCAAAAATTTTCAGTCGGTCGAGGAAACTGACATTCTTATAAAAAAAGCTGAAACTGCCCGTTATAAGGATGCAGAAGTCGACAGCCTTATCAAGATTGCTACACTGGAACAGGCAACAGTTGACGATGATGGGGAGCAAAACAAAACCGCTGAAGGAAAAAATGATAGCGCAGGAAAAAATACGAAACGCATTGCGATAGCAAAAAAGAATTTCAGCGGTTCAATTTCCTTTAATAAAGCGAGCAATCTTCAGTTACAGAAAATTCCAGGGATTGGTCCAGTTATGGCCGGTCGATTGATTACTTTCAGAACATCAAAAGGCGGTAAAGTAGAAAACTTTCAGGACTTTCTTGAAGTCAAAGGGATCAGCAACAAAAAACTTGAAGTCCTAAAAAAATATTTCACCCTGGAGTAATGAGCAAAAGCCAGATAGCATGCTTCATCAGTTCAACAGAATGCTCTGTTGTCCGGCTTAAAACATCCGGGGTTACGGGATATAGCCTGACTGACTGCAAGACTTTGCCATTCGATCTTGGTGACCTTAATTCGGGCAAAGGAAAGCGTCTTCTTAACAAGCTGGGCAAGCACCTTGAAGAGTGGCATGATGAAGAGCTGACTCTATGTGTGGAACCTACAGTGTATTATCCTCTGCCTGCTTTCTTTCCTGCTAATGCAAGCCGAGATGAGTGTAAAGAGTACTGCAGAATTGAAGCGGGATACTTTTTAACCAACCCCGAAAAATACAGCTGCGACCATACCTGTTATTGCGATCATGCCGGCAGCGAAACACTTGAAAAACGCCTGTTGCTCTTTTATCCAGATGAGGAGTGCAAAACTTTGGCACTCTTTTTATCAAGCCACCACAAAATAGTGTTCAGTGGTTCTATACAACTTCCTCTTGTTTGCCTGTCTAAGTTCGCCGAAGAGCCGCAAGTAATTCTTGAGCTTGGAAACAATTCGGTACTCCTGTCAATAGCAAGAAATGGACGAATTGAAACGTTTGCTTACCATAAGGTAAAAAGCAGGGAAGAAATGGAATACTTTGCTATAAAAGTACTCACAGAAAATAGAGTCTGCAGGGAAACGGATGTTCAGGTTGCCGGCACAAATAGTAATAAAGCCATGATAGCACTTTTAAGAAGAGAGACTTCCATTACCTTTAAAGCACTCGGTTTACCACCATCGATATCACTAAGTAACCCGCAACGCTTTGCTGTTTCTTCCGCTTCGGCAGTCAAAGCCATCAGCGCAGCGCTGATGGCTTTGATGGAATAAACGAACTCTACTTTCTTTTTGTATTGACAACTTCTGCGATCTGAACGGCATTGGTTGCGGCACCTTTTCTGAGGTTATCGGCAACAATCCACATGTTCAGGGTCTGCGGATGCCAGTAATCACGTCGAATCCTTCCTACAAAAACCTCATCACGCTCATATGAAGTCAACGGCATGGGATAAATCCGCGCTGAGGGGTCGTCCTGAAGGATGATCCCAGGTGAAGCGGCAAGCAAGTCGCGAACCTGGTCGATATCAAAATCTTTCGCAAGTTCTATATTTAGGGATTCTCCATGACCGCCATAGACAGGTATGCGTACCGTGGTGGGAGAAATGCTCAGAGTGTCATCGCCCATGATCTTTCGAGTCTCATTGACCATCTTCATTTCTTCTTTAGTGTAGCCGTTCTCGGTGAACATATCAATCTGCGGGACCGCGTTAAATGCTATCTGATGAAAGTGAGTATATTCATCCTGCTTTTCTCCGGCAAGTTCGCTTTCGAGAGCGTCGCGGCCTACCTTGCCTTTACCGGTAACCGATTGATAGGTCGAAACCACAACCCTCTTTACGCCAAAAAGATCATGAAGAGGTTTGAGTACCACTACCATCTGAATGGTTGAACAGTTTGGATTAGCAATAATATGTTCCGGGGTACCATCCTCTTTGAAAATATCTCCAGGGTTAACCTCCGGAACTACAAGAGGCACATCGGGATCCATACGAAAAGCTGATGAATTATCGATAACAACCGCACCTTCCGCTGCTGCAACAGCAGCCCACTGTTTACTAGCGGTTGCGCCTGCCGAAAAAAGAGCGATATCGACACCCTGAAACGCTTCTTTTGATGGAACCTGGATAATATAATCCTGTCCTTTAAACTGCACTGCCTGACCGGCACTTCGTGCGGAAGCAATCGGGACAATATCAGTTACCGGAAAATTTCTCTCTTCCAGAACCTTAAGCATTGTGCGTCCGACAAGGCCAGTTGCACCAAACACCGCTACTCGACAGTGATAATCCGAGCTACTCATAAATATTATATATTTTAAACTTAGTAATTTAATTCAAGTCTATTGGAATGGTCATTGAGATATTCCGCATCATCGCGGATTGTTCCCTCTTTTGCATATCCTTCGCATTCCTGTTCATACGCAAGAAGAATATCAATGACCTGCTCCCACCCGTCTTCACGAACAAGTTTGTTGCGTACCCTTGACACCATCCTGAGTCCTTTCAAATATGTGGCATAATGACGACGCATTTCAAGAATGCCGTATTTTTCGCCTTTGAACTGTACTGAAAGCCTGACATGCTCAATTGCAGCATGTATCCTTTCCCGAAAGTCCGGCAGTGGCATTTTTTGCCCTGTTTTCAAAAGGTGCTTTGCACGCTCAAATATAAACGGATTTCCAATCGATCCACGACCTATCATGATACCATCCGCACCCGTCTGGTCAAACATGGCAACTGCATCCTCATCAGTCCATATATCGCCATTTGCGATGATAGGTATCCGGGCATGCTGTTTCACTTCACGAATCCAGTTCCAGTCCGCCCTGCCCTTATACATTTCACTCCTGGTGCGACCGTGCAGAGCCATCGCCTGAATACCTGCATCCTCCAGGCGATGAAGGACATCAATAATATTAATCGATTCCCTGTCCCATCCGATTCTTGTTTTGGCTGTCACCGGTATATTTACCGCGCGGACTACTGCTTCTGCTATGCTTGCCATCTTTTCCGGCTCTCTCAGGAGAGCCGCACCTGCACCCTTACCTGCAACTTTTTTGGTTGGGCATCCGAAATTGATATCAAGATAATCCGGACTATACTCTTCAGCGATTACCGCTGCCTCTATCATCGACTCAACACTGCTTCCGAAAATCTGGATTGCAAGCGGTCTTTCTACCGCATCGGCTGTAAGTTTGCGCACAGACTTTTCAACACCCCTGCGCAAGGCTTCAGCACTTATAAACTCTGTATAGACAATGTCCGCGCCATGACGTTTGCACAGTTGCCTGAATGCCCTGTCGGTTACATCTTCCATAGGGGCAAGTATTACAGGACGGTCAATAGCAATGGTTCCGATTTTCATACCTATCCATTAATGATCTCAGCAGGATTTGACATTAATTCTTTAACCTGCGCATGAATTTTTGCATAAAGAGAAGGATCTTCTCGAAGAGCCTTCTTGACGGTTTCTCGTCCCTGACCAAGTTTATCCTGGCCATAACTGAACCATGACCCGGCTTTTTTTACCACACCAAACTCTACTGCCAGATCGATCAGTTCTCCAATAGCGGAAATACCTTCTCCGTAAAGGATATCAAACTCTGCTGTCTTAAATGGAGGAGCAACCTTGTTTTTAACAACTTTGACCCTGGTCCGGTTCCCGGTACTTTCTTCACCATCCTTGATCTGGGCTATTTTACGGATATCAAGACGTACGGATGAATAAAATTTCAAAGCTTTGCCACCAGTTGTCGTTTCTGGGCTGCCGTACATAACCCCGATTTTATCGCGAAGCTGGTTGATGAAAATACATACACAGCTTGATTTGGAAATAGCTCCTGTAAGCTTGCGCAAAGCCTGGCTCATAAGCCTGGCCTGCAGACCCATGACACTGTCGCCCATTTCGCCTTCAAGCTCAGCTTGAGGCACAAGCGCTGCTACAGAATCGACCACCACAACATCAATGGCTCCGCTCCTGACAAGAGTTTCAACAATTGAGAGCGCCTGTTCACCTGATTCAGGCTGACTGATAAGCAGAGCATTGATATCAACACCGAGCTTTCGAGCGTATGAAGGATCAAAGGCATGTTCGGCATCCACAATAGCCGCTATTCCACCCTCTTTCTGAGCTTCTGCAATAACATGCAGGGCAAGGGTAGTTTTTCCTGATGATTCAGGTCCGTAAATTTCAGTTACACGCCCTCGTGGCAACCCACCTACACCAAGTGCAAAATCAAGAGCCATCGATCCCGTTGAAATGGAGAGAACTTTCATAACTGCTGAATCGTCACCCAGACGCATGATGGCTCCTTTGCCGAACTGTTTTTCGAGCGCTTCAACGGCAAGGTTGAGTTGTTTGAGTTTTGCCGGATCAACAGTAACGACCTTAGTGTCATTTTTTTTAGTATCCATAGAACAAATGTGATAAAATTGGATAAATAAAACAGATCCTTCAGATTATAATGGTGTTAAGCGTTTCAGACAGCTCCCGGTAACTCAAACTCAATTCCTCCAATGACCTGGTATTGCTGTATGCAAGCATTCTTGATGAAATACGTATGCTTTCAAAACTGATAACGGAGGGTCTGTTGGACAGCATCGACCAGAGTTCACCACCAAAACCAGCAAGGATCCCCATGCTTTGCGGCACCATATATGTATGCCTGATGCTGCTGCCGGCTAAAGTGCCGATACGGTCAAACAGGTCACGAAACAGCAGGTTATAACCAACGATGATATAACGCTCGCCAGAGCGTCCTGTTTCCCATGCTGCAATATGTGCATCAGCTACATCGCGTACATCAACAAAACCAGTACTTCCTGACGGATAGAGCGGCAACTTTCCTTGATAGATCAATCGAAGAACGTCATTTGATGAACTTACCGAGGCTGGATTTCTGCGGTCGGTCCCAATAACAACTCCAGGATTCACCATGACGACATCCAGTCCTTCTGCCACACCGCGCAATGCTTCGAGTTCAGCAAGATGTTTCGCCTCCATGTAGCCATTTCGGCGCTGCCATTCCTGAAAAGATGTTGATTCGCTGGCAGGTGCACCGTCCTCTGTGGCGCCTATAGCTGCAATAGAGCTAGTTACTACCAACTTTCGGACTCCGTTGAAGAGAGAGGCATTGACAACGTTTCTCGTTCCGAGAACATTGATATCATAAAGCGCATTACGGAAATTTCGGGTATAGGAAATAAACCCGGCACAATGAAAAACGGTATCAGCACCTTTAAACGCATCCGTGAGCGCAAGAGTATTCAGCAGGTCCGCATATACGATTTCAACAGGAAGACCCTCAAGAAAGGAGCAGTCTGAACTCTTCCGAGCAATCACTCTGACCGTGAACTTTTCTGAATATTTTGAAAGCAGCGCAAAAACGAGCTGAGATCCTATGTATCCGGTCGCACCGGTTACTACTATTAATGATTTTAGCATTACATGCTGAATATTTTCAGCCTTCTTTGCGTTTATTCGGTTGATAATCCGGCAATAAACCTTTTTGCAGGTTCCTTGGTTTTAGTATACCGGAATAAAAGTCTTTTACTGCCACAATCTAGTGTAAAATAAGCGAATTTTCGGCAATAACGTATAAATGACGTCAAAGCTTCGCTGTTCATAAAAATAAGAATTAAAACTACATTGCACTCAATTCCTGTCACAAGCATTAGAAAATTATTCAGTAATGTCAAAAGATAAAACTCTGCATCCCTCAACACCGACTTATCAAGCATCGGTTCAGCAAAATATACTGAGTAACGGTTTGACCATTGTCACCGATGCAGTGCCTTATGTACAAAGCATTACTCTTGGTATTCAGATTGATGCAGGATCGCGCGATGACACCGACCAGTGCCAGGGATTGGCACATTTTATTGAACACGCTCTGTTTAAAGGGACCGGTCGACGTTCGTACATTGATATTGCTAGAAATATTGAAAAGAACGGAGGCTACCTTGATGCCTTCACTACCAAAGAACAAACCTGCATCTATCTTCGTTGCCTCGCCGAACATCTGGAGCCATCTTTTGACCTGCTCTCGGATCTTGTTTGTGACCCGGTTTTTCCCCCGGAAGAAATCACAAAAGAAAAAGAGGTTGTTATTGAAGAAATTAGCAGTGTCAACGACACTCCTGAAGAACTTATTTTTGAAGAGTTTGATCTTCGCTCTTTTCCAGGGCACCCTCTTGGCAGACCAATTCTAGGTACTGAGGAAAGCGTCACAAATTTCACGGATAAAAATCTTAAAAACTTTATGCGGGATCACTATGTACCGCAGAAAATGATACTCACGGCAACCGGAAAAGTACATCATGATGAGATCATGCGACTTAGTGAAAAATTTCTTGGAAAACTCCGAGAACCTAAACGCAACAAGTATGTTCGCCAGCCTTTTACGACAGAAGATTACACCCCTTTTTCATTGACCCTGAAAAAAAGAGTCTGCCAGGCGCAGATCGTTCTGGGCACTGCAATAGCAAGAAACGATGCACACTTTTACAGTCAGATGGTACTTAACTCTATGCTCGGAAACGGCATGAGTTCGATGCTCAATCTTGAACTTCGTGAAAAGCGCGGTTTGGCTTACAACGTCTATTCATCGGTCAGCTTTTTCGACGATTTGACAACAATGAACATCTATGCCGGTACTGACAGCAATAAAACAAAGGTCACACTGGAACTTATCAAAGAGATACTCCAGAGTGATTCACTAAAAAATCCAGATCCTGAAGAACTTCAGGCAGCAAAAACAAAACTGCTGGGCTCGCATATTATGGGTATGGAAAAAATGACACGCCGTATGTCACAGTTGGCATCAGACATTTCATATTTTGGCAGATATATTGAACCTGAAGAAAAAATAGCAGGTGTCGAGATGGTCACGGCAGATGATATTGCCGAAGCTGCTGCATTGCTGCTTCGTGATGCGCCTTATTCAACACTGGTTTATAAGCCAAAGAAGTAAAGAGAAAGTCAGGCGATGCTCCGTTTTATTAAAACAGGAATAATTCGTATCTTCGTAACTTTTAATTTTTCACAATTACCAATTAACCAGAGATAGCTTTGCAAAAGAATATCACGAACGTCAGCGAAACCGAACAGGAACTTGAAATTATTCTTTCCGCAGAAGAGTTCGGTACCGAATATAACCAGGAACTGGAAGAAGCCAAGAGAAGCATTCAGATCAAGGGTTTCAGAAAAGGGCATGCCCCTGCCGGCTTGATTAAAAAACTGGCCGGGCCATCTATTGAGGCTACCATCGCTGAAAAAATGGCATCAAAATATTTTGAAGAAATTGCTGAAGCTGAAAAAATTAAACCGGCAAGTCGGGCACAGATCATCAATTTCACCTTCACGCCTGATCAGCTTACTCTTAAGCTTTCTTATGAAATTCATCCCGAATTTGATGTTAAAGATTTCAGTGGATATACATTTACCAAAGCCGTCTATACAGTCACCGATGAGGATGTCCAGAATGAAATAAACCTTATTTTGAAAGGTCATGGCACCTTAGTTTCGGTTGATGGAGAAGCGACATCAAAAGACACTGTTATCGGAGATGTCTACAAACTGAATGAAGCCGGCGAACCGCTTGAGAATGAGAAAACAGAAAACCATCATTTCAACCTCGAGTATCTGCCTGAAGAAAATCCGTTCCGTAAAGTCCTTATCGGCAAAAAATCGGGTGACAGTGTTGAAATTGAAAACGATCGGAAAGATCCTAGTGAAGAGCCTTCACGATACCGTGTTACAATCAGTGAGATCAAACAACTTGAACTGCCTGAATTGACTGATGACCTGGTTAAGGAACTCACAGGCCAGCGCTTCGAAAAAGTTGCTGATTTTTCTGCAGATGTTCGTATCCAGATAGAACAGCACTTTCTCATGAAATCTGACGAGGATTTGCTTGAATCGATTTCGGCAAAACTGATTGAGGAAAATCCAGTACCTGCCCCGGAATCGATGATAGCATCATTTTCAAAAATGCTTATTGAAAATGCCAAACGCCAAATGGGTGGACGCTTCCCCAAAGGGTTTGACGAAGAGCAGTTCCGCCTTTCGATGAAACCTAATGCGATAAGACACGCTCAGTGGCTTCTTATCAGCCAAAAAATAGCAGAACTTAGCGAACTTTCTGTATCGGACGATGATATCAAGGCTTATGCAGAAAAAGAAGCAGTTAAAACCGGCGCTGCAGATTCTGAAGATCTCTTGAATACTTATATGTCCGCTGAATTCAGGGATTACATCACTGATACCATCCTTAAAGACAAAATCTACGACATCATCAAGTCTACGGTAACAATCACCGAAGAAGATACTCCGGTTCCAGCTCACTAATCCGGCATATCAAAGAGGTATAAACAAAAAAAGCAGGAGTATGATAAACGACTCCTGGTTTTTTTTTGTTCGTAAAAACAACAAAACTCACTCTATTACCATGTCATTCATACTCTGTCAATCAGAGCTGTGGCTATTGCAGAGTAGCGGTCGTGAGCGATGGATAATTTGATTGCGCATCCAGAAGGGAAACAACCGGTTTCACCATGTCGCACATATGGGCAGCCTCTGTCGTCATTGAATATTTCAAAGCTTTTCCAGTGAATGCCACCGGAAAATCCTGTTCCAAGAGCCTTTACAACAGCTTCTTTTGCAGCAAAGCGACCCGCGACACTTGCTATGACCTGTGATTTACGGAGACAAACAGCAATTTCCTCTTCTGTCAGAAACTTCTGCAGAAACTTAATTCCGAACCGTTTGTATACTCTTTCGATCCGGTCAAGGTCGACAATGTCCACTCCTATATCCATATGCAGTTCTTCAAATGAGCACAATTGTCATCGATAGATCAAGAGCTTTGACGCTATGAGTCAATTCACCAATTGAAATAAAATCAACACCTGTTTCGGCAACTTCACGCACATTGTGCATACCAATATTTCCGGAAGCTTCGAGAATGACACTGCTGCAGGCTGATTTGACATAAATAACAGCTTCGTTGATGAGATCGGGCGTAAAGTTATCGAGCAGTATGATATCAGGGGCGCAAACAAGTGCTCTGCTTAACTCATCCATGGAGCGGACCTCTGTTTCGATCTGCACGTCGATGTGTTTTTTTTCTCTGTATTTTTGTGACAAGCGAATTGCTTTTGCAATTCCACCTGCAGCATCGATATGGTTATCCTTGATAAGAATCATATCGAACAGACCAAAACGATGGTTTACCCCTCCGCCTATCCTGACCGCCTCTTTGTCAAAATATCGCAGACCGGGAACGGTTTTCCGAGTATCGAGAATTTTAGCTTTTGTATGGCTTACCTTTTCAACATAAGTCCTTGTTCTGGTAGCTATTCCAGACATACGCTGCATGAAATTAAGCGTTGTACGCTCACCGATAAGCAACGGAGCGAGTTTGCCCTTGACTTCAAGAATCATGTCACCACATTGGACTGCTTCGCCATCTTTACGATGAAGGATAACCGACAGATCGGGATCGCAAGCGGCGAATACCTGAACTGCAACGTCAACGCCGCCGACAATACCACTTTCCTTGGCTTTGATCACAGCAAGGCCTTCCTGTAAAGGCTCAATAGTTGCGAGCGTGGTAATATCGCCAGTATAGCGATCTTCCTCGAGAGCAAGCATAATTGCTCTTGCACGGCACCCCTCGTAAAAATCATCACGAGCCAAATTCTTCATATTTGCCGTTCTTAATACATTAATAAAATGGTTGTTCGCCTTGAAGGTAGCGAAATTTAGACTTTTTTTGAGAAACCTTCTTCCTCCATGACTCTGCACTCATAAATAAACGCGCGTTAACCTTCGTTTGAATCAAAGCAATTATGGCCCCCGATAGTTTATGATTTTATACCTCATTTTATAACGAGATACGGAATTACTATATTGAAAGTTATGCGGTATAGGCAGATACCAGCTTCTGGAATAACCTTGAAACCCTGCCCTGTTTCCAGGTTTTTTATTTACTGTTATGGATATAAACAAGATAAAATTCAAAGCACTCTTTCAGCACATTACATCCCATCAAAAAAGCTGGCAGTTTTCAACAGTGAATACAAGGAATGTCGACTTTCTTGATTTCAGACAAGTATCTGAATGGCTACAGTTTTCTGGACTCTACGACAAAGATGGTCATGAGATTTATGAAGGAGACCTTTTACAATGGGCTGATTATGTGGTTGAGGTTGTTGTTGAATCGGGGAGTTTTAAAATTTTGAATGATGGCAACTCTGATATGCTGTTATGGTATTGTGTTCCGGAATGTGAGGTTATCGGCAACAAATACAACAAAGAAGTCAAACCTCGAGTACAGTCCTGAAATGAAGCCACCTGACTGCAAAAGACCGGTTACTTTGCTCTTTTAACCAGTTATATTCAGGCTTAACCCTTTCCTCGAAAGACACGACTTTTTTTTCACTTTAAACGTTACAGGTCGCTTTTAATTTGAGACTTTTCTCATTAAGATTATCCGTTTTTTTTGAACTCATCACTTTAAGATTTCATGACACAGTACTCCCATTCCTGCGTACGGTTGACTAATATTGTTTTCTATGCGCACCATGGTGTACTTAAGGAAGAACACACTGTAGGGGCTAAATATGAAGTTGATGCGGAACTTTCCTTTGACTTCACCGAGGCGGCGGAAAACGATGACATTACTAAAACAGTGGACTACGGTGCTGTATACAGAAAGATCAGGGAAGCTTTAACCCATAAGAAATACTTTCTTATTGAAGCTGTGGCTTATAAAATAGCCAATGAGCTTTTGCATGATTTTTCAGTTCTTGACCGGGTCAGCATCAAGGTTCGAAAACGCAACCCCCCGGTTGATGGTATCTGCGACTTCGCAGAGGCAGATTACTCTATCAACCGTTCATGAAATAATGAGCATGTACAAGGTATTTATCGGGATAGGTTCCAATATCGGGAGCCGTCTCGGGCATATTCAGGATGCTGTGGACCAGCTCGGGCTGCTTGACAATACATCGGTCCTCAAGGTATCGTCGATATATATGACCGAACCGGTAGGTGAAACAGAACAGAACCGATTTTATAACGGCGTCATCCTTCTTGAGACCTCCCTTTCACCAGAAGAACTTCGCAAGTATTGCAAGATCATCGAACAGGATCTTGGAAGACCTGACAAATATCCACGCTGGAGTCCACGGGTTATTGATCTTGACATTCTCCTTTACGGTGATACTTGTTTTCAGACTGAAACTCTTTCCATCCCGCATCGTGAAATGCATAAAAGAAAATTTGTACTTATCCCATTACTTGATATTGCTAATCCTTTACACCCATCTATACTGCAGACTATGCTCCAACTTCTCAACAACTGCATTGACCGTTCTGTACTTATAAAGCTAAAAGAGGAAATCACCATAAAAAAAAGGACTGATTACCTTTTACAGTAATCTGTCCTTTTTTAATCGGATTATAATCGGGGCGAATCAGTAAAACTGATTCATGCGCTTTTAGTTGGCAAAAGTAATATTAAGGTTGCCTTCTATAAAGTCAGCTCCTTCAGTTTTTCTGCCGACAAGAACATTGGGAAGAATTATGCTTTTACGGAAGTTGTTGATATCCACAAGAAGCTCATCACCCTTGATATTTACATTAAGTTTTGTCACTTCAACGTTAGGCAGATAAAGACTCAGCACATATTTACCATTGATTTTCTCGAGCAACTGGGTCTTTTCATCGCTGTAAAGCACTGCGGCAGGATCCTGAGTGCCAAAAATCTGCTGACTTAATTCATAGAGCCGATCTGTATTTATAATTTCAGCAATCGACTGTTTAGCCTTGAAAATAGGCACCGGATAAAAGCAGTTATCTATAACTCTTAGATATTTGGTCTGAAGATCTATAAGGCTCTGTAGATAGTTATCGGTAGAACTCTGAGGAAGAATTTTGTTAACTACTGCGGCATCAAGTTTATAACCGAACAGGTTGAGGTAGGTTTGAACCCGCAAAGCTTCCTTGATAACCATATTTTCAGGATTCAGTACAACCCTGAAGGTCGTAATTGATTTATCCTGAAGCATGGCATGAAGCTCTTTCATGTGCGAATTGACCTCAGGCATAAGCTTGAAGATATTTTTTTTCGGCATAAACTTGCTCAAAAGAGGAGCTGCAAAGCCAATCGCTTTTGAGTGCCAGCCTCCTATTTTATCGGCATACCATCCATATGATTCGGGCATGCCCAGCAAGCGCATGGTTTCTCCCGTTGGAGCAGCATCAACAACAACAACATCATAATTACCCGATTTTGCCGCTTTCCATATATAACGCAGACTAATCATTTCTTCCATACCGGGCATAATCGCAAGTTCTTCCGCGACAACTTCATTAGCCCCGTCATGCATTAAAATAGAAGAGAAATAGGAGTAAAGCTCGCTCCAGTTCTCCCTGATTTCGGAAAGAACGTTAACCTCCATGGCAAAGAGATTCTTATCGACTTCTACAGGCGTAGAAGAGAGTTCAACACCCAAAGCATCTGCAAGACTATGAGCAACATCGGTACTCATGATCAAAACCCGCTGCCCTCGTCGGGCTATTGCAGTTGCTGTGGCAGCTGACACGGTAGTTTTTCCTACCCCTCCTTTACCCAAGTAAAGAATAATTCTCATGTTGATAATAAAACTATTGAGTGGACTTGATTTTGAATGACGCTAATTACCGATGTGTTTGCCCTTCGTTATCGTTTTCACCACCAGTCAATCTGCTGTTATCCGCAGTTTTGGTTTCAGTTGAGTTATCAACAGCATTATTCATAGGGTGTGGCATGGGATCTATTTCAGAAAAGCTCTTTTCTGACTGAGGTGCCGAAAAAACCTTTTCTCCCGGATGAATTTCATCCTCAGCTTCAGCCGGTATTATTCGAATTTTTTTTCTTGAAGGAGTTATCTCTTCGACTTTTTCAACACTATCAGCCTGATTCCCTTTATCTGAAAATTGGTCATCGGATGAAAAATCGTCCGTACTCATCATGTTTTTGACAATAGGAAGAACGTCTTCGTCAGGGGATTTGATCGTAATCTTTTTTCGTTGCGGTACAGTATCACCATCGAAGTCATCAGCGGTCTTTGTATTTGGGATTGATGCCGATGAAACAGCATGTTTTTCGTTTGACGCTGTATCATTACCAAAACAATCTTCATTCAGCGTAGCTTCATCATCGCTTTTGATGTGAATATTTCTTCTTCTTACAGGAGTTTCATCGTCGTCATCAACACCGCGTCTTGGACTTTTCGACGTATTTTCATTGGATCCTGAAGTATCGGATTTACTGGCATTTCGCTGTGACGATCGCCTTCCTGAGCCGCTTCCTGAGCTTCCAAAATTTGAAGAAAGTTTAATAAGCTTGCCAACAGATCCAATCATACCGTCATTGCGCACGGCAGTTTTAACGATGTTCATTACAAAGCGCTCTGCCTGCGGATTATCGGCTATATTGGTTAACAGCTCATTGAGCGCAGAAAGCATGCCAGGAACATGTTGCAGGTCGTTCTTAACCTGATCACGAAACCTTAGCGGGGCATCACCAAGCATCTCCTTGATAGAATCGGCTACTCTTTTTAATGAAGCAGGATCCTTGGGAAGCATATTTTCAATACCCTTTAAAGCATCAGCAGGAGAAAACCCGCCTGTGTGTTTCTCTCCGCCTTGTGCCGCACCTGCAGGTTGTCCATTGAATGGCTGCTGCATTTCGGGGCTGGAATAACCGATATTTGCCTTGTATTGCTCCAGCAGATCCTGGCCATAGCCAATGTGGCTCTCTTGCTGGGCTATGTCTGGTGTATCAAATCGAAGAGGAATAATCTGCGGAATACATATACCACGTGCTCCTCGAAGAACTGCATTGGAGACTTCGACGGGCAATTCTTTGCTGTAGTTAACCCCTAGGGCGTCCTCAATAATTGATTCTATGACTGTGTGAAGCCGGGTTATTAACTCAGCTTCGTGCAGTTCAACCATATCAAATATTACATACACAGGATCTTTCTGGTCGCGACGCACCTTAAAATTAAGAGTCGCGAAATCTTGATTTTTGTTCCTGCTGTTCACAGAAACAGCGCCAAGATCAAATCTGTCGAGATAATCTTTACTCGAACCCCTTGCCCAAAAGTAAACTGCCTTGTCTGAATAGATCAAATAATCCTGAAACGCGATATTACCGACACGTTCCTGATGTGACTCATAAAAAACCCCTTCAAAAAAAGCAATCGGATTTTCACCGGGGTTCATGAGACTTTTCTGAAAGAACTCAGTTACATCATTCTGATCAGCCTGACCTGATATATACAACGATAAATTAACCATACCTGCTCTCTTAATACTTATTGGCGCCCTGAACTGAAATTTATCAAATTTTTTACAATAAACAGAAATAACTCAATGAACCGATATGCATTCGGTAAACATTAAACAGTTAAAGAAAATTTCTGCAAAGAATAGAGGATAAGAAGTAACTGCCTGCATCTGCTGATTAAAGAAACAAGGGCAGGTTATGTTGCGAGATGGGCCAACAATACGACAATAAAAAAAGGCAGTGAAACCAAATACTTTTCACTGCCTGAAAACGGACATACCGAATTACATTACTTAGCAAACTTTGATGCTACTTCTTTTGAAGGAACAGCATAGCCTGTGGCTTCAGGTGAAGAACCGCGAAGGCTTGTGCCTCCGCCCATGCTACCATAAGCATTGCGATTGATTCTCATTGTGCCTTTGCCTAAAGAATCAAACAACATACCTACAGTTTCCCAATGTCCCTCAACCATCACTTCAAAAATGCGTCCTGCTGCTGCCAGGATATCGGTAAAAACGCCACCACCACTCATAATTCCTCCTTGAAATTTAATTAATTGAAAAGCTTTCAGAATTCAGAATGTTTAAAACAGGATTCTGTTTTTAATTTACAGTAATAAACAAAAAAACACAAGAAAAAGATTTTCATCCCTTTACAGAGCAAATTTCTCTCAAGGAAGCTAATTCTTCTATTTTCTTATCGGGCCTTTTTGAAAAGATCCGGTAAAATTTTTTACAACTTCAGATGCTGATACACCTGCATCGCCAACAGCTGTTGCGGCATTTCCGGTAGCATTTTCAACTGTTTCAACAGCACTTGCATAAAGCTCGTTAGCTGTTCTTGATGCGTCTTTCACGGTAATTGCAACACGGTCAATGGTTTCACCCACTACCCCGCCTGTATTACCAAGCAGATTTCCTATTCCTGAAGCATCAATAACAGCTCCAACTGTACCGGTTACTGTATCAAAAATATTGCCGGCAATATTCAGACTTCCGACGACAGCACTCTGTCCGGTTAAAAGCACGCTTTCAGCGAGAAAAGTTAGGCGATCTGTAAAATCCAGCTCTTTAAAATCCTTGCGAAGTTTCTGATACGATTCCGACATATTGCTCTCCATGGAATTGAGGCGTTTCTTGAAAATGCCTCTGTTATGATGATGAACTAACGAGATTATATGACGAAAATTTAAACATAAAAATCAATCTAAACAAATACTCTTCCACAGGATAAATCATCCTCTATCATAGGCCTTTTGCTCTTTGTGCAGCTGGGTGTGATCGTGACGGTCAAGGTCAAAAGGTATATGAAGCCATTTATCCTTAAAGACCGCATCACCAGGCTCAAGACCTGTCAGGCTGATTGGAAGGGTGATAATTTTGCGCTGATTTCCGATTTGTACATAGAGCTCATCACCGGTCACCCAGACATCGATATCAACCGGGTTGGCAAACATCAGCTTCAACTGAACCTCATAGACATTGCCGTTGCGGACAAACTTGATCGGTGGTTCGTCATACATCATATCTGATGGATCGGTATCACCATACATATCTTTAGCAAACATCTCAAGCGATTTGAGACCAACAATTTCCTGCTCGTACATCCTGAGCTTTTTGACAGGAAGCGGAGAAAAGCCTTCTTCTATTTCACCAAGATACTTCTGCTGAATAGCTTTCCAATTCTCAAGATACCCGCTGTCCTCGTTGGTATCGAGCAATTTGTTGACAAGCACCATATCCACCTTGAACCCGTAGAGGTTCAGGTAGGTCAATGCGCGCATGGTCTCCTTGATCGACATCTTTTCGGCATTCATAACCAGCCGAACCGTGGATTTTTTATTGTCTGTCAGAATTTCACGGATGTCTTCAAGCTCGTCAAAAACCTGGTCGACTGATTCAATAGCGTCTGCAGGAGGAATAAAAAACGCTATTTTATCAGACATCCTGGAAAGAGGCTTGCTGAGTGGCTTGATAAGATATTTATTGACATTTTTCACCGCTTTCATGCCCCATGCCAGGGTATCAGGAAGCGAAAGAAGCCTCAATGTTTCTCCGGTCGGCGCTGTATCGAGAACCAGAACATCGTAAAGTCCAGAGGCTTTATAGCGTTTTATTCTCAGCAGAGAAAAAAGCTCTTCCATACCCGGAAGAATGGTCATTTCGTCGGCCATTACCCCTGAAACACCCTGAGCCATGAAAATTCTTGTGTAGTACTTCTGTACGGACTGCCAATTCTGTTTAAGGTCTACATAAGGATTTACCTCAATTGCATGAAGATTTTCCCTGATCTTTGTTGGTTCTGCACCGAGAGACAAGTTAAATGAATCCGAGAGACTGTGAGCGGGATCAGTTGAGAGGACAAGAGTACGATAACCAATCTGTGATAACCTAACAGCTGTAGCTGCTGAAACACTGGTCTTGCCTACCCCGCCTTTACCTGTGAACGTTAAAATACGCATGAACCAAACATTGGATTTTATGTATAGAGCGGAAAAAATCAGAAAAGTTTAAGATATAACTCTGAGCTGATACTACAAAAGATCTAACATACACACTTCGATCAATGTTAAAAATTTTATGCCCTCTTTTTAATTAAAAATTTTTTACCGGTTTCGGCATATCCTCAACAAGCACATGAATACATTGGCGGGTTGTTGTTTATGCATCATACAGGAATGGCTGGAAAATGGTTTGCAAATGAACGCGCCACTCGCTTAATTAATTACTATAATTTATAACTTCACTTTCTTTGAAGAGCCCCGTTATGCTCCAAACAAAAACTATTATTGATGTCAGGGCAACTGTGGTCCGGACTCAATCCATTAGCAGCGATGTCAATATCATAACCCTGAACTGCCCGTCAATTGCCGCAACGGCAAAACCAGGGAACTTTGTTAATATTAAGGTCAATACATCCACACAACCCTTGCTAAGAAGACCTTTTTCGATTCACAATGTGAATGGAAATCTTATTGACATCATGGTTAAATCCATAGGATGTGGTACTGCTATTTTTGCCAATTACGATGAAGGTTCAACAGTTATGGTGCTTGGACCTCTAGGAAACTCTTTTAACATAACAGACCCGCATTTTAAAACTGCTGTTCTGCTTTCGGGGGGTATAGGCACCGCACCGATGCTCTTTTTATCAAAATCACTTACTGCAAATGGTATAAAGGTGATTAACCTGATTGGCGGTCGAACAAAAGACGACCTTCTGGGATATAATCTTGACAATTGCAGGTTTGCGACAGATGATGGCTCTTTTGGGTTCAGGGGTACTGTGCTGGATCTTCTCAACAACGAATTGCCCGATATTGAACAGGAAGGACCGATCAAACTGTTTGCATGCGGACCGAATCCAATGCTGAAAGCACTTGCAGGCTACAGCAGGTCTAGAAAGCTGGTGTGCGATCTCTCACTTGAATCGGTTATGGGTTGCGGTATTGGTATATGTTACGGATGCAGTGTTGAAATAAATGACCCTGATGGAGGTAATCGTACCATACTGCTATGCAAGGAAGGGCCGGTCATTGATGCGCAACTTCTTGTAATTTAGTTGTAGTTTCGGCAGCGGAGATATATCTTCTGTATACATGTTAAAAGGTACTTTCGATTTTTTTCTCAACGAATAATGAAAGAGTAACAGAAATGGCAAAAGGCGTTAATAAGGTAATACTTCTCGGCAGACTTGGTGGTGAACCGGAAAGCCGTCAGGTTGGATCGACTTCTGTATCGAACTTCACGGTTGCAACCAGTGAAAAGTATAAAAACCAGCAGGGAGAGTTCCAGGAAAAAACAGAATGGCATAGAGTAGTTGCATGGGGACGGTTGGCAGAAATATGCAAAGAGTATCTGCACAAAGGCTCGCAAGTATATCTTGAGGGACGGTTGCAGACCCGGAGTTGGGAGAAAGAAGGAGTCAAGCAGTATACCACGGAAATCGTGATGAGTGAAATGCAGATGCTGGATGGAAAACCATCTGGACCGGGTGGATATAATGAAGGCCCTCCACAAAACAGCGAACGTCAGCAAAACAGTGCACCTTCATATCCAGCTCCATCATCGGGGCCGCACCTTGAAAATGAAAAAGATGATCTGCCTTTTTAAACTCTCTTAATATTTACCGGGTGTACTCCTTCGCACCCCCCCTAGCTGATGGATGCACTAAAAAAAAACATTCTGGCTGGTACTATTTTACCGGTTTATTTCTTATACGGTCCGGAAAGCTACCTTAAAGAGGAGTTGGCGGGTATGGTCAGGACAGCTATTTTCCCTTCGGAAAACGATGCTGCATGCAACACCCATATTTTTTATGGCCCTGACCTTACCCTTGGAGAGCTGGTTTCAAAGGCCTCCGAGTACCCAATGTTTACGGCAAAGCAGCTCATTATTGTAAGGCAGTTTGAAAAAATCAAAAAGCCTGCTACAAAAGAGCTCCAGAAACAGCATGAGGAAAAGTTCATCCGGTATTTTTCAAATCCAGCTGAATTTACCGTCCTAGTGTTTGATGCTGATCAAATCGATAAAAAGGATATTGAAAAACCTCCTTTCAGTACGCTGAAAAAATACCGTCACGATTTTCCTATTATCAAAGCACCGGACCTTTTCGCCTTTAACAGGGCAAAAGCATCCGGATGGGAATTTGACCCGGATGCACTCAAGGCGTTTACAACGTATATTCAGCCATCAGCCCGGGAAATATGCCACGAGATCGAAAAAATAATCATGTATGCCTCCGCCCGAGGCGCTGAAAAACGCATAACGGCGCATGATGTCTTTGATTGTGTTGGCATTTCGAAAACCTACAATGTTTTTGAACTTGAAAAAGCCCTTGCTGATAGAAATTTGAGACTCTGCAGCGGGATATCACTTATGATTATGGATCAGGAAGGGCAGAAGGAAGGGCTGGCTAATATTGTCCGGTTTCTTACTACCTTTTATTTCCGGCTCTGGAAACTTTCTCTACCCAACGTCCGACAGCTTCCTCAATCAGAGATTGCCAACATTCTCGGCATGTACGGAAAACAAGAGTATTTCGTTAAAAACTATCTCAGCTACACCAGATCGTTTTCATTGCAGGATGCAGAAAATGCTATTGCAGCTTTAAGGGAAACTGATGCCTCAATGAAAGGGCTGATACCTTACAGTGATGAAAAGTATCTGCTCCTGAAACTTATGCAGAAACTGCTTGGCTGAAAACAATACCATGCAACACTTGCCGCTATTCATAACCACCCTTGGCTTCTATACCAGGAAATAGTTTTTGATACCCCTTCAGGGAGAGACGTTCCGGCTGTAAACCCAAAATCGAGTTCTGCCTGCCGAGGAGAACATACCCAATAATCCTGCACGAGTTCATTTGCCTTGTCGCGATTGATAAGGACCGGTTTTCCTGATAATGAACCTGCAGCACCAATAACCAATCCAACAAGAAATACAAAAGGCTTAGGTAACGGCAGCCTGTGCAGTCTTTTAAACCCAAGCACCGGTTGTGCCGCTGCAATAACTTCATCCCATGAGCATGACTGGAGAGATGTAATATAATAGAGTCGACCCGCTGTCCGGTCTGAGCGAAGAGCCATCATTACACCGCTGACAAGATCGTCAACATAAATCATACTGAAGCGTTGTCTCTCAGAACTTCCGGCTGTCACCAACACCCCTTTTGCAAGCATCTGAAAAACCTGAAGTATGTCCCTGTCTCCCGGTCCATAGACTGCGGGAGGACGTACTATCGTTACAGGAATCTCAGCTGCGCTTTCCATACAGAGGGCTTCAGCTCTTAACTTGCTGCGACCGTATGCACTTACGGGATAAGAAGAATCAGACTCTTTGACCCCGTATATACCCTCTGATGCCGGTCCTGCCGCCGTAAGTGACGAGACGAATAAAAACCTTTTGAGTGCTGGATTATGCTCCCTGATTACATTGAGCAGATTCCGAACCGGCATCACATTCCCGGCATCATAGCCCGCCTCATCAACTGCTTTCGTCAACCCTGCAAGGTGTATGATTCTGTCAACGCCCTTTACCGCTTTTGCAAGAGCATCTGAATCGCTGAAACTGCCTCGAACAACCTCAACCCCTTCGGGCAGCGCTCCTGAGAGGCTCTCCGGCCGAAGAAAAATCCTGACCTTTGCACCTTCGTCAGCGAGATACATTAATGTCCTTGCGCCAATAAATCCTGTGGAACCGGTCACTAGTATTGTTTCGCCCATAATCTTATTAATTTCCTTTTTTTACCCCTTGATTGAGATTTTCAAGAGGCTTATTTGACCATCAAGCTTTCCGTACAGGAAAAAAACCACACCGTGTTTCAACAAAAAAAATAAAAATTTTAATACATTTCGGTTCGTGGGTAAATCCCGCTCGCTAAATACCCAGTCATCAATAGAAATAAACATTAAGTAATCGATCGTAAAAACAAGAAATTCCAGCTTTTTTTCTTACAGCTGAAGTAAATTTGCGTTACTGTGGATAAAACCAAAGACTTATTTAAAAAATGCATTGATTTTACCCTTGCCGACGAAGTAAAGGCACAGGGCATATATCCCTTTTTTCACCCTATAGACGAAAACGAAGGACCGGTTGTTACATTTGGCGGAAGGAAACTTGTCATGGCCGGATCTAATAACTATCTCGGCCTTACAGCCGATCCAAGGGTAAAAGAGGCTTCAATACAGGCTATCAAAAAATACGGCACCAGTTGTAGCGGTTCACGTTACATGACGGGGACGGTCAATCTTCATGTTGAACTGGAAGAGAAGCTTGCAGATTTCTTTGAAAAGGAACGCTGCCTGCTCTTCAGTACAGGCTACCAGACAGGACAAGGCATTATACCGACTCTTGTACAACGCGGTGAATACATTGTTTCTGACCGCGACAACCATGCCAGCCTTGTTGCTGCATCTATAATGGCCCAAGGTGCCGGGGCAAACCTGGTACGCTATAACCATAACAACATGGAAGACCTTGAGCGAGTGCTTCAAAGTCTTCCGGGCACATCAGGTCGATTGATTGTTTCGGATGGGGTCTTCTCTGTTTCAGGTGAAATTGTGGACCTTCCAAGCCTTGTTGCGCTGGCAAAAAAATATGACGCACGCATTCTTATTGACGATGCTCATGCTGTCGGTGTCATCGGTAAAAACGGAAGGGGAACGCCTTCGGAGTTTAACCTTGTCAACGACGTTGACCTTATTATGGGGACCTTCTCAAAAACTTTCGGATCTCTTGGAGGTTACGTTGTCGGCGACCGGAGCGTAATTAATTATATCAAGCATAACGCCTCTTCGCTTATTTTCAGTGCTTCGCCCACACCGGCAAGCGTAGCGGCAGTATTGACGACACTCGAAATTATACGCCATGAGCCTCAACTTATGGATCAGTTGATTTCAAATACCGATTACGTTCGTCAGGGACTACTCAACGTCGGGTTTACTCTTATGCCTTCACGTACGGCTATCGTTACCGTACTGATTAAGGATCAGATGAAAACCCTTCTTTTCTGGAAAAAACTTTTCGATGCTGGTGTTTACGTAAACGCTTTCATACGCCCAGGCGTTATGCCTGGCCATGAAGCTCTACGAACAAGTTTTATGGCAACCCATAAGCGTGAACATCTCGATAAAGTTATTGACGAATTCACTTCCATCGGCAGGGAGCTTGGTGTGATTTAACAGCTGTCACAACCAAAAGCAGATTACTCGCCACCTCTCACTTTACTTAATTTTTTTCTATCATCCCCGTAGCACTACGGGGATTTATGTAATAGTTGCGCCTTTGTGTTTTTTTTTAATAAATTAACAGTTACGTAACACTATTAAGATCAAAGCTGTACTGATTTCTGATATACGATACTGATGCCGATGGTTAGGTACGCAAACATGGATATTAATAAGTTTAAACCTGTTTTTTGTTCGTATCATTGCAACTAAACTATAACACAATCATGAAAACAAAACATGCAGAAGCGTTTCGCTTTGTCCGTTTTGTTCTATCGGCATTCTGCCTGATGGCGTTGTTGGTGCCTCTCCCCTCTTATGGAGCAGACACCGGAACAGTTAAAGGCAAAATCACCGATAAAGCTGATGGCGAAGGCGTGTACGGTGCATCGGTCACTGTGGCCGGCACAACCATCGGAACGGCCACAGACATGAACGGCAACTTTACCCTCCCGAACGTTCCAGCAAAACAGGAAAAAATCTCAGTATCTATCGTAGGATATGCCCCTGTAAGCCAGGTCGTTTCCGTTAATGCAGGACAAACTGCCGTAGCCAACTTCTCTATCGGTCAGACTACCGTCATGGCATCTGAAGTTGTTGTCGGAGCATCGCTTTACAAGCAATCTCGTCTTGAAGTACCGGTAACCGTTAATGTGGTTTCACAGGAAAAGATTAAACAGGACGCTAATCCAACACTTGACAGAGTAATAGAGGATGTTCCTGGTGTCGTGGTAACCCGCGCCGGTGGACAGACCACATCAAGCATACAGATTCGCGGTTCAAATACCTATCAGGGAGGAGCCATTGGAACCCGCGTGCAGGGCTTCTATGATGGTTTCCCTCTTAATGCTCCTGAATCAGGAGAGATTGCATGGCCTGCCGTCAATATGAATGCTGCAGACAAGGTCGAGGTCCTGAAAGGTGCTGCCGCAACTCTCTACGGTTCTGGTGCCATGGGTGGCGTTGTGAACGTCTTCGGACACCTTCCTGATCAATTTGAAGTTAAAGCCGGTACCAGCGGAGGTTTTTATGATGCACCTCCTTCAAGTGACCAGAGTGTTTACCGCAACGGTTACACTCCATGGTTCTGGAACACTTACGTTGGCTTTGGCAACAAAGACGGAAAATGGAATTATAATGTACTTTACTCGCATAGCAATGATGACGGCTATCGCCAGAATGCCCAGACCAAACTTGACGATGTTAAGCTGAAAGCACGCTATGACATAGACGCAAAACAGTATCTGCAGGTAAGCGCGTTTTACAATGAAACAAATGGCGGTTACGCATACTCAATGCCATATGATTTCTACGCCGTACCAACACCAACGTTTACCCCTCACCCTGAGGCCGCATATGATATCTATGTTAATGCCAAGGCATTCCAGGATGTTGCCTCATTCGCATCTTACATGACTACACATCCAGGAGCATCATTAACAGCTGCAGGAAGGACTGTGACAATTCCGTCATCTTTTCCTACAATGGTATTCATGGGTCCTGGCAATCCTCTTAACGGCATGAAAACTGCAGCGCAATATGCAGCTTTGATAAATAGTTTTGGCGCTGGCATTGCTAATTACAAATTATATGATGTCTATAAGGATGACACCATCCAGCGTAAAAACGCATTAACCGGGCTTAACTACGTCAATCTCTTGAGTGATAACTTGAGCTTGGATGTTCGTGCCTATTACACATACAACTCCACAGTAATCGATTACAATGCTACGCTTCTGGATCAGACGTATGCTACCGGAAAAGTGAGAACTCCTGGCGAATTTAATGAAACAAATTCAAGCCGTTATGGCACTGGGGCAAAATTGGACTGGAGGGCAAACAAAGACCACCGATTTGTAGTAGGAATTGACGGCAATATCACGAATTTTGAGACGACAACTTGTTCCGCTGAATTGCCGGTAAAAAACACATTGAAGCCTATTCAGGAAAAAAATGCTTCAGCATTTGTGCAGGACGAATGGAAAATGACGGATAAACTGACATCTCTCCTCTCGTTGCGGTATGACTGGAGCGGTATTGATGCGGACAACGCGGAGACGACTCCGGGGACTTTTGTTGCTATACAAAACAAGTCAGTGGATGCTTTAAGCCCTCGGGTAGCATTCAACTACATGGCTTTAGACGACATGTCCTTACGTGCATCATTTGGTAAAAGCTTCCGTGCACCAACACTGTCAGAGCGTTTCATAAGAGATGGTGGGATGTTTACCGGAACTCCGAATCCCGCACTTGACAAAGAAACAATGACTGCTTACGAGCTTGGCCTGTTCAAACAGTTCAGCGACAAGGTATCACTTGATGTTGCTGGATTCCTGAACGACTATGACAATCTGATTGAGTCGGTTATTAATCTTGATCAAACGTATCAGTACAGAAACATCACAAAGGCTCGCATATGGGGTATTGAAACCAGTTTAAATTACAGACCTTCTAGTGACTGGACATTTAATGCTGCATATACATACCTTAATGCAAAAAACCGCTCATATGTTGCGGGAACCAATACAAACCAAGATCAGAACCCTGATCCGACCTGGTTACCATACAGACCTGAGCATACAGCATCACTTGGTACAACATGGAAGCCAATCAATAAGCTTTCTTTAAACTTGAACGGGCGCTATGTAGGTATTTACAAGTCTGTTAGCTCCTATCCGAACAAACTAAGCACGAATTATCCTGGCGACTTCATCGTGCTTAACTTCGGCTCAAAGTACCAGATTAACAAAAACATCACCACCAGTTTATTCTGCCGGAACATCGGCAATATTCAGTATCAGGAAGCTGAATGGTTCATGGCCCCTGGTCGCAGCTATGTTGCTGGAGTGGATTTCACCTTCTGAGGACTGTTTTCATCAGCAGAAAGTCTTCCTAGTCAAGCCAGCCCCTTATAATGAGGGGCTGGCTCTTTTTTTAATCGTTAGTTTACATCGTAGGATTTTATTACATTTTCAAATCCTGTTAAAACCACATCAAACGCACATCTTTTTGTAATTCTATGTACGATAAAATCAGAATTGCCGCTATTGTCGGTATGGAGCAATGCAACCAGCGGGTATGGCGCGAGGTTACCTCCAAGATAGCCGCACACATTGAATTGACCCAATGGACCGATCAGGATCTGGAACATCAGAACCCGGAAGCTGCCAAAGCAATCCTAAATGCTGATTGTATTTTTACTACCCTGATACAGTTCAAGGTACAGGCGGACTGGCTTCATGAGCAAATAGATCAGTCGAAGGTAAAAGTTATTTTTGCCTATGAATCGATGCCTGAGGTAATGCAGTTAACAAAAGTCGGCAATTATGTGGTATCGGGAGATGGAAGCGGCATGCCCGAAATTGTAAAAAAAGTTGCGAAGATGCTGGTGAAGGGACGCGATGAGGATGCGCTCTACGGTTACATGAAGCTGCTGAAGATAATGCGCACCATGCTGCCGCTGATCCCTAAAAAGGCAAAAGATTTCAAAAACTGGATGCAGGTCTACACCTACTGGATGAACCCGACTACGGACAATCTGGCATCGATGTTCAATTATATTGTAGCTGAGTACTTCGAGGTAGACGTCAAGGCTGAAAAGGTACAGGAAGTACCGACAATGGGTTTTTATCATCCTGATGCACCGGAGTATCAGAAAGATCTGCACCATTATGAAAAATGGCTGCACAAACGCGATAAAAGTGCAGCAAAGAGACGGAACGTCGGATTGCTTTTCTTCCGCAAACATTTGCTTCAGGAAAAAGAATATATCGACAATACCATCCGTGCCATCGAAGCAAAAGGGCTTAACCCTTTACCTGTCTTTGTGATGGGTGTAGAGGGTCATGTAGCCGCACGAGAGTGGTTTACGCACAACAACATAGACATGCTGGTCAACATGATGGGCTTTGGATTTGTTGGAGGCCCTGCAGGAGCTACCACACCGGGCGCATCTTCGGCAGCACGCGAAGAGATTCTCGGCAAAATCAACGCTCCTTACGTTGTATCTCAGCCTCTGTTCATACAGGATTTCGCCTCATGGAAGTCGCAGGGAGTTATCCCTCTCCAGTCAGCCATGACTTATTCGCTGCCTGAAATGGATGGTGCAGTATGCCCGGTAGTGCTTGGCGCTATCAAAGACGGACGACTGCAAACTGTTCCAGACCGTCTGGAAAGACTTGCCGGACTAGCCAAAAAGTTTTCTGACTTGCGGCAGGTTTCCAATAAGGATAAAAAAGTTGCTCTTGTCGTTTACGACTATCCTCCTGGCATGGGTAAAAAAGCCAGTGCTGCTTTGCTTGATGTACCTAAAAGCATCTACAATATCCTCCTGAGCCTCCGTGCTGAAGGATACAATATCGGTGAGCTGCCGGAATCACCCGAGGCACTGCTTGCAATGCTTGATAAAGGAACCGATTACGAAATACAGGCCCATGAACAGGATTGTTTTTCCATTGATCGCGATCTGTTTAACAGTATCACCAGTACCCGTGAACGCGAGCGCATCGAAGGCCGCTGGAGCGGTTTTCCTGGAGACATTGCACCAATTAAACCTGACAGACTTTTTATCGGGGGTATTACTCTCGGCAATATCTTTATCGGCGTACAACCACGACTTGGCATTCAGGGTGATCCGATGCGTCTCTTGTTCGACAAGGAAAACACACCTCATCATCAGTATATAGCCTTTTACCGCTGGATCAGCCGTGTATTCGGAGCTAATGCTCTTGTTCACATAGGCATGCACGGTACTGCAGAGTGGATGCCTGGCCTGCAGCTCGGCGTAACCGGCGACTGCTGGTCTGATGCCCTGCTCGGCGAAGTTCCGCATTTTTATATTTATCCGATCAATAACCCGAGCGAAGCAAATATTGCAAAACGTCGCGGTTATGCAACGATGATATCGCATAACATACCTCCGCTTGCAAGGGCAGGCCTTTATAAGGAGCTCCCTGCCTTTAAAGAGATGCTTAACGATTACCGCGAGCGTGGTCTTGAGAAAATTGTTGATGTTGAAACTGAAGAGGTGATTATCACAAAAGCCCAGCAGCTTAACCTGACTGATGACTGCCCGCGTGTTGAGGGGGAGAACTTTCAGGATTACATCAGCCGTCTCTATACGTACATGATGGAACTCGAGGGCAGGCTGATTTCGAACTCTCTGCATGTGTTCGGAGAAACCCCGAAGCTTGAAACGCAGGTTACCACCATTACTGAGTATCTGAAAGTGCGTGGTAATGAAAAGTCACTTCCTTCGATTATCATGCAGGCAATCGGTGAGGATACTGCATACGGCGATTATGCCTCGCTTGCCACACGTGCCCGCAAAGGCGAACCGCTGGCCCTCAAGGCACGAGAAACCGTTGACGAGCATACAAGAGAGTTTATTGAAAAAACCATTTTTGGACAGACCAACCCGACAACTGTGTTCAACAAGATGACCGGTGGGGCAAAGGTTTCGCACGAGATGGTCGACAGTATCAACACCGCTCTTCAGGATGGACTTGCCCTGAAACGAGCGCTTGAGGATAACCGCAATGAGATGAAGGGCTTTCTCAGGGCTCTCTGCGGTGAATACATCCCATCAGGTTCGGGAGGAGACCTTGTACGTGATGGTGCCGGGATACTGCCGACAGGACGTAATATACATGCGATCGATCCGTGGCGAATTCCTTCTGAACTTGCTTTTAAACGCGGCAAGCAGATTGGCGAAAGTATTCTGAAACGCCATACAGAGGAAAACGACGGCGAGTATCCTGAAACTATTGCCCAGGTACTCTGGGGTCTTGACACGATAAAAAGCAAGGGTGAAGCTGTCGCTGTAATCATTCATCTTATTGGCGCTGAACCTGCTTATGACGCACAAGGCAAAATCAGCCACTATCGCCTAGTCCCTCTTGAAAAGCTTGGACGCCCGAGAATTGATGTTCTGATACAGATAAGCTCAATTTTCCGTGACACCTTTGGAGTGCTTGTCGATCATCTGGACAAACTGGTCAAGGATGCGGCAAAAGCAATTGAGCCTTATGAGATGAACCATATCAAGAAACATGTTGACGCTGCATTGAAAGAGGGTAAAGATTTTGAGAGTGCTACGTCGCGCCTGTTTACCCAGGCACCGGGAGCCTATGGTTCGCAGGTTGAGGAACTTGTTGAGGATTCTGCCTGGGAGTCTGAAGATGACCTTGATAATATGTTCATTAAACGTACTGGATTTGCTTATGGAGGCAACCGGTATGGCGACCAGCAGACCGATATTCTGAAGGGTTTGCTCAGCACTGTTGATCGGGTTGTACAGCAGGTAGACTCGGCTGAGTTTGGCATTACCGATATCGACCGGTACTTCTCTTCGTCGGGAGCATTGCAGTTGTCTGCGCGCCGTCGCAATCCAAAAGGAGACAATGTTAAACTGAACTATGTTGAGACCTTTACCGCTGATGTAAAAATCGATGATGCAGACAAAGCCTTGAAGGTCGAGTTCCGATCAAAACTGCTTAATCCAAAATGGTTTGAGACCATGCTTGATCAGGGCCATAGTGGCGCCGCCGAAATCAGCAACAGGTTTACGTATATGCTGGGATGGGATGCCGTCACTAAAGGGGTTGACGACTGGGTATATAAGGAAGCAGCCGAAACTTATGCGATGGATCCGAAAATGCGTGAGCGCCTTATGAAGGTCAATCCAAAAGCATTCAAAAATATTGTCGGTCGTATGCTCGAAGCCAGTGGACGAGGCATGTGGAGCGCTGACCCGGATATGATTGAGAAACTGCAGGAAATTTATTCCGACCTTGAAGACCGACTTGAAGGGATTGAGATTTGAACGGGGTATAACAACATATTTTCTAAAAAAGCACGGTTCATAACCGTGCTTTTTTATTACATAACATCCGGCTTCTTATGAAACGATAGACAGCAATAAGAACACAGGTTTCTTTTTTGCCAAACTGTTTGGTATATTTTAAAAAATATGCACTTATGTATAGAGTAAGGGGAAACATTTTACGTAGCATCTGTAGATCACTTGAGATTCTGATTTTTTTTGTTGTGTCTGTTTTTGGTTTTAGTGTTCTTGTCAAAACGACATCTCTCAATACAAAATCAAAAACAAAGTATCTGCAAGGTGACAGGGTTGCCCCTCGTGAACTATCCTTATCAGAGAAGTTCCAACCTTTTGGGTATAATGTAGAAGGTTTACTTAATTACTTTAACGAACAACACCAGCAACACTCCGCTTCATATACTCTAGTATCAGGGACACCCCCATTCCCTGATATTTTACACCACCAGGATCTCCTCTTCTCGAAGTTTGACAGCAGTCGGGGCAATAGTACTCTTTCTATTGCTCCCCCCCTGCACAAACCAGACAACCTGTTTCAGCAAAATCCTGTTTTACTGATTTGATCCCCGCTTTTTGGTGTAATTATTCCCAAAACAAGTAGTTAACAATTGAGGGATCACTAATCCGTATAATCCACAATTTGTGGAAATGCTGACGGCAATAATTTTTTATTGACAGGTTACACCTATGCATTTTGTGTTCCTTACCATGGAAGCCACCAATAACAGTGCCGTAAAAGCAGCCGTTGGTGAACTGAACAGGAAGTTTCATATCGGTCTGGAGGTTTCGGTCTTCAGTCTTGGCCTGCATAACAGCAAAAAACTCTGGGAAACGCTTGAAAATACTCTTCCGAACGCTGATGTAGTATTTGGATCAATGCTGTTCAGTGAAGAGATTGTACGACCTCTGGAAAAACTTCTGGAAAGGCTCAGTTGTCCGGTTTGTATTATTACAAGTAATCCCGCGCTGATTACTCAAACCAGGCTTGGAAAATTTTCACTTCGGAAGCCTAAAAAAGAAGAACCCAGGGAATCAAATATTTTTAAACAATGGGCTTCAAAACTGATGCCAAAGCACAGCCATGGTGAAAGCCAGCGGCAGCTTTCGTTAGTGCGTAATGTCAGTAAGCTCATGAAGCATATACCCGGTCGGGCCCGCGATATCCATACTTTTATTGCTGCCCATCAGTTCTGGCTGAATGGTTCACAGGAAAATATGGAGCGATTTCTTTGCCTGCTGGTTGACCGATATGTTCCGGGATGGAAAGACAAACTTCCTCAGGAGGATCCTCTCTTTTATCCGGATGCTGCAATTTGCCATCCTGAAGCACCTGAACCATTTTTTTCGGCACCACTTTTTCTTGCATGGCATAAACATAACAAATCAGATCTTGAAAAAGGGCTTGTGGTGATACTTGCCATGCGCTCAACCATGTTAAGCAAGAACACTGCACACCTTGACTATTTGATACATTCTTTTGAATCAAAAGGTATCAAGAGTTGTATCGCTTATAGCGGCGGGCTCGATTTCAGACCTGTTCTAGACAGATTTTTCAGTGTTGAAACTCCCGGTTCTCTTAAACCGTCACTCTTGATTAATGCGACTGGTTTTTCACTGGTTGGCGGACCTGCGGAAAACAAGGCTCCCGAAGCAATAGAGGTATTGAAAAAGCTCAATGTCCCCTGCTTGAATCTTGTACCTCTTTCTTTTCAGCCTATTGAACAGTGGCGGGAAAGTAATCTTGGCCTGACTCCTCTGCAAACGGCATTAAGTGTTGCCGTCACTGAACTTGACGGGTCGATAGAGCCTCAGGTTTATGCCGGAACAGAAACCGGCAGTGACCGTACCATACCGCTTGAAGGTGAGGTACAAATTATTACCGAACGGGTAAACCGGTTTCTAAGATTGCAGGATACACCACCTGACAAAAAGAAAATTGCCATTATTCTTTTTAATTTCCCCCCGAATCTCGGCAATGCAGGTACGGCGGCTTATCTCAATGTTTTTGAGAGTCTGCACCGCTTGTTGCTGGAGATGAAAACAGAAGGGTATCAGGTTGATGTTCCTGAAACGACTGAGGCACTGAAAGACAGAATTCTTGAAGGGAACCGCCTTGTATATGGTACTGACGGTAATGTGGAAGCACATTTGCCTATTGAGGACTACCGCAGGCTTTTTCCTGCTTATGAAGGTATTGAACCTTTCTGGGGCGATGCTCCTGGAGAAATCCTCAATGATCGAAACCGTTTTCATGTTCTCGGTTGCTCATTTGGTAACATATTTATTGGCCAGCAGCCCAGTTTTGGATATGAACGCGATCCCATGCGACTTCTCATGGCAAAAGATGCCGCACCTAACCATGCTTTTGCCGCATTTTATACCTGGATTGAGCACTGCTTCAATGCTGATGCTATACTTCACTTTGGTACACATGGTGCTCTTGAGTTTATGCCTGGCAAACAGGTGGGACTGTCGAGCATGTGCTGGCCTAAAAAACTGATCGGCTCGCTCCCGAATTATTATTGCTACTGCGTCAATAACCCCAGCGAAGGTGCAATTGCTAAACGCCGTGGATTTGCCACACTTATTAGCTACCTGTCGCCGCCTCTGGAACATGCCGGACTGTACAAGGGACTGAGAAAACTCAAAGACCTTGTTGCCAGTTACAGAAACAATCCATCGGATGAGCTGTTTGAAGAAATAAAGGAACTTACTGTCGCTCTTGAAATTGACGGTGCATTGAATAATTCACCGGCTGAAGATTATATCACAGCACTGAACAGCGAGCTGTATCAGATTGAGGAACGCATGATTCCACTGGGACTGCATGTTATGGGTGAAGCTTCATCTCCTGAAAGTGTCAGCGAGCATCTTGCTCTACTTGCAGCACACAGCCGCCCTGAACTTGACGGTAAATCCCTGCCGGAACTCATAGCAAATCACCTGAACTACGATTACCATCAGGTGCTGGATCAATTATCCACAAACAGGGAAGCTCAGCAAAAATGGCAACAGATATCGACCATTTCGCATGAAGCAATCAAGCGATTTACCGGTCATTTTGATACTGAAAAACCCCGTTCTCTTCCTCTTTCAAGGTTGCTTGAAGGAACACTTGCTGTCAGAATATCGGAAGCTGACCATTACCTTCATCACGAGGCGGGTACAAAACCAGGTGAACTTCAGCGTTTCTGGCATTTCCTGAACATAGTTCTTATCAATCTTTCTGAAAATCACGAACTCAAGGCAGTTTTACACGCGCTTGAGGGCAAGTTTATTCCTCCGTCACCTGGCAATGACCTGGTTCGAAATCCCGATATTGTACCTACCGGCAGGAACATACACAGCCTTGATCCTTATACTATTCCTTCATCGTATGCTCAGCAGGCAGGTAAACGGTCTGCTGAGGAACTGCTGCTGCAGTACTGTAAGGAAAGCGAGGAATTGCCTGAATCGATTGCTTTGATCCTTTGGGGTACGGATAACCTGAAAAGTGATGGTGAAGGCGTTGCTCAAGCTCTCTATCTTATGGGCGCAAAAGCCACAACTGATGAACTTGGAAAAATTGGGGATGTTGCCCTTATCCCTTTAAACGAACTTGGCCGCCCCCGTATTGACGTGGTCATGACCATCAGCGGTATTTTCAGGGACCTGCTTTCTTTACAAGTGCGGTTGCTTGATAAAGCGGCCCGCATGGCAGCTGCTGCCGATGAGCCTGAAGAAATGAACTTTATTCGAAAGCATGTACAGCAGGAAATACTTGAGAGGAACTGCTCGTTCGAAGAGGCTTCGAACAGGGTTTATTCAAATGCGCCTGGCAGTTATGGCGCAAATGTAAACCATCTTGTTGAGAGCAGTACCTGGGAGGAGGACAATCAGCTTGCTGAAGCATTTGTCAGTCGTAAAAGTTTTGCTGTAACCCCGGTCGGTCATTGGGAGGAATGCCCTGATGCTCTGCGTTCAGCACTGAAACATGTAACCTTGACATTTCAAAATATTGACAGCTACGAGATCGGTATTTCTGACATTGATCATTATTATGAGTATCTTGGCGGAGTTTCAAAAACTGTAGAGCATATCAGTAAAGCAAAACCAAAAGTGATGGTTGGCGATATCGATGGTGTGGGAACAAAGCAGAGAATCTGTTCGCTGGAAAAAATGGTCTCGCTTGAGGCTCGCACCAAACTGCTCAATCCGAAATGGTATGAAGCCATGCTTGAGCACGGCTATGAGGGAGTCAGAGAAATTGAATCACATCTCAGTAATACGTATGGATGGAGTGCTACTGCTTCTGCGGTTAAAAAATGGACTTACGATCAATTCAACGGTACATTTCTCCAGGATAAAGCCATGCTGGAACGTCTGGCTACGCTGAATCCGCATGCCACCTTGTCGATGACGAGGAGACTGCTTGAAGCACATTCCCGAGGATTCTGGGAAGCCGAAGAGAGTACCATTGAAGAACTTCAGGAACTTTACGCTGACCTTGAAACAAGGATTGAAGGAGTTCACCATTAATGCTCCGTCAGCGGAATATTTTATAACATCAACCACGTAACGACAAAAAATTATACCATGAGCAGTTCCTCTTTTAATGCCGAAGAACACAAAAAAATGCTCCGTTCGTATTTTAACGGACAGGGGTTTCAGCGGTGGGCATCAATCTACGGGGATGATAAACTTTCTTCCGTCCGCAATACTGTTCGCCAGGGCCATGCCGTTATGATGGATAAGGCATTTGACTGGCTTCAGGGACTTCATTTGCCAAAAGGGGCAACCGTTCTTGATGCCGGATGTGGAACGGGACTGTTCAGTATTCGCCTTGCCAAAGAGGGTTACAAGGTAAAATCTGTAGATATCGCTTCGCAAATGGTTGACAAAGCCAGAACAGAGGCTATCAAACAGGGTGTTGAAAAAAATATTGAGTTTGAAGTGAACACTATCGAATCGGTCAGCGGCACCTACGATGCAGTGGTCTGCTTTGATGTTTTGATCCATTATCCGGCAGAAGGCTTTGCCCAGGCCTTCAGGAACCTGAGCAGCCTGACTAAAGGTTCTGTTATCTTCACCTATGCACCTTATAATAACATTCTTGCACTTCAGCACTGGCTTGGAGGTTATTTCCCTAAAAAGGAAAGACGGACAACTATTCAGATGATTCGTGATCAAGACATGCAGAATGCCATGGCAACGGCAGGCATGAACTTGAAAACCAGAGAAAAAATAAGTTTTGGCTTTTACCATACCATGCTTATGAACACTTCGCACAAGTAAGGGGTTTCGAGGTCAATACTGTATGATAATTTTATAAAAAAGTTGTAAATTAATAATTCAGGGATTTTTAGCGGCGGGATTAAGGTTCTCTTTGTTATCTGCTGAAAACCCTATTTTGTAATAAACATATCTGGAGGATGGAGACCGATGAAAATACTGATGGTTCAGCCAAATTATCATTCAGGCGGAGCTGAGATTGCCGGTAACTGGACACCAAGTTGGGTAGCCTATATCGGTGGAGCACTGAAACAGGCAGGGTACGATCAGGTGCGATTTGTAGATGCCATGGCCGACTACCTTACTGACGACCAGATTGAGGAGATCATCCGCAAAAACGAGCCTGATGTGGTGATGACTACCAATATCACCCCCTCTATCTTCAAGGCTCAGGATATTATGAAAATCGCTAAAAAGGTCAATCCGAAGATTCGGACACTCATGGGCGGTATTCATTCAACCTTCATGTACCCACAGGTACTGAGTGAAGCACCTGAAACCGATTATATTGTACGCGGTGAAGGGGAAGAGGTTACTGTTAACCTTATCAGGGAAATCGACGCAGGAACAGATAAAAAGAACAGAGCTGAAATTACCGGTATCGCTTATATCGATGATGACGGCAAGGTTTTTGCAACCCCAGCGCATCCGGTCATTGAGGATCTCGATACCCTTTCACCGGACTGGAGCCTTTACGACTGGGATAAATACATTTATACACCGCTCAATTGCCGCCTAGCGGTTCCTAACTTTGCCAGAGGATGTCCTTTTACCTGTACATTCTGTTCACAATGGCAGTTCTGGCGCCGTTACCGTGCACGCAGCCCAAAAACCTTTGTTGATGAGATTGAGGTGCTGGTTAAACAATACAAGGTGGGCTTTTTCATCCTTGCCGATGAAGAACCGACAATCAACAAACAGAAATTTGTTTCACTCTGCCAGGAACTTATCGACCGCAAGCTTGACGTTACCTGGGGTATCAATACTCGTGTAACCGATATCATGCGTGATGCCGACCTTCTGCCGTTCTTCCGTAAAGCGGGTCTGGTTCACGTTTCGCTCGGAACAGAAGCAGCAAGTCAGATGAACCTCAACCGGTTCCGCAAGGAGACCACTATTGAGGAGAACAAGCTTGCTATCAAGCTTTTACAGAAAAACGGTATTGTTGCCGAAGCCCAGTTTGTTATGGGACTCGAGCATGAAACTCCTGAAACCATTGAAGAAACTTACCAACTCTGCAAAGACTGGGATCCAGACATGGCTAACTGGACCATCTATACTCCATGGCCTTTCTCTGATCTCTTCAAGGAGCTCGGCGACAGGGTTGAGGTGCGCGACTACTCCAAGTACAACTTTGTTACGCCGATCATCAAACCGGACAATATGGAGCGGGAAGATGTACTGAAACTGGTTCTCAAGTCATACGCCCGTTTCTACGCACGCAAGACTTTCTTCGGCTACCCATGGATTAAAGATCCTTATGTGCGCAAGTATATGCTTGGCTGTCTGAAAGCCTTTGCCCAGACCACCATTACCAAGCGCTTCTACGATATCGATCGCGTCAAGACAAAGAACAACAAGATCGAAATCGACCTCGGCTTCGACAAGTCCAGGATTCTCAGTCAGGACGAGGTCAAAAACCTCAAGGAGCTACGCCCTGAAATGGTAGCTGATATGAGCTTCGGTCTTAAAGAGGCTGGGTACCAGCGTGAGCACGATGAGCATAACTGGGACGAATTTGATGAAACCACCATCAAGGATCGTACCTCCTCTACAGTTCGAAACTGCTGAGATTGCTTTGTCTTGTTTGGATCTACAACAAAAAACCCTCCGCATACCGGAGGGTTTTTTGTTGTAGATTTTATTTTTCTTCACTCCCGATGGGAGAATGCATTGACCGAAAGTTTTTGAACATGATGCAGAATATCTCCCGGCCAAGAAGCAACTATCTCATTAAATTTTTCAGAACTTCCAGCATACAGAGACCTGGTTGCCTCCTCAAATCCCGGCAGGTCTCCTGCTATTGCATACATAAACCTGTACAGAACATCTTGTGACTTCCGTAGCTGTTCCTTTTCGTTATTTGAACGTCTAGCTTCTTCAACCAGCTTGCGAAGCGCTACTGAAGCACCTCCCTGTTGACTGTTAAGCCACTCCCAATGCCTGGGCAACAGAGTAACTTCCCGAGGAACTACCCCCAACTTTGGCCGTCCCGGTCCCCGTTGAATACTTGCCTCACCAGGTACAAGCGTTGTTGAATCAACAATTTCGGCAACTTCCCCAAGGCCCTTTACAACATCCTGCAGTGTTCCACGAAAGTCAATTTCAACAAGTTCACTGGTTACATCGTCAAAAATCAGCGCTGATAACGCTTCACCTCGATCGATATATTCTTTAACCTTTTCTGCAACGTTAACTAACTCTCCCGAGGCAATGCACCGATAACTGTTAAAAGCCGTACAACGCTGGATATGGGATCTCTTCATCGCTATCGTTCCTTTATGGACTTCTACTGATAATTATATCCGGATATAATAACATTACAATATAGATGAATTACAAGAACAGGCAATATTATCCGGATATAATTGCATCATTTTTTCTGTTTTATTTTTCTATTGTAACGTGGTTCCGATATGAAGACGATCTGCAATATTGGCTTCCGGGTCAATCACCGGTTTGATAAGCGGTGAAGCGCAGGTCATAAGGGTGGTTACACCAGGGCCGTGACCGGCTTCCATGCAATCGCTGTGTACAACTATCCCGATGCTGATGGCCCCTTTGCGGTATGCTCTTCCATAACGGTTGTCGTGATCCAGCAGGGCGACAAAATCACCAAAACGGATTTTGTCAATACCGTATTCTTTTACAGTTTCGATATCGCTGGTCATGATGTCGTAGTCACCTTTTGCCACGTGTGCAGAGCCAATTCCTGAGCCCATGCATACTGCCGGAACAATTGTTGTAACAGGAACTTCAAGCACTCCGCCTTCAAGTTCCCGAATTTTCATGACCTTCAGCAGATCAGGGTCCAGATTGAACAGAATAATATCGGGATATTCGGTGAGTTTAAGTCCCTGACCTTTCCCTCTGATGATGATGGTATCATTGTAAAGCAACTTTTCCTTGACGTCCCGCACAAAATCCACGATTATATGCTCAGACCCTCCATGATGACCCAGTACTCGCCCCTGAGCACCTTTAGCTTCCCCGGTTGCTACAGTTGCTGTATTGCCCGCGCACGAATATATCTGGAGTCCTACGTTAGGATGTTCAAAGGGTTTATTGGTATCGGCTGTACAGCTTACACCTGGTTCTATATGATCACCTTGCCATCCAAACGCAGAGTCGCCAACCTGGACGTTCAAGGTAATTCCTCCAATCGATGGAAGCAGAAATGGTTTGCCGTGGTGGTCAACTTCCCAGTTTCCCCTAGTTCTGGGCTGTCCCGGCTGACACTGCAAAAGAAATTCTACAAGATGCTGTTCGTTAGTGTTAAGCATTTCTTCTTTTTATAAGGGTTGTTATAAAAGATTTTAAGAACGGTTACGCATCGAAGCCTGGACGAATAAAGGCACGTGCCGATGGAAAAACGACTTCAATTGATCGGCGTAACCGGTCAAGATGAACAAGAATGGAAAGGGTTTTATCCTCATAGACAGGATACTCGCCATAAAGAACACTCCATGCAGCAAGGGAGCGGTCAATGACAATCAAGGAAATTTTGGCAGTGCCGGAAGCATCATTTTGAGGAGAATCCTGATGGGCCGATACAGGGTAGGCCATACGACCTTCGATTGCACGGACTATTTTCGGATAAATAAAATATTGATAATGTCTGATAACCTGAAAATGCTCTTCAAGAACTTGAGGAGGGCTGGTCAACAGTGATTCCTCAGCTCCGGAATAATCGTTATGAGCAGCAAACCAATCATTAACCATGCCTGAATAAAGCAGCGCTGCATGGGCGCATGGGTGTTCACGGGCAGTATGGTGAAGACTTACACCGTGCTCGGAAAAAAGAGTTTCCTTTTCAATATCTTCTGGTTTGATGCCCTCCCTTTCAGCCAGTTCTCTGATCAGACGCATTGCATGAACAAGGGCCTCGCCCATATCCTGCCAAAACTGAGCGTTCAATGCGTCAAAATCCCGTAAAGCTTCACCACTTTGATCTTCTTCGGATTCAATCTGATACTGAAGGCATCGTGAGGTATATGCACAACGCTCGCACCAGCGGTCACAATAGTTGTATATCCCAGGAATCATATCCGGTTCAGCGCTCATTGACCAACCTCATAAATTTTCCTTTCTGTTATTCAGCTGTTACCATTCAATGCGACCTCTTAAGGATTTGACATCTGAACGCTTTTCCTTGGATTCAAGGCGTTTAATTTTGGAACTGAATGTAGGCTTTGTCTTTCTGCGTTTTTTTGGGACTGCGACAACGCTTCCAAGAATCATCTGAAGCCTGCTGAGAGCGTCCTCACGATTTTTTTCCCTTGTACGATAACGTTGTGCTTTAATAACAAGGACTCCCTCTCTGGAGAGGCGCTGATCCCTCAAACTGAGCAACCGAACCTTGATATCTTCTGGAAGAGAAGAAGCTCTGATATCAAAACGAAGATGAACAGCTGTCTCAACTTTGTTGACGTTCTGCCCGCCTGCTCCCTGAGATCGCATGGCATGCAACTCAATTTCACTTTCCGGAACAGTTACTGCTGAGTGACTTTTCTTTCCCTCATCTATCATTGCTGAGCTTTTTGCTACCGCAGGTTTATTGCTGTTTTTCTGCCTCTGATTGCAAGGCAGCAAGAGAGTTGATTGTTTCGGTCCAGGAATCAAATCTGATGCTTCGTATACCAACTTTTTCAGCCGACATGCAGTTTTCAGATTTGTCGTCAATTAAAACAAACTCTTGTGCAGCAATGCCTGAATCGTTCAGAACATGCTCAAATGCTTCGTGTGTATTTTTCAGAAAGCCGTGCTCGTAGGAAAGATAGTAACGTTCCCTGTTCCTTAAAAGTGGATAATTGTTCATAAGATAAGCAAAATGCAGAGGATCGGTATCGCTCATAATCCAAAGCTGATGTTCCTGGGTAATAATTTCGATTCCTTCTTCTGCCCCCTCCAACGGAATAAACACATCTTGCCACCATTCCCTTATTTCACCATGACTCATGTTGCCTGTCAGAGAATCTCGGCCTATCATGCAAAGATAGTCTAGCGGGGCAATTATGCCTTGATCCAGCTTTATCTTCAGCTCTCCATCACAATATTTTTGAAACACAGCCTGATGGTCAGACGACCCTTCAGAAACAACTCCCCTGCAAAAACGGAAAAAATCTACTGTGGCAACCACATTTCCTATGTCAAGCAAAATAATACTCATATTCCTGGTATTCGATCTCCTTTTATGGTAATGACTTTCGGGATTCCTGTTGTTGAAACCCTGATAGGACAATTAGTGCTGTAAAGATCAGGGAAAACACAAAGGACGCATATTCATGCGTCCTTTGTGTTTCTCGCTATCGTTAAAACGAGTAGTCCCTTACTAAAAAAAAGCCGGTCGCTGTTTTATCTCAACAAACGCATTTCAAAATAAAAAGCGGTGAGTCCTGATAATTAATCCGCCGGCATAACCGATCGGACAAAAAAACGCAAAGAACCGTACTATAGTTCGGAATTAATTTAAAGAGGAGTTACATCTTCAGCCTGAAGACCTTTTGCTCCCTGAGTTACTTCCATCATGACTTTCTGGCCTTCGACAAGTGTTTTGCGACCAGTACCATTGATGGCGCTATGATGCACAAAAACATCTTTTCCGCCTTTCTGCTCAATAAAGCCGTAACCTTTTTCTTCGTTGAACCATTTTACAGTTCCTTCAACCTGAGTACCCATATCTACCTCTTTTTTATTTTTGCCATTTAAATTTGGCGTTAGAATGAGCAAACCTCGACATGAGGCGCTCAAAAATGAATATATTTTTCATAGTAATGAATTTACTCACTTTAAGCTAATTCAAAAAGGATGTTGTGCAGTTTACCCCACTTTTTTACTTTTGACAAAAAAAATCTTAGTGCCCTCACAGAGGGCTTAAGGTTGTCTAAAAGAGGGTAAAAGGGGGCTTCTACCTCATTCCCCAGAGCTTTATCTTTCGATCATCGCTTCCACTTGCAATGATTTTTCCATCCGGGGATATATCGACTGACTGCACCTCGAGTACGTGACCTCGGTATGTATGCAATAATTGTCCTGACTTAACATCCCAAAGTCGAACCGATTCATCATTTGCCGCGCTGACAACTTTGGTTCCCTCAGGGTTGAAACAAACACTTCGAACAGCATCTTCGTGACCTTCCATGACTATTAAAATCTCTCCGCTCACAGCATCAAGTATCTTTACCTTGGCATCCCGTCCACAGAACACAATACGTGTATCATCCGGACTGAATGCTATTGCATGAGAGAGCCTGTCATTTGTAATGAAGTTCGCAATATTTTTTCCGGTTTCGACGTCCCATATTTTAATAATCGGTTCTTCTCCGCAACTTGCAATTTTTTTGCCATCATGACTGTATGCAAGACATTCGATATATGATTTATGACCAAGAAGTCTTGAGAGCTCTTTTCCGGATTCAACGTCCCATAGTCTTATAGTTGTATCTCTTGAGCAACTCGCCACAATTTTGCTGTCCGGACTGAAGGCAACCATACGCACAGCAGTATCATGCCCTTTGCAGACATGGAGGCACTGACCGGTAGATGCATCCCAGATTCTCACCGTACTGTCGGTGCTTCCACTGGCAATCATCCTGCCATCACGACTGATATCGATGCACTCAACCCATGTTTCATGCCCTTTCATGGTAAGCAGCTGTTTGCCTGATTCCACATCCCACAGCATTACCTGCTCGTCAAAGCTGCCACTGACAAGTTTTTTTCCATCGGCACTGAACTTAACACCTAATACCCGGTCTAGATGACCTTCCATTGTTTTTATCAGGTTCACATCCTCGATAACTTTAGGAAGTTTCAGCTCGACTTCCTTTTTCCTGAATATGTTCGATAAAAAACCCATAAATATCGTAATGTTTGAATTGAACTTTTTTTGAATGTTTTTGATTTTAATCGTGCAATTTAAAAAAAATTATCCCCTTACACGAATTCTGCCTTCACTCACGAGAAATTGTAGTTTCGCCCTTTCCAGTAAGCACCCTTCCCATATTTTATCATCATGAATGAGTTAATTGCTATGGCGATCAAAACACTCTGGGAAATGACGTGAAGTAGAGATAGAATGAGTGACTGGTGGAATACCCTTGCAATAGCAAGCCTGCAGATAATGGCTACTGTAATCTGGAAAAAAGGAAGCCAGAACATGGAAACGCTGAAGTCACCCATCAGTACTGAACTTGCTATAAAAAGATAGGGGGCTACGTAAAGTGCAGCAATCACGGTAACCAGCATAAAAAGTCCCGGGGTACTGTAACCAATAGCTGCGAAGAGATTTTTTGAAAATCCTTCCCAGATCTCCTTGAAATTCCGGTACATTCGGCAACTGACTATATCAGAACCATTATAAGCCGCAACACGACCTCCTGCTTTTTTAACCGCTCTGCAAAGCCATACATCTTCAACAATGGCATTTCTTACAGCTGCATGCCCGTCAATACGTTCATAAAAATCCCGGCGAAAAAGAATAAACTGACCGTTGGCAAAACTAAAGGCAGGGTTTGGACTCGTCCGGACTAACCTGATCGGGAGGTAGCAGAGAAGAATAACGTGAATCAATGGTACCAGAAGCTTTTCCCAGAAAGAACCGAGCTCCTGATGCGGCATGATTGAAAGCATATCCGACCCCGAATCCATCAGGGATCCTACTGATCGACGTAGGGCATCGGATTTATGCATGGTATCGGCATCAGTAAAAAGAAGCAGTTCACCTTTAGCTATGCGGCTGAGCTGAAAACATGCCCAGGTCTTGCCATGCCATCCATCAGGAAGCGCCTCGCCTCGTAGAATCTGCAGACGACCTGCAGATTCCTTCATAAGACCATCCAGAAGTTCAGGTGTCTTATCGGTTGAGCCATCATCAAGAACAATTATCTCAAATACACCATAGTCCTGCTGTAAAAGTGAGCGGACACAGCGTTCGATATTCAGTGCTTCATTGCGTGCAGGAACCAGTACCGAAACCAAAGGCCCGGCATACGGTGATTTTTGAGGCATGAAGGAAAAATCGATAAGATTTCTCAACAACAGACCTAAAAAAAACATGAGCAAAAAGAGAACCAGTATCTGGTAATAATAAAGCATTCAAGCGATAAAAAAGGCTGCCCTGACGGGCAGCCTGCAAGTTCATGAACAAAAATAAATGAGCCGATCAGTCTATCAGCTTATTGATATCATATTCAAAAATACCCTCGGCACCGGCTCGTTTAAGTTCCGGAATAAGATTTCGAACAATTTTTTCTTTAACAATAACTTCAAGTGCTACCCAACCCTCTTCAGCGAGTTGTGAAATAGTGGCTTGGCGCAAAGCAGGAATTATACCTATAATCTTGTCAAGAGAGGTTTTCGGCGCATTCATTTTTAAGCCGACCTTCCCCTGTGCGTTGATAGCTCCCTGCAGCAACATGGCCATATTCTCTATCTTCTCACGCTTCCAAGGATCGTTCCATGAATTTTTATTGGCGATCAATTTAGTATTTGACTCAAGAATAGTATCAACAATCCTGAGCTTGTTAGCCCTCAGGGATGACCCGGTTTCTGTTACTTCGACTATAGCGTCAGCAAGGTCAGGCGGCTTTACTTCTGTAGCTCCCCAACTGAACTCTACTAAAGCATTCACACCGTTTTTGGTAAGATATTTTTTTGTAATATTGACAACTTCTGTAGCAATATGTTTGCCTTCAAGATCTTTGACGGACTGTACCGGTGAGTTTTCAGGAACACAGAGAACCCAGCGCACAGGCCTCATGGAAGCTTTCGAATAAACCAGATCGGCAACCTCAACCACATCGGCATCTGTTTCGATAATCCAGTCTTTGCCGGTCAATCCAACATCAAAAGCGCCAAGTTCGACATAATGAGCCATTTCCTGTGCTCTGATAAGAATGGCTTCAAGTTCATCATCGTCTATTGAAGGAAAATAGGAACGGCTCTGAACAGAAAAATGAAATCCTGCATGTGCAAAGAGATCGATTGTTGAATCCTGCAGACTTCCTTTCGGCAAACCAAGTTTCAGAACCTTATTTGAATTACTCATAATATTATACTGTCTATACATTAATTAACGTTATAACTTCTTGAGCTCAAATGCCCCATTATTGAACACTCCATAGGGCAAACTATCTTCAATCCATGATCCCAGATTGATATATCTGCAGGGTAAAACTGAAAGGTCTGTTATCCCCGGAACATGATTGTGACCGCATACAAAATAATCAAACTCCCTTTCTGCTGCCAGCGATTCTGCAAAATTCAATAACCGGTCAACTTCAAATACATGATCAACATGTTTATGGTCACGACTCAACCGTGATAAACCTTTCATCAATCCGATAGCGAGATCAGGATGTAATTCTAAAAGTGAAAGATTAAAACGGTTCCTGACAAAACGGGCAAAAAGCTTATAGCCGATATCTCCTTTTCCCAAACCATCCCCATGGGCAAGCAAAAACTTACGACCTTCAAACACCCTCTCGTGCATACCGTACATCGTTTTTATCCCGAGCTCGTCATCAAAAAATCGCCCAAGATAAAAATCATGGTTTCCCGCAAAATAGACCACCTCGATATTATGGCTGACAAGATCGGACAAGAGGCAGATAAATCTTGAAAAACCCTTTGGAATGAGATGACGAAACTCCATCCAGTAATCAAAAATATCTCCAAGCATATACAGTGAACGGCCTTCTGCCTTGATAATGGCAAAAAGCCGTTCCAGATTATCCAACTTGCGCTGTTCGCTTTTTTCGTCCTGCAGGCCTATATGAATATCGCTGATAAAATAAATAGCCGCCATATCCCCCTTATGCGTTTATCTCACAAAAAACAGGCTGCTGTGACGACGGCTACAGGTATGGTAAGATTATCAACCTCTTTAGGGCTTACACCTTCAACAATTGTAGCGATAATCGCAATAGTCACAATTTTGCCGGCATCAAACAATTCAGGGACAATCAGCCAAACAAAAAACATTCCGGCAAAAATACTTCCTGCTAAAAAGGCCAAACTGCCTTCAACACTTTTATCGCTCAGAATATGATACTTAATTTTACCATATCGGGTACCTATTATCGGTGCCAGACCATCTCCCCAACCGAGCATCGCCATGGCAAGAACACCTGGAAACTGCTTGTAATACAAGGTACCGCAAATCATGGCCACTAACACAAAATAGAGAGTCCCTTTGAGCAGTTCTCGTTTATCGCCAGTACGGGTCATTGTTTTGACTGCCTGGTCATCATCGGCCGCAAACAGGCCTTTCTGAATAAGCAATATAGTCCAGACAGCAAAAACAGTAATATTCAGATAGTGGGACCAGCCTCCCTCAACAAAAAGCGGAAGAAATACAATGGCTGAGCCAGCGCAAATGTGGGTGATTTTTCTACTGATGTCCCTTGGAAGCGAGTGATTGGTAACCAGAAAATCCATAAGGGGAGGAACGCTGAACACATAGACAAAGGTCATCAAAGTAACCAGTGCGTTATGCCAGACAACGGGAAGCGCAAAAAAAGTTGTTTGAAGAGTACCCATAGCATCATTTTGGTTTAAAGATTACGCTATTTCCTACACAAATATAATTTGAAAATAGACTGGTTCAGGGAACCATTACATTATTTCCCGACAAACTGTAACCCTTGACATGCTGATACAGCCCTGATGTAAACTCTCCATCAACTGAATTTGATGTATTTAAAGCCAACCATTCCCGCAACAAGCAGGTTGTTAAGCAAAAACAAGATATTATTTATAACCTGAAATCGAAGAAATGTATTGTGTTCCTGAACATCGCTTTTGCCGATTGCGTGACCAAATCCATCCTCAACGGCACCTTTCATAAACGATATCCCTCCTTTAGGATCACGTAAAAGCTGCACCTGAATAGCCAGATTCAAAACAAGACCAATCAAAACAAAAACCGATGGTATCACAAAACCCCATGTAAACGAGAGATATGCAAGCACCCCGAAAACAGAATCAATAATGAAAAACGACACCAGAAATGTATTTCTTGCGCCGATCATAACGGTCAAAGATTTGAGTCCGCCTTCCTTGTCGCCTTCGGCTGACTTAAAATCATTAAGAATGATCAGTGCGACTGCCATAAAAAAGTTCAGGGTAGCTAGCCACAATGCCTCGGGGCGGATATCGCCAAACAAAGCATTCGCCGATAAAAAAGAAACAAATCCATAGGAAAAGCCGACAGCTGGAGCAGAAGTAAGAATATTTTTTTTCAGTTTAAGAGGAGGCGCTGAATAAATATATGCTACAAAAAGAGCGGCCATAATTGAAATGACAATAACCAGCCCACGAGTACCGCCTATATGTACACCCAGAAAAACACCCAGTCCCATAGCAAGCAAAAGAACAACAATACTGTTCCCCAAAGCCTCCATTTCTGTTAAACGACCTGAAGGAATTGGACGTGAAGGTTCGTTAACACGATCCAGTTCCAGATCAAAATAGTCATTGACCGACTGGCTGAATCCAGTACCAAGAGGTCCGAACATCAAAAAAATTGCAAGGAGCAGAAGATAATCGTGAACAGTCGGCTGCATAGCCCCAGAAGCCATAACTCCTCCGGCGAGGCAGGGAAAAACACTGATCCAGGTAACAGGATCAAGTAGTTCAAGATGAGCCCTTACCTTATCGATCAACCCAAGTTTTGCTGGAACTGACATGCTTATTCTTATCTCCAAAGCCCGAAAATGAGCTTTTATATTTACTTGTTTAAAAAAGGCAATTTACAAATCCAGTTCCAGATAAAAAACTTCTATTAGAATCCTGTTAACATCCGCCCTTTCAAGATGCCGCGTCTGCACGTTGATCAGGTTTGCCGATCAATGTAGCTGAGGTCGAAGACGTAATCCTCACCTTCAACAGGTCGCCCGCCTTATAATGTTCACGGTCAAAAACCACAACCCGGTTTGTATCAGTACGTCCCATAAGCTGCTGTGCTGAGCGGCGGCTTTCTGATTCTGCCAGTACTTCAACAACTGTCCCGACTGCCTCCTGATAGAGTTTGTCTGAAATACTGTTCTGCAGGTCAATGATTTCCTGCAGCCTTCTCTTTTTCAGCGATTCAGGCAGATCGTCCTCAAGAGTACGCGCAGCAAGGGTTCCAGGCCTCTCGGAATAATAAAACATGTAGGCCAGATCAAATCGTACATCCGTAAGGAGGTCAAGCGTCGCCTGATGATCGGACTCCTCTTCACCGCAAAATCCTGCAATAATATCGGTTGTAATCGCAACACCTGGAATTTTTTCTCGAATCAAGGCAATCTTCTGGCGGTACTCCTCAATAGTATGTCCACGGTTCATGAGGCCGAGCATTTTTGATGAACCCGACTGAACAGGCAAATGTATGTGATTGCAGATGTTGGGACGATCGGCAATAACACGCACCAGTGCCTCGGAAATATCTTTTGGATGGGAAGTAGTAAACCGGATTCTTGCATCTGGCGCTTCCCGACTTACCGCATCAAGGAGAGTGGCAAAGTCCGTGTCCTTTTCGGGCTCGCGGTAAGAATTGACATTTTGTCCAAGCAAGGTAATTTCTCTGTAGCCAGACTCAACAAGTTGACGAACTTCACTGATGACTGAGCTGAGAGGGTGGCTGCGTTCACGACCGCGAGTAAATGGTACAACGCAAAAAGCGCACATGTTGTTACAACCACGCATTACCGGCACAAACGCGCTCAGAGGCCCCTGCCTTACAGGATCAATACCTTCATAAGTTTCAAGGGGGTTAAAGTCTAAGGAGGAAGACCTCAGACCTATTCGAGCCTGCTCTATAAGGAGTGGAAGGGTACGGTAGGTATCTGGTCCGGCAAGAAAATCGATTACCGGAAACATTGAAAACATTTCCTCTTTCTGGAATTGTGGTACACAACCGGCCAAACCGACTATAAGGCCTTTATGTCTTTTTTTAAGCCCATGGAGATGCTGAAGATAATGTTCAATCCTGTCAACAGCATTTTCCCTGACCGCACAGGTATTCAGCAGAATAATACCTGCATCGACTTCACTTTCAGCTGCAGAATAACCTTCCTGTTGTAGAATCGCTGTTATAATTCCGGAGTCAGCCTGGTTCATCTGACACCCGAAGGTGTGTATGAAAAACGCTTTACTGCCGCCTGTTCTCATTATTGAATGTTGTTTCAACCTGCTAATGCTTTTCCAAAATAGTACTCACCTGCAACAAGGGACTTTTATGCCAGATATCATCAACAGACACCGGAAACCTTTCTTGCAATAATAACTGAAAAAAAACCTGTACTTGACAGCTGAATCGATGGAAAAAGCCCGACACCAAACAAAACAGGCATTGATGGACCATACTGCCATAGATGCAGGATAAAGATACTGATATACTCAACTCCGCAGGCTAAAACAATACCGGAAATAATAAATATTAAGCTATTGGGTAAACCAAGAGTCCAAAACCATGAGCGGGATATCAAGGCTGTAAAACTGTAGAGAGCGGTAATTGCAACAGTATCCATAACTGCCATTGAGAGCATCATCGGCACGTAGACAGACGCTGACATAGCCGGATGTGCTTTATAGAGTAAACCGTGCAAAGATTCCCAACAGAAATTGACTAAAAAAGCAATCACTGAGAGAGAAGCAAAAAAAAGAACCGTTCTTTTCCCGGTTGTCTCCATAGGTTGAGTTATTGATGCTTCAACTTTTTGTAACTCTGTCGTGATGATTGCACGCATCGATGGGGCCGATCAAGACCCCATCGATTGTATTACACCCGGAATTCAGAACCTATTGTTATACTGAAGAAACTCCTGAGAAGTTACCTCAGACCCCAAAATGAATATGCTTGAATTTCTCAAGCAGAAGTTCCGCTTCGTCCTTGCATTGACCGCATACCGTACCAAGTTTGGTTCGCTCCTGGAGTTCAAAGTAGGTCCGGGCGCCTTCGAGCACGGCGTCCTCGATATCGTGATCGGTAATGCTCATGCACTGACAGATTACTTTAGCCTGCTCCTGCTTAACCTTGTCCTCCTGACCATTGCGAGTATAGTAGTTATTAATGGCTGCTCTCAAAGCTTTGTCACCCAGTACTGAACAGTGAATTTTATGATCAGGCAACCCGCCGAGTGCTTGAGCCACCTCTTTTGGAGAAATATTAAATGCCTGATCAAGTGTCCTGCCCTTAACCATTTCGGAAAGAATTGAGGTACTTGCAATAGCGCTTGCGCAACCATAAGTTTTCCACTGACAATCCTGAATAACCCCTTTTTCCTTGTCCACTTTTATAACCACCATCATCTGATCCCCGCACTGCAGGTTACCTTCCATACCAACACCATCGAACTCATCAGTATTCTCACCCTGCAGAATATTTTTAGGGTTCATGAAATGTTCTTTCAGTGTCTCACTATATGCCCAATCACCTGCTTGCAGCATGCATTCCTCCTTTTATATACGCCGTTGACATGTTTCTGATTCTTTGAATTATTCGTGGTAAAACATCGAGAAGGTAATCAACCTCTTCTCTTGAACTTTCACGCCCCATACTGAAGCGGATTGAGCCATGTGCAAGCTCTGCATTTACTCCTGTCGCAAGCAGTACGTGCGAAGGGTCAAGTGAGCCGGATGCACATGCTGATCCAGTGGATACAGCAATACCTTCTATATCGAGATAGAGCAGAATAGCTTCGCCTTCAACTCCTGAAAAAGAGACGTTAAGTGTACTTGCAAGAGCATCAGTAGGGTGACCATTAAAATGTATATCGTCAATACTCTCTTCTATTCCGTTTCGGAGTATATGCTTAAGATCGAGCAAACGCTCCTCCTCGTAAGGCATTTCGAGAGCTCTCATTTCAACTGCCTTTCCAAGACCAAGAATACCGAGTGTATTTTCTGTACCGGCACGTCGACCAAGCTCCTGATGCCCTCCCCTGATCAAGGGGCAGTATGGAACACCTTTTCTAACAAATAAAGCACCTACACCTTTAGGACCATATATCTTATGAGCAGACATGGTAAGAAAATCAACCCCCAGTTTTCGGACATCTACGGGAACCTTGCCTACTGCCTGCACGGCATCGGTATGCATTAATGCACCGCTTTCATGAACCATTTTTGCTATGGTTTCAATATCCTGCAGAGTGCCTATCTCATTATTGGCCATCATTATAGATACCAGACCTACGTCACTGCCAAGCATGCCCGCCAGTTGGTCAAGATCTACCTTCCCATACTGGTCAACATCAAGATACCTTACCCTTACACCACGATGACCAAGACATTCAGAGGTCTCAAGAACGCACGGATGTTCAATTTTAGTAGTAATAATTGAACTTCGGGACTTAGAACCGGGAATACACTGGCTTGAGCCGCACACGAAAAGCGAAAGTACGGTATTATTGGCTTCAGAGCCGCTGCCAACAAAAATAATTTCTTTCTCGCTTGCTCCGATAAACTCTGCAACTTTCCGGCGAGCATTCTCAACATTTGCCCTGGCTTCGCGTCCATACGCGTGCATACTGGAAGGATTGCCAAACATCTCCATTGCCGCAATCATTTCCTTTTTTACTTCAGGATGCAACGGTGTTGTAGCATTGTTATCAAAATAAACCTTCATGTCTGCCATAATACTTTCAATATTCGTGGTTTTGGCTTATGCCATGTTTAATTGATTCATTCGATTGACGTTACAGGAAAGAGTCCGGCGTGCTCTGTCTTTCAATCTTTCCATGTTCAGTTTCAAATAAATCACTTATCTGTCATCACCGAGCAGGCCCTTATTTTATCTAAAAAACGATAATAGCCAATAAACTTTCTTAATCACAACAGCTCACAGAATCCAAATTTCTATAAAATGAGTACGAACGCACAAACAACCAACTAATTTCTTCAGTCCTTTAACCTCTAAAATATAGAACACCGGTTTTAACCGACAAGTCCGTAAAGAATGAAATCTTTGTTACCAATGTTTTGATAACACTATTAATTCCTTTAAAAGGACTTAATTTATCCTATTTTTATAAAAAGCCATAATGTATTTAAAATAAATATGATCCGCACCGAAATGTATCAGTTAAGAATAAGGATGCGGTCAGTAAATGGAGAGAGCTTTTTTCCGTTTATATAAAGCTCGACATATTTAGGCCGACCTATATTAACCCAGAACTTTTTTCGAGCCTCATATCGAAGCACCTGTCCGTTTTTAAATTGTCCACCTGGGTAAACCCTTGCACTGTCATCAGCTATTACCTTGACCCATGAATAATCTTCAACCAGACGGACTACAAGAACCTTTTTATATGGCGATGAGGGTGAGGTCGGGCGAAAAGAAACATTTTTTGCCCACTCTTTTGAACCGGACTCAGGATGGGATGTGATTTTTGATGAAATCGGCTTTTTATCGAGATGAGGAACCGGAACTGATGCTGCAATTTTTGAAGGGGTGGCTTTTGCTGAATCAACCGGTACAGTCACCGGGTGTTCCTGGGAAACGGGCGCAACAATTGGCTCGGGCTTATTTGTTTCGTTAAGCACTGAAGAATCAACAATCTGTTCGGCAACGGCAACGGTATCTTCCGTCGAAGCAGAAGGCACAGACGCGGCAACAGGAGGGTGAAATGGTGATATCTGCACTTTACCGCCAAATGAAAAAGCGACAAATCCTACAATTCCTATAAGGACAATGCCAATCCCGAGAGACATTACATATCCAGGAATCCGGATTTGCTTCAATATTGCTGCCCCGCCCGGTAAAATTGCTGTCTTTTGGGAGTCATGATCGACAGAAATATCACGCTGAAGCGCTACCGGTATCTGGAGTTCTTTCTTGCATTGTTCAAAATCATCATCGTTTCCGACTCCCATCAGGAGTGCGTATTCCTTGACGAAAGTCATGATATATGGCTTCGGCAGAAAGCTGAAATCACATTCCTCTATTTTTTCGAGATAGTTCTTTTGAACAGTAATCAGCCTGCTGACATCGTCAAGAGAAAGGTTTTTTACCATTCTGGCGTGTTTCAGCTTCTCTGCCAGAGACTCCAATGCTTTTCCACCTGATACCTTTTCCACCATAAAACCACAATTCAACTTACGCTACAACTATTCAATGAAAATATTTTGAACGTTATAAATTTACAAAAAAGCTCATAATCAAATGAATGTTATACCTGATTTTATTCGTACGCGCTTCATAGTTTTGAAAACAGTAACAAAAAACAAACGTTACATTAATTTCATCTTAATCAGTGCCATACGGGGATATATTCATCCATATTTCGTGGATGCCAGATTTGGAAGCTAAAGAAGTCAAAGCACCTGACCCTGAAACTGTACCCAGCATTTCCTGACCAATTTGCTGGTGCAGCACTTGAAGTTCCTTGCCACTATAGTTTTTCCAAAGCAGAAAAACCCTGTCACGGGGAAATAACAGTTTTTGCAACCTTGCTCCGCCTACGTTATCAGCTTGATAAAAAATGATATTAGAGACCGCTGCATCCGGTGCAGGATGTTCGGAAAGCAGAGCAAACTCCTTAATCGACTGGAGGTATGAATATTGTTTAACCGGTAAAGATGAATTGTTAAAACTACTCAAAATATGGTATGGAAAAAGATCATCGCAAATAACAACAAGACGCTTATAACTGCCTAATGATTTTGCAAGAGGTTCATAAAAGGTTTTGCTGAACCACTCCTGTTGAGCTTTACTCTGCTGTCGACCTGGATTGGATGATGCAAGTTCGCGTCTGAGAGCCTCTATTTTTGAAGCCGGGGTATTCAACGAATCAAAACATGCTCCGCCTCCTGCTATCTGCAACTGCCTCTTGCCAATAAGCATAACACCGCATAAACTGTCGGAAATGAGAGGTTTTATTATGGCCTGATCCTCCTTCAGTGCGGTCTGAACGGTGCTAAGCGTTACAGGAATCATCTGGATTGCTTCCGCTGCAACCGGGTTAATGACCCTTACCTCAGGGACAAGCTCAATGAGACGGCCTCTTTTAATATTTAGCGATTGATCAGCAAGCCGGTTTTTTTCATATCCTTCTGCTCGGATAATAATATCGGCTTTCCGCTGAAGCAGCGCCGAAGCCTCGTGCAGTAATTTTGAGATTTCTGCTTCAAGAGCTTCATGACCTTTTCCAAGTCTGAAGCTTTTTCTATATATCTGCAATGAACGCTGCAGGTCGAGATTACCGACTTGTTCTTCTACATCAAAAAGCTCGAATATTCTTGATTTCTCAAGCAGCAATCCTGTGAGACGGCGTGATGATATTTTTTCAAGTTGAAGCTGTTCGTTTGCAGGATAGGGTGGTGCATAATATCTATTGACAGAAAAACCCTGCTGCAAAGCTGCAATCCGCTCATCATTGCTGAGTGACTTGCTGCCCGCAAGCATAAAAAGTGATGATGCCTGGGCATACTGCAAATTTTTAAGACGAAAATATTCTGCAGCCTCCCTGAAAGGTTCCGACTTCCGCACAATAATCGAATTGGATTCCAGGCGGAGTATCTGTAACAGCAAAGGGTTTCTAGACTCTTCAGCAAGAATGAGTGCCTTGAACAGAAAAAAGCTGGCATTTCTGCGATGTTTTTCAAGAAGCTGAAGACTTTGTGATGCAGCTCTCAGTGCTTGAATTCTTTCTACCAAGGATCCTTTCATCGCAAGAACCCTTCCTGACTCGGCCGCTATTTTTCTAGCAATAACGTCCGCTTTTTCAATGCCAAGCCGGGGCTGTGCAACCTTACATTGCAGCTGGCCTGCATATCCTGTAATCCGTGTGACCGGGTCACTGTCAAAACCTGATAAACGACGATAAATTTCAGCAGCTTTCTGGTAATCGCCACTTTGCCTGTACAATGATGCCAGTTCAAACCTTTCAGCCAGAGTTGGCCTTACAATATGCTTAAGGGCTTCTGCAGCTTCGCCAAAGCTTCCCAATTCCCTAAGCCAGACTGCCTTGTCGGTATAGAGGGAGTGCCGGAGAGAATCCGTAAGGAGAGCGACCGGAAATTTTTCAAGACGTGCTGAAGATTTAAGTGCGGCATAATACTCCCCTGTCAAACCCTCAAAAACCCTTTTTTCGTTCAATGCCTTAACAAACCTGGGAGATGCCGTATTCAGTGTATCCAGAGCAAGTGCCTTGTTGTAGCAAATGATCGCCTTTATGTAATCACCGTGACTGCTGTAGGATGATGCCTGACTGTAGAGCGAATCGAGTGACTCGTCAGACTTCTTGTACGTACTGCAGCCTGAATAAATCAGAAACAGACTGAGAAGCACCATTCCTGACGGAACCCGTCGGAAATGAATATTCATAAAGCGGAGCCTCCAGCTCCCTGATGGGGGTTGAATTTATAGTGTATTCTACCTATAATTACGCCGCAAATCAACAAGTATTTTAATATTTCACAGATCTGATACGCACCTTTTAAACACAACATTACATAAGACTTATACAATACCTGAAGACCAGAAAATGTTCATGCGTATTTTTCCAATCGTACCGCAATAAGTATGGAAACGCCCCATAGGTTTTAAGCAAATTTTAGTCGAATTTTTCGACTCCCTTAAGAATCTCAAGATTACATTGTGAAACGTGTTAATCACGATTATTTTCCGAGCCAATGAATGTAAATCGATTAGGGAATTCTGATGCCAGAGCATGACTAATAAAAATCTATCTATCCTGAAAGCTAACGTTCAATGGAAAAGCTTTCCTGTAATGAGTTTGCGGAACCGAATTGCATTCTACTATACAGTTGCTACTGCATTTTTAATTGCGGTCGTATTTACTATAACCTACATTATCGTGGAAAACGTTGTTTATAGACAATTTGATGAAAAAATCAACCAAGAGGTCTCGCAAATTCTTTTTAAAGCAAACATTCAAACTAAAGACTTTAAAGGGTTCGCAAGCATAAAGGATGAGCAGGTTGATACGTTTGACAGCGAAGAAGAGTCAAAAAATAATGATAAAATAAAAGTAGACACTGAATTTATTCAGCTGGTAAACCGTACAGGACAAGTGGTAAAAAAATCATCAACCCTATCATGGTGCGCACTTGCCTTTAATCCCAATCAATCGGGCACGGCATACTTTAACAATATTTTTATGGATTCAGTGGTACGCCAGGCACAAATACCTCTTGTCAATCGGAACGGCATCACTGAAGGATACCTTATTGTAGCTGTTCCCCTCAAAAATGCCATTATTGTTCTGCACGACCTGCAGAACGTTTTTCTTTATTCATTTCCTGCAATAATCGTTACGCTTTTTGTCTTTACCCGTATTATTGCCGGTAAGAGCATCCGCCCTATTGATAAGGTTATTGCCACCGCTGAAAGAATGACCCAGAAAAATCTTCATCAGCGAATCACTCTACCCTATCACCATGACGAATTATATCGGTTGTCCGCAACAATCAATGACCTTCTTGACAGACTGCAGGAAGCATTTCAGCGTGAAAAGCAGTTTACCGCCGACGCTTCTCACGAACTGAAAACCCCTCTAGCTTCTGTAAAAGGAACTCTTGAGGTGTTAATTCGCAAACCCAGAGATCGTGAACACTACGAAGCCAGAATTCAGTTTTGCCTTATGGAATTAAACCGCATGGCGAAATTGATCGACCAGCTCCTGATGCTTGCCCGATATGAAAGCAGTACGATGAAACCGAATATTGAAACCATATTGCTCCTACCCCACATTGAAGAAGTTATTGCAAGGATGAAGGCTTCAGCGAATGAAAAAAATATTTCAATCAGAATGGAGAATGCAGATTCTGCAAGTATTGCGGCTGATCCTGCAATTCTAGAAATGATTTTTGTGAATATTCTGTCAAATGCAATCAAGTATTCTCCTTACGGGTCATTTATAACCATTACAATAGAGCGCAAAGCCAATACGATTGACTGTAGTATTACTGATCAGGGAATCGGTATTCCTGACGAGAAAATAAATGCTGTTTTTGAAAGATTTTATAGAGTTGACACCTCCAGGAACTCAAACACTGGCGGCTTTGGACTAGGTTTGTCTATTGTAAAAAAACTCGCAGATCTTCAGAAAATTACTGTATCGCTGAAAAGTGAAAAAAATATTGGAACTACCGTTATCCTTAAATTTCCCTCTGCATAACCATACCGGCAACTAGATTATGCATATTTCATCAAAAATTGCCTCTATACAACAGAAAAGGCTGCCCTGAACAGGCTGCCTTTTCTGTGTACTTCGAATCTTCGAAGAAAACAGTAACATTGTTTAAAATGCGCTGTAGAGAACAAGAGTTGTAAGATTTTTTCCAGCCTCGCCTGCTGTCTGTGTATCGCCTGAGTAAAAACTGTGATTCAACTGGAACTGGATATTTTTCGTCAACATATACGCTAAACCGAGAGTTACAGCATTGTCCACATCAGTGTCGCTTACACCTGTATTTGCTTTTCTGTAACCCGCAGCAAGAGCGAGCTTATCTGGGACTACTCCAAATAAAGCAGAGATTGTCCAGGCTTTTGCATCGCCATAGGTATTGGCGTTGAACATATTCACCGGGTTTCCGTCGGTTGATTTTGGTGCATTTCCGTAGGTAGTATACAGGCCGACCGGATATGCTCCAATTTTTCCCTGAGCCTGTAAATCCAAGGCCCATGCATCGGCATGAGTGGTTGTTGTTTCAATACTATTGTCAGAGGCTGTGGTCTTGACGTTTGATGTGCCTGTCCATATCTGAAACCCTCCACCAAGATCCCAATCGCCAAGCGTTGGAGTAAGCACCCCTCTAAAGTAACTCAAAAACTTTTTGGATCCGAAATCGCCTTGAGTCGGCACATATGGAGTATAGTTTAAATAACCATACTTGTGATAGACAACCAATGCCACGCCCGTTGCCGGTATAGCTGTTCCCAGATATTGCTGTGCAGAAGTTTCGCCGGCATGTTCCAAGGCACGGGTAAACTCTACGGCACCAGTATTAAGCAACTCGAAACCATAGGCAGGACCCTGTGCAGAGGTCGTGAACGGGATGGCGCTCAGCGTAATGTCATCAATTGCCGTGGTCATCGGCAATTTAAATTCAGCTAAAATCTTGCCATCAGTAACATCCTGAGGCACAAAAGAAAGGCCTATTTCAAATCCAATGTTCTTTGAAAGTCTACCACCAAGAGTAAGAAAAGCCTCGTCAGGAAAAGCCACCTGACCATCGTTCGTGATTACATTCGGTGATGTACCATCAGTTTTCTGATAGCGCAGCTTACTGACAAATGAGGCGTTAAGGGTTGAAGGAAGCGAAAGATTATCGTCTTCAATACGGCTCTGCTTTCCATTTCCTGTTTCGGTATAAGCGTGCAATTTGAAATTGCGTCCAAAAGCATTCAGCAAAGGAAATTGCTGAAAATGGCATACCGCACAGGAATATCCAGTCTGGCGTGCAAAAACAGGGGTTGCTTCTGCCTTTGGAGCGGAACAAAGCAAGGACATAAACAAGCCGGTGCCGACAAAAATACTACGTACTTTTAGCTTCATATTGTTTTTCTTTATTGGTTATGAGAAGTGGCGAACTATCTGCCTGTATGAGTAAAGACTTACAAATACCTATTGGCATGCCCGGTAGTAACGGCATGCTCCACTTTCGATGGGGTGTTTCGCAAAAAATCAGGAAAATATCAACTTACAACAAGTGAAATCAGATAAGCATCAATGTTTTCTATATCAATTTCAGACAGGGTGTTATTACCACCTTTAGCCGGCATACCGTTATAATCTGTTAAAGAATGTTTAACAATTTGATCCCATCCATTATTTAAGCGGGAAATCCATGATTTTGTGTCACCGGGCCTTGGAGCTCCCATCACAGCATTATCATGGCACATGGCACAGCCTGCTGATGAATAGCTTTTTTTGCCTGCAATGAGATTATATTTTTTTTCCAGAACTTCTTTTGTCAGTGTGATATTGTTTGATGCCGGTTGAATTTTTTCTGCGACTTTACCTGTCGCTTCTGCCTGTACATTTTGAAGACCACTTAAAAAGACTACTGAGAACACCGCTGTTCTTATAAACTTATACGTCATAGAATACTTGTCCTTAACCTTCGTTATTCTTTAATTATACGGTGATTTACAGTTTTATATAGACGTCTACAACCTGTTGAAACATGTTGAACTGTAATCACAATTCACGCTGCTCCATTGAGCCGTAAATATATAAAAGGGGTAAAGTCGTTTTATGAAGAATGGATTACTATGGCAAATAAAGACTAACAATCAGACATCGATACTGCCTTATATGCAACCCTATATAATATTAAAATATTCTTAATATATCTTTAATATATCCTTATTATCAAGACATGCAATACATTCTTTCTCTGCAATATTGCTGAAGAGGGATAAGAGGCCATACGCAGATATGAATTCGAGAACATCAAACAGGTCACATTTTTCAGCATTAGTCCTGAAACGAAGTTCATCAATCCTGTCAATTACTTCCCGCAAATTATAGCCGCTCTGGATGCGATTTTTCAACTCGCTGAAGATTTCGCCTATTTTGTACTGGATGGTGGACGAGCTTTCGACAGAGGTCTTAAAGGTTTTGAGGTAGGGAAAAAGCTCCCGGTCGACAAATTCTTTAAGATCGTCACCAGTAGAGGCATTGTTATGGTCTATTTTTCCATCGGTTTTTTTTGGGGCAGCCCAGGATTCCCAACGTTAGTATGGGGCAAGGAGAGGGGTATAGGATTTACCTGAAAGTTTAGCGGCAGTGTCCTTGTCTTTATCGAAGTCGTCGAGGTACTTGAGAAATAGTATCCATGAGGTTTGCTCTATATAATCGAGTTCACTGCCGCAACCAGCGTCTTTGTGAAAAATGTCGTCAATATTTTTAAATGTTTGCTCAAACAACGGTTATGCTCCTGTCTTATGTTTGTTGCGTCAAGGGTGATTACAACTTGAGTAAATATACCTTTACACCTAAAGTACCGCAAATAAAAGCGGGATAAAGTGTTACCGATATCAGACAATAACGGTTTATCAATAGTACAATATTGAGGGATAAAATGGGTGCGGCTTACGTTTCAATAATGTTGTGAGTTTATGTATCTTCGCTCGAACTCTTTGCTTCAGTAACGAAAATGCATACAGCCAAATGGAAAGAACACTTACTATTCTGAAACCCGATTGTGTCCGCAAGCAGCTTATCGGTGCAGTCATCGACAAAATCGAACGTGCCGGTTTTCGTGTTGTCGCTATGAAAAAAATCAAGCTCACACAGGAAACTGCCGGAGAGTTTTATGCCGTACATCGTGAGCGCCCGTTTTATGGTGAGCTTGTAGACTTTATGTCTTCAGGCCCCTGTGTTCCGATCATCCTTGAAAAAGAGAATGCCGTTGCTGATTTCCGAGTTCTTATCGGTGCGACTGATCCTGCTCAGGCTGATGAAGGCACTGTGCGCAAGCTCTATGCTGACAGTAAGGGTGAAAACATTGTCCACGGTTCGGACTCTGTTGAGAACGCTGCTATTGAGGCTGGATTTTTCTTTTCAGCTGAAGAGGTTGTAAGAAGCAACTGATTCCCAGTATTAAAAACACAATAAAAAAAGCGACCGAAAGGCCGCTTTTTTTATTGTGCTATATTCTTAAAACAGCTTTCGTTTTGTTGAGGTTCAGGAATCACCCCGACCTACAACTCAGAATGCAATATTACCAAACGTCCTATTCTGCGTTTTCCTTTTTTATTTCCGAGAGAAAAGAGCTGAATGTTTCGCCGTACATCTCCCACACCGTCATAAACAGAGCCGCTATAATAGGGCCGATAATAAACCCGAATGCCCCGAACAGGCCTATACCTCCAAGTGTTCCAAAAAAAATAAGCAATGCGTGCATCTGTGTATCTCGACCAACCAGAATGGGACGGAGAATATTGTCGATCTGGCCGACGATAAGAACACAGAAAAGCAGAACCCCTATTGCTTGAGGATACTGCCCTGCAGCAGCGAGGTAAATAACAGCTGGAATCCAGATAAGTGCAGAGCCAATAATTGGGACAACTGAAACCACTGTCATAATTGCGCCCCAGAATATAGCGCTCTCTATGCCTGCGAAATGCAAGGCAAGACCCGCAAGAGAACCCTGCACAACCCCGATGACCATACTGCCTTTGATGGTAGCCCTTGTCACCGATAAAAACTTGCCAAGCAGCCGGTGCTGGTCGGTTTCGGTGAGGGGAGAATATGAAAGCACTTTTTCAAGAATCTCCTTGCCGTCCCTCAAAAAAAAGAACATGGTATAGAGAAAAATAAAAAGAAGAAACAGATCGTTAACAGCGGAGTAAGTAAACGAAGAAATATTGGCAAAAAGAACTGTGCCTGTCCGATCGGCAAGTTCGACGGCTTTCTGAAGAATATTTTCCCGATACACTTCAAGTTCAGCATAAAACGGCAATGAGCGAAGGTACTCGTTGAATGCCGCAGGTTCATGAAACTGGGCTTGAATCCATGGAACTGCTACGCTGCTGATCTTTATTGCCTGGGAGACCACGACACTGAGCAGAACTGCGAGAGGTATAAACACGATAAGAAACAGTGTAAGCATTGTCATGGCGGCACTGAGGCTTTTACGTCCCCTGAACCAGTGATCGAACCGATGGAAAACCGGCATGGAAAGAGCTGAAAAAATAGCCGCCAGAACAATAACCATGAGGAAATAACGTATCATGGCAAAAAAAATGGCGGAGATGAACAAAACAATCAGGAGAAGGATCACCTGGTTTGCTTTGATGCTGTTCGCGCTGTTCATAATTGGCTTTTAAAGGTTACATTTTTATAGCAAAATATCAGTTTCAAAACCAGTCCTCGTCATTTTCAGCAAGGAGTTGGGTACGTACAAAGGCAACTGCAAATATTCCGGCGGTTTCGGCCCTGAGAATTGTTTTGCCAAGTGAAACCTCACAACATCCCGTTTTTCGAGCTTCCTGAACCTCATTATCTGTAAAACCGCCTTCACCCCCGATAAGAAACAAAGTATTTTTTCCAGCACAATGCACTTCGGGTGCCTTATCTGATATTTCGTAAGGAATCAGCTTGAGATCGTAACCGTTACATGAAATAACCTGTTTGAAAGAAAGCGGCTCACAAAGCTCGGGGAGATAACACCGTTTTGACTGCCGGGCTGCGGAAAGCAGTATTGTTCTCCATCGGGCAAGCCTGTTCTGGACTCTTTCGCTCGAAGGCTGGCTTACTGTGCGTGCTGTAATCATGGGAATGATGGCAGACACTCCGAGTTCGGTGGCTTTTTCCAGAAAAAACTCAAACCTCTGGGGAGCCTTAAGCAGGGAAAGTGCAACCGTCACTCTTGTTGTTGGAGGGTTGAGTACTGCATGATCCAGAATTTCCCCTGACAGTGATTTTTTACTGATGTCCAATATACTGACTTCACAGCGTATGCCGTTACCATCGGTAACGAGGATCCTGTCGCCGGTGTTTTTTTTGAGAACCCGAACAAGATGATGAAATTCATCGCCTACGATAACAAGCCTCTTCGAATCGAGGTTGATATTTTCGGGTGATGTGTAAAAGAGTTCCATACAAGAATAGTTAATCCTTAACAGCTAAAGCTACTGCAGCAAACGATATTTTTTCAACCCCTCCCTGTCGTAACGCCAAAGCTGCTGCCACGAGTGTGGCCCCGGTTGTTATAATATCGTCGACAAGGAGTACATGACATGGCGGAATACCTTGCAAAGCCTGAAATGCGCCTTCGGGATTTTTCTTTCGGTCCAGTGCTGACAGACCAGTTTGTGAAACTGTATACCGTTTTCTTTGAAGAAGGTCGGACTTCACCGGTTTTTGAAGCAGTTTGCCGATGCCTTCAGCTATTTTTTCGGATTGGTTATAGGAACGTTCAATTTTTTTAAGACGGTGCAGTGGAACCGGCACAATACAGTCGATATCCGATATACCTTTGCAGGTTAGTATCCATTCTCCCAATTGTCGTCCAAACATAGTGCCAAGGTTATAGAGACCTTCATACTTCATAGCGTGAAGTGCCAGTTGCAGCCGGCTCTTTTTATGAAACTGGTATCGGCACCATCCTCTTTCGAACACTATTGATGAAGCAGAGTGGTCTGCTATAACCCGGGCAAGAACCTGTTCTGACTCCGAAGGAGTTCTGAAGGGATTGAAATCATCCATACAGGAACTGCAACAGTACTCTTCCGGAGGAAGAAGGAGTTTTCTGCATACCACACAGACATCAGGAAAGAGCAGGTGAAGCAGTTGGTCAAACAAGGCTGCCCCTTTTTTGGTTTATCCAAAGCATAAGGCTGCTGCACCGTAAATTCCTGCCTTGTTTCCAAGAAGTGCCGGTACTATTGAAAGTCCGTCATGCATGGAGGGCAGTGTAGATCGCCTGAGCTGATCGAGTGCCGGTACAATAATTAGATTTCCCGCTGCTGAAATGCCCCCTCCAACAACAAATTTTCTGATGTCCATAAGTGTTGCAACGTTCGCCAACCCTATGCCGAGAATTGAACCTACCCTGTTCCAGACCTCAAGAGATACTGGATCACCCTCTTTAGCGGCATGTTCAAGGTGACGGGGGGATAGCTTTGTATAGTCGTTGTCACAGAACTTGCCAACGGATGAACCGGATGGATTTGCCTGAATCATACGTCGGGCAAGTGCTACAATTGCCTTTTTGCCGATAAGACTTTCGATGGTGCCTTGTATTCCTGCATGGATGGTCGGGCCTTCAAAATCAATAATCATAAATCCTACTTCGCCGGCAGTACCGTTTATCCCGCGAAAAACTTTTCTGTTTAAAATAATTCCGCCTCCGACACCTGTACCAAGGGTGACCATGAGAAAATCACGAAACTCACTGCCTGCACCGTAAACAGCTTCACCAAACGCTGCGGCATTAGCATCGTTATCAATATAAACCGGGATCGACAGGTTTTCCTGCTGTATGAGGCATTGCTGCAATTCGTCGCGTAGTGGCACGATGGACCAGCCCTGAAGGTTGGGGGGATAACTCAATGTTCCTGTTTCGGCATTGACCGCACCTGGAGCTCCGAGCCCTATTCCTGAACATTTTCCTGAATCCATGGTCAGGGAAGCAAAGCGGTGGAGATCACCAATAATTCCGGCCAGCTGAGCTATTATGCCTGCCGGACCGGATGCTGTATCGGTTGGCACTGACCGGTCGTATACAATTCCGCTTTTTTCGCCAACTATGGCAGCTTTGATTGCTGTTCCACCAAGATCGATACCAATTGCCCATCGGGACATGCGTCAGTCTCTTTAAAACTTCATTAATTGAAAGGCCTGATAAATTTGCGGCCATAACAACCTGATACAAAAAAGTCGAGTATCTCAATTATTTCAGGTTCCTGATCTAGTTCAGACTTAATTTTTTCGAGAGCATTGTTGAGCAGTAGACCTGACTGAAACAGTATTCTGTATGCGTTTTTAATGAGAGTTAACTTTTCAGCTGTAAACCCCCGCCTTTTTAACCCTATTGCATTGAGACCCTCGTAGCGAAAAGTTTCGTTGCCTGATGCCATTACAAATGGGGGAACGTCAAGCGTGGCCCTCGATACACCGCCGACCATTGAAAAACGGCCGACTCTTACAAACTGGTGCACACCGGCAAGACCTCCGATAACAACATAATCACCAACAACACAATGGCCGCCGAATGAAACGGAATTTGCAACAACAACATGATTGCCAATTACACAATCATGGCCGACATGCACATTGGCCATAAAAAGATTGTCAGAACCGATAACAGTTTTGCCACTTGCAATTGTCCCTCTGTTGAGAGTGACACATTCCCTTATGACATTTCTATCCCCAAGATACAGGTAGGTTTTCTCGCCCGCATATTTGAGATCCTGGGGCTCATTTGCTATTACTGCACCGGAGTGGATTTTACAGGCACTGCCAATCCGCGCACCTGAGGCAATGTGAACATGAGGCCATATCGTGGTGCCATCACCAATTTCGACATCTTCCTCAATTACTGTAAAAGGACCTACGGTGACGTCTTCTCCGAGAACGGCACTTTTGCCGATAACCGCGGTTGCATGAATATTGCTTTGCATAGAATTTATTCTTTCATTGTTTCAAACTTTTCCAACAGGCCTGGTTGCTTAAGCTCTCTGGCTAAAAATTGTATGATTCGCTTGGCATCGTCCTTTCTGCCAATAGTACGATATGCTCTTGCCAGAACATAAAAAAGCCGAGGATCGGATGCTGGTGAAGCACGGTTTGTCAGCTTTTCAAGATAGGTAATATACTGAGTCGCTTTTTGCTTTTCGCCAAGGCGGACATAAAGTGCCACAACAGAACCTGCAAGTTCAGGATTTAAGGGGTACTGCGCGGGTGGAAGCAGCTTCCCTGAAGTATCGAGCACCTGCAATGCAAGCCTGCTACGCGGAACGTCTCTTACAAAACCTGATGCGTCACTGACTTTTAGCGTTCCTTCGGGATCACCGGCAAGTTCAAGGGCCAGCCGGACAAAAAGTGGCGTGTAGTTTGCACACAACCGCCGAGAGGTTTCTTCCAGATAAACCCGTGAATTATTAATGTTCCTGAAACTGTATACCTGCATAAGGTTCTTGAAAAGCAGCACCGGGTCAACATAGCTCATTGGATCGGCGCTCTTGAGGGGCACGACTTTATAAACAAGTCCATCGAGGCGAAGATAACTTTCAAGGCCAATCATGCTTTCGGGATCGACAGTCAGGGCAAAATATACTGGACGCTCACTGAAGTTGTTCATGAGAATTTCGTATACGGCAATATCCTGCGGTCGAAAATATCCCTGGCCATTATAGGTCATTCCCGGTTTTAGCAACCATGTAAGGGTATCGACTGGCGTGGAGGGCAACGCATATCCATGAGAACGGGCCTCTCGTAAAAGATTCTGCCTTGCGGGGTTTGCAGGCAGCACGGCATCAACGGAATCAATAGGCATATACGTAATGCCTGCAATTTCTCCATCGCTCAGACTGAATGCAACTGGTTTTGCTCCCCTTGGACGGGTGTTTTTGAGCTGGTCGAGGTACCACCCTGTGTTGGCAAGACTCAGGTTGACGACGCGTACATCGGTTCTGATACCTGCAACTTCTTGAAGATACCATAGAGGAAAGGTATCGTTATCGCCGTTTGTAAAAAGAATGGCATCTTTTTCACAGCTCTGCAGCATATTCCAGGCCCAGTCCCATGGTACATAGTTGCCCGACCTGTCGTGGACCTTGTAGTTTACCTGAAGCATCCGGGCGTTGATGAATAACAGTCCGACTGTAACCGTCACTATTGCCAGAATAAGCTGGTTTTTACGACCGGTAACCTTGAAGTACTCTCCAACCGAATACCATATACTTTCGACACCTATTCCTATCCAGAGGGCAAAAGCAAAAAAACTGCTGACATAACTGTAGTCCCGCTCCCGAGGTTGAGGTTCAGTCTGGTTGAGATATATTACAAGCGCCGCACCGGTAATGACAAAAAGCGCTGAAACCACAAGGCCCATTTTCCATTGCCGTCTGAAATGAGAAATCGCACCGGCAAGACCCACAAGAAATGGAATACCCCAAAGTACTGACCAGTCGACTCCGGCGCCTTCCATATCGTGTTCACGACCTATAAACTGCCAGCCGAAATACCGGAAGTACATCTTCTGCATCTGGTAGGTGACAAAATAGTCGAGTTCACTTGAGTATTGCTGGTAAAAATACTGATGGACAGGTTCCGGTGACCAGCGTCTTGGCCAAAGCGGCATTTCTCCATACTGGTCACGATTGACGTAGGAAAAGAAAGTTTCAGGTGTGGAGGGATTGTTTTCGTTAAGGGGAGGTCCTGCCTGGGCACGGACATAAATCAGACTATACGATGTATATCCGATAATAATGAGAAAAAGGGACATGAATACGGTATTCAGAAGCGCCATGCGATGGGTATGAGAATACCATGTGCCATAACCGAGAACCGAGACAAGCAGCAAAATACCCCACCATGAAGTAAGGTGAAGCAGAATCGGGAGCCCTTTAATAACACCTATGTATATGATGAAAAAAAATCCGACGGCCGAAAGAATAAACAGTGAAAAGGACTTTACCGTGACTTCGTATTTTTTGACATAGTAAACGACCGCTATCGCAAAAACAGCAAGCAAACTTAAGAGGTGCACACCTATTGATAGCCCGATAATAAACATGACGAGCAGAAGCCACCTTTCATGACCTGGCTTGGGGTCCTCTTCGTACCAGCGAAGCATCAGCCAGATAATTATGGCAGTAAAAAACGATGAGGACGACCATACCCCTGCTTCTACAGCATTAAACCAGAAACTGTCCGAGAATGCGAGTGCTAGGGCCCCTATAAGACCACCTCCGTAGGCTGACACCTTTTCAGCGGGACTCCAGCTGTCGGGGTCGATTTTGCGATAAAGAACAATGAAGCGGATTGTTATGAGGTATGCCAGCATCACCGTTGCTGAACTGACCAGGGTACTTAAAAGGTTAACTCTTGCACCGATATCACTAAAGAAAGGAATCATCGAAAAGAGATGGGCGACCAGAAGAAAAAACGGGGCGCCGGGGGGATGAGGAATCCCAAGGGTATAGGCTGATGCAATTGATTCTCCGCAATCCCAGAAAGAAAGAGTGGGAGCCATCGTACGGATATAGAGAATCACAGCTGCAACAAAGAGGACGGCTGCGAACGTACGGTTAATCGTGCGGTGTGTCATAAAATAAATATCGTTTCAATGGGTCTGTCACCCGAAAATAAATTCACCGGCAATAAGATCGGCAAACAAAAAGCCATTCTCCGTCAGATAAAAACGCCCTTCAAGCTGCTTAATCCATCCTTGCTGTTCAAATCGGGTAATTGTCTCTGAAAGACGATGTCCTAATTTATTTTCTTTTCGCAAAAACTCAACATCAAGACCGCTGTTTATTCGCAGAGAAAGAAAAACCTGTTCAGTATATCGTTCATCTTCTGTAAGCACTTCACAAAAACCCTCAGCATCCTCAGGATGTGCGATATAACGGGTCAGGCTCGAAACATTTGCACTGCGGGTCTCTTTACCCTCGGAAACGAGAAAACTATGTGCAGAAGGCCCAAAACCAAGGTATTGCTCCCGTTTCCAACTTGCCAGATTATAACGGGAGTGGTGGCCTGGCTTACAGAAATTTGATACCTCGTAATGGATGTACCCGCCCTTCGCCAACTCAATGAGCGCAAGTTCATAGAGGGAAGCTTGTACTGCATCATCCGGAACAGTGATTGCACCTTTTACAACGTTCCTGTGCAGCAGGGTCTTTGGTTCAACTGAAAGCATATAGACTGAAATGTGCTGTGGCTGAAGTGCGAGAACTGCCTGTAGATCGGTGTTCCAAAGGGAGAGATGCTCTCCGGGAACCCCACAGATAAGGTCAACACTGACCGACTCAAACGTTTTGAGAGCAAGGGCCGTTATCTGGCGAGACTCCAATGCAGTGTGTGCTCTCTTGAGTGCCAGAAGTTTTTCGGGTGTGAATGACTGAACCCCGAGGCTTAACCTTGTTATGCCGGACGCCCGGAGCTCATCCATCGCTGATTGGGAAAGATCTTCGGGATTTGCTTCGAGTGCTATTTCAATATCCGGGGCCATGCAGCACAAGGCAGCTATCTGGTTGATCCATTCGACAAGATAGCGTACAGGCACAATCGAGGGTGTCCCGCCTCCGAAATGAATGGCACCAATCGTTTGTCCTTTGAGTGAAGAAGAACGAGATGCGGTTTCGAGAGAGAGTGCCTTGAAAAATTTGTCTATAAGGCCTGTGCGCGTTACAAGATAAAAATCACAGTAGCTGCAGCGCGTTTTGCAGAAAGGAATATGCACGTAAAGACTCAGCATACTCTGAAGAAGCTGATGTAGGAGAACAGATAACAATCAGACAAGGGCAAGAATATACTCCGTCACAGCTTTATAGAGATCGTCGGCCACAAATTCGGGTATGAGGTTACGCTTTATACAGAGTTCTTCTTCGTTATGCCCGGTTCTTACCAGTACTGACCTGAGACCGGCCCGCATACCGCACTCCACATCAAGCATCTTGTCGCCGACAAAAAAGGATGCGCATCTATCGACAACGAGTCCTTCTGAAAAGTAGTCGTCAATAGCCTGCTCTACCATACCCGTTGCGGGTTTACGATGATCAATGAAACGATCGTAATCCGGATGGGGATAGTCTGGATGGTATGGACAGTAATAGCAGCGGTCAAAGCCGGCATTTTCAACTGAAAGAAGTTCATTGAGGTATGTGTTCACATCCTCAACCTGCTCTACGGTGGCTATGCCTCTCGCAATTCCTGCCTGATTGGATATAATCACTATACGATAGCCGGCTCTTTTTGCAAGAGCAATTGCCTCGTCGGCACGATCAATAAGTATAAGCTGTTCCCTGGTATAAATGTAACTGCCTGTATCCTGATTGATTGTACCATCCCTGTCCAGGAAAAGAACCTTTATTTTCTGCACCATCCTCCCCTATTTTTCAAGAAGTTGACGGTAGAGCTGGTCATATTCTTCTGCTGAATTTTTCCAGGTAAAGTCCCTGGTCATGGCTGAGGCTACAATCTGCTCCCAGCTTTCCTCGTCATGAAAGCATTCGATGGCTTCGTTGAGCTTGCTGAGAAGTGATTCTACGGTATAGTCATGAAAAATGAAACCTGATCCGCTATCTTTAACAAAATCGTCGATGGTTTCAACAATACCGCCGCCTGCATAGGCTACCGGTATGGTTCCGTAGTTCATTGCAAACATCTGAATCATCCCGCACGATTCGATCATGCCGGGCATAAGCAGAATGTCCAGACCCGCTATGGCGAGGTGGAAAAAAGAATCGGTATACTCACCACGCAGGCTCACCTGCTCGGGATGGAGTGCAGCAAATTCCTGAAACAGTTTTTCATATTTCTTGTCGCCTGAACCGCTTATCACAAGCTGAATATCAAGGTCAACCAACTTTTTAAGGCTTTTCAGAAGCAGATCCGCCCCTTGAAACTCATCAAAATTTGTAATGACTCCCACAAGAGGGACGCCTTCGCGGTATGGCAGGCCAGCATCTTCAAGTAGAGCTTTTTTATTGTCCAGCTTGCCGTCCATGTGTTCGATGCCGTAGCGCTTTTTGATAAGCTTGTCAGTCGAAGGGTTCCACTGACGGATATCTATACCGTTAAGAATACCGTAAAAGTTATCCTGATGTTCTTCGATTACCGGCCCTAGCCCAAAAGCCCTTGGGCCATCCTGCACAATTTCCTGGGCATAACTCTTTGAGGTTGTGGTAAAAAGGTCGACATGTTCAACTCCTGTATAAAGCATATTCACCTCATCGTTGGTACAATGCAGTCCGGAACATACCTCATCGGGCAAAAGCTTTTGAAATACCCTGTATGGAACTATGCCCTGACGGTAAATATTATGAATGGTGAGTACCGTTTTAATATCCTTGAAAAACTCATGCGACGCATAGACGGTTTTCAAAAGAAGGGGAATCAAACATGCATACCAATCGTGACAGTGAATAATATCAGGTTTCCAACCCAGTCTCTGCAGGGTCTCAAGCACACCGACGTTGAAAAAAACAACCTTGTCAGCACTTCCCTTAGGATCAGCTCCACTGTACAAATCAGTGAAAAGGCCGTTACGCTTGAAATATTTTTCGTTATACAAAAAATAAGTCTGGATCTTGCTTGAGGGTAAAGCAGTCACCTTGACATTCAATAAATCTGTTTTCTCTTTAAGATGAACCTCTATATCAGATAGACGCAAAACATCATGCAACCGGAACTTCCGATCGTTGATAGTGCCGTATTTAGGCATCATGATGCGTGCTTCGAATCCTTCTTCCTCAATAGCTTGGGGGAATGATGCCATAAAATCAGCAAGTGCACTGATTCTTACAAAAGGGGAAACTTCACCGGAGACATAAAGAACTTTAATATTTCGTCTGGCCATCTATATCACACTCAATCTTTAATTTTTCACGAAAAACTTTCATAGAACTACTTTAGTTTTTAATTTACGAATTTTCACAGACACATACAATCAAGCCTCATTTACCAGAGAATCGAAGGAATTTTCATGCAGAGTGTTTCCCGTATCATGAAGATGTTCTTCATTTTCCTTTTGATGCTTTCGGCAGGCTGCGCTTCCGACCGACCGCCTACCGGAGGTGCAGTCGATACTGCCCCGTTAAGGGTTGTTTCTTCAAGTCCTGCACCGTCGTCTGTGAATGTGGTCACTGATACCATCCATCTGACGTTCAGCCATTTTATTTCCGCTCGCCAACTGATCGATGCTCTCCGTTTTTCGCCCTCCATAGGTGACTTTGATCTTGCAGTGCAGGGAAAAGATGTAATTATAAGAGTACTCAACCCTCTTAAAAATAACTGCACCTACGTCGTCACCCTTGACAAACATCTCAGAGATAACCGTGGCCGAACTTTTCCGGGGCCCTATAGCTTTGCATTTTCAACAGGGCCGGTACTTGATACTGGCAAAATCAGCGGGAAAGTGCTTAACCTGGATTATTCACCAGCCACAAACGCACTTCTGCTTGCTTTTTCAGATCGTCATGAACCTGATGGTTCAGAAAACCTGCTAAAGAGAGAGACTGAATATATCGTACAGGCAAATGCGTCAGGAGTGTTCGCTTTTAATAACATAAAGCAGGGATCGTACAAAATTATTGCCCTCAACGATCGAAACTCCAACCTTAACTTCGATTATAAAACTGAAGAGGCTGGTGTTAGTTGCAAGTCACTTGTTGCCGCCGGAACATCTGACCTTATGATACGCCTGAACGGTGTTCATACGGATACTGATGGAATTGTATCCTGCACGCCGCTTGAACAACAGCTGCTCGCACTCAAATTTGCCCGTTCACTCAACATCACCTCATTTAACCCCGCAAAGCTTGAGATTCGCCATGCTGTGTCGGGTGATCTTATTCCTGTAGTTACCTGGTTCAGCAGGAACCGCTCTTTGTACGACAGTGACTATGTGGTTGTAACCGATAAACTTCAGCCCAATCAACCGTATCTGATCCGGTACAGCGATCATGACGGCAAGGAAACAATGCGAGCAATTCCATTTTTCAGTTCTTCCCGACCCACTGGTAATCGTCCGGTTTCTGTAACTATAACTCCTGATAACAAGAGTGAACCGGCATTCCTTGATTCTTCGTGGCCCTCACTTGGCAAAGTGGTACTGGTCAAATTTTCAGTTCCTGTAGATGAGGCTGAAGTAAACCGAGCTGTAACTCTTGCTGAAACGGTTAATGGCAAACAAGGAAGCCTTATTTTTTCATTACATAAACTTGACCCGAGAACGTTTGCCATGAAACCTGCTAACGGATTTCAGCCCGGCCGGTATTATACACTCACCGTCATCAAGGCAGCTATTACGGGCTTTACCAGCCTGACTGACCAGTCAAAACCTGTGGTGTCGCAATTCAGGACCGCTGAAAAAAAAGATGCGGGCAGCATTTCCGGAAAAGGGCATGCTTCGGCTAAGCATGTTGTTATTGAGGCAAAAGCATCAGGGTCGGCGTCATCATTCAGTACTACTGTATCGTGTGACAAAAACGGAATATTTCGTTACACATTCTCTGAACTTCCACCCGGTAGCTATACGGTGAGTGCATTTTCACCTTTTGGCGATAAACCGCCAGCTCCATACCGGCAATGGAATCCCGGATCGGTTAAGCCTTATAAGCCTGCTGAACCTTTCGGGCTTTATGCTGAGCCTGTAACCGTACGTGCAGGATGGACAACTGAGAACATCGATATACATATCATATCATCCCGATAAATAAAACAGGTTTTTTTACACAATGAGTACACCTTCAAAAATAGGACCTAATTCCATTATCCAGACCGTTGCCGCATTGGAATCTGCCTACGGCAACGCCAAAGCTGAAGCTGTTCTGAATAAAATAGGGCAGGGACATTTTTTCGGAAACCTGCCGACAGAGATGATTGAAGAATCAAAATTTCATGCAATGGTTACTGCATTGCAGAAAGAAATCGGTGACACCGCAACTGCAGGCATTTTGAAGGAATCAGGGGAACGTACAGCCCGATACCTTCTCAAAGTCCGGATTCCCGGCATTTTTCAGAAACTGGTTACGCTCCTGCCTCATCGCCTGGGGTTCAAGCTCTTCCTCTTTGCCATCAGCAAAAACGCATGGACTTTTGCCGGAAGCGGTAAATTCAGCTACTCCATGAGCCGTCCACCAGAAATAACTGTTATAGTAACCTACCCTACCCACCCAGTAGTCGGCAACTTCTACCTGGGTACGTTCACTGCCCTCCTGCAGGAACTGGTCAACCCGAACACTAAGATCAAGGCCGACATCCGGCAGGACAACAATACTATTCACTGTAACTACCGCTGTGAAATTTAAAGTGAGCCATAATACAATAGTACGGGGATAGAGCCATGCCATGCGAGATATGCCTGTCATAACAAAAAGCGGATCGACTGATCCGCTTTTTGTTATGACTATCACACTTTTGTTTATGGTGAATCAGAGCCTTGTTTGCCCGATTCTTACTGCCAGCCGCCGACCATGGCAAAGATTTCGCGGTCTCCGATCGGTACTGGTACTGCGGCTACCGGATTTTCCTGAATAAGGAAATCGGCAATGTCGTTATAGGGTACAAGGCATTCCTGCTTGTCCGGTGTGTCTTCCATTGCAAACATGGTTTTACCTGCAAAACGGCTTTTGCGAATCAATTCGTGATAGGGGACCTTTGCAAGGAGCCTTGTTCCAACCTTTTCAGCAAACTGGTCAAGCATGTTTGTGCCTCCACCGGTTGTGTAGTCTACCCTGTTGGCCACAATACCAGCAAGTTTTACTTTATACCGTACGCTTTTCTGCTGGATTGCCATGCAGAGCCTGTTGGCCGCAAAAATGCTGTCGAAATCGTTTGTGGCTATAATTATAGCGTAATCAGCATAGTTAAGCGGAGCACTGAATCCACCGCACACCACATCACCTAATACATCGAACAGAATCACGTCATATTTGTCGTAGAGACCAAGTTCCTGAAGCAGGGTGACTGATTCTCCGACAACATATCCTCCACAACCACTGCCGGCTGGCGGACCGCCAGCTTCAAGGCAGTCAATTCCTGCAAATCCGGTTTCGATAATATCTTCAGCTGAAAGCTCTTCGTGGTGAAAATCAACCTCTTCAAGAGCCTCAATAACTGTTTTCTGCAGCTTCCCGGTAATAGGAAATGTGCTGTCGTGCTTGGGATCACACCCGATCTGGAGTACCTTTGCGCCTTTAAGGGCAAGTGCTGCAGATATATTGGCGCTTGTGGTGCTTTTTCCTATGCCGCCTTTCCCATATACGGCTAATACTAAGCTCATAATAATATCAGAGAAATTAATTGATAGAAAAACCTTAACCGCCGAGAGACTCTTTAGCCTTTCGGAATACCTCTACAGTGACACTCGACTCGCCGATGGTTTTAGCAAAGGCTTCGGTATTCTTTTTGACCTTTTTGCGCACAAAAAACGGTACTTTCTTTAACATGGTTTCAGCATCATCTAACCATTTCATCTCACCATCTTCTGCAACACTCTCTTTTGAAATCTCGAGCGCAGGTGAAATCTGGCCGTTTCCGTTCGATGGCTCAAGCTCTGAGGGTTCGGGAACCCCGTTCTCCTCGTATTCCAAACCGGCATCGCCGAAAAAGTCGATCAGATGTTTTTCGAGACCAAGTTTGCATGAAAGGTAAACCCGGTCAGCTATAACATCTGATCCATCAAAACCAAAGAATGGGTAATAACCAAGCAAATGGTTCTCAATGTGGGTCGGCGGACAGATTACCATGCAGGGTACATCAAGCTTGCGGCAGCTGTGGCGTTCCATTTGTGTGCCGCATACAAGATCAGGCATTTCATCATCAATGATTTTTGCAATATCCTGAAACCTGTCTGTAACAACAAGTGCGCCTGGAAGGTAGCCTTCCAATTCTTTACGTACCCAGTCTGCATGACGCTCCATATAGGTGCCTGCACCTATAATTTTCATACCGAGTTCATCCCGCAAAAACTTCACAATAGCTACGGTATGTGTAGCATCTCCAAATACAAAAGCGCGTTTGTTGCTGAAGCTTTCCATATCAGCAGTTCTGGCAAACCATGGCACACCGCTCGGAGCACTCAAGCCATCAAGCGAGAAAGCACTGAGCTTTGGCAGAGCAAGGGGAGAAAAACCTCTTTCGGCACCTGTTTTATTAAGCTTTTCTATAACTGAATGAAGCCATGCAAGGGTAGGCTCAACCCCTATCGGCGCATCGTAGACAGCTGGCATAGCAAAGGTTTCAGCCAGATATTGAGCCGCCGTCAAACCGATTTCCCGGTATGGAGCAATATTGAGCCAGGCTGAGGGCAGTTTTTTTAGATCTTCTATCCCGGCTCCCCAAGGGGCGACAACATTGACAGAAATACCGAGTGTCTGCAACATTCGCCGGAGGCTGGTGAGATTTGCGCGCAAATGAAAGCCAAGTGATGTAAAACCGAGCAGGTTTACTGACGGCATTGGGGTTTTGTCCTGAGGTGCTGCGTATCGTTTAACGAGCTCGGTGAACAAGCCGTCTGCAGCTTCATTTTCAGATACCCTGAAGGGGTTAAGTGCGTATACAAGCATTTTTTCAGGCGATATGCCTGAATGGGCCGAAAGCTGATGAAGGTCCTCCTGAAGAAGGGCTGTACTGCAGCTTGGTGCAATGACGGTAAGGTCGGGATGATAATGATGATCGACCTGCTGCAATGTTCCGGGAAGCCTGGAAACTCCCTGGGCAAGGTCTCTTCCTCGAACCACACTGATCGACAATCCGGGAAAATCCGGGGTTCGTTCAAGCATGCTGTAAGTGGCCGTGATGTAATCGTCGCCCTGTGGAGCATGATACACGGTGTGAACACCTTTCATACTGTTGGTGACTCGGCTGATACCATGGAGGGCTGTTCCCTCATAGAGCCAAAAAGCTAAGCGCATACTCTGTAACGTTTGTTATTGCATTTCCTTCCGTGAATTATTCAGCGCTCGGCATGACCCCTTCAAGCCATACCTCTTTGTCGAACGCAGGCAGTTTGCTGCGGCGAAGAAGCGGTGAAACAAACAAATTAGCCAGTGGAATAACTCCTGACCAGCTATGAATAGGCATAAGCATGAACTCCATGCTCCACTTGACAACAAAGCCATGACCTGCAAAAGGATTGGCAGTCATCAGCGATGTAACTATCAGGTCCGGCTGAATAACCTTGACATCCTCAAGCTGACGATGAAAGTTGGGTTGCTCGACAACGCGGACACCAGCCAAGGCTTCAAGTTCCCGGGCATGAAATTTCTTGTTGATATAGGCACTGCTGCATTCAACTACATCAGCACCGGCGCTTTTTAGAAAACGGGCAAGCGGCAACTCCATCATGGTATCGGCAGTCAGAAATACTTTTTTGCCCTTAAGAAGTTCCGTCTGACTGCGAATTTTTTCCCAAGAGGCTTTTTCGCGATCACGGAGATCAATGGTAATACCAAATTCCCGGGCAAGATCTTCCCAGAAAACCCTTGATCCGTCCGGACCAAAAGGAAAAAGAGAATGCAGAACGCGTGCGCCACGCTCTCGTTCCAGCTTGACGGCCACTCTTGAAAGATAAGGCTGGATTGGAGCAAGCACCGTATCGGGACCGATGGCAGGCATTTTATCAAAACGGGATTCAGGGAGAAACCCGGCAACATGAATGCCAAGTTCTTCGGCCTCTGCTCTGAGGTCATCAGCCGTGGCATCATTGACTGAACCGAGAAAAACAACACTTTTCTGACCGGCAGGAGCTACGGGACAGAACGGCACAAGGGCGTGCAGAACCGAGTCTTCAGCCTGAGTGAAGTTGTACACCAGACCACTTGCCGGAACAAAAAGCACCGGAACATCGGCGGTACTGAGATGATGGGCCAAGCCCTTGAAATCGACCTTCATGACCTCGGGAGTACACGAAGAAAGAAGAAAAATTACTGATGGATTATGGTCTGCCTTGATTTCGCGGATAATCTCCTCAAGAGTAGGTTCATTTTTTGAAAGGTCACCTTCCTCCATGAGGGCAATGCCGAAGCGTGGCTTGGCAAAGATCATCATACCGAGAGCATTCTGCAAAAAATGAGCGCAGGTATGCGTTCCGAGAATAAGAAAAAAGCTGTCCTTGATCTTCTGATACATCCAGCCGACACAGGCAAGACCGCAAAAGCTGTGTGTAACGTTATCTTCCTTGATTATCTGAACATCACCGGAAACCTGCATCATGAAGTGTTTCTCCTGATTATTACTGCCCGCAACTTCTCCATCTCTGATGGGGTGCAAAAGCGTTACAACAGCCAAACGTAAAGAATGTGAAGATAAAATATTTTCGCCAATCCCCCTACTCTGGAAATGGGGCTATTTTAGATTTGACAGATGCTGTCTTTTCTCCAAGGCGTACTGTTCGGTCACGACGATCATCAATTTTCAAAACTGTATAGACACGTTTGCCGCCTTTACTGAATGAGTACTCGTGAAGTTTAATCGCAAGTTCAAAAAGCAGTTGCGCCGGTCCTTCAACCGTTGTACCCATATCATGAAGCCTGAAGCTACAGCCGCTTGCCGCAAGAAGCTCCTGCAAGCCTGCCACAAAACCACTCAGGCCACCTTCCTTACTATCGAGAGGAATAACAGCTATATCCATCAAAGCCATAGTAAATAAACTTGAAGGTTATCTGAAAACCGTTTCTTCCCGTCCGGGACCAACTGAAATAAAGGTAACAGGTACCTGCAGTTCATCCTCGAGGAAGGTCACGTAGTTTTGAGCTTCAGGATGCATATCAGAGAACTTGCGTGAAAGTGCATTCGAAGCCATCCATCCTTTTAAGGTTGTATAAACAGGAGTAACCTTTGAAAGTGTTTGATGATCAGTCGGAAAATCATGTATTTCCTTTCCATTAAGCATATATGAGGTACAGACCTTAATCTCTGCAAACGTATCGAGCACATCGAGCTTTGTCAGTGCAATTTCGGTAACGCCGTTGACTGTAAGGGAATATCGAAGCGCGACGAGGTCTATCCAGCCGCATCGGCGTTTTCTGCCAGTGGTTGCACCGAACTCGTGACCGATCTTACCAAGAAGTTCGCCGGTTTCATCAAGAAGTTCGGAGGGGAATGCACCATTGCCGACTCTCGTCATATATGCTTTACAGACGCCGATGACCTTGCCGATATAGTTCGGGGCAATGCCTGATCCAGTGCATGCTCCACCTGAGGTCGGGTTTGATGATGTCACATAGGGATATGTCCCGTGATCAACATCAAGCAGGCAGCCTTGAGCGCCTTCTAAAAGTACTGTCTTTCCTTCCTGAAGCTGCCGGTTGAGGTAGAGTTGGGTATTGGTTACATAAGGATCAATAATTTTGTCGAACTCCTCGTATTCGCGAACCATGCTCTCGACATCTATCTCTTCCTTGTCATATATGTTCTTAAAGAGTTTGTTCTTGGCTGCAAGATTTTCCCGGAGCTTCTCCTGTAGTATTTCAGGGCTGAGAAGGTCAACAACCCTTATGCCCTGGCGGGCAAATTTATCTTCATAACTTGGACCGATACCCCGACCGGTTGTACCGATTTTCTGGTCGCCTTGTGCATTTTCGTGCAGAGAATCAAGCCTTTTATGGTAAGGCATAATGAGATGAGCATTATGGCTGATAAAAAGACGGCCTGATACTTCAAACCCTAGGTCTTCGACTTTTTTAATTTCTTCGAGCAGGGCTGCGGGGTCAATAACAACTCCGTTACCAATAACACAAACGCACCCTTTGTGAAAGATTCCAGAAGGAATCAAGTGAAGAACGACGGTTTTGTTATCGAAACAAATAGTATGACCGGCATTTGCCCCGCCTTGATAACGTACAACGATGTCGTACTTGTCCGAAAGATAATCTACGAGTTTCCCTTTGCCTTCATCACCAAACTGCGTACCAACAATAACTGTTGCAGACTGTGACGGTGTCCTGAATTTTTGTGATTCCACGACGATTGTTTTTTTAACAGATATATTGATCAAAATGAGCCAGAAGCTCACTCTTGCCTTTGCCGGAAAAAGATGAATAATTTACAATAAATTTGGCTTTCGCCGCGCAACTTTCCATTATGCGACGAGTATGGACTTTATCCTTCTGTCTGAGCTTGTCGTACTTGGTCAGTACAATTCCATACGGTTTTTCATGAAACTCCAGAAAATCTATCATCGCCCTGTCTGAGGACATGGATGGATGACGGGAATCGAGGAGCAGGACAATCAGAGAAATATTGTGTCGGTGTTCTATATAGGAAGTCAGAAGATTGCCCCACGCAGCCTTTTGTTCCTGCCCGACAGCCGCATAACCGTAGCCGGGCAAGTCTACAAAATAAAACTGCTGGTTAATCAAAAAATAATTGATCAGCCTTGTTTTTCCTGGAGTTGAACTTGTTTTGGCAAGGCCTTTAATCTCAGTAAGAGAGTTAAGCAATGTTGATTTGCCTACATTGGATCTTCCTGAAAAAACTATTTCAGGTAATGATCCTTCTGGTAGGCCAGAAAGAGCAGAGGCACTTATGTAAAAAGCGGCTTGAGAAATTTTCATACAGATAAAAAGCGGTCAGGCAAAAAAGAGCAATAAAAAAGGAAGCTAAAAACCTTGCGTTAAAAACCCAAATGTTTAACTTTCAACCAGCTTTTTAGGCATTACAACACCTTTATAAAAAAGGAAGCATAGCAGAGATGTCTCTTTTCATATACAATTCCCTCAGCAGAACCAAAGAAAAGTTTGAACCTTTACATCCCGGGATGGTTAGCATCTATGTTTGCGGGCCAACAGTTTATGGACATGCCCATCTTGGCCATGCTAAAAGTTATGTATCATTTGACGTGGTGGTCAGATGGTTGCGTTATAAAGAGTACCATGTAAAATATGTACAGAACATCACTGATGTCGGCCACTTGACTGACGATGCTGATGAGGGTGAGGATAAAATTGCTAAACAGGCCCGTATAGAAAAAACAGACCCGATGGAAATTTCGCAGTTCTATACTCGTAGTTTCTATGAAGACATGGACCGACTTGATGTACTACGTGCAAATATAGCCCCTGCTGCTACCGCACACATTCCCGAACAAATTGCCCTTGTGGAAAAATTGATTGCAACCGGTCACGCTTATGAGATACAGGGTAATGTCTATTTTTCTGTAGAATCATTTCCTGATTATGGAAAACTTTCTGGACGAACAGATCAGGACGCTTTTCAGTCCGGGGTCAGGATAGAAATGCGTTCTGATAAACGACATCCGTCCGATTTCGCGCTATGGAAAAAGGCTGAGGAAGGACATTTGATGAAATGGAATTCACCATGGAGTGTCGGCTACCCGGGATGGCATCTTGAATGTTCAGCCATGTCGATGAAATACCTTGGAGAAACCATTGATATTCACGGTGGTGGTATGGAAAACAAGTTTCCACATCATGATTGTGAAATTGCCCAGTCTGAGGCGGCAACTGGTAAACCTTATGTCAGATACTGGATGCACAACAATATGGTGACAGTAAATGGCGTAAAGATGGGCAAGTCCCTTAAGAATTCTGTCAATCTCAAGGATGTATTTAAAGAAACTGATCCGCGTGTGATTCGATTCTTTGTTCTTCAATCGCACTATCGATCTCAATTGGATTATTCAGAATCTGCTATAAAAGCGTCAACAACCGGGCTCGAAAAACTTCGTGAAACCCAGAGACGAATCCTCGAAGCGAAACCAGGGAGTGCTGCATTTAACCTTGAACCGTTCATTGATCGATTTACCAATGCAATGGATGATGATTTCAACACACCAGTTGCTCTTGCTGTACTTTTCGATCTGTCTAAATCCATTAATGCCGCACTTGACCGTAACGAAGGCATTACGGAAGAATCCCGACAACAGGCAGCAGCTTTTTTTCAAACTGCTGGTACGGATCTTCTTGGAATTTTGCCCCTCCATGGGCAAACCATCGGTAGAGATACTGTTCAGACGAACAAAAAACTGGACGGAATTATGAATATTCTGCTCGAACTGCGTGCTGAAGCAAGAAATAACAAGGATTTTGCGCTCAGCGATAAAATCCGTGACCGACTTCTTTCTGTGGGCATTGAAATAAAGGATACAAAAGAGGGTGTAAACTGGTCCAGCAAACCTGGTGTGTGAAGATTAAAGATATTTTTCCAGCCCGTCACGTCTAAGGATATCAACGACGTCACTAACGCTTTGACTGTGCCCTTTTTTGCAAATCAGAAGCGCATTATCGGTCTCGACTATGATAACGTCACTTATCCCGATTGTGCAGACAACTTTGCCAGCAGGTTTTTTAACAAAAACATTTTCACAATCTATCTGCACCAGCAAGTCATCTTGTTTTTCGTCTGGAGGAGAACTCCGTCTCCCCGCAACTTTCATGACCTCATCCCACGATCCAAGATCAGTCCATCCGAATTCACCGGTCAACACAAAAACAGGGTCGGCCTTTTCCATGATACCGTAATCAATAGAGATCGGATGTATCCAGGAATAAACGTCTTCAATTACCTTGTGTTCGTTCTCTGTTCCTAAACTGTCGTAAATTGTAAGAAGATCCTTGTATAAATCTGGCATGGAGCGTTCAAACTCCCTGGATATTGCATCAATATGCCATATAAATACACCGCTGTTCCAATAAAAGTCGTGGCTTTCAAGAAACTCCATAGCTGTGTTAAGATCTGGCTTCTCTGCAAAGGCCTTGGCTCTGAAGAGCATATATTCACAACCTGCTGAAAATGCCATGGGAATTGAAAGCTTTTCATCAACCTGTATATATCCATATTCAGTTTCGGGTCTGTCAGCCTTGATGCCTATGGTTACCAAGCCTTCTTTTGCTGATGCTATCTCTATTCCTGCTTCTAAAATGTGAATAAATGCTTTATCGTCATGCACAAAATGGTCTGATGGGAGAACAATTGTTACTGCATCAGGGTCTCTTTTTTTAATATGTGCGGTGGCAAGTGCAATGCATGGTGCTGTATTGCGACTGGAGGGCTCAACAATAATGTTGTCAGGCCTGAAACTGCCCAGAGATGCAGAAATCAGCTTACGTCCCTGCTCGCTTGTGATAATAAATATGTTGTCGTCATTCACTGTGCCACGTATCCTATGTACCGTTTTGGCTATCATGGTACCTTCGTCAAAGAGATCAACAAACTGCTTTGGCATTTTTTTTCTTGAAACAGGCCATAGCTGCTTACCTAGACCACCTGCCATGATAAGCGCATAAACATGCTTTTTCATACTCTTACTTATAAACCGTTATTGGACACATTGTCAGGATCTTTAACTCACTTACCATCCTATTTCCAGCTAATTTACGCAAATATCAAAGCCAATTTGTCATTCATCGTAAAATGTCGTTTTTTCAGTAAACAACTGAACTGAAGGATATAACTCATGGACCGATTTAAAGCTGATTTAGCAACTCTTCATACTTTATGTTCCGAACAGGGTATGATATTTGAACCAGCGACACTTGAGCAACTTGTGCGATACGGTGTGTTACTTGAGCAGTGGAACCATAAGATAAACTTGATCAGCCGAAAAGAAGATGCTCCGGTCATTGTTAAACATATCTTTCATTCGATCCTGATTTCCCTTTACCATCCTTTCCGAAAAGGTGAAAAGGTTCTTGATCTGGGTACCGGGGGGGGACTGCCGGGTATCCCTCTCTCAATTACTTTTCCTGATACCCAGTTTCTTCTGGTGGACGCAACAGGGAAAAAAATAGCGGCTTGTCAGGCTATGATAACAGAACTTGGCATCAGTAATGCTATCGCCATGCATACAAGAGTAGAGGAACTCAAAGGGGTGGTTTTTGATACTGTTCTTTCCAGACAGGTAGCACCTCTTGATCAACTCTGTGAGTATGCGGGAAGACTTTTAAAGCCAGGAGGTATTCTTATTTGCCTGAAAGGTGGAAATCTTGATAAGGAGATTGCAAAAGCTATTGAATCGCGAAAGGATCATAACGGCTTCCCATCAAAAGTCGAACTGCATCCAATCAGCAGTATCAGTCCTTTCTTCTCTGAAAAGCAAATAGTCATTGCCCGGGGATAACAATAATCCTGCGGACAATGACTATAAATATTGACAATGGTAAACGCGTATACCCGTTATTATTACTCAGCTGATCCTGCTACTGCCGGAGCATCTGAGGTTTTCTTTGAGCCCTTGACACGTTTAGCGCGATCCTGCTTGCCTGTTTTCTGATGTTTTGCTGGTGCTTCCGTATAATCAACCAGTTCGATAACAGCCATTTTTGCTGCATCACCGAACCGTGGAGCGAGCTTAATGACTCTTGTATAGCCACCATTTCGTGAACCTACTTTAGCTACAATCTCTTCAAAAAGCATTCTGATTGCTTGTTTGTCACGAATGTCCTTGAAGATTTCACGCTGCGCATGTACTGTTCCCTTGCGTGCTTTGGTAATAATTTTTTCTACAACCCTGCGGGTTTCCTTTGCTTTTGCCTCAGTAGTCTCAATGCGCTTGTAAACAAGCAGCTGAGTTGACAAATTGCTAAGTGTGGCCTTTCTATGGGCTGCAGTTCTTCCGAGTTTTCTTGCCGGCTTAACTTTACGCATGACTATTTCCTGATCTCAATAATTCAAAAAAACGGTTACTATATATCATTTCATCTGATATTTGGTAATATCCATACCAAACTTCAGTTCAAACTTTTCAAGTTGTTCCTTGAGCTCTGTTAATGATTTCTTTCCGAAGTTCTTGTAGTTAAGCAACTCATCTTCCTTGCGCGAAACAAGATCACCAATTGTATCGATTTCTGCAAGCCTCAGGCAGTTATGTGAACGAACTGAAAGGTCAAGATCTTCGATTTTTGTATGCAAAAGCCTGCGCATGGTTTCGAACTCGTCATCCTGCTGCTTGAACTCCTCTTCTGTAAATTCTTCTTCTGTCGGGGAGAAATTTGCAAAATAGGTTACATGTTCAGTAATAATCTTTCCGGCAAGACTTATAGAATCATCGGGAGTAACTGAACCATCTGTTTCAACATCGAGAATCATTTTCTCATAATCGGTTCTCTGTCCGACACGGGTATTCTCAACTGTAAACTTTACATTTCTGATAGGGGTATAAATAGCATCGATAGCTATATATCCCAGCGGCATACCTTCTGGCCTGTTTTCTTCAGCTGGTATATAACCACGACCTCTACCGATGTAAAGATCTATTTTGAGTGTTGTATTTGCATTGATAGTCGCTATATGCATCTCCTTGTTAAGGACCTCAAACTCGCCTTCCTGAGCAACTATATCGCCAGAAGTGAACTCCATTGGCCCGACAAGTGTAAGAGATGTTTTGCAATTTCTCTTGCATGTCGACTTGAAACGAACCTTCTTCAGGTTAAGTATAATTTCAGGAACATCCTCCCGGACACCATCGACTGCAGCGAATTCATGAAAAACGCCGTCAACTTTAATTCCTGTTATTGCAGTACCCGGAAGTGAGGCAAGCAAAACCCTTCTCATAACATTTCCAAGGGTCACACCGTAACCACGCTCAAGCGGCTGCGCAACGAACCTGCCGAAACGATCAGTATGTGTAGTTTCGTCAACTTCTATTTTTGCAGGCATCTGCATCTGGTATATCATAGTATTGATACCTTAGATTTCATTAAAATCACTTGGAGTATAACTCAACAACCAACTGCTCATTAAAAGGTTCCTGTATATCAACTCTTTCAGGAACGCTCAGATATACTGCTTTTTTATTCGCCTTGTCTACCTGTATCCACGCAGGAATACGTGCATCAGGAGTTTTATTGAGAGAGTCAGTAACCGCACCCAGATTTTTGCTTCTCTGGCGGAATTCAATCAACTCAGAAGGCGAAACAAGATAGGATGGAATATCGACCTTCTTGCCGTTGATAAGAAGATGTCCATGCGTTACAAGCTGACGAGCCGCGGATCTTGATGGCGCAAAACCTGCACGGAAGACAACATTATCAAAACGCCTTTCAAGAAGCCTAACAAGGTTATCACCGGTAACACCTCTTTGAGATGCGGCTTTTCTAAAATAGTTTCTAAACTGCTTTTCAAGAATGCCATACAGGTATTTCATCTTCTGCTTTTCTCTAAGCTGAAGAGCGTATTCTGAAACCTTCCCTTTTCTGCCTTGTCCATGCTGACCTGGGGGAAAAGGACGTCTTTCAAGATATTTTTCAGCTTTAGGTGCAAGCGCAATACCTAACCTGCGGGATACTTTTGTTATTGAGCCTCTAAATCTTGCCATATCAATTGCTTCATTGAAATTCTATGAATGTATAAAATCAGACCCTTCTGCGCTTAGGAGGCCTGCAGCCATTGTGCGGAAGTGGTGTAATATCCTTTATAGTCCGTACATCAAGACCGGCACCCTGCAAAGCCCTTATTGCGGCGTCACGTCCTGCTCCTGGTCCTTTTATAAAGACATTGACATGTCTCATGCCAAGGTCGTATGCTTCTTTTGCCGCTGCTTCAGAAGTTATCTGTGATGCATAGGGCGTGTTCTTTTTGGAACCCTTGAATCCGTTTTTTCCGGCACTTGACCATGAAACGGTATTTCCCTGGACATCGGTTATGGTTACCATAATGTTATTAAAGGATGCCTTTATGTGTACAGCACCTTCAGGGGTAACCTTGATTTTCTTTTTTTTCCTGCTTATTGTAGCCATGAACTTACACTCTTTAGTATCGAAGATTTTATTGCCTATATACTACTACTTCTTAACAGCCTTTTTCTTGCCAGCAACAGTCTTACGTTTACCTTTTCTGGTTCTTGCGTTGGTCCGTGTTCTCTGTCCGCGAACAGGCAGGGAGCGCCGATGACGAAGTCCTCTATAGCAACCAATATCCATCAAACGTTTAATGGCAGTCTGCTGCTCTCCGCGAGCCTGCCCCTCAACTTTATATTCCTCTGCAATAATTTCTCTTATTGCATGCGCTTCCTCATCATTCAACTCGGAAATTTTTCTGTTTGGTGCAATCCCTGCTTTCTGCAGAATACTCTCTGCTGATGTTCTCCCAATACCATAAACATGCGTTAAAGCAATAACGGCATGTTTGTTTAACGGCAAATTTACCCCAGCTATCCTCATAATGCTCTTTAAAGTTCTATTGTTTTTCTGAAGATCAACCCTGGCGCTGCTTATGGCTTGGATTTACTTTGCAAATCACAAATCTTTTGCCTTTACGCTTCACAATTCGGCAGTGCTCACAACGTTTTTTAATAGAAGAATATATTTTC
>Ga0194037_1000008_pt1 | contig 162560 bp, 134 predicted proteins | sample JunL306m_MetaG_FD_148653 | JGI IMG/M metagenome (GOLD analysis project Ga0194037, IMG submission 148653) | Anoxic zone freshwater microbial communities from boreal shield lake in IISD Experimental Lakes Area, Ontario, Canada - Jun2016-L304-6m | ecosystem: Environmental > Aquatic > Freshwater >...
ATTTCCAGGAACTTGATCTGATAACGATTTTCTATGTCCAAGCACACATTTTTCAAGACTTCATCCACCTCATCATCAAAAATCACGCGTCTATACTTTGCTGGCAGCACTAGGTGATACATCAGAACGGTGACATTATGGCGCTTGTGAATATATTCGCTCATGCCAACTAATATACATCAGATCACGCCGCAAGCGGCGGGGAATATGACCCGTAGAGATTTATAATAAATACTTAACAACAAGTTATTCCTTAATTCTTTCAAAAACCAATTAATATTTGATCGACATTTTCCTAATGGTTTTTTGGATTTCTTTGATGATTTACATTTGTATCGGTTTCATATCTTGCTTTTTAGATTACCGAACCAATTCTTTTGAAGGGCTTAATAATTAAAAAGCCAAAACACTAATAACGCATTATAGAATAAATGATTAACACGACTTGCAACATTTCCGTAGTGCAAAATAATAGTCTGCCAAAAGCAGCAAAATCTCATTACAAGTATAAGCCTCTACTATATTCATCAAATAATTCGGTGCAAGTACATGATTTATACTTAATCCTCGGAGTGCTCATTAATTGTATGGGTGATACATTAAAAAGTCGAGCAAGACTTTCACTAATATCTATTGAATTATATTCTGATAACATATATGTTGTGATAAAGCAATAAGGGAAATTGAAATTAGTGTTAGGATCTTTGCTTTTAAATAATTCCATATTTGTTGGATTAAAGGAAAAACCAAGAAATATTAGTTTTGTTGAATTGTGAATTAATTTTGAAATATTTTCAATTATATTTATCTTATTGGTGTACCTTTCTGTAAAGGTTCTGATTCTGTTGGATAAAGATAACAATTGATTTGGATCGGTAATATTAGCGCCAAAACACACAGTATCATTTTTTCTTGTGAAAGGCAACTCTCCCACATCCCCATAAGGATGAATGATATTTAGGGTATCAATAAAGTCAAAAGCCTCTTCATCGTTAAGTTTATAAAAGTCTTTTAATCCATTATACATGAAATGCTCAAAGCACCTATCATAATTAAATATGATATAACTTGACCTTGATAACTTTTGCTTTGCTTCATTTATATCTGAACTTTGACTTATAAGATGAAAAAACTTACCATACCAAGTCTTTTCTATTGCTTCATAGTTTAAATTACCATCAATATTATTCTCAATAAATAATAAGCTTTTTCTTTCCGCATCAAGAATATGTTTTACGATTGCTATTTTGCCACACAAAGAAATTCGATGATCATCTCTCTTTGAATCAATAAAATTATCAATTGATGGAGATAATGGCAGGTGCTTTCTTATTGTTTTAAATATAGCCTCATACTCTTCCATTTCTTTCTTTATTAATGGTAAGGTATTGCTTTTTTTGCATTCAATATTTATTGTATTTGCAATAATTTTATCTCCATTTATCAGTGTTCCAATGTTATTATAACAAATATTAAGACTTTCTGATATTTGTTTTTTTAATTCTATACCCGTAGGTAGACCAACCTCAGCACTTGCACCAGCTCCTATAATAAAAACTGTTTTTTGCATAAAATATATTGATGTATGTTGGTGGGATAAGAATTAATTTATCATTATTATTAAGAAAAGCCCAGCATTACACCAGGCTTTTTTATTAAGACATCATAGATTTTTCAATAAAGAATCCTCGCAACAGAGCTTCGGGAAATTCAACCCTTAGAGATTAAAACTGAAATATCCTCCTTTGCTGCCGATGATGACATGATCAAGGATTTCAATGTTCAAGAGCTTTCCTGCATCAACAAGTTTTTCCGTTGACGTTTTATCTGCGATACTTGGTTCTACATCTCCTGATGGATGGTTGTGTGCAATGATGATAGCATGAGCATTTGCCAACAGTGCACCTTTGAAAACTTCACGAGGATGAACCAGTGAAGCATTGAGTGTCCCTTTGCTGATCATCTCCATACCGATAACATGATTTTTGGTATCAAGATAAAAACTGTGAAATTCCTCTTAAGCTTTTTCATGTAATCCTATGGTTTGCAGTAAGTCGTACACCATATGTGCTCCATTGATTTTCTTATGCTGATAGTAAATCTGGGACTCTTTCACCAGTTTGATGTTGTATCGAGGAATCAGTATTGGTTTAGTCTCTTTATCAAAGAGAGGAATTGTGTTTGATTGTGGCATAATCTTTATCTTGTTGGTTGCCATGTAGAAATTGCTGTTTAATGGGTACATGCATCGCTGTGCTCAGGAAAAATGAACAGTCAAAAAGTGTGTGATATGAGGGTGGGTTATGCTTATAGCAGGGTACAACAACATAAGAGCTGTGGATATTGGTGGGCTGAAAAGATGAGTTTGAGCAACAGAGAGAGCAGGAATCAGATGCAGGACTTAGGCATTAACCAAACCAAGAAAACAGAAAGGGATAAAGTATTATTGTTATTGCTGTCAGGTAAAAGCTTTCATAAAAATGGGTACGGGGGGTATTAATAAAGGGGGATCATGCACTTACAAATTTTTGGAATTTTTTTTCTCACTAATACATGTATATCTGGCAGTAACAAAAAAAGAAAGGATGGTTTTACACATGAAAATATTTTTTATATGTGCTTTATGCTCTACACTAATTTTTGGTACAGCAAAGGCAGTTCCAACATCTCAAGAAATTCAAGCCTTGCAGCTTTCTGCTGAAAAAGGAAATGCTGATGCTCAGGTTAAGCTTGGTGCAATGTACTTTTTGGGGGAAGGTGTAAGGCAAGATTATGCAGAGGCATTGAAATGGTGTCGACTTTCTGCTAACCAAGGAAATGCAGACGCGCAGTTAAAAGTTGGTTGGATGTACTCTAATGGATACGGTGTTAAGCAAGATTATGCAGAAGCCGTCAAATGGTATCGGCTGTCTGCTCAGCAAGGAAATGCGAATGCTCAGTATAATCTTGGTGTGATGTACTCTAATGGAGAAGGTGTCAAGCAGGATAAAAAGATTGCAAAAGAATGGTTTGGTAAGTCATGCGATAATGGTCTGCAACAGGCTTGTGATGAATATCGTAAGCTTCAAGAACAAGGGTATTAGTTACCTTTCATTATGGGTTATTTACTCCAGCATTAACAGTAAAATATCATTATAAAGTATTCTTTCATATGAGCTTAATACCAAAGATAAAAGCATTTTATCATCAAGCTTTAATCACTGTTCTACAATTACTTTGATTATTCGTTTTTCTGATTGTTATAGGATAATAGTTAAAAGAGTTATTGTATTTATTGCTCCGACAATTAAAAGTGTTTATCCGTAGCACTTAAAATGCTTTATGAATAAAGGCTATAGTGTTTTTTATCAATACCTATAGTTGCCGGAACAATAATTGAGTTTGACTGTTTTTGATATTTGCCCTGATGGTTCTTTTTTCTCAATGATACTGAATATACCTGATGCTACAGCCGTATCCAGAACAGTATTGAACTCCGTGGATTTCCAGGAACTGTTTTTCAAGAGTGTTGATTTTGACATCATGCCTCTATTTCTTCTCAACATACCCTCTAATTTCTTGAGTTGTTGTGCATAAGGTGTAAATCTGAATTCCGCAGCAAGTAGATGAGTCAGAGACCTCCAGAAATATCTGATTGCTGCTATGGTTTCTTTCATGCTTTCACCAGTGATAACAGGATCATCACTCGTAGGATCACATGCACTGCTTGCAAGTTTTACGGTCTCGTATATCATAGCGATCTTGAACTTCATCATATCTATTCGACCATGATAGCCATACAGCATACTTGCCAGTTCGAGGTTGGATGATTTTAACTCCTCTAAAAAAGTACAATCTTCGTTGAATGATGCGTTATACAGTTCAGCTGCTTCCTCTGTAATCTCAAAATGTTTCTCTAATACCTTTATTGCTTCTGAGGTTTTATAGATATCCTCCAGGATTTTAAGATACTGCCCTTCTACTTCAATATTGGTTGGTTTTATCTCTACCAACGACTTGAGTGTTCCTGTACGTTCTGGATGATAAGAGAACAGAAAGCGCTGTAAAAGGCCGCTTTGCTTATCAGTTTCAGTAATCCGTAAAATAAAATTAGATAAAATATTTTTTTATGATGCGCGGATTTTATAACTTTAGTTAAAGTAGCAGGTAAACATACAAAAATAAGTAACCATGAGTAATATATCTGGGGCTTTTACCAAAGGAGCAGAAACTTACGGACGATTCTTGGAAGTATTCATTGACGGACACTGGTGGGTTGTTGGAGATGCACTGGAAAATATAGGAAAAACAACCAAGCGCTTATTGGTCAATGCATATCCTTTTATTTATGGCGGATCTGCATCATCAGGGCTGAGGGGCTCATCTCCGGAAAAATCCGGTTATGCGACGCCCTGTAAGGAGATAGAGAAACGATTTAAGGATTAAAATTTATCTGCTTGCTCATGGTCTTGTTTAATTGTGTAAATACATATTAATTTCATCACATGATCTGAGATTATCAGGAATTTACTTTATATAAAAAAACGGGGCTCAAGTCCCGTTTTTTATTTTAGATCAATTTATTTCTTAAGGAAATCTCTCATAACCCTACATGAGACGTATCAGATAAAATTGAAGGTGAGAAAAAAGTTACACCCTATCCTATTTTCAGTACAGACATGAACGCAACACTCAGCTGCAACAAGTTAAAGAAAATCTACAATAAACGTGAAGTTGTTAAAAGTTCATCCATTGAGGTAAAACAGGGGCAAATTGTCGGCTTGCTCGGACCGAACGGTGCGGGAAAAACCACAACGTTCTACATGATTGTTGGGTTAGTTCGGCCTAACGGAGGTGATGTATTTCTTGATTCCTTAAATATTACCCGCCTGCCAATGTATAAACGAGCTCGTCTTGGTATAGGCTATCTTCCGCAGGAAGCTTCTGTTTTTCGGAACTTGACAGTAGAAGAAAATATCCTGAGCGTACTGGAATTCACTCCTCTGTCAAAAACGGAGAGAACCGAAAAAACCGATAAAATGCTTGAAGATCTCAACATCGTCTCTATCCGAAAAAGCATGGGTTACGCTCTGTCCGGCGGTGAACGCAGACGAACGGAAATCGCAAGAGCTTTAGCACTCGACCCAAAATTCATTCTGCTCGATGAACCTTTTGCTGGAGTTGATCCTATTGCTGTAGAAGATATCCAGCAAATTGTTGAAGGACTTGTCAAACGCAACATCGGCGTACTCATTACCGACCATAATGTGCATGAAACTCTTTCAATCACCAGCCACGCCTACCTGCTGTTCGACGGAAGCATTTTCATGCAGGGCACCCCTGAAGAAATAGCCAACAACCCGGAAGTCAGAAAAATGTACCTTGGTGAAAAATTCAGTCTTGACCGCTATTAACCATTCCTCCTCTTGACTGATCGTAAAAAACAAAGAGCAAACCTGTTCACACTCCACAAAAGAAATATTTACTGCTCCTGTACGACATCAAACAGGGCAAACACTGAGGCAATCCAAATAAAAACATCCAGGGCAGTTACATTTCCCTGAATTATCAACCATTATTCACGAACGGAACTTTATTGTATACAATAAATGTTTTGAACTGAAAGAGGTGTATTTATACATATTTACAAGTTTTGCACTCTATATCACTTGAATGATAAAGTAAACCGAAGCATATCAGTTAGCAATGAATATTCTTTTGATCTATCCCGAATTCCCCGACACCTTTTGGAGTTTCAAACACGCACTGAAGTTTGTAAAAAAAAAGGCCTCGCTTCCGCCTCTCGGTCTCTTAACGATAGCTTCAATGCTTCCTGAAAGCTGGGATAAAAAGCTTGTCGATCTTAATGTTTCAGCCCTTAGTTCCGAAGAGATTGAGTGGGCTGATATGGTTTGGATCAGCGCCATGGCTATCCAGCAGGAATCCGTACGCAAGGTTATTATGCTGTGCAACAAATCCGGCGTGAAAATAGTGGCCGGAGGCCCCCTCTTTACCTCGGAGCATGACGATTTTCCAACGGTTGATTATTTCGTGCTGAACGAAGCCGAACTTACGCTTCAGCCATTTCTTGACGATCTGAAGAACGGATCTCCAAAAAAACTCTACACAACAAAACTGTTTCCAGATATTACCAAAACCCCTGCTCCGCAGTGGAATCTGCTCGACATAAAAAAATATGTATCAATGGCTTTGCAGTTTTCGAGGGGATGCCCCTACCATTGCGACTTCTGTAATGTAACGACACTTTTAGGCCATAAAATCAGAACAAAAAACAGCAATCAGATTATTGGCGAGCTCGAAGGACTTCGAAAGCTTGGATGGCAGGATAGTATCTTTTTTGTCGACGACAACTTCATTGCCCATAAAACATACCTCAAAAAAGAGCTGTTGCCAAAACTGATCGAATGGCAAAAAAGCAACAAAACAACAACCAAGTTTTATACGGAATGTTCGATCAACCTTGCCGACGACCCTGAACTCATGGCGTTGATGGTAAAAGCTGGATTTAACCAGGTCTTTATCGGTATTGAAACTCCTGATGACACTGCGTTGCACGCCTGCGGAAAAAAGCACAACACCTCAAGGAACATGATCGACAATATCAAAAAGATCCAGCAGGCCGGTATGGAGGTTCAGGGAGGCTTTATTGTAGGTTTTGACAGTGACACGCCATTGATTTTTCAGAAACAGATCGAATTCATCCAGAAAAGCGGTATCGTAACAGCCATGGTTGGTATTCTGCAGGCACTACCCGGCACAAAACTCTACGAACGCATGCAAAAAGAGGGGCGGTTAAAACATAACTCCAGCGGTGACAATACCGACAGCAATACAAACATTGTGCCGGTCATGGATCCGGAAATCCTGCGGAAGGGATACACCGATATGATGAAACAGCTTTATGCCCCTAAGCAATACTATGCAAGGATACGGACACTGCTCCAGGAGTACCATGCTCCGAAGTTAAAAGAACGGCTCCGTTTGAGTCAGTTCATGGTTTTTACCCGTTCTATCGTCATGCTCGGCGTAGTAGGAAAAGAACGGTTTCAATACTGGAAAATGCTGATATGGACAGTCTTCCATCACCAGAAGGCACTGCCACTAGCGGTAACCCTGGCCATTTACGGACACCATTTCCGCAAAGTCTGCAACTTGCACCTTAAGGAAACGCAACGCGCTACAGAATAATACCTTTAGTACTACTCTTTGTAGTCTTTGAAATTGTAACAATAAAATGAACACCCTCATATCGCACACAAGAAGAGGCCCGACACAGTCTGTTTGAATACATAAAAGTCTTTTACAACAGGAAACGAAAGCACTCAACTTTAGGATTTCAAGTACCTGTTGAGCTTTTACGGTATAAACAACAAGCAAAAGCTGCAGCTTTTTAGGTTGCCCAATTTATTGTTGCAAGTTCACTTCTTGTTCTGTCTATTAAAATGTAGCAAATCCTGTACTAGGTTTTCTCAATTGCCTGCAGCAATCACAGCGCCAGCTAGATAAAATGAACCGGTAATAACGATCAAATCATCCATTTCCGCATTTTCCCTCATATAACCAAGTGCATCCCGCACTGTATCAAATACTATCGATTTAAAACCCTCTTTTTCACATAATACGCCAAGAGCTTCAGCCGAAGCACTTCGCTCTGAGGGTATATTGACAGGTATAAATGTACAATCAAGTCGGGATAGTTCTCTGATAATTGTCAGGAAATCCTTATCCGAAGCCAAACCGAAAATAACGTACACTCGATGGTATGTATTTCTAAATGAAGCTATGGTATTGACTGTTTCTCGAATACCATGAGAATTATGCGATACGTCGAGAAGTATCGTTGGTTCTGTACTAATCTTTTCTAATCTTGCCCTGTAACCGGTATGCAACAGCAACTCAAGACCTTTGTAGATGTGTTCCATAGCAATACCGGCATCCTCGGCAACCATCACGGCAAGAGTGACATTGGATCCATGAAACGATCCTGTAAGAGGCACCTTCAAAGCCGGATAAAATCTTGAGGAAGTACGAATATCAAGCTCAAGCTTTCCTAGCTCAGCAGATAAAACACTCCAGACCGCATCTTGTCCAGCAACAAAAAGCGAAGCATTGTTTGACTTTACACTCTTAAGTATTGGTTCAAACTCGTCACTCATAGACACGGCAGTAAATACCCTACTGTTTTTTTTAATAATAGCAGCTTTTTCGGACGCAATAAGTGAAAGTGTACTCCCGAGCCATTCCGTATGTTCCAAACCGATGTTTGAAATCACAGCATAAGTGGAATCCAGAATATTGGTTGCATCAAGACGCCCCCCCATACCGGTTTCTATGATGGCAACCTCAGTATTTTCATCAGCAAACCAAGCAAACGCAATAGCCGTTGTAGCTTCAAAAAACGTAAAATTGTTGCTGCAAACCATATCCTTCAGCAGTGAACTGTAGTAAGCAACTTTTGCACGGGGAATCTGGGCTCCATTGATACGTATTCTCTCAGTAAAGTCAACCAGATGAGGAGAAGTATAAAGCGCCGTTTTTTTGCCGGAAGCTTGAAAAATCGAAGCAAGGCAAGCCGCAACCGTCCCTTTACCATTAGTACCTGCAATATGGATTATCAAACCCAAACGCTTATCAGGTGAACCTATATGATCAAGCACATTACGAACACGATCAAGACCGAACTTTATACCAAACCGATGCAATGGGTAGAGAAAATCAAGAGCTTCCTGATAGGTCACCGTCTAATGATGCTATTTGTGATGAATAGAAACAAGAGCCGATTTGACCAACTCTTCAACGGTGAGTACAGCGTTTTTTTCCAGAATACAATCAACAACTTTCTGTACAGTAATTTTAGAGAATCCCAGCGTTGCGAGAGCATTGACCGCATCATCCCTCACGCGGGAATTCTGAAACACGCCGGGTGAAGTAATAGCACCAGCTGCAGAAAGCTTCAATACTTTATCTCTCAATTCAAGAATAATTCTTGCTGCAGTTTTTTTCCCAACACCAGTGATTCCGTAAAGACGTTCAGGGGCATTGGTCAGAATGGCTTCATGCACATCCTGTACCTGTAACCCCGAAAGAATCGCAAGAGCAAGTCGAGGCCCAACACCAGAAGTAAGAATAAGCAGCCGAAACATCTGACGTTCTGCCTCCGTTAAAAAACCATAAAGCTGTAAAGCATCCTCTCTGACGACAAGATGTGAAAAAAGCAGTACTTCACTACCCGGTTCAGGCAGTTGACCGCTTGTGCTTGTAGAAATCAGAAACCGGTAGCCAACTCCAGAAACATCAATAACCGCTTCTTCCGGCAAAACTGAAGCAAGCCTACCACGAAAATATGCAAACATGAGAAAAGCAAATAAAAACCGGAATGTAAAGCCGATTGACTACATCACATAAATCACTGACAGTTTAAAACCAAAACGCCAGTATCGAATAGAATAACACTATTTGTATAGCTACTCAGCATTAACGTAATTGTTCAAAAGACTTGTCAACTGCGACTTCTTGCGAGACGCTTTATTAGAATGGAGGTAATTCTTTACACCAAGCCGGTCAAGTTTCTGAACAACTGAACGATAGGCGACCTCAACTTCTGCTTTGTCAGCTCGGGTATCAATCAGCTTTTTCATATTTTTGATAAGAACTTTCAGTTCTTTTTTCCTTGCTTTGTTTCTGGCATTTCTTTTTTCTGACTGCCGTAATCTTTTCTCAGCCGATTTGTGTAAAGGCATATACGATTGCTATTATTGTAAAAATTCAAAAATCCTGTAAACTGTTTCAATAAATAAAAAGAATGTAATATAGAGGAAAGCAATCAAAATACAACAGAGAAAAATGGGAAAAACAAAGCGTTTTTTTTCAACTATACTTTAGGGCACCTCAAAAAAATAGATTTTTGATATCTGACTGAAACCAATCCAAACGGTATAAATGATGATTCGAGTCTTCATGATCTGTTATTGCTCTGACAACTATAGGTATTGATAAAAAGACACTATGGCCTTTATTCCTCAAGCGTTTTAAGAGCTACAGATAAACACTTTTAATTGCCGGAGCAATAATGCCGTAGAGAAGTCAGCACTGAAGCCGATGATCATGGTCAAGAATATGCTGGTACGCCATAGAGACAACATCCTGAACTATTTCAAGCATCGAATAACCAATACTGCCTCCGAAGGTGTGAACAGCAAGATGCAACTTTACAAAGCAGCAGCAAGGGGTTTTCACAGCTTCCAGAGCTGCCGAACCAGAATATTGTTTTATTGTGGAAAACAGAACTTTGCTCTATAATGACGTATTTTCCTGGCGGGTCTACCCACTAAATTTTACGAAGAACCAAAATAAAATATGCAGGAAACTTTACTTTTGGGTTGAGCAATTAAGGTGATAGCCGCAACAAGAGAAGAAATTCCAATTGCAGACGATGCAGTAAAGGAGCACAGTCACTCCCCTCAATCAGCAATGCTTGCGGAACACAATAACACCGAACTGAATCAGTGGAAAAAAACAAAAAAGCCCCGGCTTACTACCGAGGCTTTTTATTATCTCAATATTTCCGAGGTGTTTTAGAAACCGTACCTTAAACCAAGAAGAATGTTGCTGGATGAGATTGTGCAATTATCTCCGTCATCAGGATTCTCCTTAACTTTTGATGACTTGAAATAGCGGTAACCAAGATCAATAGTAACCTTTTCTGATGCTTTTAGGCCAACGCCAGTTCCAATCTGCCAAGCAAAGCCACTTTTATCAAAAGGCTCTCCTGCATAATCATTAAATTTAACCTTTGCATCTCCAAGTCCAGCCATTACATAAGGAGAAAAGCTGGAACCCTTAAGATTGATATCATAATAAGCGTTAGCCATAATTGAGAGAACTGAAACATCACCTCCTAAAACGCCATCAACATCATTTTTCTGGTGGCCTACAGCAAGTTCACAGCGTACATCTCCTGATTTCAGCCCAACAGCACCACTAAATGGAACTCCTGTCTTGTACTCTTGTTGACTCGTCGACCCTGCAACCGTTAAATCAGAACTACCCATAATACCTAACCCAACCGAGCCACTGACATAGGGTGTTGCTGCTGAAGCTGGTGCTGCCGAAAGGCAAGCAATTGCGGCGCATAGTACTGTAATCTTTTTCATCGCTTATTTTTAATTTATTTAAATGTTGTTGAATTATATGATTATAAAACATAGCAAAAAGAACTTGCCTGACATGGAATTTCAACAGGCCGGTCTACTCAAAACAAATTAACCAACTACTTAAATTATATAGGCATAATGCCGCAAACATGCAATACTTTTAAGGGAATTTTAAGCAGAAAAATACCACGGTAAAAGCTTAAGAAAGTTTGAGAGCTCTCTAACCTTAGGCATGCACTCTTTTATGACTCGCTCAAATAATACTCAAATATCCGATAAAACATGAATGGAAGTAAGCGTTAACAATTAGCTTTGTTTTGTCTTGTTTAATCTTTTATCACGCAAATAAATAGCTTTGGACTGTCCTTCACCAATAATTCTTTCATCAAAGTCGAATAGTTTTGTTGCTGCCATCAACTCGCCAAGCCTGAGATAACCGTAATTACGCGGATCAAATTCAGACGACTGTTTGGCTATGTTGCTGCCTGTGGTTGCAAGGTGTGCCCAGCCGCTTTCATCAGAAGATGCTTCAACAGCATTTCGCAATAATCGAACCAATCGAGTATCTTGTTTGAGTTCAGCCATTGACTTTTTTATAATTGATTCGTTTTCATTGATTTTTGCACGGAGCACTTCCGTGTATATGAATTTGTCGCATGCGGAAACAAAGGGCGCCGGGGTTTTTTTCTCTCCAAAACCGTAAACGATCAAACCTGACTCTCTTATTCTCGACGCAAGTTTTGTAAAATCACTGTCACTTGATACAATGCAGAAACCGTGAAATTTTCCTGTGTACAAAAGGTCCATAGCATCAATAATCATTGCACTGTCGGTGGCATTTTTTCCTTTGGTGTAGCCGAATTGCTGGATAGGCTGGATGGAAAATTCCAGAAGCACGTCCTTCCATCCTTTCAGCGCCGTCGTAGTCCAATCACCATATATCCTTTTAACATTCGACGTTCCATACTTTGCTACCTCAGAAAGCAGACCTTCTATAATTGCCGGCTGCGTATTATCAGCATCAATAAGCACTGCAAGCCGTTCTGTTTTTTCCACTGCCATGTCATTCTCCTTTCTTTTTTTCCATAACTGCAAAAAATTTCAGGCTTTGACACTAAATCCCTGCGCCTCGATAACCGCTGTGATAGCTGGTATACTTACCTTTACCGGATCATAGTCAACAAAAACAACGCCAGTGAAATGTGAGGCATGAGCCTCAACCACACCATCCAGCTCTTCAAGAGCTTCTTTTACAAGTATTTCACAACCACCACAATTCATACCGCTTACTTGTAATTCATTTTTCATTACTTATGGTATAAAAATCATTAGAAAATCACCCCATGCACAACTGGCAACCTTTGGGTAAACATTATTTATACCAAGTTACGGACACTTCCCTCAATTTGGAAATATTTCACTCAAATCAGGGTACAAACGTAATCATGATTGGCAGATAAATCATGGAGTCATTATATTAAGGTACTATGAATTCATCATTACCACGTTCAAAGCCTGGCATAACCTGCCTTATAGCGTTCATGCTGCTGGCAGGCCTGATTATCTTGACGTCATGTAGCAGCAAATCGGGTGAAATAAGCCAACTGCAGCAAGAAGTATGGACACGCCCACAAAATGCAGAAAGTTTTATGCGCCTTGGTAACGCGTTGGCACGTGATCAGCGTTATAATGAGGCTACAGAAGCATTCAAAAACGCACTTGCCATCAATCCAAAACTTGATATGGCTTATCGTGCGCTTGGAGCTATAGCTTTCAATCAGAACAACTACAACAGTGCACTGTTTTATTTTCAGAAATACCTTGAACGTGCGCCAAAAGACCCGGTAAGACTGTATGACGTTGGCAACGCTTATATGAAACTGAAGCAGTATGACAAGGCCATCAAAGCTTACAGTGATGCCGTAGATAAAAGCGAATCATTTGCAGAGGCTCACTATAACCTTGCTATCTGCTATATCAATACAGGCCGAAGAGCTGAAGCTGAGGCAATTTATGAATGGCTTCTTGTGAAAAACAATTATCTTGCTTTCTCTCTACAGCGCCATCTCAACAAAGAAAAAAAGGGTTTATGACCTTTTTTCTTTATTAAAATTGATTACTGATATTCAAATTTGTTCCAAAAAATCATGCAAAAAACGTATTTGAGTTTTACAATGCCAACAAGCACCTATGAATGAGCTTTACTATAATATCGTTATACCTGCAAAGGAAACCCAACCTATAGAACAGGGTATTGAAAACCTTAAAGCGGCGTTACGTGATTATGAAAAAACATATACTTCACCCAATCGCCATAATCAGAACAATCTTGTAACGTTCTCACAGGTAATTCATCCTGTAGACCTTTCTGAATGGCTTTACCACCAGACAATATATCCGAAAGTGTTTTGGATGAATCGGGAAAAGGATTTTTCTCTGGCCGGGATCGGAATTGCTGATAGCATAACATTTGAAGGAAAAAGCAATAACGATGAAATGTTTCTGCAATTCAGACTTGCCATAGCCGATAAGTACCCTCACACACGCTATTTCGGAGGGTTCCGTTTCAACAACAGTGAAACACAGGAGACAATCTGGCAGGGGTTTCCTTCCTTTTCTTTTGTGCTTCCTCTTGTACAGTTAACATTTGAGAAAAACATCTTCACTCTTTCATGCAACATCTGGTTTGAAAACCGTGATGAGCTCATTACAAAAATGAGGGCAACATCAAAATTGCTTGACGAACTTGTAACAAGTACCGACTGTTCAGCCTTGAAACTGCCTGAATTATTGAATATTTCCTATAATCCAGATGAAAAAATATGGACTGAGCAATGCATAAAAGCACTGGAGACCTTTGACGATGGCAGTATGGAAAAGATCATGCTGGCACGGCAGACCATGCTGGAATTCAGTAGCACCCTGTCACCACTTCTTTTTCTGCTTCGCTATCCCTATCCAGAAAATACTATATACAGGTTCTACTTTGAACCTGCTGAAAATCACGCCTTTTTCAGCTTTTCTCCGGAACGGCTTTACCGAAGAGATGCGAATATGCTGCTTACAGAAGCCTTGGCAGGAACCTGCTCAAAAACGATTTTTACTGTAGACGACCATCACGCTTCTGAAGCGCTTCTCAATTCCGAAAAGGATATCCGTGAGCATAAATTTGTCAAGGACATGATCTACCACGATCTGAACGCAATATGCAGCGAAATTGATATGGAAGAAGAGGTATGTGTGCTGCAACTGAACAGTCTGGCTCACCTTTACACCCGTTGCACGGCCACACTGAAACCCGAATCAATGAATGACGGCGAAGTCCTGAAACATCTCCATCCAACTCCGGCTGTAGGTGGAGTGCCAAAGGTTCCTGCTGTAAAGCATATTATGGATCTTGAGCCGTTCAGCCGCGGCTGGTATGCCGCGCCAGTTGGCTGGGTCAGCAGTGATGCTGCTGAATTTTCCGTAGCGATTCGTTCGGCGCTTGTTCATGGACGATTTGCCTATCTCTATTCAGGAGCTGGTCTTGTAAAAGGCTCAGAACCCATTTCAGAATGGGAAGAGGTTGAACAGAAAATTGGAGATCTACTGACTATAACGCGTCAGAAAGCATGAACAACCGGCAAATCACCTCGCTCTGGTGCAGTATAATTATTGAAGAGTTAATCCGGAGCGGTGTGGATTTTTTCTGTATCTCGCCGGGTTCACGCTCAACCCCTCTCACTATCGCCGTTGCAAGAAACCCGAAAGCCCGATGGAAAATCTTTGCCGACGAACGATCTGCCGGTTTTTTTGCGCTTGGCCATGCAAGGGCGGTAGGCAAGCCGGCTGTGCTGATCTGCACATCAGGGACTGCCGTTGCAAACTATTTTCCTGCCGTAGTTGAAGCCTATATGGACTTTCAGCCAATGCTTATCCTTTCTGCCGACCGTCCTTTCGAACTGCTTGAATGCGGAGCGAACCAGACCATCAGGCAGGAAAATATATTCGGCAGCTATACCCGATGGTATATGCAGTTGCCCCTTCCATCGAAAGAACAACCTCTTAAATCACTGCTCTCTTGTGTTGACTATGCCATAGCAAAAACACTTGGATCACCGCAAGGACCTGTGCATCTGAACCAGCCACTCAGGGAACCTCTTGAGCCTGAAGCACCCGATCTGAAAGATCCCTGGCTCAATCCTTTACATCAATGGCTTGAAAGCGGCAACCCATCAGGCCGCTCGGTATTTCCCGAAAAACAGCCTGATGCCGTTGCGCTATCTATGCTGCGTGAAGAACTATCAAAAGCAGAACAGCCACTGCTCATTGCTGGATGCATGAGGAATGTACAAGAAGCCGAAGCAGTAATTGAACTTGCCCTTGATCTGCAGGTACCCCTCTATGCCGATCTTTCATCAGGCATACGCATGAAAAACACCATACAGCCCTGGCAGCAAGCATTTTCATTACCGATATTTACCGAGCGCTTCAAGCCAGACATGGTGGTACACTTCGGCGGACATCTGATTGCAAAACATCCCGCTGCAGCCATTCGGAAATGGAACCCGAAACACTACATTGTTGTAAGACCACACGCCAACCGTTTTTCTGCCGATCACAACGTCACACTCAGCATAGAGAGTTCACCTATCCTGACTGCCTCAGCTCTCAAGGGATGCCGCACAACACCATCAAAAATCAATACAGAATGTACTGAAGCATTTTTCCGTTATGCCGGAGAAGAAATTGATGCTGAAACCTGCGGAAACCGGCCAGTAACCGAAATTTCTGCCGCAAGACTGGTATCAAGGCTGATCAACACAAAACAGGCTCTTTTCGTGTCAAACAGCATGCCAGTGAGAGATATGGACAGTTTTGCCTGCAACAGCCATGCTGAAAACATTATAACCGGCATCAACCGCGGAGCAAGCGGCATTGACGGCATTCTCTCCACGGCTGCAGGTTTTGCCGAAGGACACCGCAAGCCTGTAACAGTGCTGATTGGGGATCTTGCATTCCTGCACGACATGAATGCACTCTCTCTGCTCAGCACGCTCTCTGTTCCCCTGCAGATTATTGTTCTGAACAACAACGGCGGCGGCATCTTCTCTTTTCTACCTGTTTCAGAGTGCACCGATGTTTTCGAAACCCATTTTGCCACTCCACAAAACTACAGCATACAATCCGCGGTGAACACCTTTGGTGTAGATTATGCATCTCCATACACCAACGATGAATTCATTACAACATACAATACCGCCACCGAGAGCAACCGAAGCACCGTTATAGAAATTAAAGGTTCCCGCGAGAACAATCTGCTCCAGCACCGCGCATTACAGGAAAGAATCAACAACGTAGCCAAAAAATATCTATCTTTTCTATAGTTACAGGAGCTACATAGTTCATTACTGGTTATTCATGGAGCTACGCGGATGAAGTAAGCTGACTCCAATATTCATCAGTGTGTCTTATATTATAATAGTATCGGTTAACCGTTTTCGGATGAGAAACTATGGAACTTGAATTCTACGGTGCAACAGAAAGGGTAACTGGTTCATGCCACATTCTTAGAGTCAATGGAGTTACTGTCTTGCTGGATTGCGGGCTTGTACAAGGTACTCAAGAGGATGAAGCGCTGAATGAAAAACCATTTCCGTTTGATCCAGAGCGCATTGATGCTGTTGTGCTCACCCATGGTCATATCGACCATTCCGGACGCATTCCCCTTCTTGTAAAGCGAGGCTTCAATGGTCCGGTCTATACTCAGCAGGCGACTGTTGATCTCTGTCGGATACTGCTGCTTGATTCCGCTTCTCTTGCAGAAAGGGATGCTCTGTATCGACGCAAACATCCTGTACGGAAGAGTGATCACCATGTTGAACCGCTTTATACCCGCGAAGATGCATTACGGGCGCTTGATACCTTTATCGGTATGCCATACCATGAAAAGCGGGAAATTCTTCCGGGTATCTCTATCCGTTTTATGGATGCCGGCCATATTCTCGGTTCCGCATTGGTGGAAGTGTGGCTGCAGGAAAAAGAAGTTGCAAAAAAACTTGTTTTCAGTGGTGATGTAGGACAATATGGCACCCCGATAATGAATGATCCCGAAACAATTACAGCTGCTGATACCGTTATTGTAGAAAGTACTTACGGTGACCGTCTGCACAGGAACATAGGACTTACCCTTGCCGAGCTTGGTGATATTATCCGCACGACAGCTAAAAGCAACGGCAACATTCTCATCCCTGCTTTTGCAATTGGTCGCAGTCAGGAGTTGCTCTACTTTCTTGCAGAGTATTATGATACGTGGGAACTTGATCGCTGGCAGGTTTTTCTCGACAGTCCAATGGCCATTGAAGCCAGCCGTATCTATTGGAATAATCCCGAGCTGCTTGATGATGAAGCTGTTTCGTTCCGCAATAATGCAAAATGGATACCTCACCTGAAAAACCTGCATTTTACAGCAAGGGTTGAGCAGTCGCAAGCTATCAACGATATCAAAAGAGGTGCCATAATTATTGCTGGCAGCGGCATGTGCAATGGCGGCAGGATTCTGCATCATCTGAAGCACAATATCCACCGTCCGGAATGCAGCGTGATCATTACCGGTTATCAGGCAGAAGGAACCCTTGGCCGCCATATTGTGAATGGGGAAAAGGATGTAGTAATTCATGGCAGGAGTTACCCTGTAAGGGCTGCTGTCCATACCATAGGTGGTTTATCGGCACACGGTGACCGTGACGACCTGCTGCACTGGTTACGCGGTTTTGAAAATAAGCCGGAACTTTTTGTTGTGCACGGCGATGATGCGGTAAAAACACTGTTCCGTAATGCAATAGAAGAGCAACTCCATCTAAAGGTAACCATTCCCAAGGAAAATGAAATTGTCAGCTACTCCAGTACCATATAGTATCGAAAACTCCCGATCATTGACTACTGGTAATAAATGTTGAATAACACTAAACAGTGGTGATATAAATATGCATGTAAACACGCATAATATTCCGATTCATCTTTTCACCATTGGAGATAGTTCTCTACCGCGAATCGTTTTTCTGCACGGTTTTCTCGGGTCTGGAAGTGACTGGTTGCAGATTGCCAGACAGCTTGAAAAGCATTACTGTAGTATTCTGGTTGACCTTCCGGGACATGGAGATACAGGTATTTCAGCAACAGCGGATCCATCTATTTTTTTTACAGAAACTGTCGATACCCTCGCTAAAGAACTGAACAGTTCAACTTCTGCCCCCTGCTTTTTAGTGGGATACTCGATGGGCGGCAGGATTGCACTCTCTCTGGTGTTGCGCCACCCTGAACTTTTTATAAAGGCAATTATTGTTTCAGCCTCTCCCGGCCTCAGAACCGAACAAGAACGATCGCTCCGTCGGAAAAACGATGAAGGAATCGCACGCAAAATTGAAAAAAACTTTGAAGGTTTTATCGAAGCATGGTACAATCAACAGCTTTTTTCGACGCTGAAAAAACATCCACTTTTTAAGGAAATTGAGCGTGAAAGAAAAATCAACAATCCCCGCAATCTCGCCGTTGCTTTAAGAGTAATGGGAACAGGACGGCAGCCACCTTTATGGGAAACACTCAAAAAAAACAATATCCCAATCCGTTTTTTTGCTGGGGAAAAAGACGAGAAGTACGTTGAGATTGGCTTTCAAATGGTTAAGTTATGTCCTGAATCAGATCTGGAAATTTTTTCTAATTGCGGTCATACCCTGCAGTTTGAAAACAGGAAATTGTTTCTGGATCGGCTGCAATATTTTTTCAACCAGCAAGAAAAATAGTCTTTATGAGCACTGTTAACTGGATACCTGAAGGTAATTTTACCGACATCCTCTACCATAAAGCTGAAGGTATTGCCAAAATCACCATTAACCGTCCGGAAGTACGCAACGCTTTCCGCCCCCAGACGGTTGATGAAATGATTGTGGCTCTTGCCGACGCACGGAACGACGAAACAATTGGAGTTATCATTCTGACTGGTGCAGGAGAAAAGGCTTTCTGTTCGGGAGGCGACCAGAAAATAAGAGGTTACGCTGGCTATGCCGATTCCAAAGGGGTTAACCGCTTGAACGTTCTCGACTTCCAGCGCGATATCCGTACCTGCCCAAAACCAGTCATTGCTATGGTTGCAGGCTACTCAATCGGCGGTGGCCATGTACTCCACATGATTTGTGATCTCACCATTGCAGCCGAAAATGCCATTTTCGGGCAAACCGGCCCAAAAGTTGGTTCTTTTGATGGTGGATGGGGAGCAAGTTATATGGCCCGCCTGGTCGGTCAGAAAAAAGCACGCGAAATATGGTACCTTTGCCGTCAATACAATGCAGCGGAAGCCCTTTCGATGGGTCTGGTCAATACTGTAGTGCCTCTTGAACGTCTTGAAGAGGAAACCGTCCAGTGGTGCAGGGAAATACTTGCCAACTCTCCACTCGCTATACGCTGCCTTAAATCTGCCCTTAATGCGGATTGTGACGGGCAGTCTGGTCTTCAGGAACTGGCAGGAAATGCCACCTTGCTCTATTATATGAGTGAAGAAGCACAGGAAGGTAAAAATGCTTTTGTCGAAAAAAGGAAACCAGATTTCAGCAAATTTCCAAAAAGACCTTGAAAGCTTATCATACAACGCTTTACAGATACTCCATTCCTTTTAGAGAACCGGTAACAGTGAAAGGTTGCCAAGTTCTGCAAAGAGATGGAATTATCCTTGCCTTGAAAAACCGGGAAGAAAATCAGACAGCCTACGGTGAAATCGCTCCGCTTCCCGGTCTTCACAAGGAATCACTTCAGGCTGCTGAGGCTCAGCTTGTAGAAGTGCTTTCAAAAAGAGAGTTGACCAATTCGGTTACTTTGCAAGAAAAACTTTATCCGTCGGTACGCAGTGGGCTTGAAATGGCAATGATCAACCTTGACAATGCCATACCTGGAGCTTGTTCTTCCTTTTTTCCTTCAGTACCTGCGGCAAAATATGTACCAGTAAATGCCTTGCTTTTTGGTGATACACCGTTGATCATGCAACGGGCTGAAGAGTATTTAACACTCGGATACCGTACCTTCAAACTTAAAATAACAGGAAGTAATATAGAAACCGCTATCCGAAGCATTGGGGCACTGCATCGTACTTTCGGTAACCGGATTGAGCTTCGTCTTGATGCCAATCAGTCATTCTCAATTGATGAAGCAATCAGATTTGCCGGCAGCATTCCACGGGAAAGCATCGCTTATATTGAAGAGCCTCTGAAAGAGCCTGAACTTATTGGGGAGTTCCATGCAAAAACGGCCCTACGCTCAGCGCTGGATGAAACTCTTTGGCAAAAGCCTGAACTACTCAGGCAGCTTCCTGCCAACTCTTTACGAGCACTCATACTGAAGCCAAACCGTCTTGGAGGAATCGCCATTACAATGCAATTTGCCAAGTATGCAAGTGAAAACAATCTTATAGCGGTTTTCAGCTCTGCCTTTGAAAGCGGTATCAGTCTGAGTTTCTATACTTGGTTAGCTGCATCGGCCTGCATGAAACCTGCTGCGTGCGGGCTTGATACTTACCGTTACCTGCAATACGACTTGCTTGAAACCCCTTTCGGCACTGAAAATGGGCTTCTTGACGCCAGCCGCCTTTACAGGAATGGACAAAAGGTTGACCAGCGGGCATTACAAAGAACCTCATTATGGACATTGTAGGTAGAGCGGCACAGCTTTTTGGAAACTCTCCAGCGATCATAGTGCCAGAAAAAGCTCTCTCTTTCAACGATTGCGCTGACAGTGCATTGTACATAGCAAACCTCCTAAGTCATAAAGGATGTCATACAGGCGATATTATCGCGATTGTATCACCAAATACTCCAGAACTTTTTCTCACTCTTCTTGGACTTCTGAAAGCAGGCATGGTCGCCGCTCCGCTCAACTACCGTCTTCCAAAAGAAAGGCTCAATGTTATGCTTGCAAAACTCCAGCCAAAACTGGTACTGACACATAGCGAGCTTGACCTCCCATTCTACGGGTTAAAAACAGTAACTCTTACTGCGTTTCTTGAAAACACCTTACCTTATTCGATAACTGACATTTTTGCATTAAAAGAGATGGAACGGCCCGCTACCATTATCCACACTTCAGCCAGTTCGGGTGAAGCGAAGGCCGCTGTACACAGTGTTGCTAATCACTGGTACAGTGCTATTGGTTCCAATGAAAATCTACCCTTTAGCCCTGGAGATTGCTGGCTTCTTTCCCTGCCTTTATACCATATAGGCGGATATTCCCTCCTCTTCAGAGCATTCGTTTCGGGAGCAGCTGTGGCTATTGATTCCCCAGATGAAAGTATCACCAGTTCACTACAGAACTTTCCACTTACGCATCTCTCTCTGGTACCGACACAACTTTACCGACTACTGGCCGATACAAAGAGCACTGCCCTGCTGCGCAACTTGAAAGCAGTCCTGCTTGGAGGTAGTTCTTCACCCAATTCACTCATTAAAGATGCTCTCTGCCAAAATATTCGGCTTTATCTGAGCTATGGCTCAACAGAGATGAGTTCGCAGATTGCCACTACTCCCGAACCGATAAGCAGCATCCAGCAAAACAGCGGGCGGGTTCTTCCTCATAGGGAGATTCGTGCTGCGAAAGATGGTGAACTTCTGGTAAAAGGCGCTACTCTTTTTAAGGGATATCTTAACTGTGGTGAAATTCAACCTCAAACCGATAACAATGGGTGGTTCCATACTTCTGACATCGGAAGTGTGAGCGATGACGGTACGGTAACCGTGATAGGTCGGAAGGACAGCATGTTTATCTCAGCAGGCGAAAACATACATCCCGAAGAGATAGAAAAAGCGTTGATGATGATTGATGGAATTCGTGATGCCCTGATTGTACCGGTTCCTGATCATGAATATGGGCAACGACCTGTAGCATTCATAAGGACTTTTGATAAAAATAACCCCAGTGACAGCACTATTAGTCTTACCTTGAACACCATGATTGGGAAACTGAAAACTCCAACGAGCTATTTCAGAATAACACATTGGCTAACACTACCAGGCTCCCAGAAAATCGACAGAACTTGGTACAAGAAATTAGCCTTGGCACAGAAAAAGTAAAAAATGCTTTCAGCTTTTTTTAGCTTTCCTTTTAAGTCTTAGAACCGCATATGCTCCACCAAAACCAGCAATCGGAGCATAAACAGCACCAGTTAAGAACATATTCATAAGAAGTTCCTTGAAATTGAGCTTCACTACAGCAAGAACAAGTTTTTCTTCTGCGATAAGCCTCTGCACCTGATCATGAAGCTCTGGTTTTCCTTTTGCTATTTCAACTACCCAGCCGATCAACAATGAAAGACTTTCGGCTCCAGGCCTATAATGAAAAAGTTCCATAAGAATAAAGGTGACGCCCTCGGATACAATGCCTCCAGCCATCCCCGCAACAGATCCAAGAAAAAAAGCATCACTGTAGGTGAGCCTGACCTGATAACGTAAAATGGAGTGATTGAGTACTATGGCGCCAGCCAGAAAAATACCAAGAAAAAGAACATCACGCAGTAAAGTCAGATAGGGTACTGTTGTTGAAAGGACAATGATAAAGGCACCCAGGCAAACCGTATAGATTTTTCCGGAAAATGGCAAAGAAGATTGATTCAGATTATCAGCAACCATGAGTCATTAGGAAAGTCGTTCATTTAAAAAATCATCCATGGTATAAAATCCTGGCATGATTTTATGACGTGCTACAAGCCATACTGCAGCTTCAACAGCTCCAGAAGCAAAGCCTGTACGATTTTTAGCTGTATGGGAAATAACAATCTCATCTGCCTCCGAATCAATGAAAGCGGAATGTTTGCCAAAGACACTGCCAAGCCTAAGCGCGGCTACCAGCAACTCTTCAGGTGCAATCTTTTTTTCATCCGACAATTGCCGTACAATGTTTTTTTTCCGTTGATTCGCCGACAAAATCATATCCGCGGCCCTGAGTGCTGTTCCACTCGGAAAATCAGCCTTTCCGGTATGGTGCTGTTCGGCAAAGGCAATATCAAACTGTTCGAACGGAGCAATTAACCTTGCTGCTTCACGTACAGTTCGCAGAAATATATTAACCCCTAAAGAAAAATTAGCCGAATAAAGCAACGATGCACCAGCCTCCATTACCAAGCTTTTAACCTTTTCTTGTTCATCATCCCACCCTGTGGTACCCACAATAACCGGAACTCCGGATAATAGCATAGCAGGTAAATTGGCGAAAAAAGCATCCCTGACGGTAAAGTCAATAATGGCATCGCTTCCAAGAAAGAGTTCTGGAGTAATAGGAGTATTTACATCAAGAACAGCAGAAATTTCGTGACAGTTCGACTGACCAATCACTAAAGCCACCTGTTCTCCCATTCGCCCATTGCCCACAAGGGTAAATCTCATGATTGTTGTACTACTGAATGTTTCTGTAAGTTAATGCGGGAGTACATCTGAAGTTTACTCATGATTCATGATTTCAAGTAACCTGTCGAGATCATCATTGGAAAAATACTGAATATGAATTTCCCCTTTGCCTCCTTTTTTCTCAACAATACGAACCTTGGTAGCAAATCTGTCCCTCAGATGTGACTCAAGCTGGGTAATGTGCGAAGAACGATCCAAAACAGAACTGGATTCCACCGGCCTGGACTGGTTCTTGAACATTCGGTTCACTAACGCTTCTGTTTGGCGGACGGAAAGCTGATGGCTTAGAATCTGTTTCCAGACCTTTAATTGCTGCTGCTCACTGGAAAGGTTGATAAGAGCCCTTGCATGGCCCGAAGAAATCTCCCTGTTCCTTATACTGTCCTGAATCTGCAAGGGAAGTTTGAGCAGTCGAAGAAAATTACTAACTGTGGAACGTTTTTTTCCAACTTTCTGCGCTATCTCATCCTGCGTCAGACTGCATTTCGTTGTCAGGCTTTTCAGGGCCAGCGCTACCTCAATGGCATTTAAATCCTCGCGCTGGATATTCTCAATAAGAGCCAGTTCAAGCTTGCTTGAATCATCATGAGCCTCAATTACATAAGCTGGAATAAATTTGAATCCCGCCTGCATTACAGCTCTGAGCCGACGTTCTCCACTGATAAGCTGATAATTCTCCCCATCCCTGCACACTGTTACCGGCTGTATAACTCCATTTTCAATAATGGAATTTTTCAGCTCTTCAAGAGCAGTCTCATCGAATTCTTTTCGAGGCTGGAATGGATTTGCACGTATTTTCTCTATAGGCAAACTGCCAATAACACCATTTTGGAGCTGCTCTTGTTCCTCCTCATCCTTTGAAACTGCAGCAAATCCTTCATCTGAAATAAGTGCTTTCAAACCTCTGCCCAATGCTTTTTTAGACATATCACACCACCAACGTACCGGTTTAGTCAGCGCTGCCGGACTTTAAATTTTTTAATATTACCATCCCTTTCAAATATCTCCTGTGCCAGATCGAGATAATCTTTCGAACCGATACTTTGTGCATCATAAAGCAAGGCAGGTTTACCATGACTGGGTGCTTCGGAAAGCCTTACATTCCTACGGATATAAGTTCGGTAGACCTTGTCCTTGAAGAACTTTTTTACCTCTTCAGCAACTTGCGTTGCCAGGCGAAGCCTCGAATCATACATGGTCACCAGAACCCCTTCAATTTCCAGTTTTGGGTTTAGATGCTTGCGCACAATACTAATGGTATTCAGGAGCTTACCCAAACCCTCAAGAGCATAATATTCCGCCTGCACCGGAATGAGCACCGAATCCGAAGCGGTAAGCGAATTAAGAGTAATCAACCCAAGTGATGGCGGACAATCAATAATGATATAATCGTAACGGGAGCGAATGCTTGTAAGTGCTTTTTGCATTACATACTCGCGCTCCCTCATGTTTACCAGTTCGACCTCCATACCAACAAGATTGACATTGGAAGGAAGCACATCAAGATACTCCAAACTGGATGACTTGATGGCTTCTCCTATGTTACCGCCCTTTACCATAACCTGGTAGAAGGTATTATCGATCTCGTCGCCAATCTCGATACCGAAACCAGACGTAGCATTAGCTTGCGGGTCGATATCAATCAGCAATGTCTTAAACTCAGAAATAGCAATAGAAGCAGCTATATTGACGGCTGTTGTTGTTTTACCAACGCCCCCCTTCTGGTTTGCAATCGCAATAACTCGGCCCATGTACTAACCAGTGAATTTTACTGCAGTTGAAGTTTAATCATGAATTAATACATTATAATAATATATACATGAACTATTACAAATTATTAATCCTCCTTGGATGACGCGACTGGAAAAACAATTTTATGAAATACCTACGCTTGAACTTGCCGAAAAACTTCTTGGGAAAATTTTTGTTCGTACTCTACCTGGGAATATACAACTGAAAGGCAGAATTGTTGAAACCGAAGCCTATCTCGGAGTAGATGATGAAGCATGCCATGCGTGGCGAAGTAAAACAACAAGAAACCAGGTAATGTTTCAATCACCGGGAACACTATATATTTATTTCACTTATGGCTGCCATTACATGCTCAATATCGTCAGTGAACCAGAAAATTCTGCAGGAGCTGTACTACTGCGAGCAATGGAACCTGTTGAGGGTGAGCTATTCATGCAGGAACAAAGAGGAGTAACAGTTACAACCGCGCTGATGAGCGGTCCGGCAAAACTTGCAAAAGCACTTGCCATTGACTGTCGCTACAGCGGCAACAACCTTTTCGGTGAAGAGTTCTTTTTAGAAAACGCCCCCCCAGTTCCTGCAAATCTGATAGGAACCAGTGTACGGGTCGGTATTTCAAAAAGCAAAGATCTTCCTTGGAGAAAATTTATAATCAACAATCCCCACATATCTAAAATCAGGCTTTCCTGAACATCAAAAAAGATGACCAAGTATTGGAAAGTTGCAGAAAAAAATCCTTTTTTAGGCTGCGCTACTTTGTAGAGAACCTACTCCACCTATACTAAACATTTCCGGTTATGATCGGCACATCAATATTGCCGGAAATCAGGGAACTGATTGAGCAACGCAATTTCAGCGCGTTACAGAGAATTTTCAATGACTGGCTCCCGGTTGACCTTGCCGAACTGATCTCCGATCTTCCTGAAAACGAACAGGCAATTCTTTTTCGGCTGCTGCCAAAAGATGTGGCCACCGAAACCTTTGAATATCTTGAGTTAGACTCACAACAGAACCTGCTAACGGCACTTACTCAGAAAGATGTCACGCATATTCTCAACAGCATGTCGGCTGATGACCGTACAGCCTTACTGGAAGAACTGCCCGGCACAGTTGTGCAGGAACTGCTTAAGCTTCTCTCTTTCAAGGAATTCAAAATCACCAAAACCCTGCTTGCCTATGCCGAAGACAGTGTGGGTAGACTCATGTCTCCGGATTATCTCAGCGTAAAAAAAGATTGGGATATCAACCAAGTACTTGACTATATCCGCAACTTCGGTCATGAAAGCGAAACACTGAACGTCATCTATGTTGTCGACGAGCATGGCAAGCTTAAGGGAGAACTGCTGGCAAGAACACTTTTGCTCTCTCATCCTGAAAAGAAAGTCACTGATATCATCTCTGAAGACAAGATTATCACACTCACCGCATCACAAAACCAGAAAGACGCGCTTGAGGCATTCAAGCGTTACGACACCGTTGCTCTCCCTGTGGTGGATTCTAACGGTTACCTGATAGGCATCGTGACTGTTGATGATATGCTTGATGTCGCCGAGGAAGAAGAAACAGAGGATATCCAGAAATTCGGTGCTGTTGAAGCGCTTGAAGAGCCTTATATGGATTTGCCGATATTCCAACTTGTAAAAAAAAGAGCTGGCTGGCTGGTTATTCTTTTTATTGGTGAAATGCTAACAGCTTCCGCACTGGCATTCTTCCAAGATGAGCTTGCAAAAGCAATAGTGCTGGCTACATTCATACCGCTGATTATATCAAGCGGAGGAAACTCCGGTTCGCAGGCAGCAACACTTATCATCCGTTCGCTTTCACTTGGTGAAATAACGATTATGGACTGGTGGCAAGTCATGCGCAGGGAGATTGTTTCAGGACTGGCGCTGGGAGGTCTGCTCGGCCTAATCGGAGTGTTAAGAGTAATAATCTGGGCAGCCATATTCGGTAAATTAACAATGACATGGCTCTACGTTGCCATTACTGTTGGGATTTCACTCATCGGTATTGTTCTTTTCGGAACATTGACAGGATCAATGCTCCCCCTGCTGCTGAAACGCTGGGGCCTTGACCCTGCAACTTCTTCAGCACCGTTTGTAGCAACACTTGTTGATGTTACGGGTATTGTGATCTACTTCAGCGTAGCCTCTCTGATATTAGGAGGAATCCTTCTCTAAACAACATTTTTACTCACTGAAAAACGTTTACGTGTGAAACAGGAACGAGAATCACTGGAATTTGATATCGTGTTTATTGGCGCAGGACCGGCAAGCCTTGCGTCGGCTATTCACCTGCAGCGCCTCATTAAGCAGCACAATACCCGGTCAGAAAAGTTACTCGAACCAGCAATAGCTGTTATTGATAAAGGTCGATATGCCGGTGCACACCTTCTCTCAGGCGCTATTCTTGATCCGATAACCTTTGATGAATTTTTTCCGGATTACCTCGAACAGGGCTGCCCGATTGAAACAACTGTTTCTGATGAAACTATCTGGTTCCTGACAGAGAAAAAAAAGTTCTCATTTCCGTTTGTGCCTGAATCATTCAGTAATAAAGGCAATGTACTTGTATCACTCAGTCGATTAGGCGCATGGATGGGTAAACAAGCCGAAAATGAGGGAATTCAGCTCTTCGACAATACTGCGGCCTCATTACCATATATCGAAAACGGGAAACTTGCCGGCATTCTGACAGATGACAAGGGCATTGATAAAAACGGAAATAAAAAAGCAAATTTTGAACAAGGCGTTCTACTCAAAACAAAAGCCGTAGTAGTCGGAGAAGGTTCTGACGGCTCTTTTTTGCGGCAACTGTCCACACTCATTCCAACAGGCATAACAACTATCTCTCAACGGTATGGAACCGGAGTTAAAGAGACATGGCGCATTCCTGCTGGCCGGCTCAGAGCCGGCGAGGTACACCATATGTTCGGCTATCCCCTTTCACCAGATGTATACGGCGGAGGTTGGCTTTACGCCCTTTCCACAACACTGCTCTCACTTGGATTTGTTACCTCATTAAGCGCAGCTTCACCACTTTGCGACCCCCACCTGAACCTGCAACGCTTTAAGCAGCATCCCTTTCTTGCAGAACTTCTTGAAGGAGGAAGCATGATTGAATCAGGCGCAAGAAGCATAACTTCCGGCGGAATTGAAGCCATGCCACAACTTTATGGGCCAGGTTTTCTTGTTATCGGTGAATCAGCCGGTATGGTCAACATGCAGCGCCAGAAAGGAATCCATCTTGCAATGAAATCCGGAATCCTTGCAGCTGAAACCCTTTTTGAAGCACTACTGCAAAATGATTTTTCCACTGAACAGTTGAAAACGTATGACAAGCGATTCAAAACATCATGGGCTTGTGAAGAACTCCATACAACCCGAAACTACAGAAAAGCTTTCGATCAAGGGCTTTATTCCGGCCTCATTCAGGCTGGACTACAACTGAAATTTCCGGGACTTTCACTGACTGTGAACTTAGGAAAACACCTCGATAAAAAAGCAAAAAGCAAACAAAAAAAGCAGCGCCAGTTCATTGATGAAAAAGAGTCATTCAAACCTGACAGCAGCCTGACTTTCAGCAAAGATCAAACTCTTTACCGGTCTGGAACCATTCATGAAGAGGATCAGCCATGCCATCTTCTTATCAAACGTGAAGATATTGAAGAGATATGCCTGAAAAAATGCACACTTGAATACGCAAATCCCTGCCAGCACTTCTGCCCGGCTGGAGTATACGAGATAACCGAAAAAACACAACCATCACTCAAGCTCAATGCGTCAAACTGCCTGCATTGCAAAACATGTGAAATTGTCGACCCTTATGGAATCATTACATGGGCAACTCCTGAAGGAGGGGGCGGACCAGGGTATAAATTAAGTTAGTAACCCTTGATTATAACTACCCGTATTGTAGTATGTTTAATCGCAGACAATAAAAAGGCAAAGTTTAAGTTGGCCACTAACAGTTCATGCAGCAGAAAGGTGTTCTTGCTCATTGTTTCGTAAGTTTCTTTTGGAATCCCATCTTATAAAGAAGTAAGCTCAAACTACTATTTTTGTAACTTATAAAGTTGATTAAGGTTATCAATTAAATATCACTATTACAAATGGTAATATCTTTCGGTAGATGTTTACCGTATAAATCAAAAAAAATGTAAGTTTTATAAATTGCAATATTAAGATACAACACAGCACCAGCAATTCATGAACATTTTATGCCTTTGAACGGTCACAAATGGAAACAAAAAACGATCTCTATCTTGGAGACTGCACAGAAGTACTCAGAATATTACCTGATAACTCGGCAGACTTGATATTTACCTCTCCACCCTATGCTGACCAGAGAAAACAAACCTATGGAGGCTGTCTTCCTGATGACTATGTCGAATGGTTTTTACCGATATCGAGAGAACTCTTGAGGGTGCTCAAACCGACGGGCACGTTTATCCTGAATATCAAAGAGAAGGTAGTCAATGGTGAACGCTGCACCTATGTAATGGAACTCATTCTGGAAATGAGAAAACAAGGGTGGTTCTGGACCGAAGAATTCATCTGGCACAAAAAAAATTGTTATCCTGGAAAATGGCCAAACCGGTTTCGAGATTCTTGGGAGCGGTTGATCCAGTTTAATAAAAACAAGCAGTTTTACATGAACCAGCAAGCGGTGATGGTACCAATGGGCGAATGGTCAAAGAGTCGACTCAAAAATCTGAGCAATACCGATAAAATACGTTATGAATCAAAGGTCGGCAGCGGGTTTGGAAAAAACATCTCAAACTGGCTTGACCGGGAGATGGCCTATCCTACAAATGTTTTGCACCTTGCAACAGAATGCAACAATAAACAACACAGTGCAGCCTTCCCTGAAGGGCTGCCCGAATGGTTCATCAAGCTATTTACCAAAATGGGAGATACCGTACTTGATCCGTTCATGGGATCAGGTACAACCAATACCGTGGCACAAAGAATGAAAAGAAACTCTATCGGCATTGAAATTATTCCTGAATACTACCACATGGTAAACAAAAAGTTGAAACCGGTTGAACTTTATATACTTGAACAAAAAGACAAATATGACCCCACTTGCCCTGAACGACGTATCAACCTATGTTGAAGAAAACATCGGCACTTTTCACAAAAAAAGAATTGAGACTCTTGATGAATTGAGACTTTCCAAAGTACTGAAAAGAAAAAATCCCTATCTGTTCAAGGCCAAATATGTCATGACCGCTAATGAAATTGTCCGAGGAATTGTTGATGCCCATATTTCATCAAACGAAGAAACGGTTTTTGGTGACTGGCTGGAGGGGTTAGCCATTTTTATCAATCAAAAAGTGAATGGCGGCTGGAAATCTGGAATATCCGGAATAGACCTTGAATTTGACAATGAGGGAAAACGTTTCATCGTTAATATCAAATCAGGCCCGAATTGGGGTAATAGCAGCCAGATCAACAAAATGAAGTCCGACTTCAAAACAGCAGCAAAAACCCTACGTACAAGTAATTCAGGGCTTCAGGTTGTAGCGGTCAATGGCTGCTGTTACGGAAAAACCAAAACCTCCGACAAGGGAGACTATTTCAAATATTGCGGCCAAGCCTTCTGGGAATTTGTCTCAGGTACCTCCAACCTTTATACTGAGCTTATTGAGCCACTTGGGCACAAAGCAAAAGAAAAAAACGAAGAATTCCAGCAATCCTATGCCCAGATGATTAATAAATTCACACTGCAATTCGGTCAGGAATATTGCGATAACAACGGTGCAATCAAATGGAGCAAACTGGTAGCATTCAATTCGTCATCCTTTCATACACAACCTACTAGTATCGCCTGCACTTAAAGAAATTATACTTCATGAACACACAGAAAAAAGCCCTTGTAGGCATTTCGGGCGGGGTTGATTCTGCTGTTACGGCGTGCCTGCTGTTCAGGCAGGGATACCAGGTGACCGGCCTGAACATTAAAGTGCTCGACTCTCTTGACGAGAGTCCTTCCCTGCACCCCTCTCCACTCGTCATCAGCGACCATCCAGATTTTCAGATTCCGGTTTTCACCCTGAACTTGAGCAGAAAATTCAGGAGCGATGTTATCGACTATTTTCAAAATGACTATCTTCAGGGCCGAACACCAAATCCCTGCATGGTTTGCAATAAAAAAATCAAGTGGTTCGGTCTTTTTGAGGGTGCAAAACTGCTTAATGCCGACTTTATCGCTACCGGTCACTTTGCATCAACCTCATTCAGCGATGGACGATACAGGCTTTATAAAGGCGTGGATCCGGAAAAGGATCAGAGCTATTTCCTCTGGATGCTGTCGCAGAGTGACCTGTCAAAAACTCTGCTTCCTCTTGGTGAACTCACCAAAAGCGAGGTACGAAGGCTGGCTCACTCTTTCGGTGTAAGGGCTGCTGAAAAAAAGGACAGCCAGGAGATTTGTTTTGTTCCAGAAAACGATTACTGCAGCTATTTGACCAGCGCTATACCCGGCCTTGCAGAAAAAGTTTCAGGTGGGGATATTTTGGACGAAACAGGCAAAATAATCGGCAAGCACCGAGGCTATCCTTTCTATACGGTTGGTCAGCGTCGAGGAGTTGGTATTTCAGCGAAGGAACCTCTCTATGTTACTGAACTTGATAGAGAACACAACCGTATCCGGGTAGGAAAAAAGTCCTTACTGGACACAAAAAAACTGATTGCTTCCGGACTTAACTGGATTGGAATTGACAAGCTGAGCTGTTCGATTGAGGCTTGGGGAAAAATCCGTTACAGAGATCAGGAAACCTCCTGCATTGTTGAACCTCTGAGTAACAATGAAGCAACAGTTTCATTTTATGCAGCAAAAAATGCTGTTTCAGCAGGGCAAGCAGCAGTCTTTTACCGTAACAGTGAATTGCTCGGAGGCGGCTTCATATCACGAGTCATTAATGAATCCAATCCATAATTTTTTTGCATCTATGCTTCAACGAAAAAAACTTTCTCTCTCGTATATAGAGCTTGAACCGGAAAAAACGGATAAGGCTCCACTCGTCATTATGCTTCATGGGTATGGCAGCAATGAAAAAGACCTGATTCAGCTCGCTCCAGCACTTGCGCCCGCATTTCGCTATATCAGTCCAAGAGCACCTCAGGCAATGGATTACGACGGTATGTTCGGATGGTTCCCCATTGAATTTACTCAGAACGGTATTACAGTAGATTATAGTTGCGTGCAAAACTCTCTTCAGCAGTTGATCGGCTTTGTTCGCGAGATCATCCAGCAATACCAGCCCGCTGGAAACAGGGTTTTTCTTATGGGGTTCAGCCAAGGATCGATTATGAGCTATCTGGCGGCATTTCATGCACCGGAACTACTTCATGGTGTTATTGCGCTGAGTGGACAGCTACCTGATCAAAAACTGTCGTCTGAAACTGCCGAGCTTTCGCTAAGGCAACTCCCGTTTCTTGTAATGCACGGTATCTATGACGATGTTTTGCCTATTGCAAAAGGAAGAGCTGCATATGAATGGTTAAAACAGTACGTTCGGGATATTACCTATCAGGAATATCCCATAGCACACCAGATCTCTGAAAGCGGCATCGGACTTATCAGATCGTGGCTCATTGAGAGAATACCGATAATTCAAAAAGAACAATAAGGGAACCGCAATCTCAGAAAAGAACAGATTTATCTACTTAATAGTATATTTTCTTACTCCTCTTTTTTTAATGCCACCATGCATAAATGATGAAAAAAACTCTTTTTAACCTGCTCGAACAACGTATCCTCGTACTGGATGGTGCTATGGGTACCATGATCCAGCGACACAAGTTACAGGAACAAGATTATCGGGGTACAAGATTTGCAAACCACACACATGCGCTTATTGGAAACAACGATATTCTGGTACTGACTCGACCGGATATCATTTATGCATTACACTGTGAATTTCTTGATGCGGGCTCGGACATTATCGAAACCAACACCTTTAATGCTAATCCGATTTCCCAGGCAGATTACCATGCCGAGCATTTGGTGAGGGAACTGAACATTGAAGCTGTCCGACTTGCAAGACAAGCTGCCAGCGAGTATACAGCACGTACCCCCGATAAGCCGCGTTTTGTTGCCGGCTCTATCGGCCCGACCAACAAAACCCTTTCACTCTCCCCAGATGTCAACAATCCAGGATTCCGGGCAGTTAGCTTCATTGAGGTTGTCGATAACTACACACTGCAGTTGGAAGGACTGATGGAAGGGGGGGTTGACCTTCTGCTTGTGGAAACAGTCTTTGATACCCTGAACTGTAAAGCCGCACTGTTTGCCATTGAAGAATATTTCAAACGTACTGGCTTACATATACCGGTAATGGTTTCAGGAACAATCGTGGATGCAAGCGGTCGTACCCTTTCCGGACAGACTACAGAAGCATTCTGGATATCAATCGCTCACATGCCTGACCTGCTTTCTATTGGTCTTAACTGTGCGCTCGGTTCTAAACAGATGCGCCCATTTATTGAAACACTTTCAAACATTGCAGAAAGCTATGTGAGCGTCTATCCCAATGCAGGCCTACCAAACGAATTTGGAGAATACGACGATTCACCGGACTATATGGCTACGCAGATTGCAGACTTCGCAGCATCAGGATTTGTCAATATTGTCGGAGGGTGCTGCGGTACCACTCCACAGCATATCAAAGCAATTATTGAAGCTGTCAGAAATCTGAAACCACGCCGACTGCCCGAAAAAAAGCATGAGTTGCAGCTCTCCGGCCTTGAACCACTGTTTGTCAACAGTACAACAGGATTCATCAATGTCGGCGAACGCACAAATGTAACTGGATCAAAAAAATTTGCCCGGCTCATCAAGCAGGGAAGCTATGATGAAGCTCTTTCAATCGCCCGCGAGCAGGTAGAGAATGGCGCACAGATCATCGACGTCAATGTTGACGAAGGTATGCTCGACTCCGAAAAGATAATGAAAGAGTTCCTTAACCTTATTGCTTCCGAACCCGAAATTTCCCGTGTACCGGTAATGATCGACAGTTCGAAATGGTCCGTCATTGAAAACGGACTTCAATGCGTGCAGGGAAAAAGTATAGTCAATTCCATAAGCCTTAAAGAAGGCGAAAAAACTTTAAAAGAAAGAGCACAAAAAATCCTGCAGTATGGCGCAGCTGCAATTGTTATGGCTTTCGACGAACAGGGACAGGCTGACAGCTACGATCGGCGTGTTGCCATCTGCAAACGCGCTTACGATATTCTTACCCTTGAAGTCGGTTTTCCTCCTGAGGATATTATCTTTGATCCAAACGTACTGACAGTGGCCACCGGTATTGAGGAACACAACAATTACGCAGTTGACTTTATTAAAGCTGTTCAGTGGATAAAAAAGCATCTGCCTTATGCAAAAGTTTCTGGCGGCATCAGCAATGTCTCTTTCTCTTTTCGTGGCAACGAACCGGTCAGGGAAGCCATGCATGCGGCATTCCTTTACCACGCTATTCAAGCCGGCCTTGATATGGGTATTGTCAATGCCAGCCAACTCGCCATATATGAATCAATAGAACCGGAACTGCTCATACGTGTTGAGGATGTATTACTCAACCGCCGTCCCGATGCTACTGAACGACTTGTAAGCTTTGCCGAAACCATCCTTGGCAACGAAGAAAAAGCCGAAGTGAAAGCTGCTGAATGGAGAAACGCGCCTGTTGAGGACAGGCTTCGCCATGCATTGATTAAAGGTATTGTCGAGTATATCGAAGCCGACACTGAAGAGGCCAGGCAGTTATACTCAAGCCCGCTTCAGGTAATTGAAGGCCCTTTGATGAACGGCATGAACGCTATCGGCGATCTCTTTGCCGAAGGCAAAATGTTTCTGCCTCAGGTGGTAAAAAGCGCCCGTGTCATGAAACGTTCTGTTGCCTATCTTATCCCTTATATTGAAGAAGAAAAGGCTAAAAACAAGGATACCCGATCAGCTGCTAAAGTTTTACTTGCAACAGTCAAAGGTGACGTTCACGATATTGGTAAAAACATTGTTTCTGTGGTACTCGCTTGTAATAATTATGATGTTGTTGATATCGGCGTCATGATGCCCTGTGAAAAGATCCTTGAGGCAGTAAAACGTGAAAAAGCTGACCTTCTCGGGCTTAGCGGGCTCATTACCCCATCACTTGACGAAATGGCACATGTAGCTAGAGAAATGGAACGACTCGGTATGACCATTCCTCTGCTTATAGGGGGGGCTACCACTTCAAAAATACATACTGCTGTAAAAATTGCGCCATTCTATTCCGGAGCCGTGGTTCAAGTACTTGATGCCTCCCGGAGTGTTCCGGTAGTCAATAGCTTACTTAATTCAGCTCTCAGGCAGAATTACATCACAAAACTCAAACAGGAACAGGCCGGACTGAGGGAAAGCCATGCGTTGCGCACTGCTACAAAAAGCTACCTTTCACTATCCGATGCACGAAAAAATCGTGCTTCGCTACAATGGAATAACTCTACAGTATACAAGCCCACCAAACCGGGCATAACCATACTTGAAAATGTAACTGTTCAAACACTGCGCACTTACATTGACTGGACACCCTTTTTCACTGTTTGGGAACTCCGCAACCGCTATCCGCAGATTTTTGATGATGCGAAGTATGGTTGCGAAGCAAAAAAACTCTTCAACGATGCAAACAGCCTGATGGACAGGATTGAACGGGAACAGCTACTTAGCCTTAAAGGCATTGCCGGCATCTTCCCGGCAAACAGCAACGGAGATGATATCAATATCTATACTGATGAAAATCGTACAACCGTACTCATAACCCTGCACACTCTGCGCCAACAGCAGAAAAATGAAGGACATACACCAAATCTTGCCCTTGCAGACTTTATCGCTTCAAACAAATCAGGTCTGAAGGACTATATAGGATGTTTTGCCGTCACTGCAGGGCTTGGAATAGAAAAACTACTCCAACAATTCAATATAGAACACGACGACTATTACCGTATCATGACGCAGGCAGTTGCCGATCGTTTAGCAGAAGCCTTTGCCGAAATGTTGCATGAAAAAGTACGTCGTGAACTTTGGGGTTATGCGTCTGACGAAAACCTTAAATGCGAAAAGCTTATTGCAGAAAAATACCAAGGCATTCGTCCTGCTCCCGGTTATCCTGCATGTCCTGATCATACCGAAAAAGCTGAACTTTTCACTCTTTTAAACGCTGAAACTAACTCAGGTATTACCCTTACCGAAACCTTCGCCATGAACCCGGCAGCTTCCGTCAGTGGTTTGTATTTTGCTCACCCAGAGGCCAAGTACTTCATACTGGGAAAAATCGGGAAAGATCAGGTTGAGGATTACGCACTGCGTAAAGGCTGGAGCATCAAAGAAGCAGAGAAATGGCTTGCCACCTCTCTTAACTACGAAACATAATATTGTGCTTCGCATCATATAGTTATAACATCCCGGATTCATTAACAGGGATGTTATAGCTATATGATATTCATGAAAAAATTAGAGGTTATACCTGACTCCGACAAGGATATTGCTGGATGACATAGAAATCTTCCCCCCTTCGTCATCATTAACTTTTGATGGGTTGAAATAGCGGCAACCAAAATCAATAATACACTGTTCTGAAGCTTTTATGCCAATACCGGCACCAATCTGCCAAACAAAAGCATTTTCATCAATTTCAGTTACACCGTTATCAATCACTTTGACTTTTGCTCCCCCAAGTCCAGCCATTACGTAAGGAATAACACTGGAATCCTTAATAGTGAAATCACGATAAGCGTTAAACATGACTGATCGTACTGAAGCATCTTCACCTATCACTATCAATGGATCACCTGCCTCTTTGTCTAAACTCTGACGTTGGTAACCACCAGCACACTCAATACGGTAATCTCCTGATTTTACACCAACAACAGCACTATATACTGAAGCTGTCTTGTACTCTATCTCGTTAGAATTATCAACGGAGCCAAAACCAACCAACCCACTGACATAAGGTGATGCTGATGCTGGTGCAGACCACAGGCAGAAAATTGCGGTACACAATGCTGTAATCTTTTTCATTGTTCTTACCAAGTTTTGTTTTTACTGATAATAACCATCTTATGGAACTACTTTACAACTTACAAAACGAAAAGAAAACAACAAAACTTGAAGAAACCATAGAAATACCATCTTCCGAAACAGCTCACAATGCAAGTCACAGCTGCTAAATACTTCTAAACAAGAAAACAGGCATCACATCAATACACCGAAAACTACGAAACGAATAAAAAAAATTGCATAAGAGTACTTCACAACAAATAAAGCAATAAAAGTACTCCCCGAACTGAAAGATTTGCAATAAATCCGGCAAGGATGTCATCTGCCATGATGCCCCATCCTTTGGAAAGGCGCTGTAAAGTATCGACTGGCCCTGGTTTTACTATATCAAAAAAACGAAAAAACGCAAAGGCTAACAGTATTGGTAAAACTCCTGTTGGTAGGGCGACAAGTGCCAACCATTGACCGACAAGTTCATCAATTGTCACGATTGAGGGATCGCTACCGTAATGTTCCTCCATCACTGTACCTGCCCACACACCTGCTATAGCACAAAAAAAGGTTAATACCAGTAAAACAGATATTTCCCTGATTACAGGACAAAAAACATAAACAAGTATGGCTACAATACTCGTCACCGTACCGGGTGCTATCGGAAAATAACCAATTCCGAAACAGGTAGATATAATTTTCGCTAAAAAATACTTCAAAAATTACCCACCCTGAAGAGGCTTATTAAGATAAATCCGCCAATTACTGATCAGATAGGTAATGCCAGTATAAACGGTAAAAACTGTCACAGCTAACATGATAAGGTCAAGAAATTCGCGGGCAAGAAAACTTTTAACCATTAGAGCAACATCCTTACCAGAAAAAACAGACTCCTTCATAAGGATGAGCACCATTATGACGTAAACAAATACATTCTGTACCAGAGTTTTGTATTTCGCCTCCATGCTGGTTACTACAGGCTTGCCCTTAACTTCAGCATAAACCCTCAAAACCGTGATCATGACGTCCCTAATGATAACGAGAATCACCATCCAGAGACCAAGATAGCCCATCCAGACATAAAGAAGAAAAGCCGCCGTAATGAGTAATTTATCCGCAAGCGGATCGAGAAAAGCACCCAGACGAGTTGTTACACCATATTTCCTCGCATGATATCCATCATACAAATCGGTAAGAGAAGCTACAGCAAAAATAATGACCCCGATCAGTTTGAGATAAGGGTCTACCTGAAGAAGCAACACTACAAAGACCGGAACAAGCAGAATCCTCAAAACAGTAAGTTGGTTAGGTACGGTCAGGTATTCTTGATACTCTTCTTTCACGAAATATGTTATAGTTAAAAAGTCCTATTAAACAGCAAAAGTATCTTGAAAATCACTCTCAATTACAAGATACAGTATTGAAATCTGTTTTTCAATGCAACACAATTTATTACATAATAATGAATTTTACTGCAGTTCCACAATCGTGACTCCTGTGCCACCTTCGCTCCACTCGCCAGAACGAAAACTTTTAATAAAACGCTGCTTCTGAAGAAACTCAGTCGTCTTCTGTCGCAAGATTCCAGCTCCATTGCCATGAACGATTGTAGCAGAATAGATACGGTTTAGCCTCATAGCATCTATAAATTGATCAATTTTCATAATAGCCTCATCGCCCCCAAGACCACGTAAATCCAGCCTTGTAGAATCAATATCTCTAGTTATCGCTAACCATGATTGTTTCCCCACTCTGGGTTCAGGCTTTCCGAGCTTTTTTTTGGCCTGAGTTTTTGATGTTTTTACAAGATTTTTAAATGAAGTAGTCAATCTAAAATATCCGCATCTTACAACAACATGATGTCTTTGGATATTCTCAACTTCACCATAACTATTAGTATCCAGAATCCTAACAAGATCACCTTCATGAATGTTGTGATCGCATGGAACTTCCACTTCTGTAAAAGGCTCTGATAAGCGTTTTACTGCATCAAACTTTTTCTTTCCCAGTGTTTTTTTTGCGTCCTGTAAGGTATTATCATCAGACGGTGCGTTTTTCACTTTATGAAGAATATTTCTAATCTCTTTTCGGGCACTTTCGACCTCACTCAATATTTCTCGCGATGCATCCAGCTTCAACACCCTCTGTTTCTCTTCAAACAATGTTTCAGTTTTCTGCAGTAAAAGCTTTCTTTCCTCCAAAGAAGCTGTTTCCGATTCAAGGCGCAGTTTTAAAAGACGGTTCTCTTCAAACATGCGGTTTAAATCATCGTACATACAATCCAGTCCAATGCGCTCACCAGTCATAAATCCCGAAGCTTTTGCAATCATTGCACAGGAAAAACCAACTCTCTGCATCATTTCAAAAGCAAAACTGTTACCAGGCAACCCTTTCATAAACCTGAAAGTTGGGATAAGCCTCCCCCGGTCAAACTCCATTGCACCGTTAACAATACCATTGCGTTCATAAGCATAAGCTTTCAGCTCTCCTATATGGGTAGTCACAATGGTTTTGGACCCGCGAGAAATCAATTCTTCAATCACTGCCCGAGCAATGGCGCTCCCCTCTTCGACATCGGTACCACCACACAGTTCATCAATCAGCACAAGATCGCTGCTTCCAGCTACCTCAATTATTCTCTTTATTTCTCCAAGATGTGAACTAAAGGTCGATAGATCATTTTCAATAGACTGATCGTCACCAATCTCTATAAAAATGTCTTTGAAAAGAGGAACAACTGAACTCTCACTACAAGGCAAAAGATAACCGTGAACAAGCATACAGCAAAGTAAACCAACAGTCTTCATTGCTACCGATTTTCCACCGGCATTAGGCCCTGAAATAACCAGAACCCGATCATGTTCACTCAAATCAAGATCAAGCGGCAATACTTCTTTGTGACGATGCGAAATCAGTAGCCAGGCATGAAAACCTTTTACAATTCGAAGGGAATGGCCTTGCGCAATTCCAGGCAGCACCGACTGCGTTTCAACTGCAAACCGAGCCCGTGCATACAAAGCATCAAACATACTGAGAATCATTTCGTTATGTCTGAGGTTTTCAAGCTCAAGACGTATTGCATCTGACATAGCCTTCAGAATACGCTCAACCTCCCTTCTATCACTGATGTTTAAATCCTGAATTCTATTGCTTATCTCAAGAGTTTCAGCTGGCTCAATAAATACAGTCTGCCCCGTCCCGGAATAATCCTGTATATATCCCGATACCTTATTTTTATACTCCACCCTTAAACCAAGCGTCAGTCGACCGTTCTTGATAGCAACCGTATCATCCATCAACCAGCCATTTTCTTGGCAGCGCCGGAAAAGATGATCAATTTTCCGCCGAAGTTGCTCCCTACTCTCTGTCAACTGACTCCGAATCATCTGAAGAGTATCGCTAGCAGTATCCCTAACCCTGCCTTGTTCATCAATAACCCTGCGAATCCCTTCCTGCAAACTCTTTTCAAGCCATAACTTTATGGTTAATTCATTCAGCAGGGGATAAACGTCGCAGCAGTTGAAAATGAATTTGCGCAATTGCACTGCTGAATACAGGAGATGATAAATATCTTGCAGTTCTTCAGGCAGAAGGTAACTTTCAAGCACTTCAAGTTTTTTAAGATGCGGCCGGGTATCGGGCAGGTAATCAAAAGGAAGAACACGCTCCTCCTGAAGCAGATTTTTTAATTCAAGAACTCTTTCGAGCTCCGCAATAAGCAGTTCGCGATTTAGCTCCGGCACTACATCCATAAGCCTGTCATACCCCATAGTCGACAAGCAAAACTGTGCTGTATAGTTAACAACACGATCAAATTCAAGTTTTTTCAGGGTAATGCAATTCATGGGACATCTATGGTATTACAGGGGAATGATCGTGTTATAGCAAAATGTAACAATCGAAAACAGCACTAGGCTTTATTGCCAAGAACGGCTCTATCGTTTTATGTAATCACATTTTGTGGCGATCCATACAAGATGGCCTGACATAAACAGTGAGATATTGATTAAAACAAGAAGCGAAGTACTAAAAACCGAGTATAGAATAGATGTACAGGAAAATACACAATATTTCATACTGATACCAACAGGAACTTCAGACAATGAAACGACCGAAAAATTTTGCGGTATTGGCACCAAGCGGTAGAAATACGCGATTGAGAGCAAGTGTAACACATCTCTCAAAAAAGCGTCAGTTATCGCCAGGCAAAAAAGAGCCCAAACAATACGCATTGATTTTTCTGACAGTCTAACTCTTCACATGAGTAATACGAGTTGCTCTCGAGTTCATGTTCGCGAGCAACATCTACAAAACCATAAGCTATTTCCTGCATGAAAAAACATGGAATCGAATTTATTAGGAGATTAAGGAATCATAAAAAGAATCTCTACATCTCCTCTGTTTTATTCCTTTTATCATTTTTTCATTACCTTCCGTTTGTACAGATCAACTTATGATTGTTCACCATTTATATTCTTTCCATGCGATTAGCTGTTAATATTGATCACATCGCAACTCTGCGAAACGTGCGTCATGAGCAGAAACCCGATCCGGTTGAAGCCGCTCTGATGGTCGAAAAAAGTGGCGCTTCGGGCATTGTCTGCCACCTTCGTGAAGATCGCCGCCACATCAAAGATAACGACCTTCAAAGACTCAGAGAAGCTGTTACCACAAAGCTTGATCTTGAAATGGCTATGACTATGGAAATGCAACGTATTGCACTGAAAACACGGCCAGAACTCATTACCCTTGTTCCTGAAAAAAGGGAAGAACTTACCACTGAAGGTGGTTTTGATATTAATAACTATTACAACACTCTTGTAGAATTCCTTAAGCCACTAAAAGATTCTGAAATAGAGATTAGTATCTTTATAGAACCTGAAAAAAATGCTATCACCCTTGCGACAAAAGCCGGTGCTGATCTTGTTGAACTGCACACCGGTTCGTATGCGCTTAAAAATACGGAAAATGAAAGAGCAAAAGAATTCAAGAGAATACGTGAAGCCGCACAGTATGCAAAAAGCCTTGGCCTAAAAGTTGTTGCAGGACACGGTCTAAACTACATAAACATTGCTCCATTTAAGGATATCCCGGAAATTGAGGAGGTCAGTATCGGCCATGCAATTATTGCCCGAGCTATACTGACAGGCCTTGACGCAGCCATAAAAGAAATGATCCGAATCATTGAGTAGGCAGCCATGTCCTTAAATTCCGATAATTTTATTACAATTATCCTTGCAACAGGTAATCGTGACAAAGTAAAAGAACTCCGTCCACTGCTTGAAAATATCTCACCACGTTTCAAGGTTTCTACACTTAATGAACTTGGTATGGCAGTTGAAATTGAAGAGACTGAGCAAACGCTTGAAGGCAACGCAGTACTAAAAGCAAAAAGCATTTTCACTCTTCTTTCAGAACGACTCCCCTTTATGATAGTGCTGGCAGACGACACCGGCCTTGAAGTCGATGCATTGAATGGGGCTCCGGGAGTTTACTCCGCACGATATGCACCTATGCCCGAAGGGCAAACTCCATGCTATATGGATAATGTTCATCATCTGCTGCAATGCATGCTGAACATTGCAAACAGGAAAGCTCGCTTCAGAACAGTAATAGCAATCAAGGGACGCATTTTTTCTTCTACAGGTAAAACCATTTTATTTGAATCACTTGCAGAGGGGGTTATTTCCGGCTCCATCACTTTGGAACAAAAAGGAAATGAAGGCTTTGGTTATGATCCAGTTTTTCTGGTAGATTCGACAAACAAAACTTACGGAGAAATGAATACAGCAGAAAAAAACACTCTCAGTCACCGATCGCTTGCCATCAAAAAAATCATTATGAACATCAAGGAGATATTTGCCTGTAACAATATTTCCTTAACCAAGGAAGGGCATTGATGGGACCCATAGAAGCAACTATTTTGGGCATAATCCAAGGGCTGACTGAATTTCTTCCAATCAGCAGTTCAGCGCACCTGAGAATTATCCCCGCTCTTGCAGGATGGAGTGATCCCGGAGCAGCTTTCAGCGCAATAGTACAAATTGGAACTCTTGTTGCTGTACTTATTTATTTTCGCAAGGATATCTACATTATTTTCCGGGCTGTTATAAAAGGCATCGTTACAAGCAAACCCATAGAAAGCAATGAAGCTAAAATGGGATGGATGATCGCTGCTGGAACCATTCCAATTGTTTTTTTTGGACTTCTCTTTAAAACAGAAATAGAAACCAGTTTACGTTCGTTGTACTGGATCAGCGGGGCACTCATAAGTCTATCCCTCTTTCTTTCTCTTGCCGAAAAAAAAATCACAAAGCGCATCCAAAAGGATCTCCCGTTGAAATCAATGGAAAAAATAGGATGGAAAGAAGCTATACTGATCGGCTTGGCTCAAAGTATTGCCCTTATACCCGGATCATCACGTTCAGGTGTTACGATTACGACAGGACTTTTTTTGAACCTTGACCGTGCAACTGCTGCCCGTTTTTCATTTCTTCTCTCGCTACCCTCTGTATTTACGGCCGGAATTTTTCAGCTTTATAAATCATGGGACAACATTAATATCGCAAACTCCCCTAACAGCATAACCAACATTGCTATAGCAACCATTACAGCTGGAATTATCGGGTATGCATCAATAGCATTTCTGCTAAACTATCTCAAAACACACACAACAACAATCTTCATTATTTACCGGATCGTAGCCGGAATCAGTATTCTTATCCTTGTCTCCAAGGGACAACTGCTACCGTAACCGGTTGTTCAAAAATGGCTCTCATACCAAGACTATCCCGAAGTTGCCATTCATTCCATTTTTGCCGTGAACAACATTCACTAATGAAAAATAATTCTCTTTTCTATGGAGCAGGCGGAGATTTTTTCTTATATATGTAGCAAGAATAAAACTAAACAGTAAATAAATCCAGCCATGCCATACACCTTATCAGGCGTAGGGCATAATGGCTTTGAAAAAGCAGATTTACATATACACACGAAATGTTCGGATGGAATCTATACACCGGAAGAGATTGTTAAAAAAGCAGCAACTGTCGGTTTAAAAGTGATCAGTATCACTGATCATGATTCCGTTTCAGGTATTGATAAAGCAAAGCCATTAGCCTTAAAAAAAGGGATTGAACTTATTCCCGGTATAGAAATGAGCTCAACCTACAAGGGTTATGATATTCATATCCTTGGTTATTTTTTTGATTATCAGCAATCCGAGCTGAAACAATATCTCGACCACTGTAAACATTTGCGCACTGAAAGGGCAGAGCGCATGGTAAGTAAGCTTGCCCAAATGGGAGTAAAAATCGGGATTGAGGAGATTATCGTAAAAGCTCAGAACGGAAGTGTCGGCCGGCCCCATATTGCGGCAGTACTTCAAGATGGTGGCTATGTAAAAAGTTTTAGTGAAGCGTTCAGCAAATATCTCGGTTCACACAGCCCTGCTTATGTGAAAAGCATAGAAACACATCCATCAGATGTGATCAAGCTCATCAATGAAGCTTCAGGACTCTCGTTTCTTGCTCATCCGGCTCAAAATGTCCCCGATGAAACGCTTAAACAGCTCATCACATTCGGCCTTGATGGAATAGAAATTGTCCATCCTTCTCATGATATTTACAAGCAGAATTACTATAGGGAAATAGCAAATGAGTATTTTATGCTTTTTTCAGGAGGTTCCGACTATCACGGCCTCAAAGAGCGGGATGAAGACATTTTCGGTAAGGTCACCATACCATGCCAATGGGTGGATAAAATGAAAAGCCGACTTGTCAAATCATAAATATTCGAACATTGGGCAATTTGTGAAGATTTACTATTATTACGATCCGTTTTTTATCTACATCTACCACGGATAATGCTCCTCATTGCATTCTTTTTATGCCAGTAAACTTTATCCTATCTCAGGAAAAAAAGCTTGTCGTGAAACTGAAGGATTTTTTCCTCACCATGCAGGATTTTTTTCTCTTTTCAGTCAGGGCTTTTGCCACAATTCCGAAAATAAAACGTTACTGGAGAGACTTCCTCGATCAAACAACCATTTGCGGCACTGACTCGATTCCCATTGTTCTTGTCAGCGCTATTTCAATAGGATCACTTCTTGCAATTGAGGTAGGAAACCTGCTTGAAGACTTTGGAGCAAAAACCATGCTGGGGCGTTCAACATCGATTTCTGTTATCAGAGAACTCGGTCCGCTTCTGATGGGTCTTATGCTCTCAGCCCGATTCGGATCAAGAAACGGTGCTGAACTTGGCGCCATGCAAATATCAGAACAGATCGACGCACTTCGCGCTTTCGGTACTGACCCTATTGCAAAACTTGTCATGCCCCGGCTGGTTGCTGCACTCATTATGTTCCTACCTCTAATAGCTCTTTCAGACTTTGCTGGTCTTCAAAGTGCAGCGTACATGGCCGAGCACTATCATCGACTTGACCCAGGCATATTCTGGAATTCCGTGTATCCCCGTCTTGCACCCAAAGATTTTGTGGTCGGATTCCTGAAAGCTCCTGTTTTCGCCATCATTATAACACTTGTCAGTAGCTTCAACGGATTTTCAGCAAGGGGAGGAACAGCAGGAGTCGGACGATCGACTATCAAAGGTATCGTTGTTTCATCGGGTCTGGTACTGATTGCAAATTTCTATGTTTCAAAAATAGTACTGGAAAACATGTAGTCGCATGATTGAATTAGAGAATATCAGTTTGAAATACGGTGACAAGGAAATTCTGAAAAATGTATCCATTACCGTCCAAGACAACACAATCAAAGCGATACTCGGCCCCAGCGGTGTTGGAAAAAGCACCATTCTCAAACTTATGCTCGGCCTCATAAAACCGAACAGTGGTAAAGTTTTTGTGGATGGTACCGATATTACCAGCATGAAGGAGACTTCTCTCTACAACATAAGGCGAAAAATGGGTATGGTCTTTCAAGGCAATGCATTGTTTGATTCCATGACCATCAGCCAAAACCTCGGCTTTTTTCTTCGTGAGAACCTTAACCTTCCATTGAATGAAGTAAACCGGAGAGTAGCCGAACAAATCCAGTTTGCAGGACTTGAAGGTTATGAAGATCAGCTTCCAGAAAGTCTGAGCGGAGGAATGCGCAAAAGAGTCGCCATCGGAAGAGCGCTGATATTCAAACCCCATATGATTCTGTTTGATGAGCCAACAGCCGGCCTTGACCCGGTAAGCTCAAAAAAAATACTTTCACTAATCAGTTCACTCCGCCATAACAACAACTTAGGCGCTGTGATTGTCACCCATATTATTGATGACGTGTTCAGTGTTGCCGATAGTGTAGCCGTACTTTACCAGGGAGAGATAATTTTCGACAATGAAACTAAAAAACTTCACGAGTCACAACACCCCTTCATACGCTCTATTCTTTCGGACAATATTCTTGAATTATAACATCTTAAGACTTTAACATTATATGAGAAACCCAAACACTTTGAAATGGAGCGATCTAAAAACCGGAATATTTTTCATTTTGGGTATTGGTTTTGCCGCCTACCTTGGGTTAACCATTGGTAAAAACACCAATATGTTTTCCGAGATAACAACCATAAAAATTCTGTCGAGAGATGTGCAAGGCCTTGCAGAAAACAATTTCGTCTCCATATCTGGCAAAAAAATCGGTACGGTTTCAAAAATGAACTTTGACAGCCGGTACGGTTCACTTTACGTTGTCGCTGAACTGAAACTGAAAAAGGATTATGCTGTACTCGTTACCAAAGATGCCAAAGCCACGATTAAATCTCTTGGTGTACTGGGAGACAAATATGTTGACATTATAACCGGAAAAGGAGCTAAAGTTGAAAATGGTGATTTTATCACCCTTGATACCGAAGATGGCATGGGAACTCTTACCAGCAAGGCAAACCAAACCTTTGGTAAAATCAATGAGTTGCTTGATCACCTGAACAATGGCAAAGGACCAGCCGGAAGGCTTATCTCGGATGAAAAAATGGGAAAAGAACTTTCAGAAACCATCAGCAGTTTGAAAACCACATCAACCGAACTCTCGCAGCTTTCACAAAAAGCATCACATGGAACCGGTCTGTTGCCAAAACTCATTAATGACAAGGCTATGGCTAAAAATACCGAGCAGACCATTGAACGCCTTAATGAGGCCGCATTAAAAACCGAATCCTTGATAACCAAACTCAACAATGAAAAAGGGACACTGGGTCAGCTTTCATCTAATCCCGCACTCTATAACAATCTGTCCAGGACACTCGCGTCACTTGACTCAGTACTTGTTGACCTGAAAAAGAATCCGAATCGCTATGTCAGGTTTACGCTCTTTTAACTGCTGAAGTAGTCATGCAATCACTTCGCTGTTTTATAGTCTCATATATCATCCTTGCCAGTTTGCATACTGTTTTTACCGTAAAAGCGGTGGCCTTTGATTTCAGGACAGTTGACGCTGTGATGGAAAAAGCCGTCAACGATGCTGTATTTCCCGGTGCAAGCCTTGCCGTTCTCTACAAAGACAAAATTGTTTTTCATAAGGCTTTCGGCAGAATGACCTATGATAGCCAAAGCCTTCCGGCAGATACAACAACAATTTACGATCTGGCTTCGCTGACTAAGCCTATCGTCACCACAAGCATTACCATGCAGCTTGTTGAACGAGACTCACTCATTCTTCAGGATCCCGTATCAAAATATTTGCCTGATTTTACCGGTAACGGCAAAGAAAACATCACAATCGAGCATCTTCTTCGCCATACCTCCGGCTTAAGAGCCCATACAGTTTTCTCAAAAACATGTGCGACACCTGAAGAACTCTTCAAAACCATTGCAGCCGATACCCTGCTTGCCGCTCCTGGCTCAACAACCTTATACAGTGATCTTGGCTTCATGCTTCTTGGCAAAGTAATTGAAACCATCACACAACACTCTCTTGCCACAAATTTTCATAATCGGTTTACAGTGCCCCTCGGCATGCACTCTACTATGTTCAATCCTCCCTCCACAATCATCTTGCGTATTGCTCCAGTAGAGAGAGATGAGTACTGGCCATTCAGCAGAACACGTCCTCTGGTTCATGACCAGAATGCCGCACTTCTTGGTGGAGTTGCTGGACATGCCGGACTCTATTCAACAACAGGGGATCTTCTCTGTATGGTAAAAATGGTGATGCACGGAGGCAGTAGCAACAACCGGATATACTTTCGTAAAGAAACACTCAGAAAATTTCTCTCAAAAAATAACTCAGCAAGAGCATTAGGATGGGATTTACGCTCACTTGATGGCCGCTCTTCAGCTGGTGACTTTTTTTCCCGCTCATCCTACGGACACCTTGGCTTCACCGGAACAAGCATCTGGATTGATCCTGAAAAAGAACTCGCAGTCATTCTGCTGAGCAACAGAGTCTACCCCACATCAAACAATATCAAAATCCGTTCATTCCGTCCCTTACTTCACAATACCATTGCTACCTGTCTAGGCCTGAAAATAACCACCCAATAAAGCTTCACCGTTGATACAAGCTGTCGTACAAACGCATCAGGCAAACAAACCTTCCATAGGAACAATCGGAAGCGGAACAGGCTTTAGAAACTCTTGCCGAAAAACAGCATTAGCAGCCATACGCCCGGTAAAAGCCGCTGCCTCCATTAAAAAAACCGGCGCATCTACCTTGACCCAGTCACCAGCAAGAAAAAGATTTGAAAATGGCGTTTCAATACCTGGACGATTAGCGTGATCCCCCGGAGCCCAACGAGAAAAATTGGACTGCTGCATGAACAGTTCATGCAATACCGTCGCACGAGCAGTTTCCGGAAAAATAGTATGGAGCTCCTGAAGCATTGTTGCCTTGACCTCCTCTTCCGGTCTGATATCTTCAGGCGCAATGGCATAGGCGTGCAACTCAAGAACGCATCCTCCGGTTTTTTTTGCCCATGAGATAAATGGCTCCTGAAAATCTGAGTAGATGGAAATAGAATCGGTATATTTATAACCTGAAACAGTATAAAACGGAAAATCCGAAGCTGCAATCGGCTGGTCAATCCACAGACGGAAAACCGCATAAGGGTCCGCCTCGCCGAGCGATGCAACCTGTGACTCAAACCGTGGACGATTCATCTCAGAGGCTTTTACTATATTGCGAACTCCCCTTACATTGGAAGCTATAATACAATAATCACATGCTATCACTTCACCCGCTCCTTTGTCTCCTGCTCCACTCTGCTTCACGACAAGCTTTTTATTTTCAAGAGTTACAGCAAGAACAACAAGCGGTGCTTTTGGAGGCCCACTCAAGGGATTGCCGGATGCATCAAACCTGCCAGCATGGCATGGGCAGAAAAAACCACCGGTCAAAGGGTCGGGAGTCACCGGACACCCCATATGAGTGCAACGCCCATCATAAGCCACATAACTGGAACCCTTTCTGCCGACCATCACCGGCATCCCCTCAGCAGAAAAAAAAGCCGCAAAACCTTTTTGAGGCACCTTTACAGGGTCAAGACGCAATAATAACTCATTGCCGATCTCCGGTGAATCCAGTACAACCCCCGAAATTTTCTCTCCATTGACCTGTACACGCTTTGCATTGCTTTGTTTCCGGAGTTTCACCCCAAGTTCCTTCAGCTTAGCCTCCAAAGGATTAATAAGGGCACTCATACAATCTCGGTTCGTGATTTTAAAAGCAAGCCCTTCGGGGCTCCCCATAAAATAAAAATGGAAATACCGGAGAGCTTCGGCTGCCGACAGAACCTCCATACGGTTCATCGTCGCATCTGAAAACGGATGCAGAACAGTATCGACAAATGCAGGCAGAATATTACCTTGTCGGCAATAAGTCATAAAATCAATAGCATCATACCGGCGAAAGGTAGTACCATACTTATACTGGAACAACTCCACCGTAGGGAGTAATCCTTTAGCATCTTTCAGAAACGACAGCAGATCCAGTCTTCTGGACTGCCCGATAATAGAGAAAACATTCAGAGGAAACAGTTTCGGTGTTTGACCAAAAACCTCTTTAGGAAAATTTTTAAAAATTACCGGATATCCTGGAGAGGAATGAAAAACCTCTTTCTTAACCCCTCCAAAAGCAAATATTTCATTGAGATTGTAATACTGATCAAAAAAACCATGGAATCCGTGTTCTACCGGAAAGTGCTCCCCAAGAGCATCAAGATTCCAGCCGGTAAGCTTTCCCCCGAGCGAAGCAGAAGACTCAACAAGCGTTACGTCAAACCCTTTACGAGCCAGTTCAAGAGCGGAACTGATTCCAGCAAGACCTCCACCAATGACTACTACTTTTTTTATCTTTTCAAGTTTCTCCTTCCAATCCAACGCTTCAGTATTTTTGCCATAAACTTCTTTTCTCGGCTGATAATATCCAACCAATCCGGTTGCACCGGTTACACCAATACCCGCACCAATACCGGTACGCATCAACATTTTTTTTATAAACGCACGTCGTTCCATAGAATAACAATACCATTAACACAGCGGAAACCAATTCCCTGAAATGTATATTTATTTATGAATTAATACTTGTTTAAGCTGCCTTTTCAAAACCAGCCACCTAACTTTCCATTTAACTCGATCATGGGTAACTATTTCACCAATCTTTGCCGCGAACTCCGCCGAGAAGCCACAAAACTCGGGTTCTGTGCCATAGGTTTTTCACCTCCCTTGCCGCAACAGCTTGCTGTACAACGTTACAGCTCCATGATCAGCGAAAAACGACACGGAGAGATGGAGTACATGGAAAAACGAATAAAAGAACGGGCAGACCCCACACTGTTGCTTCCCGGTCTTAAAACAATTATTTCCGCTGCCATAAGCTATAATAACACTGTAGAGTACCAAGAAGGATTTCCGAAAATTTCAAAGTACGCCCTCATTGAGGACTACCATACTGTTGTTCGCAAAAAACTTGAACAGCTCCTTGAAAAACTTAAAACACTTATTACTGAACCATGCAATGCCATCATTACTGTTGACAGCGCCCCAATCCTTGAAAAGAGCTTGGCTGAAAAGGCTGGCATTGGAAAACCGGGGAAAAACACCCTGCTGATTGTCCCTTCTGCCGGATCATATATTTTTCTTGGCGAAATTCTTATCGACAAAGAAATCATCGATGACAGGCCCACCCTACCCAATCTTTGCGGAAGCTGCCGCCTCTGTATCGAACGCTGTCCAACAGGCGCGCTGATCGAACCCGGCAGAATTGATGCCTCACGATGTATCTCCTACCTCACAGTAGAGCTTAAAAGGGAATTTTCAGAACATGAAAGCGCAATGATTGATAACTGGCTTTTCGGATGTGATCTCTGTATGGAAGTATGCCCGCATAACAGGCAATCCATCATCATGGCTGATAAATCCTTTGCCTTGCGACACGAACTCATGGAAATCAGGGCAGAACACATTCTAAACCTCACCGGTTCAGGATTTCGTAAACTGTTTTACGGAACACCACTCTTCCATATTGGGCTAAAGCGCTTGAAACGTAACGCAAAAGCCGTGGAAAAAAACCTTAAAAAAACGGGAAAACCAAAGAAATGACTATTTTTCCAACAATCTACATTCAGTCATCGCTGCCTGTAAAGTAACCCCCGCACTATTTACGTTTTTCTTGTGTTAGTCGTAGTTTAAGGTTACGAGTAATTTACTCTGAGAGTTTTTAGTGGAATAGATTTTAGCTGCGGCCTGTTTAACACCGATATTCAAAGTAGCACCAACTCTTAGTATATAATCCGATCGCGACGATATCGAACTGGGTATTACCCCGCCAACACTTGAGCCATAGGATTGTGTTTGCTGGACTAATGAACCATTTTGTACCATAGCGCACTTAAAATCAGTAACATCCATCCAATTTTGTTGATCGTCATACAGTGTTATTACCCCAGAAGACACACTACATGTAAAGGAAGTTCCTGATGCTCCCTCGACATAAAATTCAGCACACTGCGGCACATCCTGAGTAGGCACCGGAACACCATCTTCAACCAACTGAGCTGTCACAACATCCAATACAATATAACGTTTTTTTTCCATATACGGAACAAGACCGGGAAATTTCATATCCTTTGATAGGGTAATGCCGGCAACACCTAATGATGTCGCATTAACTGGTACAGAGGCCGAGCCGCCGGTCGTCAAACTGACATTGATGGAGCCTGAATAACGACATGCTGCTTGCTTAGAGCCTATGAGCAGTTTGGCTCCGACCGATACCCTGTATATCCCTTTTGTAAGGACAGTAGATTGATCACCTTGTGTTACAATATTGTTAGCGGGGTCATGTATTCGATAACTCCAACCATTGTTATCAAATTTCATTCTATTATTACCATCACCAACAGGATCTATCCCATTAACAGTCAAACTACAGGTCTCACCTGCTAATACTTCAACACGAAATATGGGAATGATACAGGTGCGATCTGGGAGCAGGAGCGGAGTGTTATCTTGGGCAACAGCCAATACAAATGGATCCGGAAACACCTCCATTTGTATATAACCTGATTGCGTCATTTTCGGATAAAAGCTAGGAAATACCATAATGCTGGCCCCACTGTCCGCATTAATCGTAGCGGCATTACACGCTTTGCTTAAAACAACTAATGCCGCAATGCACGAGAAAAACAAACATATCCTTTTCATCATTAGCATCCTTTTAACCATTACTGAGCATAACCAAGCTTCAAGTATTCTTATTATTCCACACACTACTTTTTGACAGTTTTGCCTTTTTTGACAGTTTTGCCTTTTTTGACAGCTTTACCTTTTTTGACAGCTTTACCTTTTTTGACAGCTTTACCTTTTTTGACAGCTTTACCTTTTTTGACAGCTTTACCTTTTTTGACAGCTTTACCTTTTTTGACAGCTTTACCTTTTTTGACAGCTTTGCCTTGAACAGTTTTACCCTTGACTATTTCGCTCTCAATGGTTTTGACCGATTCTTCTAACAATGGCTCAGATTTTCCATCAATAGAATCCGCCGTACGATCATCCAGCACAAGACTGATATTATCGATGGAATCAACGGAAGGAGAAATATGTACCAGCTTGAACGGAGCACTGGTTCCCAATTTCTGTGCCTGCTCTGTTGACACCCGAACCATGCAATCACCGGTGTGCAGATCTTTAAGCACATAAAATCCATCGTAATCCGATAAGGTCTTGGCAACCACCTTGGCAACCACATTGCCATCCTTATCGGTGGCTTCAACCGCTGCTTCAACCGCTATACCAGAAGCAGGCTTCTCAAGACCATTTTTCCTTCGATAAACCTTACCACTGATTTCGACTTTAACCCATACGGGGAATTCAGCCTTAATTGGATTACCCGGTCGCGACACCAATCTCACCCCTCCTTTACCACCAGGGAACCACTGCAGACTGTCCAATGTTGCCTGCGAAAGTTCTATATTTAATGGGACATTTGAACCAATACCCTTAAGCAAAGCAATACCATTCACATCGGTTGTCGTTGGATGGGATTGTTGATTGACAAAAAAACCGACATTTTCGAGCCGACGTTCTCCCTTTTGAAACGTACCATCATAGTTTTTGTCGAGGAATACCCGGGCAGAAACCCCTGCCTGGCTGCTGTTGGTGGGGTCATTTATACTCCATGAACCTAGGCGCGGTTCCTGATTTATGTTGGTTGACAATCTCAATCCAATACCCCATCCTGTATTCCCGTAATGACCATTAACCCCAAATGCAACGAGACCAACGTTACGGTTAAGTCCCATCTCGGCTAGCCATTGGTGTCTCTCAGGAAGGTAACCAATACTATTGTTTAAGAAAAATTGATTCTGAAGTGTCCGTTCGGTTGTAAATACAACATTGTTGATCAACCTCTCAGGAATAAGCTGGTAGTCGATCTGAGCCCTGTACGATATCTGTTTGTTAAAAAAGCTTGCGAAAGATTGCCCTGAAAGAGCTTCAGTTACCGCATCATGGTTGCTGATTCGTTCATAATTAAGGGTGTGCGTATGATAAATCCCTTTTGTACGATTGCTGGAAGAAAGGCTAAAAATATTGCCCAGGTGTTGCTCATCATACTCGGTATGCGTGAAACCCATAGACAAACTTGATGGAGAAGAAGACGAAAACGGCATTATACCCCCAATCCGCGCATCAACTTTCCTGAGGAACGGATTTGTTCCATCAACTTTCTGCCAGCCCTTGTCGTCGTCCTCCAATCGAAAAAAGAGACTCATTGGATTAAAGAATGACTGAAGAGTTAACTGCCGGGCACCATTGCTTGTGGCAAGATTGGTAGCCGCCTGAGCATCTACCTGTATCATCTCCAGATATCCACTGAATCCAGCCCCTGCAATGGTCTGGCGTTCGTCACCTATAAGAGCTGACGCCAAATAATTACTGACAGTCAACCATTTGTTCAGACCAACCGTACTTTTCCATGTCATGAGTGGCTGTGACTTCTCTTTTTCTGACCCCAGCAACAACGTTTTGGCCGGATCAACCACCGTTACCTGGTAGCCCCAGGTACCTGGTGCCATCATGTTCCCCCCAATATTGTAGGAATGTGTTTCGATCCGTTCCTGCCCTTGAGGCCCATGGAAAACCAGTTTTAATTCATTCAAGCGATAATAGAGAGGAATCTTGGCAAATTCATAAACACCTTTGGCGTTTGAAGGGCGGTAATCAAGCAAAACTCCGTTATTGAAAAGTTGCACATCCCACCCCTCAGCAAGAAACCCTCTCAAGGTTACATCATCATAGCCATCATAAAATAAATATGGATAACTGCTGACCATCATTCCCAAGCCACTCTGGCTTCCAAGCAACGGCAACGGATAAGGCTGAATATCGCCAAATGCCACTTTGCGGGCTCCCAGTGGACCCAGCAAAATACCATCTGGATGAACGCGTTCCAAAACCATATTTGCGCGGTTAACCCCTAAAATCGATGCCTTTGAGCTGTTATTCTGCCCTGAAATCTGCCCTGAAGCATCTATTTGTGCACTCATCCACAGCAGGTCGCCAGAAAACCGGGTATAATAATTAGTCTCTCTGGAAATTCCTGCAGAATTATTATTATTGCCATATACGGAAGAAGATAGAGAGAGATCAATACTCGGACCACAAAGAAAATGGTACGGGGTTTCAGCTTTTGTATAGTCCGGATTCTGTTTGCTCCCATAGCCCGATGTATTGGAACCCTGCCGTTCACGTGCCATGCGCAACTGTATCGGTAGCGGTTCAGAGGGAAAAATGCTGACAGTAGCGTTAAATTGATTGGCATCAAAACGCATGGATAACCACTCGCCAAGCAGAGTGCTTTCAACATAAATATCATCAGGCAAAGCAAAAACCATTGCCTGGTCGTAGCGGCAAGGTTTTCCGGAAACCATTACTGAGGAAGAAGCAATATCAAGTTGGAATGGTTGAGAGGAATTAACCGCAAAACCACTCGCACGACCAGCACTCTGTTCTACGGTAATGCCCAAATCAAGGCGTCGGCTAATTTCGCCAAGAGGAAGAAGCATCCTTCCATCAGGTAACATATAAGTTGCCAGCTCCATTGTCAGATCAACATCATTCAATTGGAGCAAACACAAGATCATATTGTCTTCATTCACAATAAACCGCTCTTGCGCATGACCAGTTTCTTGTGCAACCCCTTTCGGTAAGGGAACAATCAAAACGCAGCACAAAAAAAGCATCAATAACAATAACCGGTAAGCATAAAAGAAAATACTTTTAATGCTTTCAGGCATAGTCATGGTATGGCTATATCACTCTGGGCAAACACTCTATCCAATTTACTGTCAAAATCGCCAGACCCCAAAGAATCAATGTATCGTACACTCAACATTCCACCTTTAAGATCAGTCCCTTTGGGATGCAAAAGCAATAATGATAGAGAACGTTTCACATTGGGCATATGCACAGAAATACCGTTGACCCGACCAACAACTACTTTCTCGTGGCCTGGTGCTTTCCACTCAACAAGCAGGTCGCCATAAACAGATCGGTCACCTTCCCGTTCAATATTCAGTAAAAGATTTCTTTCGGCTGGCTTGGCTCTGGCAACAAGACGCAGGTTGGTCAAACGCGTCACAGCTGTTAACTTGCCAATGCGCACAATAACAGGAATCGATAAGCCAAAAACAGGAACAATACTGACTCTCAACGACTGCCTCACGCTGATGGTATCTAAAGCATTCACCGTTTCAGGAATAACTTGAAAAAGAAGGTGTGAACGGTATTCACCTGCAGCAAGTTCAGACGGTTTGCGTAATTGAAGCCTTACTGTCTGAACCTGATTTTGCTTGAGCACCACACTGCGTGGTGTAAAACGCACATAGTCGGACGCAAAATGTTCATCCGGCCCAGGCTCGGTGATCGTTTGAAATTTACCTTCTTCATTTATGCGATACTGGACAAACGATAAGCGATAGTTAACGGTCTTGTTGCTACGATTAATCAATGCAAGCGATGCGCTACGCTTACGACCATCAAAGACAATACGCGTTGGGGAAACCATCACACCACCAAGATCATCAGGTGCTTGGCTCGCATGTAATTCACTAACCGATACAACAGCCTGCACAGCACAAAAAACTGCTACTATCATGAAAAAAGCAATGAATAGAGTATTTTTTTTCATGATTACTTAAATGTATAAACCCTTTTTCAATATATTCAGGCAACAAACACAAAAACCTTATTAATAGACAAATAAACAGATCAAAACAGGCACCTTTTAACCTCTCAAAGCCATAAGGCCATCAAAAACTCACCCTATAAACAATAAATTTTAGGCATCTCTATTTATTAAACTCAAACACATTTTTGAATTGTCGATAAATAAATTATCGACCTATAATGCTATTTTTTAAGTATTTAATAGGAACTAATAGCTAAAATCACAACAAAACACATAAATTAATTATCAGAAGACACTAAATAGAGGATCGATGAGATTATTTTTATTATTAAACTGTATATACAACTTATAACACACTCAAAGTTACATTGCAGATTGATACTTTAGTTGTCAAATAAATGCTTTTAGTCATTCATAAGTTATACTTACTACCAATTGAGAACCAGCTGAAGAGACGTAATTGCCAAATTTCTGATACGCGTGAACTGCCAGCGTGCCACCAACCCTGAAATATAGATCTTTCGACTGTTCTATAGGAAATTTCGCTGTTGAATTAGCCGTCATAGGCGCTTCAACCCCCGCCCCCTTATCATCATTCCCGGAATATTCCCATACCTTAATATCTGAAACTTGCATCTCATCTACGCCATTGGTGAGTACATACGCTATATTCTGTACATTAAACGTAACGTTAGTGTTTTGATTCCCACTAACCTTAAATACCGCACAAGAAACAGGGAATACATCTGTACCTATGGAACCTCCTTTCGGTGGAGTTTGTATATTACCTGACGTTGCACCACCTGAAGTATCAACAGTTTCCCTATTAGGATAGGTGTCCCCCGCAATTGTGACATTAAAGGGTTGCTTATACGGAATAATGTCAGAAAATCTCATATCATGCACATTTACAATACTGGCATAGCCTAATACAGTTGCATAAATATCAGCTGTCGCACTTTCAGTGCCAGCTGTAGCGCTTTCGCCGCTGAATACAACCAGCCCAACTATGCATGAAAGTATTAAAAATGCCTTTTTCATCTACTCCCTCCTTTGGGTATTATTGGACTTATCAACAAGTTAATGTACATAATATTCGTTCTTGACATGGGTTGATCAGCAAAATCACTTGACAATCAACTTAATCAATGTAGCGATACTCACAACAACCAATGCCCACGCACTTCCTCTATTAATTGACAATCTTAACTGTCTTTTAGCCTTTCTATTTCAATTCCAACTACATTTCACTATGGAATCCGGAATTTTCACATGGAACTTCCGCAAAAAATAAATGTCTAATAATATACTGATAAAACCTTTTTCACGGTGAATTACTTCCGGATTTTTTACTTTTAAGCACATGTTTGAAGTCCGAATAAATACACTTTTAAGGAATAAAGCAAATATAACGAACATAAACAAAAAACTTACATAGACATCACACCTACGTTCATTATGCCATTGATCACGTACTTAGCCTCAGCTATGCTGTTCTTATCTACAGCTGATCAAAAGTAAAACTGTTATGCATAAATACACTCATATTTTATTGCTAAAGTAATTAAAATTAAGCTATTATTGAAAATATAAAAAAATTAGGATGCAATCAAAAAGTAGCTTGATAAACGCCAGAAGGTTGGCGTGCTCATAAAATTCTGAGCAAATAAAATTAGTCATATAGTAGGAATTGGAATTAAATGGTTGTATCGGCTATCCAGGTTACTTGATTGTAACACTACACACTACTTCGTAATCACGTAAAACAATGCTTTCAATATTAAACGCTGCTTCGCTGATTGGCATTGACGCTATTAAGGTTGTTGTCGAAACAAACGTGGCGGGAGGTATTCCTTCTTTTACAGTAGTTGGACTTCCAGACAATGCCATCAGAGAAAGTCGCGAGAGGATTCTGACGGCAATAAGAAATTCTGGATTCACGATACCGCCGAAAAAAATTACGGTTAATCTTGCTCCGGCCGATATCAAAAAAGAGGGTACCGCGTTTGATCTTCCGATTGCCATCGGACTTCTCGGCTCACTGAACTTTATGAGTCATCGCTTCAAAGATACGCTGATATTAGGGGAACTTGCACTTGATGGTTCGGTAAGGAGAATAAATGGCGCCCTTCCAGTGGCCATCATGGCAGAAAAAGAGCAGATAAAACGCTTGATAGTGCCACTGGCAAACGCGCCGGAAGCCGCTGTTGCTGTCTCTGCATCAAGTTTCAACATAAAGGTTTATGGCGTTGAAACCCTGAATGAAACCGTTGCTCTGGTGGACGGGAAAACAGAACGTGTTCCGATGACAGTCGATATTGCTGAACTGTTTAACAGAGAACCTGAATATCCTGTTGATTTTGCCGATATCAAGGGGCAGGGTGCGGCAAAAAAAGCCCTTGAAATTGCAGCTGCGGGCGGGCATAATGTTATCATGATCGGGCCTCCGGGTAGCGGTAAAACCATGCTCGCGAAAGGACTGCCGGGAATTCTGCCGCCTCTCAACTTTGAGGAAGCGCTTGAAACTACAAAAATCTACTCTGTTGCGAACCTGCTGGAAATCCAGAAGCCTCTTATGGTAACCCGGCCTTTCCGCAGTCCCCATCATACTACAAGCAACATTGCGCTGATCGGCGGAGGATCAACGGCAAAGCCCGGTGAAGTGAGCCTTGCCCATAACGGTATTCTCTTTCTTGATGAACTTCCCGAGTTTACCCGCAATGCTCTTGAGGTACTACGCCAGCCTCTTGAAGACCGCGAGGTTACCGTTTCAAGAATATCCGTCACCACAAAGTATCCCGCAGGCTTCATGCTTATTGCTGCCATGAACCCAAGCCCTGCAGGGGCAATGAAAGACCGTGACGGCAACCTGACCGCAACACCGCCTCAGATTCAGCGTTACCTGTCAAAAATTTCCGGACCGCTGCTTGACCGCATTGATATTCACATTGATGTTCCGAAAGTTGAAAACACAGAGCTTTTTTCATCATCAATTGCTGAAAACTCGCAAACCATCCGCAATAGAGTCATTAGTGCACGCAAAATTCAATATGAGCGCTTTACATCCAGCGGATCACCGAACATCTATACCAATGCCCAGATGAACACCAAACTTATCAGGGAATTTTGCCGCCTTGATAAGGAAAGTGTGCAAAAACTCATGGATGCCATGAACCGCCTCAACCTTTCAGCACGTGCACACGACCGGATACTTAAGGTCAGCCGTACGATTGCCGATCTTGACAACTCCGAAAAAATCGAAATGAAGCATCTCATCCAGAGTATTCAATACCGCAACCTTGATCGTGATTTCTGGAGTATCTGAATCATCTCAATGTATTTGACCTCATCTGTTGCTGATTTATACGTCATCAATGCAAAACTGCGAGGAAATTGTAATCCGTTCAACAGTAAACACCTATAAACCTCTTTTAATACTGTCAGAATAAAGAAAAGGGTTATGAAAATCTGAAAAAAAAATTCTAACTTCAAAAGGTATTTCTATTTAAAAGTTTTCTGTAATAGGTCTGAATGTGAAGTTGATGTAGCGAAGAAACTGAAATTCATCATAAGAACATAGCAATATGAAGCTATTGGCAACCGCTCCAAAAATGAAATCAATTGGAATCGAATCGTTGAACAAATTTCATAGAGAAGCCTTTACTGTTACACTTGTTAAACCTAAACATCCTATGGAGAATATCTTCATGAACGCAAGGGAAACATTCCGGTATGCCTTGCTTGCCGGCATACTTTTTACAGCAGCCCCCTGCTTTGCTGCAGAATCAACTGAGAGCACAACAAGTACAGGCACACGCATCAAACGTCTCGAAAAGGAACTTTCCGAACTGAAAGATCAGGTGAAAAACGAGCAGGCGCCAGCAATAAGAAATGGAGTACCGAATCCTGCTGTAGTGTCGCCCGATTCGGGAGTAAATGTACAGCTTTACGGTTTTGCCCGACTTGATATGGCATACGATACAGCACCAGTCTATCCAGGAAATACCGCTATTTGGGCAAAACAACCCTTAGTAGAAGGCTTAAAAGATCCCGAATGGGTACTCGCTGCAGGTGCAACAAGATTCGGGATAAATCTAACCGGACCTGATACCGAAACAGTTAAGCTTACCGGTAATATTGAGTTTGATTTTCTCGCAGGAAATACTGAAAACGCCATGAACCCGCGCCAGCGCCACAGTTACCTCAAGGCATACTGGCAAGCTTCCGATTTCAGTATTCTAGCAGGGCAGACTTGGGATCTCGTCTCTTCCCTGGTTCCGTTTGTCGACGACCCTGGCATCATGTGGGGTGCTGGCAATATAGGAGCCCGCCACCCGCAATTCCGAGTAACAAAGGGATTTAAAACCGGAGAAAGCAGCCGTATAGAACTTGCCGTTGCCATTTCAAGATCTATTGGCGAAACAAACAAAAATGTGCCTCCTCTTAAAGATGATCCGAACACTGCAAATACTGATACAGGCAAGGCCGCCTCTATACCGACATTCCAAGGAAGAATTGGATGGTGGGCTGCACCAATTAAAGTAAAAGACCAACCTGCAACAATTGCTGTGTCGGGCCATTACGGTCAGGAAGATTGGATCACTGACTATAATAAAGGAATAACCACAACGATTGAATTGTGGTCAGGTAATGTTGAGCTCTTTCTACCTTTATCCGACAAACTTACTTTAGCCGGTGAATACTTTACGGGCACAAATCTTGATGATTTCTGGGGAGGAATTGGACAAGGAGCATGGACACCAAAAGACCGTCCAGGGAATTACATTCCAATAGCAATTCGCAGCAAAGGAGGATGGGCTGCAATCAGATACACCTACTCCCCCTCAACCACTATCAGCATGGGTGGAGGAGTTGACGACCCGAAACCATTTGACAGGTTACCTGACAACTTGGGGTATGGACCATCAAGTTACCCACGAACAAAAAACCGTAATGTGTTCGCCTGCGTAACGAATAAACTGACATCAAACCTCATCCTCGGCATGCAGTTATCAAAATGGAATACAGACTATGACTACGCTGATCCAACCAAAGGCAACACCCGAGGTGATGCAGTGCGGGCACAAACTTCGCTAACCTACAAGTTTTAAGAAAAATCCGGTGGCCAAGTGTGTGGATAACAACAAATTATCCACACACTCTTGCCCACTGCCAAAACTCTTCAATTACCCTCTCCAACTCAAGAAACTGACTGAGACCACGAAAAGAGCCCCTCCGATGGTTCTGAATGCTGGGTGTGTGAAAAAAACAAGCTCAACGAATAATAATATCAAATGGCATAATGGCAAGCATAGAAGGCTGACCTGAAATCATCAGCATCTCATAGAAATAGTCCATTGAGGAAAACTGGCGAACAGGAATGAACTCATGCAGAAGCTGTTTTTTGAACGCAACCGTTAACCGACCGGCAAAATCAGAATTATTGCTCCGCCATAACGTTTCCAGTAAGCTTTTATGCTCAGGATAGAGCATGATTCGGGGAGTTTTAGTAATATCCATCTTTGCCAAGAGCTGTGCTGCACGGATAGCATCAAATAATCCTCCAATACGGTCAACCAAACCCGCTTTCAATGCTTGGGATCCGCTCCAGACCCTTCCTCCGGCAACAGCATCAACTGCGGTAAACGACATTTTTCTTGATGCCGCAACTTTTCCGACAAAATCATCATAAACCTCACCTGATGCTTTAACAAATTTATTGTAGGCCTCACCTTCAAGCGGCTTGAATAGCGTGTTAGCATCAGCGAACTTTCCTCTTGTAACAACATGACGGCCAAGACCTGTTTTTGTTACAAGTCTGCTTATCTCAGGTTTCAGGGCATAGACTCCGATAGAGCCGGTAATGGATAAAGGCTCGGCAAAAACAGTTTTTTTCCCTGCAAGAGCTGCCATGTAACCACCGGAAGCCGCAACACCCGACATAGAAACTACGATGGGTTTTTTCACTGCAGCCGAGTCGAGGATCTGGAGCATATCTGCGGCTTCCAGAGCATCTCCTCCGGGACTGTCAATACGCAAAACAAGAGCTTTGACCTTTTTATCTTCCAGAGCCATTTCAAGAGAACTCCGCAGAGTTTCCTTATCGGTTCCTTCTCCCATACCCAAAGCACTCTCACTCGCCGTACGCACAATCGGACCGGAAAGTGTAATTATCGCAATACGTTCATCACTTTCATGCTTTACAGGCCATTCGACTGCGGAACGATAATCAGCACCCGTAACAAAAACAGTGTTGTCGCTGGTTGGGTTCTTGCCTGTTATTTTTTTGCTCAAAGTACGCTTCAGTTCCCAGTCGGAGGCAATACCATCAACCAGCCTGAGAGCTTTTGCTTTAACCGCTGACATCAGAGTAACCTCGTCAATCACTGCCTTGAACGAATCATGGCTTATACCACGCCGCTTCGAAACATAATCAAGGTAATCATCATAAACCTCATCAAGCAGTGCGCCGATCTGCTCAACATACTCTGGACTTGCCGTGGTTCTGACAAAGGGCTCTATACCACTCTTATATTTTTTCCACTGGGAAGCCTGAAACGTAATACCTATTTTTTCCAATGGTTTGGTATAAAAAAGTGTTTCTGCTTTCAATCCATCAAGAAGAAGATATCCTCCGCGCTCCATAACAATAGAATCACATGCGGTAGCCAGCAGGTAATCACTATCCTCGGCAGATCGCAAAAAGGCCGTGACTTTTTTCCCTTTTGCACGTACCTTTTCAATCGCCCCTCGTATTTCAGCAATTTTTGCAGGAGTAGCATGCACTCCTCCGATTTCAACCAGCACTTCTCTGACCCGACCGTCAAGAGCGGCATGATTAAGAATAAAAAGCAGATCCTGCAGTGAAAGTGGCTCGCGGGAAGAGAAAAACGGCAGCGAACTGCTTTCAGCAGCAATTTCACTGATATCCCCCCCAAGCTGGAGATTCAGAATAAAACGTTCTGGCACGGCATGTGAAAAACGAAAAAGCAGGTAGAGTAAACCAACAAGCAGCATTGGAATAATAATAAATGCAAGGCAGCTTTTTCGGAAACATCCCGATATTTTTTGTTGTGAACTATTCATAGCAAAGACAGCTTACTTGATGGGCTTCAGTGTGATCAAGTGGTTTAAGTTGCGGTTCGTTTTGCCTGCATTCCGGCATGGCGACCGGACAACGAGGGTGAAAATTGCAGCCGGAAGGAATATGAAGGGGCCCCGGCAAATCGCCGTTCAACAAAATCCGTTCTTTTTTCCTGCCAAGTTCAGGATTGGGAATTGCGGAAAGAAGTGCTCGGGTATAAGGATGTTTTGGGGCGGCATAGAGTTCCCCTGATTCGGCAATTTCAACAATTTTTCCAAGATACATGACTGCTACCCTGTCAGAAATGTATTCAACAACCGAAAGGTCATGGGCAATAAAAAGATAGGTCAAACCCATATCCCGCTGGAGGTCTTTAAGAAGATTGATAATCTGCGACTGAATTGATACATCAAGAGCGGAAACCGGTTCATCACAAATAATGAATTTAGGATTAACCGCCAGAGCCCTCGCAATGCCTATACGCTGACGTTGCCCACCTGAAAACTCATGTGGATAACGGTTGATATACTCTTTGTTCAACCCAACAACCTCAAGCAGCTCTGCAATCCTCTTGCGGGCACTATCACCCTTAGCTATGCCGTGAACCTGCAATACCTCGCCCAGCATCTGCCCAACTGTCATACGGGGATTCAGCGACCCATAAGGATCCTGAAAAATCATTTGAATCTCTTTACGCAGTAAGCGGAACTCATGATTGCCAATTGATGAAATCTCCCGATTGGAAAACTCAATCTTTCCTGATACATCGGAATTACCGATACGAATCAAGGCTCTACCAAGGGTTGTTTTTCCACAGCCGGACTCACCAACCAAACCGAGCGTCTCCCCCTGAAAAACAGTAAAAGAAACCCCATTAACCACCTTTAACTGCAAGGATTTCCCAAAACCACCATTTTTCTTTTGAAAAAAACGCACCTGTAAATCACTGACCGATAGTAATGACCCATTATTCTTCATCTCTAATGAACCGCTGTTTATAGTATTTTTATTATTATATAAAATATAATAGTGAATCGTATCATTACCGTTGCTCTTTTATTCCTTGCAATCTGCACATTTACATACCGGAACACTTTACGTTGTTGCAACCCCTCTCGGGAATCTCGAAGACATTACCCTGAGAGCCATTAAAATTCTCCGGCAGTGCGAAGCTATAGCCTGCGAAGACACGCGCCGTGCCTCAATTCTGCTTAAACATCTTGATATTTCAGGCAAAAAGCTCATAAGTTACCACAACTACAATGAGCCAAAAGCTATAAGGGAGATAATCTTACAGCTTGAAGCAGATACCGATGTCGCATTCATTACCGATGCTGGCACTCCAATTATCAGCGACCCGGGATACGCGATGTTGCATGCCCTAAATGAACGAAAGTTCAAGGTCATACCTATTCCCGGACCAAGTGCAGTAACAACTGCTCTATCAGCATGCCCACTTCCGGTGAATAACTTTTTTTTTGCCGGATTCCTTCCGAATAAAAAAGGACGTAAAAGCCGTCTTGAACAACTCGCTGCACTGCGGACATCTATTGTTCTCTATGAGTCTCCTTACAGAATCATGAAGCTCCTGGACGAACTCGACAACATCATACCAGATGCTCAGATTTTTATTGGACGGGAAATGACGAAAATCTACGAAGAATATATTACAGGAACCATCGGTGAAATCCGCCTTTACCTTGCTGAAGGTAAAGCAAGAGGAGAATTTGTTGTTGTAGTACATCCGTCCGGAGCAAAAACACACAAAGCAGAAAAGTACCATGCAGATCATTACTGAACATAAACAAATGCAGGCCATAGCCGAAAAGCTCCGTCTCAATCATCAGCTTATAGGCGTTGTCATGACTATGGGCGCACTGCATGAAGGGCATTTGAGCCTTTTGAAACTGGCAAAACAAACCGCGGGCATCCTTATTCTAACAATTTTTGTAAACCCTCGGCAATTCGGATTGAATGAAGACCTTCACCGCTACCCAAGACCTTTCGATAAGGACGTATCTCTTGCAAAAGCGGCTGGAGTGGATTATCTGTTTGCACCGGAAACTAAAAGCATATACCCCGAAAACTTTCAAACCACGCTTAGATGCGGCTCTCTGGCAAACCGGTTCGAAGGAAAACAAAGACCAGGTCATTTCAACGGTGTCGCTACAGTGGTGACAAAACTTTTCAATATCACAAAGCCACATTTTGCCGTTTTCGGTGAAAAAGATGCTCAACAACTTGCAATTGTCAGGAGACTGGTCACCGATCTTAATTATGATATCAACATTATCGGTGCACCAATTATCAGAGAAGAAAACGGGTTGGCGGTAAGTTCAAGAAACATTTATCTGTCAAGCGAAGAACGTAGTGCTGCCTGCATTCTGTACAAAGGAATCTGCCATGCTGAAAAGCGTATCGGTGAACAAGAAAAAAACCTGGAAATCATTGCCACAGAAATCCGTGAAATGATTTCTTCAACAACCGGTTTCCGCATTGATTATGCCGATTTTGTCGATGAAATGAACTTTGAATCCGCAGTAATCGCTGAAAAAGGAAAAGAGTATCGACTACTTCTTGCTGCGTATGCAGGAACAGTCCGACTAATTGACAATGGGCGAATTCTGGTATGACCGCATGCTTAGATCAAGTTTATCGGAGACAACTTTTTTTACTATATTTAAAATCAAATCGCTTGGTAAGCTTTCTGCAAAAAATTGAAGCCTGCAATGGATAAGTGCCGAGAACTTATGACAGAATACATGAAAAAACGGTCAACATTTTTATCACTACTTATTTTTAAAAGATTTCCATGATTATTAACAAAGAAATTGATCTCGGCCAAGGAAAAATAATCTCTATCGAAACCGGTAAAATGGCAAAACAGGCCGATGGTGCTGCCGTTGTCCGCCTTGGCGACACCATGGTACTGGCAACTGTTGTATCAAGTAAAAAAACACCTCCACCAAACCAGGACTATTTTCCACTGCAAGTCGAATACCGCGAAAAATATTCTGCTGCAGGCAAGTTCCCTGGAGGGTTTTTTAAACGAGAAAGCCGACCATCTGAAAAAGAAATCCTTTCGGCAAGATTGATTGACCGAGCTCTCCGACCCCTTTTTCCCGAAGGCTACCTTTATGAAACACAAGTCATTGTGACTGTTATCTCCTCTGATCAAATCAATGATGGTGATGTTCTAGGAGGTTTGGCTGCTTCAGCAGCGATTATGGTTTCCGACATTCCATTCCGGAGTTCAATGTCCGAAGTTCGGGTTGGCAGAATCAATGGCAAGTATATCATCAACCCTGATATCAATGAACTTGCAAATAGCAACCTTGATATTTGCATCGGCGGTACAGCGGATACCATTTGTATGCTGGAGGGGGAAATGAAAGAGATTTCCGAAGCAGAAATGCTTGAAACTATAAAATTCGGTCACGATGCCATCCGCAAACTTTGCACTCTCCAAAATGAAATTTCTGCTGCAGTTGGAAAACCTGATCGTCCATTTTCACCAACAACTATTCCTGCAGAACTTACTGAAACTGTTCGTGAAGTATGTGAAAAGCGTCTGAAAGAGCTTGCCTACACCCCGCTCAAAAAAGAGGATCGTGCTGCACAGACTGCTCTTATCTATCAAGAAACAATACAGAGTGTCGTCGGGCATTTCAAAGCCACCATCAGCAGTGAAGATATCCAGGTAAATCCGTCAAAAGCACTTTACTTTAACGAACATATCATTGAAGAGCAAATCCATGCGATCGAGAAAAAAGTAATGCGCCATATGATTCTTGATGACTTAAAACGTCTCGACGGCAGAACCCTTGAACAAATACGTCCAATCAGCATAGAACTCGGTATCATACCGAGAGCTCACGGTTCAGCGCTCTTTACTAGAGGCGAAACCCAGGCACTTGTTACCATTACTCTCGGCACGAATAAAGACGCACAGTCAGTTGACAATCTGACAAACAATGCCGACAAGAAATTTATGCTTCATTACAACTTTCCGCCATTTTCCGTTGGTGAAACCGGTAGAATCGGAAGTACTGGCCGTCGGGAAATTGGTCATGGCAATCTTGCCGAGCGTGCAATTAAAATGGTTGCACCATCCGAGCAAGAGTTCCCCTATACAATCCGTATTGTTTCAGACATCCTCGAATCGAACGGCTCCTCATCAATGGCCTCTGTATGTGGCGGAACACTTGCCCTTATGGATGGCGGGGTTCCGATCAAAAAGCCGGTATCAGGTATCGCCATGGGGCTAATCAAGGAAGATGCTTCGTATGCTGTACTTTCCGATATTCTTGGCAATGAAGATCATCTTGGCGACATGGATTTCAAGGTCTCTGGAACCAGAGATGGTATCACAGCCTGCCAGATGGACATCAAAATTGATGGGCTTGACTACCATATTCTTGAAACAGCTCTTGAACAGGCTCGTAAAGGGCGACTACACATTCTCGATAAAATGGAAGCGGCTATTCCCTCATACCGTACCGAGCTTGCACAATTTGCACCACGGCTTACAACCATACAGGTACCTATGGAGGCAATCGGTCTCATTATCGGTAAAGGAGGCGAAACTATTCGCAGCATTACTGAGGAAACTGGTGCGGAGATCAATATTGATGACGATGGCACCGTTACTATTGCATGCCCGAACGCTGAAGGAACACAAGCTGCATTGACTGCCATAAAAACTTTGCTTGCAAAACCAGAAGTGGGAACTACCTATGTTGGCAAAGTCCGCGATATTCGTGATGAGCTTGGTGCTTTTGTTGAATTTCTTCCAAAAACCGATGGACTTGTACACATCTCGGAGATATCAACCGAAAAAGTTGCTAAAGTCAGTGACTATTTGAAAATCGGGGACAGGATAAAGGTCAAGCTGGTTGATATCCGAAAAGACCCCCGTACAGGAAAAACTCGTTTTGCCCTTTCAATGAAAGCTGTCGAAAATGATTCCGAAACCAAAATGGAAAAAGAAGGTATACTAGAGAACAGCTGAATTTTACAAACAAGCAAAAGCAGTGCAGCTTAACCTGCACTGCTTTTTTTATTACTACTGATTTATAGCAGAAAGCTCACATTATTACCCTGTATTTTTTTATGACAGGAATTGAAATATCATTTCCAAAAACATTATGAAGTACGAGTTCTCAAAAATAGAAAAAAAATGGCAAGCTTACTGGCTGCAGCATAACACCTTCAAAGCCGAGGAAAAAACAAACAAACCTAAGTACTATGTGCTTGATATGTTTCCCTATCCGAGCGGATCAGGACTCCATGTAGGGCATCTTGAAGGATACACAGCCTCAGATATTACAGCACGTTATAAACGAAGTTGCGGATACAATGTGCTGCACCCGATGGGATGGGATGCCTTCGGACTACCGGCTGAACAATTCGCCATAAAAACTGGAACACACCCGAAAATTACCACAGAACATAATATCCGTAGCTTTAAAGAAACCCTTCAGGCAATGGGTTTTTCCTACGACTGGCAAAGAGAAATCAATACCACTGATCCGGCATATTTCCAATGGACACAATGGATTTTTCTTAAGCTCTATGAAATGGGATTGGCCTATATGTCGGAAGTTGACGTCAACTGGTGCGAAGAGCTCAAAACTGTTTTGGCAAATGAAGAAGTCGAAGAAAAAACTGCCAGTGGTTATAATGTAATTCGCCGTCCTCTCCGGCAATGGGTACTAAAAATCACTGCGTATGCTGAGCGCTTGATAGCCGATCTCAACGATGTGGATTGGCCTGAAAATGTCAAACAGATGCAACGAAACTGGATCGGAAGGTCAGAAGGAGTTGAAATTGATTTTGAACTCTCCAGCTATAACAGTAAACTCAAAGTCTATACAACACGTCCCGATACACTTTTCGGGGCGACTTATCTTGTAATTTCACCTGAACATCCGCTGTCTGAAAAGCTTGCATCCGCAAAACAATTGATTGCGGTAAAAACATATATCAAACAGGCAAAACTTAAAACAGAACTTGAACGTACAGGGCTACAAAAAGAAAAAACAGGGGTCTTCACTGGTTCTTATGCTATAAACCCAGCCACAGGCCAACCACTCCCCATCTGGATCTCTGACTTTGTTCTGACAAGTTACGGCACCGGAGCAATCATGTCGGTTCCCGCACATGACAGCAGAGATTGGGAGTTTGCCCATCAACACAACCTTCCTATCATCGAAGTTATTAAAAGCCCTTATGATGTTCAGAAAAAAGTTTTTGAAGAAAAAGAGAGCATCTGTATCAACTCTTCAAATAGCGAAATATCGCTTGATGGACTCTCGTTCAATGAAGCTTTTGAGCGTATAACTTTATGGCTTGAATTAAAAAATCTTGGTACGCGAAAAGTCAATTACAAACTCCGCGATTGGATATTCAGCCGCCAGCGTTACTGGGGAGAACCTATTCCGATCAAACATTATAATGACGGTTCACTTCGCGCAGAAACAAACCTTCCACTCGCTCTTCCTGATGTTGAAGCCTATCAACCCTCTTCTACCGGCGAATCCCCTCTGGCCAATATTCCTGATTGGCTTTACGGAACTGATGAATACGGGGCTTTCCGGAGAGAAACAAACACCATGCCTCAATGGGCTGGAAGTTGCTGGTATTATCTCCGTTTCATTGATCCCAAAAACACTACGGAGCTGATCAACCCTGCAAAGGAGCAGTACTGGATGAACGTCGACCTTTATATCGGTGGCGCAGAACATGCCGTTCTTCATTTGCTTTATGCCCGGTTTTGGCATAAGGTTCTTTTTGACCTTGGTATTGTCAGCACAAAAGAACCTTTCAAAAAGCTCTTTAACCAAGGGATGATTCTTGGTGAAGACAATGAAAAAATGTCGAAATCGCGAGGTAATGTCATTCCGGCTGACCACGTCATGCAACGCTACGGTGCTGATGCGGTTCGCCTCTATGAGATGTTTCTTGGCCCCCTTGAACAGGTAAAACCATGGAATACGAATGGCATTGAAGGTATAAGCCGTTTTCTTTCAAAAGTGTGGCGACTGGTCTATCCTGACCAAGGTACTTCTGATCAAAAGAAACCAGCACGATTACTTTCTAACGATCCCATGCCCGAAGAACTGATGAGAAAATTGCATAAAACCATTAAAAAAGTCAGTGAGGATACGGAAAATCTTAAATTTAACACGGCAATTGCCGATATGATGGTATTAGTCAATGAATTGCACAAGACCAAGTGTCAGAACCGAGAAGCCGTTGAAACCTTGCTTCTCCTGCTTGCACCATACGCACCTCATATGGCTGAAGAACTTTGGGCTGCTCTCGGTCACAGTTCATCCATAAGTTTAGAAGCATTTCCCTCATTTAGCACGGTAATTGTCGAAGACTCGGTCTCGACAATTACCGTTCAGGTCAACGGAAAATTGAGAGGAACCTTTGCAATACCATCTAACAGTTCGAAAGAATTGCTTGTTGAAAAGGCAAGAAGCATTGCATCAGTCATTAAATTTCTTGAGGGAAAAAGTATTGTTCGGGAAATTGTTATTCCTAATAAATTGGTTAATTTTGTTATAAAATAATATCATATAGAGAGTTCTGATATATAGACATGTTATTGATTATGCAGGGATTATTTATGTAGAATAAAACTTGAGATAGAGCGTTTTATACTGTAATTCGACCGATTATTTTTGCTACCAAGATACCGTTAACAGGGGATGGTATCTCTTTTTTGCATTAACATTAAAACTTGGTATCGGTTATAAATGACTATTAAAGCAACAAACTCCAGCCAGCAGAACACGGTAACACCGTCTTCTGCAACAGATTCGATCAGGTCTGTTCTGTCCGAAAAGCGGACGTTTCCCCCCCCTGTAGGGTTTTCAAAAAATGCTCAGATTTCTTCCATGGAGGAATACGAGAAGCTTTATGCGGCAGCGGCTAAAGACCCTGATACTTACTGGGCAGGAATCGCAGAACAGTTCCATTGGTTCAAAAAATGGGATACAGTGCTTGAATGGAATTGCCCTCATGCAAAATGGTTCAGCGGTGGAAAAACCAACATTTGTTACAATGCTGTTGACATACATGTTAACAGCTGGAGAAAAAACAAAGCTGCAATTATATGGGAAGGTGAGGAAGGTCCCCAGAGGGTTCTAACTTACGGTGAATTACACCGCCAAGTAAGCAAATTTGCAAACGTTCTGAAAATTGCAGGTATCAAACCAGGAGATAAGATTTCGATCTACATGGGAATGGTTCCCGAACTGGTTATTGCCACTCTTGCATGTGCACGGGTTGGTGCTGTTCATAACGTCATTTTTGCCGGATTCGCAGCTCATGCTATCACTGAACGTGTTAATGACTGCAGAGCCAAGATGATCATCTGCGCAGACGGTACAAGACGCCGTGGAGGATCTATCAATCTGAAAAATATCGTTGATGATGCTATCGTTAACACACCTTCAGTCCGAAATGTCATCACACTAAAGGTTACTGGTGAAAAAGTCAACATGCATGATGGCATGGACCATTGGTGGCATGATCTTATGGGACTTGCTGATGATGAATCGGATCCTGTGGAAGTCGAATCGGAACATCCACTTTTTGTTCTCTACACCAGTGGTTCAACAGGAAAACCAAAGGGAATACTTCACACTACCGCTGGATACATGGTACATGCCGCAAGCTCTTTTAAATACGTTTTCGATATCAAGGATGAAGATATTTACTGGTGTACGGCAGATGTTGGGTGGATCACTGGACACAGCTACATGGTATATGGACCGCTACTGAACGGTGCCACTCTTCTCATGTACGAAGGAGCTCCAAACTATCCTCAGTGGGACAGGTTCTGGGATATCATCAACCGCCACAAAGTTACCATACTCTATACGGCACCAACTGCAATCCGCGCCTTTATCCGTGCTGGAAATGAATGGGTTACCAAACATAATCTCAACTCCCTTCGCCTTCTTGGGACTGTTGGTGAACCAATCAATCCTGAAGCATGGATGTGGTATCACAAGATAGTTGGGCAGGAAAAATGTCCAATTGTTGATACTTGGTGGCAGACTGAAACAGGCGGAATCATGGTTTCTCCACTTCCAGGTGCAACCCCAACAAAACCAGGCACGGCCACCCGACCTCTGCCTGGCATTATGGTTGATGTAGTACGAAAAGATGGCACCTCATGCGAAGCCAATGAAGGGGGATACCTTGTTATAAAGAAACCATGGCCTTCAATGCTCCGCACCATTTATGGTGACGACGAACGCTATCAAAAAACTTATTGGTCGGAATTCGACGACATGTATTTCACCGGCGATGGTGCCCGAAAGGATGAGGATGGTTATATTTGGATTATGGGGCGAGTCGATGATGTGGTCAACGTTTCGGGTCACCGTCTCGGTACCAGTGAGGTTGAGAGTGCGCTTGTTTCCTACGAAGCCGTTGCCGAAGCCGCAGTTGTCAGCCGTCCCGATGATATCAAAGGTAACGCTTTAGTCGCCTTTGTAACACTAAAAGATGAATATGTGGGCGATATGAATCTCCGTGAAGCCCTTCGCAACCACGTAGCTAAAGAAATCGGACCTATTGCAAAACCTGATGAAATCAGGTGGGCCAAAGGCCTTCCGAAAACCCGAAGTGGCAAAATTATACGCCGTCTCCTTCGAGAACTTGCAACCAGTAATGAGATAAAGGGAGACGTCACCACCCTTGAGGATTTCAGCGTTTTGGAAACCCTGCGCGATCAGGAAGAAGATTAAAAGCTAAAGACAATAAACACCACGTATCACACAATCAAAATGCGAAAAGCGCAGGCTATTATCTGCGCTTTTCGCATTTTCTCATCATCTGAAGCTATACCTAAATTTTCCACAATTTACTCCACACAGATTCCAAAATTAACCCAACCCGAAAAGCGCAATGATTAAAAAAAGGAATCTGTATCACAGTTGAGGAAATCTTGATGACCTTGTAACCCAAGTATTCGCTCAATTAAGTTGCAAAATCGTAAAGTTCAAAAATAATGCAAAACTCACCCACAGGAGATATGGAATCAATAGATTCCCCGACAACAAAGACACCTCTCTGAATTTTACGATAGTCAGTACAATAACAAGCCAAAGCAAAACGATATCTAAAAATGCCAACAATGGAGAGTGATACCCAAAAAATGCTGCAGACCAACCGAGATTCAGTAAAAGTTGCAAACCAAATAAAACAAGGGCTCCTTTTATCGGTTTTTTTTCATCTCTCTTTGCTAAAACAAAATTGAGAGCGATACCCATAAGCAAAAACAGTACAGTCCATACCGGAGGAAAAATCCAATCCGGGGGATTCCACGAAGGTTTATTAAGAACCGTATAGTACCATTCTGAACCTGGCTGCGGCGTAAAGGTACTGCCAGCAAACGCAAATAAAAAGCAAAAAGCAATACAGAGGACAAGCCTTGGAATATTGAGTTTCATCATTAATCGTTTATTTGAATTTATAACGCCATGTATCACATTCAACAAGAAACAGATATTGGCTACTGATAATTCCTAATGTAATATTGTTTCATAGCTTTATAATCACCATTTTCATCCCTTCCAAAATTGTTATATTAATTGTTGTGATTAAATTTTTTAAGGCATTGCATGGTAAAGATGAGTATTGAGCTGCAAGTTGCAGTTAAGGCGGCAAAAGCTGCAGGAGCCATTGCTTATGAAAAATTCGGGGAGCTGTCTCATCTTCAAATCAGGGCTAAAGAATTCAAGGATTTTGTCACTGATGTTGATGACGCTTGTGAAGCAGCAATTGCTTCAATTATAATCGAAACTTTCCCTGAAGACAGCATACTCGGCGAAGAAGGAACCCTCATTAGCGGATCATCAGGAAGAACATGGATTGTCGATCCTCTCGACGGCACCCTGAACTTTATTCACTCTTTTCCAATGTTTTCGATAAGCATTGCCTTGAAAGATCACAACCATGAACTGCTCACCGGCGTTGTCTATCAACCAGTGCTTCAGGAACTTTTTACCGGCGAAAAAGGAAAAGGGGCATTTCTTAACGGGAAACGGATATCGATTTCTGATCGCACGGAAAGTGGAAGTTTTCTCATTGCCACAGGACTTCCATTCAAAGAGTACCACTATTTGGAATCTTACTGCAGCATGCTCAAGGATGTCATTCACGACTCTGCCGGCATCCGGCGTGCAGGATCAGCTGCAATTGATCTTGCTTATACCGCCTGCGGGCGCTTTGACGGTTTCTGGGAATATAAACTTCTCCCGTGGGATTTCGCTGCCGGCGTACTGCTTGTACGTGAAGCTGGTGGAAAAGTAACCAACTTCAACGGGGAGCATGATATTTTCAAACAGAACAGCATTATTGCCGGCAACAATACAACACATTCACTCCTGCTTGAAAAAGCATTAAAACACTTCACCGTAAATTCAATAACCCCTTGAACAATTCAGAAAGAGAGTCGCTAAAACCCTGATTTGAAGAGAACATTGTTCTTTATTACCTTGAGGCACTCTTATTTTCTTCATTATTATTAAAATTCATCCTGTACGACTTACACGTCAAGAACAATTATAACACTATGCTCATTCATCAGCGCACACTTCAAAAAGAAGTCTCTCTCTGGGGTACCGGACTGCACACTGGTAAAGAGTGCAAAATTACTTTCAAGCCGGCTCCGGTCAATTACGGCTACCGTTTTGTCAGAACCGACAGTGAAGACAGTTCGGAAATACCTGCCCTTATTGAAAACGTGGTTGATGTCCTCCGGGGCACGACCATCGGTCTCAATGGCGTAAAGGTTCATACCACCGAACATGTTCTTGCATCGCTGTACGGACTTGAGATCGATAATTGCCGCATTGAACTGAGTGGACCGGAACCTCCAGTCATGGACGGCAGCTCACATCCGTTTGCCGAAGCTCTGCTGAGCGCAGGTTTCTGTGAGCAGGATGAGCCAAAAAACTACTTAGTCGTTGATGAAACTATTGAATACCATGATACTGAAAACAGCGTAGATATTGTGGCGCTACCGCTCGATAATTTCAGAGTAACCGTCATGGTTGATTACAAAAACCCTGCACTCGGCTCCCAGCACTCCGGTCTTTTTAACCTTGAACAGGAATTTGTTAAAGAGTTTTCTCCATCAAGAACATTCTGTTTCCTCAGCGAAGTTGAAGCACTTGCAAATCAGGGTATTATCAGAGGCGGAGATATTGATAACGCCATTGTAATTATCGATAAAAACATGCAGCACGAGGAACTCTGTGCCCTTAGTAAAAAACTCGGAATAGAGCATTCTAATCTTGTCCTCGGTAAAAATGGTATTCTCAACAACCGCGAGCTCCGATTCAAAAATGAACCGGCCCGCCATAAACTACTTGATCTTCTTGGAGATATCGCCTTACTTGGAATGCCTTTAAAAGCCCAGGTACTGGCCGCCCGACCTGGTCATGCATCAAATGTGGAATTTGTCAAACAGTTAAAAAAATATGCCGACCGCAACAAACTTGCCCGGCAGTTTCAGTACGAGAAAAAAGCCGGCGTTATTTTTGATATCAACGCCATTCTTAACATTCTCCCCCACCGCTATCCATTCCTATTGATTGATAAAATCGTTGATTTCAAGCTTGACGAAAAAATTGTATCAATCAAGAACGTCACCATGAACGAACCATTTTTCCAGGGACATTTTCCCGGAAACCCCATCATGCCCGGCGTTCTTATCCTTGAAGCCATGGCTCAAACCGGCGGCATCATGATGCTCAACGGTAATGATAATATCAAGGATAGTGTGGTCTACTTCATGGGTATTGATAAAGCCCGTTTCCGCAAACCGGTGCTGCCAGGTGATACGCTTGCAATTGAAGCAACCATGACCAACAAGCGCAGAAATGTGTGCCAGTTCGACGCCAAAGCCTACGTAAGAGGAGAGCTTGTCTGCGAAGCCTCTCTCATGGCTACTGTTGTACAGAAAAACAAGTAAACTTTGTGATTTACAATCATCATTGCAATTGTCAGGATTGCTAAATGACAGAAATATCTGGATTTTGCTTTGCTGGATTTCGGATGGCAAAAGAAACAGAACGTATTTATTTCATTTGCTTTAAGCCAATCCGTTCATAAAAATTCTTAAGAAAATCCGACTTTATTACTCCGGCAATTATAAGAATCAAACTATTTCAATGAAAATTTCTTCATTATTAAGCGTTCTTGAGATATAACATTGTTGTCTATAATTGCCGAAGTAATTAATAAGAGGTGATACCTATATTAGTGTTATAGAGTAGAAATAAATGAGCATTGCAGGCATTCGCTCAAACCGAGGTGACTATTATCAAACATTAGTAGCTTTTGATTGGGCAATAACCATTCTGTCCGATCCAGATTTTCTGTGGATTGAAATAGACTCAACAGCGTACCCTGTAGATGACATAGTTGTTGGGAAAACCGACGGGACTCAGATTTGCTGCCAGTGTAAAAAGAACCAACCAGATTTTAAAGCTTGGAGTATATCTGACCTTACAGATGAAATAGCTAAAGCTGCTAAATTATTGTATAAAAACAAAAAAGCTATCATCTATTTTTATTCCCGCACTCCGTTTGGCGCATTGGATAAACTACGTGAACACTCTACAACACAATCGGATGAAGTCGCATATCGCCAAAGTTTAGGCAAAGAATTACAAAAAAAAGATAGCGATTTGGCGCTGCAATTAGCTGAAGCAGAAGTACCCCTCATCTCAACCTATGATTTTCTCAACAAGATACGTTTCGAAGTCACGAAAGATTTTGATCGTATGAAGGGATTGCTGCATGAACGTTTGCGTTCTATGGTAAGTAACCATGAAATTGCATACGATGCACTCTGGACACGATTAGATCAACTCGGAGCACGAATGATGAGTTGCGCGACAAAACAAGCTGCCTCAAGTCTGCATCGCTTGACCAAAGATGATTTAAAAGCCATTCTTCATCAATCAGGGGTAGTGCTGGCTCCAATCATGGATCTGGCCGAGATACGCAAATCTTTTGCCGGCACCTCTGCAATAGGTAGAAACTGGAAAAGAGACATTGCAGGGCATCGTATTACAAACTCTGTTTTGAATGAGCTGCTCACAGCCATAGAAACAAAAAACCGATCTATTTTGCTTACGGGCTTACCAGGTTCAGGCAAAACCTGTGTCATGTTAGAGCTTCAGGAAAAATTAGAGCAAAAAGCACAGAATAATTCAGATATAGTTCCACTTTTTATTCAATCTCGTGATTTTGCTCATCTATCCACGGTTCAAGAGCGAGAAGCTTCCGGTCTACCTGAAAAGTGGGTAGAACAAGCAGCTCGAATGGCTGAAGAAGCTCATGTTGTGGTTGTGATTGATTCTTTGGATGTTTTGTCTATCGCTCGCGAACACACTGTGTTATCATACTTTTTAGCACAAATCGATCGTTTATTGACAATTCCAAATATAACTATGGTCACATCTTGCCGTAATTTTGACCGACGTTACGACCGCCAGATCGCGGAAAGGCAATGGGATTATGAAGCAAAATGTTTGCCTTTGGATTGGGAGTCCCAAATTGCACCATTACTAAATACTCTTGGTATTAATTCAGCAGCAATCGATGCTGATACCCGCGAGTTAATCAGGAATCCGCGTGAGCTGGCATTATTTGTAGAATTAGCTCAACAAGAGGGAACTTTTCGTGTAGTGACTGGTCAGGAATTGGCTCGACGCTACTTGGACTCCTTTGTCGTGAATAATAGTTCATTAGGTGAAACTGCTATTCATGCGATTGAAAGCATCGCCAATGAAATGTTGTATTCTCGCAAATTGGCTGTGTCGAAACAGCGTCTTAATACTACGCAAGATATCCAACGTTCATTATACAGCCTCAACATATTGCAGGAAAATATGCGAGGAGAGTTAATGTTTGGGCATCAGACTCTTCTGGATACTTTGGTTATCAGTTCAGCACTGCGACGGAATGATACATTATATAAATTTATTCAAGATTTACCGCCAGTTCCATTTGTGCGCCCAAGCATCCGCAGTTTTACCACATATTTGGCAAGCGGAGAAAGGCTCAATTATAGAAAGCAGTTACGAACTGTCTTCAGTAGCAGCACTGCTTTTCACATTCGTAGGTTGGTTGCGGAAACATTTGCCGAGCAGACACCTCAGGATGAAGACTGGCCATTGATTCGCGATTTGAAAAAGCAAAACAAAGGGATTTTTCAAGCGATTTATGCCCAAGCTAAACAAATTGAATGGCATCATTTTTGGTTAAAGCACTTGATACCTCTTTTAATAGAGGAGCAGGATGCTGAAGGACTATTAATCCATACTCATCACATATCGCAATGGAAAAACGATGATACAGATGGTGTAGTCGCATTTTGGATGCAGGTATTGCAACTGGACTGGATGGACAAAAAACAGCTCGCGATGCGACTACCGCTGCATCTCTCAAAAATCGATACTGAAAAGATGAGCTTAGCAGCTCATTTACTTAGGCAACTCCTTAATCTGCCGAAACAGGAAGATGGTTTCTTGGGACACGCTGTCGCACGTTGTGTTTTAGCTGGCTCATTGGAAGATATCTGGCTATGGAATTATATAGCAGGTGATATCAATGACGAAAATGTAACAAAATTTACGTTTGATAATAAACTGCATTGCGAACCTCATGAGTTTGGAAACGGTAATGAAGATTTTCTCCGTAAACGGATGATACAATCAACCACATTACTGGACTTGGCTTTGGAATCCATTGAGAAGTGGAGCCAATGCATATCATCGTCGTATTGTCAAAGTATCAACAAAGGGCACAGTGATAATTTTCTTTTTAAAACTTCATACCATGATCTCCATAGTCAACATGAACAAGAACAGCACAAAAACAGTGTAAATATTTTATTTAATGCAATTGAAGCGGCCATCTTGAACCAAGCCCAAATCAACTCTGAATGGTGGTTAACCAATCGGGAACGTTTAGGTTTCAGTCATGAAGGGGCTTTACGTTACTTCGCCATCCTTGCTTGCTCCAGCAATCCTGAAATGAATATCGATTGTATCGGGCAAATATTGAAAGACAATGAGATGCTGGAATCCGACCTCTCCTTTGAATTGGGTACATTAATGCAAAAAGCTTTTATATACCTTGATTCTCCTACACAAGCTGCGGTACAGGAATGTATTTTGACTCTGTGGGAAAATAAGCTTAAAGATGAACGGTTCTTGAAAAGTCGATGTCAATTGATTGTATCTATTCCTACCTATTTACGTTCCATTGCAGCTCGAGCAGTACTCGATGATTTCGAAAAAGCCAATGGAACTTTGACACGTAAACCTGATATACAATCTGGGTCGGGTTGGGTTAGTCCTCCTTTTTCATACGAGGTTTTTCATCGCATTACTGATAGCGGGGTATTGCGTTTGCTGGAACATTACTCTGGATATCAAAGGCATTCTTATGATGGGGATCATCTGGTTAGTTCTCAGCTACGAGAGGCATCATCACGTCATCCAATTCGATTTCTGCAATTGTTAGCCGCTCATTGGTCGCACGTTTCCGAAGAATTTCGCAATGCAATAATGGAAGGTGCCGCTGAATATCTTGCACGTCTTTGTGGTAACGTAATATTTAATGATAACTGGAAACCGCTTGATAAACCAGATGCATCTTTCTTGGCGATCAAAATTCTTGATGAACTTGAAAAACACCGTAAGCATTGGTATCACAATCATGCAGCATCCAAGGCCATCCAGTCCTGTGCACACATCATAAAGGATACCCAGAATGGTATGCGGTTAGTTTTTCTGACAATAGGCTTCGAGAATTTTCATGAGGAAAGCTCAATCCAAAAAGATCAGGTTGACTTGATAAACAAGGGTATCAATATGATATCCGGGCATATTGCAGAGGCCTTGATGATCTTGGCAAATCGTTTTCAAGAAAACAACGTCTCATTTCCTGAATTGTTAGAGCCAACACTCCACCGTTTTGCAGGGAAAGAACATCCGGCTATTCGTGCTGTGATTTTAAATCACTTACCTTATCTGCAAAGCCAAAACCCCAAGTTAGGATGGGATTTATTCAATCTTGCTATGCAGGATTCATCAGGACTCTGGAAAATAGCTGAATCATGCCTGTATTATGCTTATCACAATCATTTTGAGAAAGTTGCCCCAATTCTATCACGCATTCATAAAGAAGGAAGCGGCAAAGATATGGAAACATGGGGACGTATTTCAGCTCTGGCATCATTATCTGAACATGTTGATTTTTCTGTATTGCTCAATGAATTGAAAGCTTTAGATAGCCCAGAGGCTTGGAAAGGTGCCGCTAGTGTCTGGACAAACCATGAAAATATCACGCGACATAAATCAGAATGCTTAAATGGCATGGAGACTGGTCTAAACACCAAAGCTACTCATGCGGTGTTAGTAGCGGAGACGATGAGGCATTTATTTTATGACAACAATTCAATACTTTCCATTCCGATAAAATTAATAAAACAATGCTTTACTGTATTTGAAAACGATAGCCAAAACAAACACTCCTTTTTTGAGTTTCCGAAATGGCTCAATGTAACTGCGCATCATGATCCCGAACAAGCTTTAGCTCTGGCGGAAATATATATCCCCTATGTTAGCCGTACCAAGGCGTATATATATAACCATGAAAATAACCTTACTCAGTTTATGACTCGTCTTTTTGCTGAAGCCGAGGAACGAGAAGAGTCTGATAACAGCACTATGCTTCATCGGGTCGTATCGTTACAAAACATACTACTGGCGTTAGAAGTGGATGGTGTCAACGATTGGTTAAAAGCTGCCGAGCGCCCATAGTAACCCGAACCTGATTATCTACATAAAATAGGTTTTAATTGAGCCCACTCGTATAATCAGGCGTGATAGTCCTTGCCTGTATGTATTCTATAAAACCTTAAACAGTAAAGAATAAAAGAATAGGACAGCATGGCCGTAGAAAGCCCGAGGAAAATTTCTTTGAATAAATAGCGAACAAAAAACGGATGAGGCCACACCATGACAATAAACATCATGGAGACAAAACCAACCGCCCATTTTCCCGGCCAAAGGGATGTGGTGACCACCTGATGACGGAATTTAACATAAGTAGCACCAGTAAAAATCAGAATATCGCGCAGAACAACAAAAAGCACAAACCACAAAGGAAGCTGTCCGATCCATAAAAAATAAACCGCGACACTTGCAAGACAGAGCTTATCTGCAAGTGGATCAAGAATTTTACCGATATCAGAGACATTGTTAGTCCATCGGGCAGCCCGACCATCAAACCAGTCGCTCAATATTGCTACAATCATGATGACTATGGCAATATTGAGCTGGCGTGTATGAAAATAATACAGAAACCAAGGAATCAGTATTATCCTCAAAGAACTAAGAAAATTTGGCAAATTAACGATACGACCTTCCACAGCTAAATAAATTATGGTTAAGCCAGGTAAAATCTTTCAAGGCAAATAATTCTCAAGTCGAAATGCTAAAGACACCTTAAACTACTAAATAACCAAATCGGGAGATGCGCTAACAAACTGCGACCAGCTGCTACAATTGGATTTAGCTTTTCCTGCTGATCGCAAAACCTCCCTGCTTTCACCTTTCAGCAGGTCACACAACGCTATTCCAAGTGCATCGGTAACATCATAAGGTTTGAGCACCTGATGAATGCCAAGCAAACGTGCGACCATAAAAGCAACCTGTTCCTTGGTTGCAGACCCTGTTCCTGTCACTGCTGATTTAACCTCACGTGGAGCATACTCATGAACAGAAAGATTCCTGTTCATTGCAAGAGCGATAACTGCACCCCGCACCTGGCCTAATTTCAGAGCCGATTGTACGTTTCTGCTTAAAAAAACAGTCTCAAGTACTACTCTTTCGGGACGAAATGAAGTAATAACAGTATCAAGCTCTCGGTATATCTGCCCGATCCGCTCCACTTGACATTTGCGAACATGAAGCCGAATAACACCATATCCAAGCACAGTTAACACTCCAGACTCCTGACGAATCATGCCATAACCGGTATTAAGACTTCCGGGATCAATCCCAAGAACAACCATTTCTTATTCGTTTAAACTGTCCATTGCTCCCTCACTGATCTCCATATTGCTGTAAACCGCCTGTATATCATCATTGCTTTCAAGGGCATCTATGAGCTTGATAACTTTCCGAGCATCCTCAGTGTCAAGTTCAATATAATTTTCTGGAATAAGATCAATCTTTGAATTTTCATAAGCGATACCAACATTATCAAGAGCTTTTTTCACCTCTTCAAAAGCCTTGATATCGGCTATGACTGTAAAGTAAAGCTCATCGTCACTGCTGAGATCTTCAAGACCGGCATCAAGCAGAATTTCCATAAGCCGATCCTCATCGACAATCGACTTTAAAACATCAAGAGTTCCTTTACGCTGGAACATCCAGCTTACACTGCCGCTTTCACCAAGAGAAGCGTTGTTGCGGCTCATAATATGACGAATATCGGCAACAGTTCGATTACGGTTATCCGTTGCAGTCTCAATAATCAGCGCAATACCGGCAGGGCCATATCCCTCATAAGTAATCTCCTCATAGGTTACACCCTCAAGCTCGCCAGTCCCTTTTTTGACAGCACGCTGAATATTATCCATTGGCATCGAATTAGCTCTTGCCGTATCAATAGCAAGCCTGAGTCTTGGATTACCTGCTGGATCGCCACCACCCATTTTGGCCGCAATTGTGATCTCTTTGACCAGTTTGGTGAACAGACTACCTTTTTTCTGATCGGTAACCGCTTTTTTCCTTTTAATAGTAGCCCATTTGCTATGTCCTGACATAAAAAACTGCTGATTAATAATTCTGGAAACACCCGTTTATGATAATAGATTTATTTTCTTTAAATAAAATCAAATCACTCTGCATAACCGCAAGTTAATCACAAGACAAAATAATGACAAACGTGATAATCGCCTATCAAGGAGAACCCGGCGCTTATAGTGAAATTGCCGCGCTCAGGATTGGAGAGCCAAAACCTTTTGAATCATTTGAACAGGTGTTTGCTGCGGTTGAAAACTGTGAGGTCAATTATGCAGTCATACCTATTGAAAACTCGCTTGGAGGTAGTATTCATCAAAACTACGACCTTCTTCTCCAGCACCCGGTCATTATTGCGGCAGAAACCTTTGTGAAAGTAGAACACTGCCTGCTCGGAATACACGGGTCAACAATAGAACGTACCCGGCAAGTACTCTCACATCCTCAAGCACTTGCCCAGTGTCACAACTTTTTTAAAACACACAAAAACCTGAAAGCGGAAGTAGCGTATGATACTGCCGGCAGTGCGAAAATAATTGCTGCTGAAAAGGATCAAACCAAGTGTGCTATCGCGTCAAAAAGAGCGGGAGAACTTTATGGACTGACGATTCTACAAGAAAACTTAGCCGATGAAGAGTGGAATATTACCCGTTTCTTCTGTATCTCACATAGAGATAACAACACAACACAGCGGTTTGAAACAAAACAAGATCATTCGCAATACAAAACGTCCATTGCATTCACCCTGCCCAATCAACAGGGTTCACTTTTCAAGGCGCTCGCCACATTTGCCATGCGTGATATAGACTTGACGAAAATCGAATCAAGGCCGTTCCGCAAAAAAGCTTTCGAATATCTCTTCTATGTTGATTTTACCGGGCATCAGAACGATCCGAATATTCACAATGCCCTCAGTCATCTCCGCGAATTCGCTACAATGGTCAAAGTGCTTGGAAGTTATGGAGTGGTGGCCGCATGAGTCAAAAACAGCTTGATTTCTTCCCTTCTGTCAAACCGGCACATGAAAAACCTCAGCTTTTTCTGATTGACGGCATGGCTATGGCCTATCGTGCTTTTTTTGCGCTGCAAAGTTCAGGAATGACAAATCGTAATGGCATGCCAACCGGAGCAATCTACGGGTTTGCCACTGCGTTGCTCAAAATCTTTGAAACGTACAAACCAGACTACCTGGCGGCGGCATTTGACAGCCGAGAAAAAACTTTTCGGCACGATCTTTACCCGCTTTACAAAGCCAATCGCACAGCTCCGCCTGAAGATCTGATCAGCCAGCTTGATGCCATCTTTGAACTGCTTGCAGCTTTCGATATACCGCTTATCAAAATCCCCGGATACGAGGCTGACGATCTTATAGGAACAGCTTCCCGGAAATTCGGGCCGGTATGCAACGTTTTCATTGTTACTCCCGATAAAGATCTTGCCCAGCTGGTGCAGAACGGAGTTAAAATCCTCAAACCCAGCAAAAACCAGAATGAGTTGGAGCTTTTAGGATACAAGGAAATTAACGAACAATTCGGGGTTCCGCCCGAACGTTTCACAGAGTTTCTGACCCTCACAGGAGATACTTCGGATAACATCCCTGGAGCAAAAGGCATCGGGCCAAAAACAGCAGCTTCCTTGCTCAGCAAATACGGCTCTGTAAAAAATATCTACAACCATTTGGACGATATAGCTCCAAAAACCCGATATAGCCTGGAGGAATTTCACCCACAACTCGACCTGATAAAAAAGCTGGTCACAATACGCACGGATCTTCATATTGACATCAACCTCAAAGAACTTGCCTGCGGAGCACCAAACCGAAAAACACTATTACCGCTGCTGAAAAGATTAGAGCTTAAAACTGTCTTTTCCAGATTACCTATTGTATTCCCGGAGCTTATGCAGGATATAGCTTCAGAATCACCTTTTAATGAGGTGCAGGCCAATGTTCCCGCTGATGCTCAGGCAGAGCTTCGCTCCCCCCGGATTGGTGCCGATTACAGAATTATAGCCGAAGAAAAAGAACTTCAACAACTTCTCTTTTCAATTCAAGGTTCCTGTCGAATTGCTGTAGATACAGAAACAACCAGTCTTGATACATTTGAAGCCGAACTTGCCGGCATATCCATCTCCATTGAACCAGGAAAAGCCCGATTCATCTCTTTTGCAAACAGTACACTGCACCGTAAAACAGCGCTTGAGCTTCTCAGACCGATGCTTGAGAATCCAGCCTTGCCAAAAACCGGTCAGAATCTCAAATATGATATTCTGGTTTTGAAAAAATACGGCATATATCTTTCACCGATAGGATTCGATACCATGCTGGCCAGTTATATACTTGATCCAGAAGAAAAGCACAATCTTGATGATCTTGCAGCTCGTCATCTCGGCTACAAAACAACAACCTTTGATGAACTGGTAGGAACCGGAAAAGCAAAACTACATATTTTCGAGCTGCCCCCTGAAAAACTTTCAGACTATGCATGCCAGGATGCTGATCTTGCTTTACAGCTTGAAGATATATTCCGTAAAAAGCTTGATGAAAACAACGAACTCCAGTGGCTCTGCAACAATATCGAATTCCCATTGGTCAACGTACTTGCATCAATGGAATACACAGGTATAAGTATTGACACACCACATCTTGAAAAAACTTCCAAATCGGTCAATAAAGAGCTCAATCTTTTAAGCGAAAAAATTTTCTCCGAAGCAGGCTCCGAATTCAACATTGATTCCCCGAAGCAGCTATCCCATATCCTTTTCAATGTATTGAGCCTTCCAACAAAAAAAACCACCAAAACCGGTTTTTCCACCAATGTTGAGGTACTTGAGGAGCTTGCTCCGCTGCATCCAATTATAGGCCATCTCCTCGAATACAGAACGTTCCAGAAACTCAAGAATACCTATATTGACGCACTGCCTAAAATGATCAATCTCGCAACCGGCAAACTGCATACCTCTTTTAATCAGTTTACCACAGCCACAGGCAGACTCTCCTCTTCCAATCCAAACCTGCAGAACATTCCCATACGATCTGCTTTAGGTAAAGAGATACGCAGAGCATTCATCCCCTCATCACCCAAAAACTGGCTACTTTCGGCGGATTACTCCCAGATTGAATTAAGAATTGCCGCTGAAATTTCAGGTGATCCTCAACTTATTGAAGCTTTCCGCAATCGTGAAGACATCCATACTGCAACAGCAAAAGTCATTTTTGGAACGGATGAAATCACCGGCGATATGCGGCGCAAAGCAAAAGAAGTAAATTTTGGAGTCCTTTATGGCATCATGCCTTTTGGACTCTCAAAAAGACTTAATATACCCCGAGCAGAAGCAAGCGCCATTATCGACACATATAAATCGAAATATCCAAAGCTCTTCCTGGCATTACAGAATATTATCGAAATCGGGCGACAAAACGGTTATGTTTCAACCCTTCTCGGTCGGCGCCGCTACATCGCCGATCTGAACAGCCGGAATGCAAACGTACAGAAAGCCGCAGAAAGAGCCGCCATGAATACCCCAATTCAGGGAACAGCCGCCGACATAATCAAATACGCAATGAACCTCTGCAGCCAACGGATGCGCGAAAACTCCATGAAATCAATCATGCTTCTACAGGTACACGACGAACTGCTTTTTGAAACAACTGATGAGGAAAAAAAGCCTCTTTCAAGCATGATTCAAGAAGCAATGATTGAAGCGGCAATAACCTGCGGAATAAAAAACGTACCAATCGAAGTCGATACTGGTACTGGAAAAAACTGGTTAGATGCCCATTAGGAAGCCGATCCACCATCAATCAAAAATCAGCTGATTATTTCTTATATTCACATATTTTTAATTGCAATAACACTATAAATAAATATCCTGAAAATGCCTGATCCTCTAATCAAGAGAGCTTTGGTGTCGGTTTCGGACAAAACCGGTATTGTTGATTTCTGCCGTGAGTTACACACAATGGGTGTTGAAATTTTTTCAACCGGAGGCACCTTGAAAGCTCTTCAGGATGCAGGTATCAGTGCGCTCTCCATATCAACCATCACAGGATTCCCTGAAATAATGGATGGACGGGTAAAAACCCTTCATCCTAAAATACACGGCGGTCTCCTTGCCGTCAGAGATAATGCCAGTCATATCAACCAGGCAAGAGAAAACAGTATTGATTTTATCGATATTGTTGTTGTGAACCTTTACCCTTTTGAAGCAACCATAGCCAAACCAGATGTAACCTTTGAAGATGCTATAGAAAATATCGACATTGGTGGTCCTTCAATGCTACGCAGTGCAGCCAAGAACAACGAATCGGTAACGGTAGTAATTGACAGTGCCGACTACAGCCTTGTGCTTCAGGAAATGAAAGCGAATAATGGCGCAACAAAAAGGGCAACCCGCCTTGCGCTTGCAATAAAAGTCTTTGCCGAAACCTCCCGTTATGACCATACTATTGCCACCTACCTCACAACTACAACGCAAGAAAAACAAAAGAATACCGATTGTGCAATAACCTTAAAACTCGAAAAAGAGCTGGATATGCGCTATGGCGAAAATCCTCACCAAAATGGAGGGTTTTACAAGCTTACCGACACTGAAGGCTCACGTTCTTTTGACAACTATTTCCAGAAACTTCATGGCAAGGAGCTCTCTTACAACAATATGCTCGACATTGCAGCTGCTGCTGCTCTGATTGAGGAGTTCCAGGGTGAAGATCCATCAGTAGTCATTATCAAACACACCAATCCCTGCGGTGTTGCGCAGGCAAGTACACTTTTAGAAGCATATCGCAGAGCATTCTCAACCGATACTTTAGCTCCTTTTGGCGGAATTATTGCTTTTAATCGTCCACTGAACCTTGAAACAGCAACAGCAGTCAATGAAATCTTTACCGAAATTCTCATTGCTCCAGCGTTTGAAGATGGCGTGCTTGAACTGCTTATGAAGAAAAAGGATCGCAGACTTGTTCTCCAGAAAAAAGTATTACCGAAAGGTGGCCTGGAATTCAAATCAACACCGTTCGGTATGCTTGTTCAGGAACGAGACTGCCAAATAGTAGCCAAGGATGACCTGACAGTAGTGACGAAGCGGCAACCTACTGAAGAAGAGATTGCCGATTTGATGTTTGCCTGGAAAATTTGCAAGCATATTAAATCGAACACGATTCTTTACGTGAAAAACCGGCAAACCTTTGGTATCGGCGCAGGCCAGATGTCGCGAGTTGACTCTTCAAAAATTGCTCGCTGGAAAGCATCTGAAGCCGGACTTGATCTTAAAGGTTCAGTTGTTGCCTCAGATGCGTTTTTCCCGTTTTCTGACGGGCTGTTGGCTGCAGCTGAAGCTGGTGTAACAGCAGTTATTCAACCGGGAGGCTCAATAAGAGACAATGAGGTAATTGAAGCTGCTGATGCCAATCACCTTGCCATGGTCTTTACAGGAATGCGGCACTTCAAGCACTAACAGAATAAAAAAATACGGCCGTTATGAATATTTAGGTGGAGCACATGATGAAACTACATCAACCCTACCTGAAAAGATTGCTGATTTGTGGAAGTATGAATTCGAAACGCAGCAAGAAGCATAACGAATTTTTGCCCGATTTATGAACATCTACAATCAGGAACATATACGATGAGTTTGGAATGTCATCCATCTTTTTCTTATACTAAATTAGTAGCGCAAGTAACACGTAAAAAAATTTGTCCTCTTCCTCATAAAAATTATTCTGCTTTTGTATTTGGTGCTGGTTAGCTATTTATTGGTATAAACTAAGCAAATTTTAGGCACTGATTACCAATACATAAATACTTGGTTAACGTGAATTAAAACAATATTCAATGAGCAGTGTTGTTTTAGCAATATCGGGTTCTCTCAGAAATCCATCGTTTACCGAAAAGATGCTGGATTTATGCCTTGAAGGCATGAGAGAGACGGGAAAAGAGCTGGAAGTGCATAAGTTTTATCCTCACAAGATGAACATCGGGCCATGTAACAGTTGCTGGTCTTGCTGGAGCAAAAAGAACCCTGGAGTGTGTGCTCAGAAAGACGATTTCGATCATATACTTGATGTTTTCAAGCGCGCCGACTACTTTCTTCTTGCCGCTCCTCTCTACATATTTGATTTTCCCGCTACGGTTAAAAATGTTCTCGATCGCTTCTTTATTCTTCTGGAGCCTACTCAGATCGAATTGCCGAGTGGCGGTAGTCAACATCCAAAACGTTTTGGACGTCAACCCAAAAGCGTTCTGATTTCTTCATGCGGCTTTCCGGAAATTGAGAATTTTACCCTGCTCAGCCAGCACTTCCGGATTATCTCTGAACATATGGAATGGAAATGGTCTGGTGAACTTTTAATCTCTGCAGCTGGAGCGGCACATGCTCCCAAGATGTTTGACCACAAGTATAAACTTATTAAAAAGGCAGGTGCTGAATTGATCAAAGAGAATATTTCCGCAGCAACATCAAAAGCAATTGCTGCATCTGTTATGCCAGCCGAGGATTACCGCCGGATGGCCACACTGAGTTTCGAAGGAGGACTGACCTCTAAAATGAAAATGGCTGCTATAGCCATCAAAGCAATAAACAAGCAGAACAATCAGGAGTTTTAATAATACTTCAGCAAGTACGATAAAGATTCTAATGCCTTTGCTGAAAACAGGAGTGCGGGGTGGTAACGACCATACCGGAAAATTATTCGAAGAGTCTCAAACAAAAAACATGTAGCCCTGAAGGGGTTTGAAAAAAGTGGCTCCTCTAAAAAGCAACAGCTTTTAATTGTTATAACAACTCAACAGGTGATCTCGGTTTCCCATTATACTGCTGATATCAAAAGCGATTCCACTGTTTATTGCTATCGCAGACAATAGACTTGTTATTAATAACAGGTCTTCTCTGAACAAGAAAACAGTTATCCTAACACAGGTTCTTTATCGAAAACCTTGCACTTTACCAATCCTATCTATCTTTGTTTGATTGCGATAATAAGGATGCTGCCAATGATTTTGTTTGATCACTATATTTATCACTCTGCAGTACACTTGATGCTTTTGATTCCATCTCTTTTCCTGTTTCTTTTTGTGTGCCACTTTGTGAAAGAACAGAAGCAGCCAATGTTTTAGCCGTTTTTGATGCGTTTTTATCGTTTAATGTTTTTGCCGCTTGCGATGCAATTTTTTGAGAAGATTGCTTCTTATTCATTTGAGTGTTTTTTATACGTTAAATAAACTTTAATAAACCTATAAAAAATACCTCGAAAAATCAAAAAATCACTTCAATTGAAGATTATAGAAGTCAGGTGACATCCCGTATACCTGTTGCGCCATGCACAATGGAAGGTGATGTGTTTGGTGATTTCTGCCTTGAATATTCATAGGGAACCATAGGAAGGGAAAAAGCTTTGGGTGCTAAATTTGCATAAAAATGCAGCTAAGGTATAATCACGACGCAAAGCAAGTACCGCTCCATCCTGCCATATACCGTTTTCGGGATACCATTGGCTGTCAGGAGGATCCCCTTGATTCTGATGTATATTATGCACACCATTTCCTGTTCTGAATGGTTCACCAAAAATAAACAACTTCCGAGAATGCAGTAGAAGGAGCTCAAGATCCTTGAATGCGGCCGAGCCTATGCCGTATTTCCATGGATCACAAACATTAGATCCCAATTCTGATGCAATTTTATTTGAGTCAGATTTTATGGATTCTGATATACATTCGCATGTTGGACGAAGTACCGGACTACGATAGTAATCAAGAGCATTGGAATCAGGCTGCGAATCAAGAGAGTACCAGCCCTCTTCGAAGTGCAATATGGGTTGAAATGCAGCAGGATCTATCTCGATCACTCGCCACTGAATACCATGAGCATCTCTTTTGCTATCAAGATCTACAGGGCAACGAAAAACTGTTTTACCAGACAGAACCTTTAGAGTACAGTGGTAGTATTTTCTATTGCTGATGGATTGATCACAATAATATTTGTAGAGGGTGCCAACCAGAACACCATAACCATCGTAAAGAGGCATATACTGTAGATCGGGTTATGAAAAACAATAGTGTAACTTAGGTAACACTACCATGCATAAGCAAACTGAATTTTATCAAAGGAACCTTTGGAACCGTCATTATGGTTTATCTGGTGCAAAAAGTTTTTATGAAAAACACAAAACCGGCAAACTCGTTCATGCAGAACTCCTTTCCTGAAATCATAGCGATCAATACAATAGAACCTCGTTACCGTTAATCTGATTAAATGGGTAAACGCAGTACCTTTTAGAATGCCTTCTATAGCCTTAGTTCATGTTGCTTTTGAAACAAAAAAATATGATTGAGCAGGAAAATTGCTGAATACACAGCAAAAAAGAATCAGGAAACTGGGCAAAAACACAGCAAAAATTATGATGAGCATAAACAAATTGTTCTACAGTGGAAGCGAAAATGAAATAACGGAACGTGCGGCAATGCTTATCATAACCGAAGCATACCGTGCTGTTGCCGACCGCGGAAAGTTTTCACTTGTGCTTGCTGGTGGCAACTCCCCTCGTCCACTTTATCAACGTCTTGCTGCAGGAATTGAAACCAACCGTTTGAAACATTACGGGCTTCAACTGTTAGGAGATGCACGAACTGAACTGAATGAAAAAATCACGTTTATGCCTTGGCAACAAACTTGGCTTTTCTGGGGAGATGAACGATATGTGCCCTTCGATCATCCAGAAAGTAATTACAAAATGGCAAAAGATACGCTACTTATGCACTCATCTATTGCTGATGATCATCTTATAAGAATAGATACAGAACAACCCGATATTGAAAAAGCGGCAAAAGAGTATGAATCAAGTATTCGAACTTTTTTCCAGGCCACCAATAATAAACAAATGGAAAATATTCCGGTTTTTGACTTTGTTTTGCTCGGGCTCGGTGAAGATGGTCATACCGCATCACTGTTTGCCGACAATCTTGAAACTTTTCGGCAAACAACGCAATGGGTATTAGCCATTGATGCACCACATGCCAAACCACCGGTAAAGCGGCTCACCCTGACTTTACCAGTCATTAACCACGCCAGGAACATACTGTTTTTTACTTTAGGCAAAGACAAAGCCGTTCTTGCGAAAAAAATATTTCTTGAAGAGGAGTGCGGAGTACCTGCTGCCTTTGTAGCACCTGAAAATGGCAGGTTATTCTGGTTTACCACTCAACTGTAGAGTCTTTGCACCGACTCAGGGCCTCTGGAATGAATAGCATAGAAGTCCAGCTGACTTTCATTGACTGCAGACCTTATGGAATCTATAATTGCCCATGACTGTTCGACACTGTCCTGACGAATAAAGTTCATCTGTTCTCCAGCCATAGCATCGAGTAAGAGACGATGATAGGGAGTCATGCCAGACTCGGTAAACGATGTCTTGTAATCGAATTTCATGTAAACGGGGTCAGTGATCACCTCTTCACCCGGACGTTTCACCCCAAACCTTATAGCAATGGTTTCTTCCGACTGAATACGCAGAATCACCTGGTTGGCAGTATAACTACAGCTTTCGGGAGTACCGAAAAAGTTTTGGGGAGGACACTTAAAGGTAATGACAATCTCAGTCACAGTTTCAGCAAGATTCTTACCTGCTTTTACAAAAAAAGGAACATCTTTCCACCGCCAGTTGTCGATGAAAAATTTTACCGCAGCAAAAGTTTCAACTTTGGAGTCGGGAAAGACATTTTTTTCGGAACAATATCCTTCATATTGTCCAAGAACAACCGATTCAGCAACATTATCAGGAGTAAAGTGACGGATTGAACGAAGAACTTTAGCTTTTTCGTCGCGCACGGAATCTGCTGAAAAATCGACCGGTGGCTCCATGGCAACGGCAGCAAGTAACTGAAGCGCATGATTCTGCATAATGTCACGAAGTAAGCCAGTCTCTTCATAAAATACCCCACGGTCACGTATGCCGAAATCTTCCGCAATAGTAATGGCCACATTGGCAATGTAGTGGCGGTTCCATAAAGGCTCAAAAATCCCGTTGGAAAAACGAAAGACCATGATGTTCTGTACTGTCTCCTTTCCCAGGTAGTGGTCAATACGGAAAATTCTCTCTTCACTGAAAACATCACCAATAACCCGATTCAGCTCACGTGCAGTCTGTAGATTCCGCCCATAAGGTTTTTCAACAATGATTTTGCGCCATCCTCCACAGGAAATTTTTCTTTCTCCAAGTCCTGCCTGAGAAAGGTTCCTTACAATAACCTGAGCTAGAGCCGGAGGCGTTGAAAGATAAAAAAGAAGATTTGTGCAAATGCCGCTCTCTCCAGAAAAACTCATAAGTTCTTCGTACAGGAGATAATAACCCTCAACATCCTCAAAATCGGTTCTGACATAAAAAAGCCTTTGGCTGATTTTTTGAATAGCAGCTTCATCACGCACGATACCGGGAGCAAAAAGTGCCAGTTTTCCATGCACCAGAGAACGAAACTCTTCATGGGAAAAAGCAGATCGACCAACACCAATGATGCGGTACTCATCCGGCATTTGACCCCACAAGGCAAGTTCATAGAGTGATGGGAAAAGTTTTCGGGCGGCCAGATCTCCGTTTGCTCCAAAAATGACAATTGAAAAATTATCAAGCTTTACCGGCATGATAGTTCCGATTATGGTTGACTAAGAAAACTATGTCCGCCAAACTCATGACGCAATGCAGCGACAACCTTATCGGACAGATTATCTTCGGAACGAGAACGGAAACGACTGAAAAGAGATGTGGCAATAACCGGAATAGATACCTCATGTTCAAGGGCAGCTTCAACTGTCCAGCGCCCTTCTCCTGAATCAGCTACTTTACCGCTAAGGTAATTAAGCTTGGGATCTTTCTGAAAAGCTCGGACAGCCAGATCCATCAACCACCCGCGAATAACAGAACCATTGGACCAGACCTGTGAAACCTTTTGAAGGTTATAGTCAAATCCACTTGCGTCAAGCAGATTGAACCCTTCACCGATTGCCTGCATCATGCCATATTCAATGCCGTTATGAACCATTTTGGCGAAGTGGCCGGAACCAGAAGCTCCCATATAAGCGTAACCGTTTTCCACACAAAGATCTTTCAGGAGCAGTTCAATAACATCATAAGCCGATTTTTCACCACCAACCATGACGCAGGCACCATACAACGCACCTTCAAGTCCTCCACTTGTGCCAGCATCAAGAAAACAAACACCCCGTTCACTCAGGCTTGCCGACCTTTTTACGGCATCGACATAATGTGAATTACCCCCATCAACAATAATATCACCCCGCTCAAGTAATGGAGCAAGCCTATCAATTGTTGAACCAACAGGCTCACCGGCAGGAAGCATCATCCAGATTATACGTGGAGATTCCAGCATAGACACAAGCTCCTGCAGAGAATCTGCAGCTAAAGCTCCTTGCCCGGCCAAAGCGATAACAGCTTCTTCAGCAAGATCATATACAACAAGCTCGTGGCCACAAGCAAGAATATGTTGCGCCATATTGAACCCCATTTTTCCAAGACCTATAAACCCTGCTTTCATAACCTTCTGTCGTAACTAATTTATCTGCTTTATCAATATTACCGGCTTGTCACTTTAAATCAATCAATTAAAATGTAAACACTTTGATTGTGAATTCCCCCGGTAACTCATCGAATATTGTCATCTTTCTTAACTTTACCCACGTTCGATTTTCATAAATATGCCTGATTCCATTTCTAAGTGCTGATATATGTTTGTGGGAATATCTTAACATTTCCCTTTAAAAGAGATTAACCAAATCACCTAAATAATCACTAACATAAATCTTAGGGGCAACTATTTTGTCCTGAGTTGCCTACTACTTTCGACGATTTTCATCCATCTCTTTAATCGTTAGTATTCATCGTGAGATTTTATTACATTTCTAAATTATGTTAAAACCATAGCAAACGCACATTTTTTGTAATTCTATGTACGATAAAATCAGAATTGCCGCTATTGTAGGAATGGAGCAATGCAATCAGCGTGTCTGGCGTGAGGTCACTGCAAAAATTGCCGACCATGTCGAATTGACCCAATGGACCGATCAGGACCTTGAGCATCAAAACCCAGAAACAGCCAAAGCCATTCATAATGCCGACTGCATTTTCACCACTCTGATCCAGTTCAAAGGACAGGCAGACTGGCTTCAGGAGCAGATTGAACATTCAAAGGTCAAAACCATTTTTGCCTATGAATCAATGCCTGAGGTAATGCAGATGACCAAAATAGGTAATTATGTTGTGTCAGGAGACGGTAGCGGTATGCCGGATATCGTCAAAAAGGTTGCGAAAATGCTGGTAAAAGGCCGCGATGAGGATGCGCTTTATGGTTACATGAAGCTGCTGAAAATCATGCGCACCATGCTGCCGCTCATTCCGAAAAAAGCAAAGGATTTCAAGAACTGGATGCAGGTATACACATACTGGATGAACCCGACAGCCGACAACTTGGCTTCAATGTTCAACTACATCGTAGCCGAATATTACGATGTAGCAGTAAAAGTGGAAAAAGTATGTGAAGTTCCAACCATGGGCTTTTATCACCCGGACGCTCCCGAATACCAAAAAGATCTACACCATTACGAAAAATGGTTGCATAAATTCGACAAGAATTCTCCGAAAAAAAGAAACATTGGCTTGCTGTTCTTCCGAAAGCACCTTTTACAGGAGAAGGAGTATATAGATAATACCATTCGTGCCTTAGAGGCAAAGGGCCTCAATCCCTTACCGGTTTTTGTGATGGGCGTTGAAGGTCATGTCGCCGCAAGGGAGTGGTTTACGCATACTAAAATCGATATGCTCATCAACATGATGGGGTTTGGTTTTGTTGGCGGTCCTGCAGGCGCAACTACACCCGGCGCATCATCAGCCGCAAGGGATGAAATACTTGGCAAAATTAATGCTCCTTATGTGGTTTCACAGCCTCTCTTTATACAGGACTTTACATCATGGAAGTCACAAGGTGTTGTGCCTCTGCAGTCAGCCATGACTTATTCATTACCTGAAATGGACGGTGCGGTTTGCCCTGTTGTACTTGGGGCCATCAAAGATGGACGTTTGCAGACTGTGCCTGACCGACTGGAAAGACTTTCAGGACTGGCTAAAAAATTTTCCGACTTGCGTCAGCTTCCCAACAAAGAAAAAAAAGTTGCCTTTGTAGTTTACGACTATCCACCGGGTATGGGTAAAAAGGCCAGTGCCGCCCTGCTTGACATACCAAAAAGTCTTTATAATTTCCTCAAAACACTGCGTGCTGAAGGATACAATACTGGCGAAATACCAGAATCTCCTGAAGCTTTGCTTGAACTACTTGACAAATCCACTGATTACGAAATCCAGGCACACGAGCAGGAGTGCTTCGCGATTGACCGCGAAGTGTTCAATCGAATTACCAGCGTAAGGGAACGCGAACGCATTGAAAACCGTTGGGGCGGTTTTCCGGGAGAGATTGCGCCGATTAAACCTGACAAACTTTTTATTGGAGGTATTACCTTCGGTAATATCTTTATAGCTGTTCAACCTCGCCTTGGAATTCAGGGCGACCCCATGCGCTTGCTTTTCGATAAAGAAAATACTCCTCACCATCAATATATCGCTTTCTATCGCTGGATTAGTCGTGAGTTCGGAGCCAATGCCTTGGTACACGTGGGTATGCATGGTACAGCAGAGTGGATGCCCGGCCTGCAGCTTGGCGTAACTGGCGACTGCTGGCCTGATGCCTTGCTTGGCGAAGTACCACATTTTTATATTTACCCGGTTAATAATCCGAGTGAGGCGAATATTGCCAAGCGAAGAGGTTATGCAACCATGATTTCGCACAACATTCCTCCTCTGGCAAGGGCCGGGCTCTACAAAGAGCTGCCAGCCTTCAAGGAGATGCTGAATGATTACCGTGAACGTGGTCTTGAAAAAATTGTAGATATTGAAACTGAAGAAGTCATTATTCAGAAGGCGCAGCAACTAAATCTGACGGATGACTGCCCCCGAATTGAAGAAGAAAGCTTCCAGAATTATGTCAGTCGCCTCTATATCTACCTCATGGAGCTTGAGGGTCGCTTGATTTCCAACTCGCTGCACGTTTTCGGTGAAACACCAAAACTTGACACACAGATAACAACAATTACCGAGTACCTGAAAGTACGTGGCAATGAAAAATCGCTACCGTCAATCATACTTAAGGCTATTGGTGAAAGCGATACATATGGTGATTATGCCACACTTGCAGCACGCGCCCGAATGGGAGAATCTGTGACCATGAAAATTCGTGAACAAGTAGACCATAATACAAGAGAATTTATTGAGCAGACGATTTTTGGCAAGAGCAACCCTGCAACAATATTTAACAGATTGACAGGTGGCGCAAAAGTATCGCAGGATATGAGCGAAGCGATAAACGCCTCTTTACAGGACGGTCTTGCCCTGAAGCGTGCATTGGAAGACAACAGCAATGAAATGCAAAGTTTCTTACGTGCCCTGTGCGGAGAGTATCTTCCCTCTGGCTCAGGAGGTGATCTGGTACGTGACGGCGCAGGTATTCTGCCGACCGGACGTAACATACACGCCATTGATCCGTGGAGAATTCCTTCGGAACTGGCATTCAAACGTGGCAAACAGATAGCAGATACTATCATTCAACGCCACAGTGAAGAAAACAACGGTGAATATCCTGAAACGATTGCGCAGGTACTCTGGGGACTTGATACCATCAAAAGCAAAGGCGAAGCAGTTGCTGTAATCATTCACCTTATGGGTGCAGAGCCCGCCTACGATGCGCAGGGCAAAATCAGTCACTACCGCCTTATTCCTCTCGAAAAGCTTGGTCGTCCAAGAATTGATGTTCTCATCCAAATCAGCTCAATCTTCCGCGACACTTTTGGTGTTCTTGTTGATCATCTCGATAAACTGGTCAAGGATGCAGCAAAAGCCGATGAGCCTTATGAGATGAATCATATCAAAAAACACGTGGATGCGGCATTGAAAGAAGGAAAGGATTTCGAGAGCGCAACATCACGCCTTTTTACCCAGGCACCAGGGGCTTACGGCTCACAGGTTGAAGAACTGGTGGAAGATTCCGCATGGGAATCAGAAGAAGATCTTGACAACATGTTTGTTAAACGAAGTGGTTTTGCTTATGGCGGTAACCGTTACGGAGACCAGCAATCTGACATTTTGAATAAACTGCTGAGCACTGTTGATCGCGTAGTGCAACAGGTTGACTCGGCTGAGTTTGGCATTTCAGACATTGACCGCTACTTTTCCTCATCTGGAGCGTTGCAGTTATCAGCACGTCGACGCAACCCCAAAGGAGACAACGTAAAGCTGAACTATATCGAAACCTTTACTGCTGATGTAAGAATCAATGATGCTGACAAAGCCTTGAAGGTCGAATTTAGAACCAAGCTACTGAATCCGAAATGGTTTGAGACCATGCTTGACCAGGGCCACAGCGGAGCTGCCGAAATCAGTAACCGGTTTACCTACATGCTGGGATGGGATGCTGTAACTAAAGGAGTTGACGACTGGGTTTATAAAGAAGCTGCCGAAACGTACGCTTTTGATCCAAAAATGCGTGAACGCCTTATGAAGGTAAACCCGAAAGCCTTCAAGAACATTGTTGGCCGTATGCTTGAAGCCAACGGACGTGGAATGTGGAGTGCAGACCCCAACATGATCGAAAAACTTCAGGAAATTTACTCAGATCTTGAAGACCGCTTGGAAGGAATAGAGGTCTAACGTTATCTAAAATGTATAACTACATTAAAAAGCACGGTTAACCCCGTGCTTTTTTGCTTTTCATGGATAAGAAAATGTGAAATTGGCCCTACCCTAAATCCATATAGTATTTTTCATATAACTAAACATATAGTTGATTCCCATCGAAATGTGGATAACTACAAAAAACATTGGGGTGTACAATACGCCCGTAGTCATAGCAAGGTATGTTTGTTCTACAAAAAACCCAAGGCTGATTCAGGATTATCTTGGGCACCGGAACATTCAGCACACGGTTATTTATACGGCAGCGAATCCGGCACGGTTTGAGAAGCTGTGGAGGTAACGACGTTATAAAGTCAGCAGATTTACATTTGCTCTCAACTAACAAAAACATGTTTCATTTTATCTCAGAAGGCTTATCAATGAGTTTCGCGTTAGCTAATGCCTTTTTAATGCGATAAGAATAATGGCTGTTGTTAAACCATTTTTCAATGAGCTGTTCATTTATTCCAATATTAATTAATATCAAAGCATGATATAAATACGAAAGCGCCTCATTCGTTTTTACTAACTCTTGATAAAAAGAGGTATTGTCATTTGCCTTTCTTTGTCCTGCATAATGGGAAAGGTCGTTTCTGATTGATGCGCATGATTCTGAAAAGCATTTGACTTTTTTATCATCAAGATTTGGTTGCACATCTTTTATGATACGAAAGAGTCGATCGCTTAGACGAGGTTCGCTTATATGGGCATGCTTAATTACATGATGTTCTAACCATTTTTTGTCTTTGTTTAGTCGGATATTTCCTAAAATACGATTTATTTTCTTCTGTAGTTTTTCGGGTATTGGTGGAGTCTCAACTGTTTTTCTATGATAAGCTTCAAGTCCACCAACTAATATTTTGAAATGATCCTCTATATATAGCATTATTCCTCTTTTTGTACCCAGAAAGCTATAAAAAGCAGAACCGAGCCAATCTGATTTTTGCTTCCATGATGCAAAAATTTCTCCGAAGTTTGATTTGATATGATCGAAATATATTGGAGCTTCATGTCGTTCTGGTTTTTTTGTATTGTTTGTGTATCTCAAGAAATAGTAGCTGTACTTTCTATCATTGTGTGAAAGTGTCAAAATAGGCCACTTAATACAATATTCTGAATTTGTAAGTAGAATAAGTAAATCTTGAAGCGACCGAAAAATATCACTAATACTTTTCAGAGTTGATGGGGTGTTAGGTGTGTATATAAAATTTGCGGAAGGATTTAATGATGCTGTTTGCCCATAACTCAAATTTGGATCATAGGTTAATCTGATTTCCGCATTATCAATTAGATAAATATCATCATCTGGAACTTTATATGAAATGGTTATTTCCTTGTCGTTTTTATTATATTCTATTGGATTCCAGCACAACCAGTTTTCAAAGCCCTCAAGAGGAATGTTAAGTTGTTTGCAGGAAGGGTTTATCAGTTCCTCTGAAAATCCATCATGGTCAAAATCAAACCCAATAAGGCAGTCTGATGCCTGAAAATTTTCAAAAAATAATCCAAAAACACGCAGGCCTGATAAGTAAATAACTTGGTTGGTTTTATTTAGTGTTCCAAAAATGAATTTATCTTCAAATGAGATTCCCTCTTTATCCACGACTATTGTTTTCGGCATTTGCTTGTCTGGATAAAAGAACTCATCTAAGAAAAGAAAAATATTGCCATTGTCATTAATTTTGAGCAATCCTGATACTTCTCTTTCTTTTGATGTGTCATGTGACCAATAAAATACACCACGCTCTTCAATAAGACTCATTTTATAAAAAGGTTAGTTTATATCTATTTTTTTGAGTTGATATATTACTTACGAAAAGCTCAAGCATTGGATAAGTATTGTGTTTGATAACCCTCTTTATGTAAACTGAGTAACTTCTTTTACCAAGTCAAGTTTGAAAAGCTGTGAAGGTAGCGAGAGCAAATAAACTCACTCCTTGAAAAATTACTGCTACTTCCCTCAGGTTAACGTCTTCAATACAGTACCAAAACCCAGGCGATCTGCAATATTGGCTTCAGGATCAATAACCGGTTTAATAAGCGGTAACACACAGGTCATGAGTGTAGTAACTCCCGGTCCGTGACCCGCTTCCATGCAATCACTGTGTACAACAATACCGATAGTAACGGCACCCTTACGGTATGCCCTGCCATAACGATTATCATGATCCAGCAGTGCAACAAAATCACCGAAACGGATTTTGTCAATTCCGTATTCCCTGACAGTTTCAGCATCACTGGTCATAATATCGTAATCCCCCTTTGCAACATGAGCGGAACCGATTCCCGATCCCATACAGACAGCGGGCACAAAAGTTGTAACCGGTACTGCAAGCATTCCATTCTCAAGTTCCCGAATTTTCATAACTTGAAGCATGGCTGGATCAAGATTGAAGATGGTTATATCGGGATAATCATTGAGCTTCAATCCCTGGCCTTTCCCCCGAATGATAATAGTGTCACTGTAGAGCAGCTTTTCCTTGACTTCACGTGTAAAATCAACAATAACATGTTCGGAACCTCCATGATGGCCAAGAACCCTGCCTTCAGAACCTTTTGCTTCTCCAGTAACAACGGTGGCAATATTCCCCGTACATGAGTATATCTGCAGTCCCACATTTGGATGCTCAAATGGTTTTTGAGTGTCGGCCGTGCAGCTTACTCCCGGCTCAATATGATCACCCTGCCAACCGAATGCAGGATCTCCTGTCTGAATATTCAGGGTAATGCCTCCAATTGAGGGAAGAATAAAGGGCGTACCGTGATGATCAACCTCCCAGTTACCTCTGGTTCTCGGTTGCCCCGGCTGACACTGGAGCAAAAACTCTACTAAACAAGACTCATTTGTTTTAAGCATGGCTACTCATTAATAGTGATTGGTCGCTAATATCTTTTTTGTTGAAAATTTTAACGTTATTTAACAGCTTAAAAATAAAACAATTTATCCTGCTATTTCAGATGTAATCAAATAACTTTAGGGTGTGTTGACACTCTGGATTCCGTACCGATCTCACAAATTTTAGAAAAAGAGCTAAGTAACCTTTTGTGTTGGTAATTTTTGCCAGAACTTATTACTCAAAAATGATTTATGAGAATTTTTTGATACGATTAAACAGGTCTTTCTTTAATCGTATCAAAAATACACCGCAAATCCCTTTTAAATAATGCTTTCCGGTAAGCGGCCCCAACACGAAAGGTTACTTAGCTCTAGAAAAATGTATAAATGGTATAAAAAAAGCGGATCCATTGATCCGCTTTTTACTGCATAAATTACTATTACTTTAAAATAGGTCAAAAACTTGACGGCCCTTCTTACTGCCAGCCACCAACCATGGCAAAAATTTCACGGTCGCCAATTGGTACTGGTACTGTGGCTGTTGGATTTTCCTGAACAAGGAAATCAGCAATTTCATTATAGGGAACAAGGCACTCCTCTTTCCCCGGTGTATCATCCATGGCAAAAAGGGTTTTGCCAGCAAACCGGCTTTTACGAATAAGTTCATGGTAGGGTACTTTGGCAAGTAGCCTTGTTCCGACTTTTTCAGCAAACTGATCAAGCATGTTGGTGCCTCCTCCAGTGGTATAGTCAACCCTATTGGCAACAATACCGGCAAGCTTCACCTTGTACCGAGCACTTTTTTGCTGAATAGCCATGCAGAGGCGATTGGCGGCAAAAATGCTGTCAAAGTCGTTTGTGGCAATGATGATAGCATAGTCAGCATAATTCAGCGGAGCACTGAAACCGCCACATACAACATCACCAAGTACATCGAAAAGAATAACATCATATTTATCGTAAAGACCAAGCTCCTGAAGAAGAGCAACCGATTCACCTACAACATAACCTCCGCAACCGCTTCCGGCAGGTGGACCGCCAGCTTCAAGGCAATCAATACCTCCAAATCCGGTTTCGATAATATCTTCCGGACCCAACTCTTCATGATGAAAATCAACCTCTTCAAGAGCTTCAATAACGGTTTTCTGCAGTTTCCCCGTAATGGGAAAGGTGCTATCATGCTTGGGGTCGCAACCGATCTGCAACACCTTGGCACCTTTCAGGGCAAGTGCCGCCGAAATATTGGCGCTAGTAGTGCTTTTTCCTATGCCACCCTTGCCATATACCGCTAATACTAAACTCATAATGATAAACAGAAATAATAATTGATTGATAAATCTTATCCACCGAGAGACTCTTTTGCCTGCCGGAAAACCTCTACCGATACTTCTAATGCTCCACTCTCGAGAGCAAAGGTTTCCGTGTTCTTTCTAACCTTTTTCCGAACAAAAAATGGAACCTTCTTCAGCATGTTCTCAGCTTCTTCAGTCCATGTCATACTGCCGTCACCGGGAATAACTGCTGAATCAATAGCAACAACATCACGGGTGACTGAAGCATTACTGCTTGCGGAAGCTGCCTGAGGTTCAGTGGAAGCTTCAGGCTCTTCATATTCCAAGCCAGCATCACCAAAAAAGTCGATCAGATGCTTTTCAAGTCCGAGTTTGCATGAAAGGTAGACTCTGTCTGCAATAACATCTGAACCATCAAAGCCAAAGAAAGGATAGTAACCAAGCAGATGATTTTCGATATGAGTAGGAGGAGAAATCACCATACAGGGAACATCAAGCTTACGGCAACTGTGGCGTTCCATTTGAGTACCACAGACCAAATCGGGCATTTCATCATCAATAAGTTTCGAAATCTCCTGGAACTTATCGGTCACAATAAGTTCTCCGGGAAGGTAGCCAGCCAGCTCTTTACGTACCCAGTCGGCATGCTGTTCCATATAGGTACCAGCACCAATAATCTGCATGCCAAGCTCGTCGCTCAGAAACTTCACAATACCAACAGTATGCGTTGCATCAGCAAAAACAAAAGCCCGCTTGTTGCTAAAACTTTCCATATCAGCAGTTCTGGCAAACCAGGGAACACCACTCGGCGCATTGATGCCATCAAGCGAAAATGCGTGGAGTTTCGGCATGGTAATTAATGGAACTCCTCGTTCAGCTCCAATAAGATTAAGCTGCTCAATTACTGAACTGAGCCATGCAAGAGTAGGTTCAACACCAATAGGCGCCTGGCAAATCGCTGGCATGGCAAATGTTTCGGAAAGATATTCCGCTGCCGTAGTTCCGATTTCACGATAAGGAGCGATATTAAGCCAAGCAGCTGGCAGTTTCCGGAGATCTTCAATACCAGCTCCCCAGGGAGCGATGACGTTGACCGTAACGCCAAGAGTCTGCAACATGCGACGAATGCTGGTCAGATTTGCACGCAAATGAAAACCCAAGGAAGTAAAGCCGAGCAGGTTCACCGAAGGATAGGCTGTTTTTTCTTGGGTGACAGCATAACGTTTTACCAGTTCAGTAAAAAGCCCGTCAGCAGCCTCGTTTTCCGACACCCTAAAAGGGTTAAGTGCGTAAACCAGAAGCTTTTCCTGCGGTACACCTGAGTGAGCTGCAAGCTGGTGAAGGTCTTCCTGAAGAAGAGCAGTACTACAGCTTGGAGCGATAACCGTAAGGTCGGGGTTGTAATGATGCGCAACCTGTTGCAGTGTTGTTGGAAGCCTTGATACTCCCTGAGCAAGATCCCGTCCCCTTACAACGCTGATAGAAAGACCCGGAAATTCCGGTGTTCTTTCAAGCATGGTGTAGGTGGCCGTAATGTAATCATCGCCTTGAGGAGCATGATAGACAGTGTGAACTCCTTTCATACTGTTGGTAATTCGGCTGATACCATGAAGGGCTGTGCCTTCGTAGAGCCAGAAAGCTAAGCGCATACTTTTTATAACGTTTGTTATTGCATTTTCTTCCGTGAATTATTCAGCGCTCGGCATTACCCCTTCAAGCCATACATCTTTGTCAAAAACTGGCAGCTTGCTGCGGCGCAAGAGCGGTGAAACAAATAAATTGGCCAGAGGAAAAACACCCGACCAACTATGAATAGACATAAGAGTAAACTCCATACTCCACTTCACAACAAACCCGTGACCAACAAAAGGATTGGCAGTCATGAGCGAAGTAACAATCAGATCAGGACGAATGAGTTTTACATCTTCGAGCTGGCGATGAAAGTTAGGCTGTTCAACAACACGCACACCTTGAAGAGCTTCAAGTTCACATGAGTGAAATTTTTTGTTAATATAAGCGCTACTGCACTCAACAACATTGGCGCCCGCATTTTTGAGAAAGCGTGCCAACGGCAGCTCCATCATGGTATCAGCGGTCAAAAATACTTTTTTTCCTTTAAGAAGTTCCGTCTGTTTACGAATCTTCTCCCAAGCGGCTTTCTCTCGGTCGCGAAGATCAACGGTAATACCGAACTCACGGGCAAGATCCTCCCAGAAAACCCTGGTACCATCGGGACCTATGGGAAAAAGAGAGTTGAGTACACGGGTACCACGTTCACGGTTCAGCTTGGCCGCAACCCTTGAAAGATATGGCTGAATAGGAGCAAGAACAGTATCGGGTCCAATAGCCGGCATTTTATCAAAACGGGATTCGGGAAGAAAACCGCCAACAGGAATACCGAGTTCTTCGGCCTCAGCTTTGAGATCATCAGCCGTGGCATCGTTGACTGACCCAAGGAATACGACACTTTTTTGACCGGCAGGAGCTTCTGGACAAAAAGGCACTAAAGCGTGCAGCACTGAGTCCTCAGCTTGGGTAAAATTATAGACCAAGCCACTTGCCGGTACAAAAAGTACAGGAACATCAGGAGTGCTGAGATGATGTGCCAGACCCTTGAAATCGACCTTCATGACTTCGGGAGTACACGAAGAGAGCAGAAAAATAACCGATGGATTATGATCAGCTTTAATTTCACTGATAATATCCTCAAGAGTTGGCTCGTGCTTGGCAAGATCACCTTCCTCTATGAGAGCAATACCAAAGCGGGGTTTGGCAAAAATCATCATGCCAAGAGCATTCTGCAAAAAATGAGCACAAGTATGCGTCCCGAGTATAAGAAAAAAACTGTCTTTGATCTTCTGATACAGCCAACCGACACAGGCAAGACCGCAAAAACTATGTGTAACGTTATCTTCCTTGATTATCTGAACATCACCGGGAACCTGCATCATGAACTGTTTCCTCCTGATTGATACTACCCGCAACAACCTTTACTTCACTGTAATGATTATAAACGCTGCAACGGCAAAACTTAAAGAAGTTAAAGATAAAATATTTTCGGTAATCCCCCTACTATCAAGAACCACTTGCAGAAGCTATTTTTACTTTTACAGAAGCTGTTTTTTCCCCAAGACGTACTGCCCGATCTCTGCGGTCATCAATTTTTATAACCGTATAGACACGCCTGCCACCTTTGCTGAACGAATACTCATGAAGCTTCTGTGCAAGGCCAAACAACAGGGCTGCTGGTCCTTCAACAGTAGTACCCATATCATGAAGCCTATAGCTGCAGCCGCTTCTTGCAAGAAGTTCCTGCAAACCAGCAACAAAGCCACTCAGGCTACCATCCTTACTGTCAAGAGGAATAACAGCAATATCCATCAAAGCCATGGCACATTTACACGAAGGTTATCTAAAAACAGTCTCGTTACGTCCGGGACCAACAGAAATAAAGGTAATCGGTACCTGCAACTCCTTTTCAAGAAAAGCCACATAGTTCTGCGCATCCAGTTGCATATCGGAGACAGTTCGAGCCTGAGCATTCGAAGCCATCCACCCTTTCATGGTAGTATAGACAGGTGTTACCCTTGAAAGTGTCAGATGGTCAGTCGGAAAATCATGAATCTCCCTGCCATCAAGCATATAAGACGTACAAATTTTAACTTCTTCAAATGCATCAAGCACATCAAGCTTGGTAAGCGCAATTTCGGTAACACCGTTCACAATAAGTGAATAACGAAGTGCAACAAGATCAATCCAGCCACATCGGCGTTTTCGACCTGTTGTGGCACCAAACTCGTGACCAATCCTGCAAAGAAGTTCACCAGTTTCATCATCAAGTTCGGAAGGAAATGCACCATTGCCGACCCTTGTCATATAGGCCTTGCATACACCGATCACCTTGCCAATGTAGTTTGGAGCTATACCGGATCCAGTACATGCCCCGCCGGAAGTTGGATTCGATGACGTAACATAAGGATAGGTTCCGTGATCAACATCGAGCAGGCAGCCTTGCGCACCTTCAAGAAGAACGGTTTTTCCCTCCCTGAGCGCCCGATTCAAATAAAGTTGGGTGTTGGTGACATAAGGGTCAATAATCTTGTCGAACTCCTCGTACTCACGCACCATAGTCTCCACATCAAGCTCATCCTTTTCATAAATGTTTTTGAAAAGTTTGTTCTTGGCTGCAAGATTTTCCCTGAGCTTCTCCTGCAGTACCTCAGGGTTAAGAAGATCAACAACCCTTATTCCTTTTCGAGCAAATTTATCCTCATAGCTCGGACCAATGCCCCGTCCAGTCGTGCCGATTTTCTGGTTACCTTGGGCAGTTTCATGCAAGGAATCAAGCAGTTTATGATACGGCATAATGAGATGGGCATTATGACTGATAAACAGCCTGCCCTTAACAGTATAACCAAGTTCCTCAACCGTTCTGATTTCTGCAAGAAGCGCAACGGGATCAATTACCACACCATTACCAATTACACAAACGCATCCCTCATGAAAGATACCTGAAGGAATAAGATGCAAAACAACAGTTTTATTATCGAAACAAATAGTATGACCAGCATTCGCCCCACCCTGATAACGGACAACGACATCAAACTTATCTGAAAGGTAATCCACAAGCTTCCCTTTACCTTCATCACCGAACTGAGTACCAACAATAACTGTTGCTGACTGAGACGGTGTACTAAATCGTTTTGATTCCACGACGATTGATTTTAACAGATATAATGATCAAAATGATCAAGAAGTACAATTTTGCCCTTTCCCGAAAAAGATGAATAATTTACAATAAATTTGGCATTCGCCGCGCAACTTTCCATAATACGCCGAGTCTTAACCATTTCCTTTTGCGTTAGTTTATCAAACTTGGTCAACACAATGCCATAAGGTCTGTCGTGAAATTCAAGAAAATTTGTCATTTCCCGGTCGGACTCCATGGCAGGATGACGTGCATCAAAAAGCAATACTACAAGTGAAATACTCTGCCGTTGCTCAATATAGGAGGAGAGCAAATGGCCCCAAGCAGCTTTCTGTTCATGACCAACAGCAGCATAACCGTAACCCGGAAGATCAACGAAATAAAATGCCTTGTTAATTAAAAAATAGTTTATCAATCTTGTTTTTCCTGGGGTGGAACTTGTTTTGGCAAGACCTTTTAAACCGGTAAGAGAGTTAAGAAGTGTTGATTTGCCTACATTGGACCTACCGGCAAAAACAATTTCAGGGAGAGCTTCTTCCGGCAAACCAGCGAGGGTTGAAGCACTTATGTTAAAGGCCGCATCAGTAATTTTCATATAAAAATAGCAGTCATACAAAAAGAGCAATAAAAAGGAAGCTAAAAACCTTGCGTTAAAAACCCAAATGCTTAACTTTGATCCGGCTTTTTATGTATTTATATCCCCGAAAAGGAAGAACAGCACAAAATGTCACTCTTCATATATAACTCCCTCAGTAGAGTTAAAGAACAGTTTGAACCCCTGCACCCTGGATTCGTAAGCATCTATGTATGCGGACCAACCGTTTACGGCCACTCTCATCTTGGCCATGCCAAAAGCTATGTCTCCTTTGACGTGGTCGTCCGGTGGCTGCGCCATTGCGGTTACAACGTGAAATATGTTCAGAACATTACTGACGTGGGGCACATGACCGATGATGCTGATGAAGGTGAGGATAAAATCATTAAACAGGCCCGCCTTGAAAAAACAGATCCCATGGAAATTGCACAGTTCTATACCCGCAGTTTCTATGAAGATATGGATATGCTCGGACTTATTCGGCCGAATATAGCACCGGCGGCCACCGCCCATATTCCGGAACAGATTGAGCTGATTGAACTCCTGATTTCAGATGGTCACGCCTATGAGATGAATGGTAATGTCTATTTTTCCGTAGAGTCATTTCCCGGATATGGAAAGCTTTCAGGACGTACTGACTTAAACGCCCACCAGTCTGGCAACAGGGTTGAGGTGCGCTCCGAAAAACGTCATCCTTCCGATTTTGCACTCTGGAAAAAGGCCGAAGAGGGTCATCTGATGAAGTGGCGTTCCCCTTGGAGTACGGGCTATCCCGGCTGGCATTTGGAGTGTTCGGCCATGTCGATGAAATATCTCGGTGAAACCATTGATATTCACGGCGGTGGCATGGAAAACAAGTTCCCCCATCATGACTGCGAGATCGCCCAGTCAGAAGCAGTTACAGGCAAACCCTATGTCAGGTTCTGGATGCACAACAATATGGTGACAGTCAACGGAACTAAAATGGGTAAATCCCTGAAAAACTCCATAAATCTCAAGGAGTTGTTCAAAGATATCGATCCACTGGTCATCAGATTCTTTATTCTTCAGTCGCACTACCGCTCACCACTCGATTATTCCGAAACAGCAATAAAGGCATCTGCTACAGGTCTTGAAAAACTCCTTCAGACCATGCAGCGACTCAGTAAAACAGAAAATGGGCATGGCACGTTTGATGTTAAGCCATTTCTTCAGCGCTTCAGCGAAGCAATGAATGATGATTTTAATACACCGATAGCCATAGCGGTGCTGTTTGATTTATCCAAAAACATCAATACGGCACTTGATCGAATCGAAGGCATGTCTGAAGAATCCCGACAAGAGGCAACAACATTTCTTGAACAAGCAGGATCTGAGGTGCTTGGAATTATTAAATCCAAAGAATTGATCGACGAAAAAAGTAACGCCGATACCAGCAATACTCTGGACGCAGTGATGAACATTCTTCTCGAACTTCGGGCAGAGGCACGCACAAACAAAGATTTTGCACTCAGCGACAACATACGCAACAAGCTACTTACTGTCGGCATTGAAATCCAGGATACACGAACAGGGGTAAGCTGGTCAAAACAGTCTGGCAGTTAACGGAAAAGTATTTTTAATAAACCAGAGTTTCCTTCTCTTTCCGCAACAAACTATTTTTCTTTTTTCAAGTCCATAACATCCCGATCTTTTGGGCTCAAAAAACGTGCAAATAAACAGCAGCATCCGTTATAGCAATTTTAACAAGGAGCTGCCGAATCCGGCTTGTTTCTTTTTTTCTGCACCTTTTCATTGTGCTGCTTGATATTTTGGTGCGGGTTATAAGCTCTGATTGCCATGAATACAGCTATTCCAGAATGTCCTTTATCAGTACAAAAATAGTCTTTGCTATCAAGGCAATTACTCAGAAAATTTCAGAACTGAGCCAAAACGAACTATTGAACTTTCATAATAGAAACAACAGGTTGAACAGCGGAACACTGAGCAAGCAGCATCAGTGCCGGAAAACCAAAAGCAGTCCAGAATATGTTCAAGCGCAAATTATGGACTAACAAGCTCTTAACGGTCACGTCACCGTAGAAAAAGGTATCATGAATCAGGAACGTGATGAATCACCTACCTATGTGTCATCTAATTGCTCCCTGAAAAAGATTATTCACTTCAGTAAGATCAAATAACTCTGGATCAAAATTTTCGCCAAACCACTCCATCGTCTCTTCATGCTCAGGATGAGACTTGTCGTGGATTATCTCGATCAAATCATGATATCCCCAAATCCCGCCGCAATCTTCTGGAGGGCAAGCCCTTTTGCCCTTGATGCAACTCGGAATTTTTATGGCGCTATCAAAAGGAACTCTTTTTCCCAATGTGATCTTGTGTTCCCAACCGTCACCAAAATCATATTCATACATCATGAAATCCTTTTCAAACCATAGCACATCGGATAATTTATTTTTATTTTCATTCTTAGCTGACATTCCGAACAAGTCGTCGATATCTTCATCCGGAACGCTGTATATCTCTCCCTTGGCAATAAATTGATGAAGGTGACTGTCTGTCCATCCCATAAACCAATTGCAGAAAATCATGAAGGCGCCCGAGCGTGATAGTATCCGCAACAAGAATACGCCGCCATATCGGTGGTTTTGCACCGACTAATGTAACCTTTAGCTGAAAAATGGATTTACTCATATGGGTATCTCCTTGAAAAGGTCGCTGTTTTTTTAATGTGGTTTTTCAGGAATCTTTGACAACCAGAACCTCATTGAGTGTTCATTAAATACATGCACTATGTCTTTTGCTTTACTGAAATCATGCCTATGACTCAGTTGATGTATCCTATGGAGTAAAACTTTCCGCAATATAGTTCATGCTTCAGGAGCCTTCAACAAGGCGAGCCACCTGATGCCCACATGTTGCACACTTTCCTTTGAGCAGCAGATCACCTTTCACAATTGAACCGGAATAATCAACGATTTCAACAGCATCCCTACATTGTGAGCAAAATACATTCACGAGTATTTGCGCTCTGTATTCCATGGGAATGTCTGCCCAAAATTCGGCAGCTTTCTGAGAGAATTGAGGAAATTGCACTATGGCCATAATGAATAGTTTTTTACAACATGACACCGCTACCGAAAATATTCTTTCCCGCTATAAACTTTGCAGATCTTCGGTTTTGCGTTACTCTTGGCTAAACAGATCTGCCTATACCACAAAAAATCAGACTAAAACTCTCTCTATAAAGTAATTTATTATGTTTATTTTTTCAGCAGTTCAGTCTTGAAACTGGCAGCACTCATTGGTATCATATTTTTTATGATACAGATACGCCCTCATGGCAACAGTAATCTGTCCTCCTTGCTGTTAATTTGAATATAGAAGTCCTTTCCATCACGCACAATTCGAAGGCGCAGGTCATCCCCACCTGAATTTTTAGGATTATGCCTGATATACTTGTGATCCAAAAGCTCTTTCAAATCAAGCAAATAAGTGCCGATCAAAAGAGTTGGTCTGAGGATTAAGATACTTGCAGGAGAGCGTAAAATATAGGCTGGGCTCTTTTTGCAGATTAACTATGCCATTGACTTGGCCAAAAGCCTCATTGAGCGTCCAGCTCCGGTGTGGAGCACCAGGAGGTACAGAAGGTACTTGGTTAACCATGATAATTGGGCACCATTTAAAGATTAACCCTGCCAAGGGAGTACAACCTTAACTGAATTCACTAATCACTTACAAAGCTATAAAATACAGCAAAAAATCATGGTGGCTTCCACCGAAAAGACATCCTGTTGGGGATAAAAAGTACTTCGGCAACATTAGTGATGCAACACCTGCAGTACTGTGTCTGGAGCTTTTTTGACAAGATTGAGCAAAACAAGTGCCGGACCGTGCGGTTTTCGATCACCACGCTCCCAATGTCTCAGTGTGGCAACACTGATGCCAAATGTGGCAGCAAACTCGTCCTGTGTCAATCGGGTTCCTTCCCGAATGCTTTTGACATTGACCGGTTCGGGATGAAATTCCCTGACCATGACTTTTTTCCCTTGGGAATAATCAAGTGCCTCTTCTAACCCCTTTTTTATACTTTCAAACATCTTTTCCATGGTCAGCTTTGTAGTTTTGAATCAATTGTTTTGTTAATCCCGCCAGTTCGTTTCGTCCGGCTTTGGTCAAGTTTGCCTGTGCACTTTTGCTGAATGCCGTTAACAAAAAAAGTGGTCTGGTTGGATTGTATTAGAAATAGATGATGCGAGTACTGCCACTTTTTCCTTTGTTTCGGCCTGCCCATCTCAGCTTCCGAACTCCTCCGGTACCTTGCATCAAAATACCCGCTGTAGGATGTGTGGCTAAAAAAGAGAGAAGAAGTTCATGCTCTTCATGGGTCAGTAGCTTATCTGATGTATGGATGAATTCCGGTAACTCAACAATAGTAATATTCATTCAAAAATATAATCCATTGGATTATGCCCGCCAAGAATTTCTTTTTTCCATGGAAGAATAATTTGTCTTTCTCTTATCTCTCTTACCCAATATCAGGTTATCAGTATTCATCTTCAAGATCGTCTTTGACAAAAGATTAATACCGTCAATGTCAGAGAAGCGGAATCCATTCTAAACCATTCCCAGTTCGAGTTTCTGTTTTACTTTTTCCCAGCCAGGCATTACAGTGTTGAGGAGTTTATAAAACTCGGCGCTGTGGTCATGGTAATTCAAATGGCAGAGTTCATGAATGACAACATAATCAATACACTCCTTTGGCGCTTTGACCAGATTTGTATTGAGCGTCACCGTGCCTTTTCCGGACAAGCTTCCCCATCGCTTCTGCATTAGCCTCACAGATATTGCCGGTTTTGGAAATCCAGAGTCAGTAAACTTAGGCCAGCACCGGTCGAGGCTGTTGCTGAACTGCTGAGAAGCTTTTTCTCCGTACCATTTGCTCAAAAGCCTTTTTGCTGTTTCAGGCATCGGCTCATTCAGCAGGGTCACATGGAAAAAACCTCGGGATAACTTGACGCTATTTTCATGACCCTGAGCAATTTTCAACCGGTATTGCTTACCGAGGTACAAGTGCGTTTCACCAGTAACATAAAACCTCCCCGGTGTCTTTGGAGTAAACTGCCTGAAGTAATTCAATTGCCGGAGAATCCATCGCGCTCTTTTGCCTATCTTCGCTTCAATCATTGAACTACCCGCACCTTCAGGCGCTTTAACAACAACAGTACAGTCAGGATGAACCGCAATTTCCATACTCTTTCTTTCACAATACAAGAGGCTGTAATCAATGACAGTAGAACCATAAACAAACGACTGTTTATCGCACTGTATAGCCCCCATTATCTGTAACTCCTGTGTTTTGCCACCTGCAGGAACTTTTCGATAATTGCATCCATTTGATCCGGTGACAGCTCAATGCCTTTTTTGGCTTTCAGTTCATCATAAAAGTAATCATCAATGTCATTGACCATCTGGTTCTGAGCATTTTCATCATACCAGAAATGAACCTTGTTATGCTTTTTAATAATGCCATGCAGCGCAATTGCGATATCTGCAGTAACAGCCTCAAGGCCTTCATTCTTCAGAAGCTGTGCCCCTGCCAGTTCAATGAACGGTTTCAATAGCCCGTAATAAGCCATGGCATCTTCATTGCCGGAAAGTATATCCGGCACATCATCATGAACCTTGCCAACGACCTTATTCCTGATATCAACAACCTTATTAAGGTAGTCCAGGTCAGATAGTCTTTTCAACCTGAAGTCGTCAATAGCCTGCTGAACAAGTTTTGAAAATTTCTCGTAATAGGCAGGATCTTCATCCATTTTTTCCGTAATGACTTTCTTGGTAGCATGAGCAATGGTATCAGCTCTGGATGCTCTGGTTTTCCCTGACTTGCAGAGGCCTTGCTGCTCTTTAACCTGATTGAAAATCTTGTCATCAAAAATATTGACCGGCTCATTCAGTTGCATGACCTCATTGGCCTGAATATGAGTATCAAGCAGCTTCTTGATTTTGGGTTCATAATCCCGGTAATCAACCGTTTCAGCATACCGCATCTTTACTGCGACCTTCAGCGACTGAAACTTTCGCAAATCAGCCTTGTACCTTGATAAGGTATGATCATCCGTATCAGCCAAAAATGTTTCTGACGAAAGAGCTATAGACAGATTTTTGCCGAACACTGCAAGGCGGCAATAGAACTCCTCACGCAACTCATCATCTGCAAGCAAAACCTCATAAGCCTCTTCATCATAGGAGTGTTTTACACTCTTAAAGAGATCCCACAAATCAGAATAACGTCCGGATAATTTTTCAATTTCGCTGTTTATGGAACTCAGTGTACCAACAAGGTCAGCATCATCAAAGCCTTCAAAAGCGCTGTACATGGTCAAAGCTTTATCCAGCTCACCAAGAACATTCGCATAATCGACAATATAACCGAACTCCTTGCCTTCATAGAGCCGGTTGACCCGGGCAATGGCCTGAAGCAACGTATGCTCCCGCAACACCCTGCATAAATAGAGAATCGTATTTCTCGGAGCATCAAATCCAGTCAGCAACTTGTCCACTACAATCAAGATCTCGAGTTCGCTATCATGTTTAAACTGGTTGATGAGCTGCTTGGTATACTCTTCTTCCTTGCCATAACGCATCATCATTTTCTGCCAGAATTTTACAACCTCATCAGTCGTTTCATCATCGGTCTCTTCATACCCTTCCCGCATGTCAGGCGGAGAGATAACAACACCCGACGTAACAATGCCAATTTCATTCAGGTAAGAATGGTATTTAAGGGCAGATGCTTTATTTGGAGCAACAAGCTGCGCTTTGAAACCAGTGCCTTGCCAATTGGCCCGATAATGTTCAGTGATATCAAAAGCCCTCATATAAATCACCTGATCTGCCTTGTTCAGCATTTCAGCCCGGGCATATTTGCGCTTGAGATCCGCCTGCTGCTTTTTGGACAAACCCTGTGTATGACGCTCGAACCACACATCAACAGCCGCCTGATTCTGGCTCATTTCAACATGCCTGCCTTCAAACAAAAGCGGGACAACTGCTCCGTCTTCTACAGCCTGTGAAATGGAATAATGGGGCTCAATCAATTCACCGAATTTGATAAAATTGTTTTTTTCCTTTTTCAGAAGCGGAGTTCCTGTAAAACCTATATAGCAGGCACGGGGAAACATCTGCCGCATACGGGCAGAAAATGAACCGAACTGCGTACGATGGCTTTCATCCACAAGAATAAAAATATCAGGAGAGTCGTCCTGATATTTTTTTACAGTATAGGCTTTATCGAACTTATGAATGAGCGTGGTAATAATACCCGACTTTTTTTCGGCAACCAGCTCCAGAAGATTACGGCCTGAACGTGCCCTGCCAGCTTCAAGCCCGCAAGCGGTAAAGGTATTCCCAAGCTGTATATCCAAATCATCCCGATCGGTAACCAGCACAATTCTCGGGTTCAGAATCTCCGGATCGAGGGCAAGGTTTCGTGCCAGCATAACCATGGTCAGGGATTTTCCGGAACCTTGTGTATGCCAGATAACGCCACCTTTTCGTGAACCTGTTCCATCAACATGCTTTACACGGTTCAGCGTGGACTTTACAACAAAATATTGCTGATAACGGGCAATCTTTTTTATCCCGCCATCAAACACGGTAAACTTCCAAGCCAGTTCCAGCAGCCGCTCCGGACGACAGAGTGCATATAACGCATCATCCTGAGCCGTCAGTAATTGAGAGTTCAGAATTGACAATGGACAATTGAAAGAGTGTTCAATTTTTCTTTGCTGTTCAACTGATAAGTGCTTGTTTTTCAGCTCAAGCAATTTCCCGTTCTCCAGTGTCCTTTGTCCGGTATCCAGCTCTTTCCAGACACTCCAGAATTTTGCGGCCGTTCCAGTTGTTGCATACATGGCGCTGTTCTTGTTTAACGCCAGCAGCAGTTGTGTATAAATGAACAGCTTCGGAATATGGTCATCGTTCTGATTCCTGATGGACTGCGAAACCGCCTGATCAACCTCAACCTGCGGTGACTTGCATTCGATGACACAAAAAGGAATACCATTGACAAACGACACAATATCCGGCCGTGCACTCTCCGCGCTTCTGGAACGCTCAACACTGTACTCAACGGTTACATGAAACCGATTCCGCTCTACATTCCGCCAGTCGATATAGTTCAGGTTAAAGCTTTTTGCATCCCCCTCAATGCTTTGCTCCAGGGCAGTACCCAGTGTCAGCAGGTCATAAACGGCTTCATTGGTTTTCAGTAAACCGTCATACTTGATGTTTTTCAGCTTCTGAACAGCAGACTGGATATTCTCCTCACTGAAAAGGTATTCGCTTCCTTTATACCGGATACGGTTTATCTCTTTCAGTTGATTCCGCAGAATATGTTCAAGCAGAACATTCGACATTTTTTCCTGTCGTTCCCGGAGTGCTTCAGCAGGTGAAAGATATTCGTAGCCCATCGCCACCAGCAATTGCACCGCAGGAATTTGAGATGCCTTTATTTCATTAGTTTCAAAATCACACATTACTCGATTCCTTTTTTAATCAAGGAAAGCACGACAGAATATCATTATGCTTCGTTTTTATCCACATGTCGAGTGGACTTCAGTTGTTTGATATCCTGCTCAAGTTCCCGAAAACTTTCGTCCAGTTGCGGCTTTTTCTGGGCATCTTTGTATTTGTTGTATTCCAGTACAGACTTTTCCTGCGCTATCTGGCGGCTGATTATACCTGCATGGGTAAGCAGTTCGCGACCATTAAGCTGAATAATTGCATCCAGTCGCTGAATCCAGTCTTTCATGTACATCGGAGTACGCTGCTGCGCCATCGCTTCCGCAAAAGCAAGATATTGCTCCACCAGCAGGCCAAGCAATTTTATTTCATCTTCATCAAGGTAATTTTTTGCGATGCTCACATCGCCCTTGCGGACAGGTACTCCCTCTTTGCCAAAAGAGAGCATTCCCATCAACGGCAGTGAAGCATCAGCACGACGATAAATCAGCTTCCGCTGCTGTCTGCGTGCTGATTGCCCACAGTAACTTATTCTGTACAACTTTAAAAAAGTCGATGGTTTTTTCATCTTTGGAGTCATAATCAATACTGGTCGTGTAGATATCCTTGATCTTCTGGTAAAAGAAACGTTCCGACAACCGGATTTCGCGGATACGTTCCTGCAGTTCCTTGAAATAGTTCATGGAACTGCCGCTTTTGAAGCGCTCATCATTCAGCGCAAAACCTTTGACAATGTATTCCCTGAGCCGCTGCGTCGCCCAGATTCGGAACCGAGTACCTTGCTGCGATTTGACGCGATAGCCCACTGAAATGATGACGTCCAGATTGTAATATCGAACATCATAACTCTTCTCATCGGTCGCAGTTGTTCGGAAATTCCGAACAACTGACTCTTCGTTCAGTTCACCCTCTTCAAAAATATGCTTAATATGTTCGCTGATGGTCGCTTTTGACTTCTGAAAGAGCTCACATACATGCGCCTGCGTCAGCCAGACAGTTTCGTCGTCAAGTCGTACATCAATTTTGATTTTACCGTCAGATGCCTGGTAAATAAGTAGTGCGGAGTTGTTCATTTAGAGAGCTCCATCACTGAACTTTGAAATACACAAATGACATGAAAAGGCTTCGAACAACGACTGGACATCAATGCAATCGAATGTTGACTAAACATGAGAGTCCTCCTTAGACTGAACACGTTCTTTGGAGGAAAAACTATGCGCATATGCTTCAATGGATGCTTTTGCCGAAGCCTGATCGAGAACGGCTTTAATTATTTCATCCAGTTCAGAACCTTCGGAATAGTTTGCGGGCGCAACGTATGAAACCCGCTTCTCATCCAGCAGTTTTTCAACCTCAGACTTTTTTTTGCTTTTTGGTGCGTAAACACCAATAGATGTTCCTCCTTGATCTTTGACCAGCTTCATGGCCGGCACATCAGTCAATCCATCGCCGATGTAGATTATTCGTTCGAACGGAACAGGGCGTTCTTCTTGTGGAACATAGGTATTGATTTTTGAGTTATCCCATGCGTTATCAATGCCTTTGTTGATGCGGAAGAGAAACTGGGTTTTGGTGGTGTAGTTCAATGCAATTGCCGGCCACTCGGGAACATCATGCTGGTCATATTTGAAGCTGGAAGCATAGATTGTCTTGAAATTCCTGGCAATAGTAGTACCCTCAATCATCTCCTTGGTGCCGGAAGAGATAATATAGTGCTCCAGTTTAATATGCCTTGTCCGTGCATATTCGTTGATTCGTCGGAAATAATCTTCCACCCCGTCAAAATACGACACATCCTTTCCGTGCCGCTTCAGGCTGTCACGGTCAAACTTGATTCCTCCATGATTCTTTGCTTTGCTGATAAGAAGAAACATGTAAGCCAGAATCTCATCTATCTGATGCTCTTCGGTGAGTGTTTTAACCTCCTTCCAGAAATCAGATTTTTTGATGCCCAGGTCAGGAATAAAAGAGTTCTCCTGAATGTTTCCTTTTGCCAAGGTTCCATCAAAATCATAGGCAATTGCAAATGTGATATATTTTTTTGCCATTATGATCTCCCTGAATATGTATCAACGACTTCCGGTTTCACCCGCCATGCACCGGTAAGCAGCTTCTGCATCAGTCCGCGTTTCTGGGTTTTGTAATTTGCTGCCAGATGTTTGAGAAGATCGATTTCCTGCTGAGTGGCATTCAATGTCTCGGCTATTTCCTGTTGTTCTGATAGAGTTGGAAGTGATACTTTGATTCGATCAACATCTTTCTTTTGGATGTTGGGAAGTCCAGATCCAACCCTTAATTTCATGAGCTTTGGCTCGTTCATTTTCAGGTAAAAAAATAGGTACTGGCTATATACAGATGGATGAAGGTTAAGAAGTGAGTAGCAATGGCCACCTGACCAGAATCTTTCTGTATTGAAATTCACATATCCACATGAGTTCCCACCTTCACTGATTGTTATTGTTCCTGCTTCAGTGTTCCAATCGTAGGTTCTTCCAGATGGTTCAATCCCACCATTTAAGGCATAATAATCACCATCATCCTTCATATGAGCTACATTTAACTGTTTGCCTTTTGTTATTTTACAAGCATCTCCCAGCTTCACCTTCTTCCACCCGCTTTTCCCCGTTATCAATTGTCCATTGTCACTTATCAATTTCCTCAACAAATACTTAAACCGCTTCTCCTTCGCCTGAACAAGCCGCTCGGTTTTCTCGATGGCCTCATCCCAAGCGGAAAGCAAATCAGCAATGGCTTTTTGCTCGATGCATGGCGGGAAAATGACTGGTATATGTTCAACTGCTGTTTTATTGATTTTCACCATACTCTCACTTGTTCCTGATGCACAACTCTGTATATACTTCCTAACTGTTGAACTCCTTAAATAGCACTCTAAAAACTCATTGAGAACTTGAGTTTCATCAACACGAAATCGCATTAGTAAATCAGGATAAGAACAATTTTCAATCTCTCCTCTAAACAGTATTGTTCTCCCAACTTTATCCAATGTATTAGATCGGCTAATTAAAAAATCTCCAGATACCAATAGAAAATTTTTTACTCTTTTATCATCTCTTGGAGCAGGTTTTGCATGAGACGGATCAAAACCATTCTCCGTCAAATTACCTAATCCTAAAATCCAACTCCCATTTTGTTCTTCGGGGCAATTTGGTGAGTAGCCATTCTTAATAGGCTGAATAACAAGCTTTTTTAATTTTATATTTTTCCATCCAACTGGAAGTTTGCTATTCTTACTCATCGCTACCTCTCCTCGCGTAATTGACAGTTAAAATCATTTTCAATTATCAATTGTCCATTAACCGATTTTGATTCTCGTCTATTCGTGTTCATTCTCGGTTCCTCCCAGCTTCTTCTCCGACAATTTTACCCGCTGCTCCAACTTTTTCAAATCCTCTTCGGGTTTTGGTAAGTCTTCGGGCATGGTGCCGCCCAGCTCCTCAATGGTCTGACGTACTTTCTTTCCAACATCATAGTGTGTCTGGTTAGCTCTGCGCTTTCCCTGAATATGTTCACGGCGTAGTTTTTCCTCTGTCTGGGTAGCACGGAAAAGATTGGCGGCCAACTCAGTACTGCCCATATTGTCGAGAATCTGCTGGTTTTTTTTCAGCCCTTTGCGTTGATGAATGCCCTTGGCGTCAAGTCCGCCATATAGTCCTTTGTAGCCATGATTCTGAAAAATGGCAAAATCGAGATTTGTTTCTACCCCTGCTTGTTGGGCTGTTTCAACCAGTTGTTTGTTGTGCACGCGCATCTCGTTACGAAGAAATAGCCTTTTTTCTTCCTCCTTAAGTCGCTTAAACGCTTCATCATTAGCCAATTCCTGTCTGCGGGTCTGGATGGCGAAATATGTCTGACCGTTGGCAATAACAGGCTTGGATGGATCAGCGTTCTGAACAATCAGATAACAGGCATAACGAGAAAGTCTTATATCTTCGAGTTTTCGCTTTGCTCCTGATCCGATTTCGACCATTTCGAGGATATCCTCGAAATGGTCTGTCACTTCATGCCCGCTATTTTGACACGCGTCTTTAGCCCTTTCAACAACTGGAAGAAAATGGCGATACTCAGAATAATCCAGTATTCTGGATAACTTTCGAGCAGTCCAAAACTCTTTGCCATTTTCGTGAGCCTGCTTAATCTCTTCAAACGTCTGGTGATGTCTTTTTTCTATTTCTTTGTTTTTCATCGCTGAATCTCCTTGAGCCCTCCATCAATTGACAGTTGACAATGCACAATGGACAATGCACAGAAATAGCCACATCCAGCATTATCAATTATCAATTCTCCCTTATCCATTGTTAATCCTCTTCTTTTTGGATGACGTTATGATGCTGATAAGTAATTTTAGCAGCTCAATGATGTCAGGTTTAATGGAGTCCATACATTTTTTGTCAAGCAGTTGTGACTGATACAGCAGTTCAATCCAATATTCAGTCTCATTGGCTTCCTTGAGAGCTATGGCCATCTTGTGAATAAAATCGGCCTTGCTTTCAGCATGTTCAGCCTCACGAGCAAATGATTTCTCTTTGATAATATTATCCTTCATTATCCCTTATTCATTGTCAATTGTCTAATTATCCCTTATCAATTGCTCCATCTTCTGCGCCATCTTTGCCCGCACCTCTGCCAGCTCCTTTTCAAGCTTGTCAATTTCCTCCTGGACAGCATCAATATCAATCTCTTCTTCCTCTTCAAAGGTATCAACATAGCGCGGAATATTGAGGTTGAAGTCGTTTTCCCTGATCTCGGCAAATTCAGCAACATGGGCGTATTTTTCTACCTCAATTCTTGAAGAACAGGTTTCCATGATCTTGTCCAGATGCTCTTCGGAGAGGGTGTTCTGGTTTTTGCCGGATACAAATTCCCTGCTGGCATCAATAAAAAGAACATTCTTGCGTGCTTCATTGGCACCGCCTTTTTCCCGAGAGCGGTCAAAAACCAGTATGGCAACCGGAATGTTTGTGGTTGGAAAGAGATTGCCCGGCAGCCCGATTACCGCATCGAGCAGGTTCTCTTCAATCATTTTCTGGCGGATACGCCCTTCAGCTGCTCCCCTGAACAGCACACCGTGCGGAACAACCACGGCAACACGACCCTCTTTTTCAAGCGCTGTTTCAACCATGTGGGTGATAAAGGCCCAGTCGCCCTTGCCCTTGGGAGGAACCCCGCGCCAGAAGCGGTTATATGGATCGTTTTCTGCATGTTCAGCTCCCCATTTATCCAGTGAGAATGGCGGATTGGCCACAACGCAATTGAATTTCATCAGGCGGTCATGTTCTACCAGAAGCGGACTGTTCAGGGTGTCGCACCATTCAATGCGGGCACTGTCAAAACTGTGCAGGAACATATTCATGCGGCAGAGCGCCCATGTGCTGCCGTTGGACTCCTGACCGAACAGAGCGAAATTACGGTCGCCAACAACTTTGGCCGCCTGCACCAGAAGACCGCCTGAACCGCAAGCAGGATCGCAGATACGGTCACCGGGTCTGGGTCTGGCGAGCCTGGCTACCAGTTCCGTCACTTTAAAGGGCGTAAAAAACTCTCCGGCTTTTTTACCAGAATCCGAGGCGAACCGCTCAATAAGATAGATATAGGTGTTGCCAATAACATCCTCTGAAACAAGGCTTGGTTTCAAATTCAACTGCGGCTTGTAGAAGTCTTCCAGCAGTTGCTTCAAACGGCGGTTCCGGTCTTTGGTTTTGCCGAGGTTTGCCTCGCTGTTAAAGTCGATGTTCCGGAAAACTCCTTCGAGTTTGGTTTTGTTGGATTCTTCAATATGGCCAAGCACAATATTGATAAGCTCACCAATATTGGCGGCTGCCCGGCGCTCGTAAAGGCTGTAATATGTGGCCTGAAATTCATCCAGAATTTTCTCTTTGCCGGTCTCATTATTTTTTTCAATCAGTTGTACAACCGGAAGAACAAAGCGCTCCCGCTCCATTTTGCGGAGAATGCGGGCATCATCATCCCCATACTGTTGCAGGTAGGAGTCATAATGATCCTGCCACACGTCGGATATGTACTTTAAAAACAGCATGATAAGGATGTAGTCTTTGTATTGTGCGGGATTCACAACACCCCTGAAGGTGTCGCACGCGGCCCATGCTGCATTATTGATATCTTTCTGATCTATTTTGCTGCTCATACGTCATTTTCCTTTTGCAAGCTGCATTAATACCATTTCAATATAGTGCTTCCGCTTTTCACCAAGCGTGTTCAACAGGGTTTGTTCACGAGCAGAGAGCGAGGCCAGCTCGACAATATTTCTTTGCCGCACCAATGAAGGCAACAGTACTTCCATTTCGTCAACAACCTCCTTGCTGATCATTTTCTGAGCTGTTCCCTTCGCCCTGCTTGTTAAAAAAACCTGCGCATCCCGCTGGCTGATATACCAGTTCAGATATTCAGGCAATATCATATCGGGTCTTGTAATCCTGATTCGTAACAACGGAGCGGCAACAACCGCTTTTCCAGGATCTTCAAGAAGAATCGCCGAAGTGGTTACAAGACCACGCGACCGGAACACAAGGTCGCCTTTACAAACAAGGTGGTGATCCTTTACTGAATCCATAGCTATAGTTGTCAAACCATCACAACCAACGGTGTTATCATCAAGCAGATTCTTCATCTGGATAACCGCCACTTCCCCGCCTTTCGAAGGTTCAAGCCGGGACCTGAACGAGTACCCCATCTGTACTGTTGCTATTTTTTTTATTCTTACTTTCATCAGACCGCATTATTATACAGTAATGACATTGCTGTATAATCGCAATTTCTCCGAAAAACTCCAAATTTTTCACAAAAACAGCGTTACTGCATTATGTCGATTAGCGTTTCAAATGCACACTTGCGGTACACTCAGATGAAAGGAAAGAAAATTGGAGCACTCATTATGGAGGTAAGCCCGATTGGGCTGCGGGAAAAATAATTTTATTCGTTAATATGGGTTATATACATTGGCATAATCTTCGACTTTTATGCAAAAAATCCGAACTGTAACATTTTTTTCCCGATTTCTTCTCCTGATCCTTCTGACAGCCTCAATTGACGGCAAGTTCGATAGTACTCATGCGATACAAAAAAGTGTTGTATCGGCAGACAACTTTGAGTCTTTTGCTGTTTTATCTGCAATGCGGACAGACAAAAAAAATTCACACAAGCACCATGAACACTCCAGCGAATGTCATACGTGCTCCAACTGCACATGCCATGTACTTCTTCCAGTCCAAACGATTAAGCTGGATTATAACCCTGTAATCACGAGTTTCTGCTCTTTCAAGCTCATAGTACATCTCCCCGAAGTAACTCTTTCCAGGTTTATCCCCCCTCGAAATTTAGCCTGACAGCTAAAATCTGCTTTGTGACGCCATAGTTTTATCCTTTCATTCCGTTGTGTTGTGCACTGCAGGCTATTGAGGCGTTATGATAAAAAATGTAATCAAATGAGTCTGTTGTTATGGGAAAAAATATACGAGCTCGGGAAGCGTTACTTCTTGTAACGGGAATGGTATGTGTTTTATCGTCAGTTTCAGCATGGGCTGGTGAGCAAACACTCTCGCTGCCTAAAGTGATTGAGTATTCACTGCAACATAATGGTGATCTCCAATCATTTCGCGCAGAGCAAGGACTCTTTGAGGCCGGAAAGGTCAAAGCGGGACTTTTGCCAAATCCAACGATTGATTTGGAAGCTGGTACGGGCGCTTTGACCGGAAGCAGCACAGAAAGCACTCTCTCGGTTGGAATTTCGCAGGAATTGTTGCTTGGAGGCAAACGGAGTAAACGACTGGCCGTTGCCGAACGGGAACTGGATCTCTACAGATACCAGCTTGCGGACAGAGAACGACTGATCCGCGAAGAGGTCAAGACAATGTTTTATGATGTCATTTTGGCCGAACAACGACTTGTTTTGGCCGATCGTTCCATTGCGCTTAACCGGCAGCTTTTTGAGGTATCAAAAGCTCGTTTAGCGGCAGGAGATATTCCGGAGCTGGAGATGAATCTTGTCAAAGTAGAGATGGCGCGAAGTGAAGGCTCCAGAATTGATGCTGCAAAAGCGTTGAATCAGAATCACAAGAAGCTTGAGGCGATCATAGGGCTGCCAGTTGGAACGCAATACGTAATATCTGGAACATTTCAATCCACAACACCTCTGACAAGAACACTGGAAGACCTGAAACAACTGGCGCTTACTCAGCGTCCGGATATTAGGGCTCTTGAGTCTGAAAGAGAACGGGGTGAAGCAGGCGTACGCCTTGCCCGGGCTGAAACTGTTCCCAATCCCACCGTTGGACTGGCCCTCTGGCGTGACACGAGAGCAATGAAAATCGGCGAATTGGAAGGTACAGATAAAGCCTATACCATTGGTATAAAGCTTTCGATGCCCATTCCCGTTTTTGATAGAAATCAGGCAGGAGTTCAGGAAGCTCGTGCCCGGCTGAACCGAACTGAAAGTCGGCTCTCAGCAGTAAGGAGGGGTGTTGAGCTTGAAGTGGAAAGAGCTTATGCCAGTTGCCTGAGCAATGAAAAAATTCTTTCACTGTACAATACGAACATTATTCCACAGCTTGAGGAAAACCTGAACCTGACCGAAGAAGCCTGGCGCCTTGGCGAAGTCGGCATACTGTCGGTAATTCAGGAACAAAAGAAATTCTTCGAAGTCCGTGAAAACTATCTGATGGCGCTTTATAATAGTCAGATCGCTCTTGTAAAACTTGACTCAGCAGTGGCATCAGAATTAAACGGAGAGGCAGAGTGAAAAAGAGATGGATTATCATTGGTGTTATTCTTGCCCTGATCCTGGGTGGAATCTATTTCTATCGTTCTTCCGGCCTGAAAAACGGAGAAATTGAGAACACCGAAAAGCGGATAATCAGCCAAAAGGGAGAAAAAAGTGATGGCGTCAAAATGAACGCCAAGTTACAGAAGGAGAATGGTGTTCTTGTCGCAGTCGCCAAAAAACAAAGTTTTACTGAAGTTATAACAGCGACAGGTAAAGTGGAGGCCAATGCCGACCGGATCGCCCATGTTTCTCCTCGTATTTCCGGCCAAATTATTTCTGTTATGGCTTCTTTGGGTGATCGTGTAACCGCCGGGCAGAGCTTGGTAGCCCTGAAAAGTCTTGAAATGGCTGAAGCCATCAACCGCTACCGCCTTTCAAAGACAAAACTTGTTCTTGCCCAAGCAAATATGACACGAATCCGCACTCTCGTGGAAAAGAAAATTGTTGCCCGAAAAGATATTCTTCAAGCTGAAGCAGATTATAAAATTGCGCAAACCGAGATGCAGAATGATAAAGAGAGGCTCTCTCTTTACGGAGCCTCAAGCTCAAATTTGAAAGGCCGCAGTCACAACAAAACCACTTTGACTGTACCTGCTCCAATCAGCGGAGTTATTACCGAAAAGCATGCCATTGTCGGTGAACTGTCGGATCCCTCCAAAAACCTTTTTACCGTGGTAGACCTCTCTTCGATTTGGGTCGTTGTGGACATCTACGAAAAGGATCTGGCAAAAGTACACACTGGCCAGACGGCAACGGTTACTGTAGATGCCTATCCAGACGTAAAGCTTACAGGGCGGGTTACCTACCTTGCTGATGTACTTGATGCAACAACCCGAACGCTCAAGGTTCGTTTGGAGGTTGCCAATCCCAGGCGAAAGCTGAAGCCCGAGATGTTTGCCCGGATCGAACTGACACCTCCATCCAGTGCGGCAATGACCCTTGCTGTTCCTGAAGACGCTGTCCAGGAAATTGATGGTAAAAAAGTAATCTTTGTTACCGATGAGAAACAGGAAGAGTTCAAACCGGAAACAGTTGGAGTAGGCCGTTCTGCCAGCGGCATGGTTGAGATTATTTCAGGTCTGAAAGAAGGCAGTCTTTATGCCGTTAAGGGATCATTCATTCTGAAGTCAGAACTCAAAAAGGGTGAACTTGAGGGGGGAGCGGAATAATGCTTCAAAAAATCATAGCCTATGCGTTAAAGAAAAAAGGTGCGGTCATCGTGCTTTCGCTTTTGATTACCATGTTCGGTGTCTATTCATATCTGAAACTGCCTCTGGATGCTTTTCCGGATGTCACCAACGTACAGGTTGAAGTGGTCTGCCATGCGGAGGGGCTTTCAGCGTTGGAAATAGAGCGAAATGTAACCTATCCCATAGAAATGGCTATGCGTGGTCTGCCTGATATAGAACAGATACGTTCTGTAACCAAGTTCGGCCTCTCAATTGTCACCATTGTCTTCAAGGATAATGTCGATCTTTACTTTGCCCGGCAACTGGTGTTTGAACGATTGGCGGAGGCACGGGAGAAGGTGCCGAAGGGGGTTGCGGTTGCCATGGGGCCGATTGGTACCGCCATGGGAGAGATTTACCAGTACACGCTTGAAGGAAAGATGCCGGACGATCCGGAGCAAAAGATTGCCTACCTGAGTAACCTTCGAACCATTCAGGAGTGGATTGTTGCGCCTCAGCTGAAAAGTGTTGGTGGGGTAAACGAGATCAACTCCTTTGGAGGGTATTTTAAGCAGTATCAAGTGATCGTGTCACCGGAGCAACTGCTGAAGTTTGGAATAACTGTAGCGGATGTCTATTCCTCCATTGGCAGCAACAATGAAAACGTTGGCGGCAACATCCTCGAACGAGGCACTGATCAATATATTATCCGCGGGGTCGGATTGATAAAAACCATCAGTGATATAGAAAACATCGTTCTGAAATCCTCGGGTGGCACTCCTGCCTGTGTCAGGGATGTCGCTGAGGTAAAGGTTGGTGAAGCTGTCCGTATGGGTGCCGCCATGAAAAACGGAAAAGATGAATGTGTCGGGGGCATTATCATGATGCTGCGCGGTGAAAACAGCCGTGACGTTGTGCGCCGGGTTGAGGAAAAAGTTAAAGAACTGAATGAAAACAATGTACTTCCCGAAGGCATCAGACTCGTTCCCTATTATGACAGAAGCAACCTGGTCAATGCAAGTGTCGGCACTGTAACCAAAGCACTGATAGAGGGTTCCATACTGGTATTGATCGTGCTTTACCTGATGCTTAACAGCGTCCGTGGCAGTATTGTGGTGCTTCTTGCCTTGCCGCTGTCACTCCTGGCGACCTTCATCACCATGAAAATCACGGGGATCAGTGCAAACCTGATGTCTCTCAGCGGTTTGGCAATTTCCATCGGTATGATTATCGACACAACCATTATCCAAGTAGAAAACGTTCAGCGTCACCTGAGTGAAGAAGACAGCAAGCACCCCGATTTGCATACCGTCCTGAAAGCCGTAATGGAAGTCAGAAAACCGAGTATTTTTGGCGAGCTTATTATCGCACTCACCTTTATCCCGATCCTTTCCCTTGAAGGGATTGAAGGAAAGATGTTCGCTCCTTTGGCGATTACCGTCATTATTGCTCTCTTATCCTCCCTGTTTCTCTCCGTGTTTGTGATTCCGGTACTCTGTACTCTTTTTCTGAAACCACAGCAGGAAAAAGAGAGCTTCATCATGAAGCATGCTCACAGGTTCTATCTGCCACTGCTCGACTATGCGATGAAGATGAAGCATGTGGTGTTGAGTGCTGCCGGCGTTTTGCTACTTGTTTCGCTGTTTTTTGCCACACGCCTGGGAACTGAATTTATGCCGAGCATGGATGAAGGCTCCTTTGACATGGATGTCTCGATGCTCCCCGGTGTCTCCCTCTCAAAAGCAATGGAGGTGAATCAGCGGGTCTCAATGAAACTGAAACAGTTTGACGAACTGGAAACCTTGGTTTCACGAACCGGACAAACCGGCGTTGCACTTGATACCCGGGGATCGGACAAAACCGGTTATGTGGGAATATTCAAGCCGAAAAGCAATTGGAAACGGGGTCTTTCAAAAGATGAGTTGACCAATAAGATGCGCGAGTCACTGAGATCGGTTGCGGGAATTACCTTCGGATTCAGCCAGCCGATCCAGTGCCGGATTGACGAACTCGTGGCCGGAACCCGAGCGCAACTCATTATCAAACTATTTGGTGACGATATCAAGGTACTCAGTGAAAAATCAGCTGAAATTTCGAGAGTTCTCTCTACCGTTCGAGGAGGAACTGATCTGAGCGTTGAAAAAGTTTCTGGTCAGCCCTATCTGACAGTGAACATTGACCGCTCGAAAATCGCCCGCTATGGGCTGAATATCAGCGATGTACAAAGGGTTATAGAAATTGGTGTGGCAGGAAAAGCAGCATCACAGTTGTACGAAGAAAACCGTAGCTTCGATATAACCGTTCGCCTGCCCGAAGAAAAAAGGAACTCTCTGGAAGCGCTCAAAACGCTCATGATAACCACAAAAAACGGCGTAAATATTCCTCTCGAACAACTGGCAGAAGTCAACATGATTGAAGGACCAGTTCAAATCAGCCGTCAGGACGGAGCAAGAAGAATCGGCATAGAAATGAATATTACCGGAAGAGATATCGGCGGTTTTGTTGCCGAGGCAAAGCAGAAGATCAAAGAAAATGTCAAACTGCCAGCCGGATATTATATCACCTGGGGTGGCCAGTTCGAAAACCAGCAGCGAGCAATGAACAAGCTGCTGATCATCGTACCAGTCTCCATCGGCGTGATACTGCTGCTTCTTTTAGTCACGTTCCGTTCTATCCGCCTGGCATTGCTGGTAATATCCAACTTGCCGTTTGCTCTGATCGGCGGGGTATTCGCGCTCTTCATCTCCGGACAATACCTCTCTGTTCCCGCATCGGTCGGATTTATTGTCTTGTTTGGTGTTGCTGTGCTGAATGGCCTGGTACTAGTATCACGTATCTCCCAACTGTGTAATGAAGGGCTTGAATTGCAGATGGCAATCAGAAAAGGTTCCCTTGACCGCTTGCGCCCGGTATTGATGACAGCATCTATTTCGATTTTCAGCTTGCTGCCGATGCTGCTATCCAGAGAGACCGGTTCTGAAATACAGAAACCGCTTGCTACAGTTGTAGTTGGAGGTTTGGTAACTTCGACACTGCTGACACTGTTGATTATTCCATCAGTGTACAACTGGTTTGAAAAGAGAAAAATTAAAGAAGCAATGTAATTGCGGAAACCTCGAAACATGAAATTTTGACATATCTTTTTTTTAAAGTTTGAACACAATTCAACATATCGATATCATCATTCAATTATCATTAGAATAGAGATGCTAAAACTATCAGCAAAAGGATTGAAATGGCTGAAAGGGTTTCACCTCATTGCGGTTGCTTCGTGGGTGGGAGGAGCTGTTTCCCTTCTGACGCTCTACTTCCTGAAAGAGAGTGTTACAGATGGCGGTGTGCTGTACGGAATAAACCGGAGCATCCATCATGTTGATATGAACATTGTTGTCATTCCCGGTGCCATCGGGAGTCTCCTGACCGGTTTAATGTACTCCATCTTCACTCATTGGGGATTCTTCAAGCACAACTGGTTGACCGTCAAGTGGATTGTGACACTCACCGCAATTCTTTTCGGAACGTTTTTCCTCGGGCCATGGGAAACAGCAATGATGGAGATCTCCGGCAACATCGGCATTGCCTCGTTAACTGATCCGGCTTATCTCTACAATCAGCAGATGAACCTCATGTTCGGCGCCCTTCAGGTTCTTGCGCTGATCATCACCATATTTATCTCGATACTGAAACCCTGGAAATCAAAAAAAGAACAAAAAGTATAAGAATGATGAGCGACCTCCGAAAAAGAGGTTATATAACCGGCTTGTTACTGATAGTCTCGGGCTTTTCTGGCTCGTCATGGATCAAGGGATTTTTGTGCTTCTTCATTCGCTATACTGCTTGGAGTGATGATGAAAAAAACGCTGAGCATGGAGATACAAAGACTTTCTCTACCTGCTTCTGGCCACAACAGTGCTGCACATCAGCATAAGTACCGTTACCGGCAGCCAGAGCATTCGTTCGTGATGGCTGGGAGTTGCCGTGTTGGCGATCACTCCCAGCGCGAGATATGAAACAACGATCCATATTCCTTTTTTTGATACACTTTGCCATCTTGGAGCCATAACTCCTGCACGTATAAGAACAATGCACATAAAAGCCACGAGCAGAAAAATTGAACCCGCGGAGGCTAAACGCATAGCTGTTGGCAGAGTACCTCGGTAAGCACCTCCCCATGCGAATGCACCCCAAGGAGCTCCAAGAGCCAACCCCAACTGAAAGAGTATGATAAAAAGAATGAGGCACGCAAAAACCTTGGCTGCAATTATCTCTTTCATCTCATTGGTATGGGCATTGTGTGGAATAATACGTTTTAAAACTCTGCTCACCGTCATTTACTGGTTGTACCGGTAATATGCTTTTCATATTTATAAAGGCAAAAACAGGAGCACATTTTAAAACCTTGGAAAACAGGGCAGGCTATATATATATTCATTAAAAGGGTTTACTGTTTGCAAAAGATTCCGATAGTAAAATGAAAACCGTTAAAAAATATTTTTCAACCTTATCAGCATAACAATGAAAAAAGTGCTTGTGGCCGGTTCGACCGGCTATCTTGGTCGCTATGTCGTACAGGAGTTCATAAATCAAGGTTATTGGGTGCGTGCCCTTGCACGTAATCCGGAGAAGGTCAAGCAACCAGGCCCTTACTTTGCACCAGCTATCGACAACCTGGCTAACGAGGTTTTCATCGGCGATGCTACAAAGCCGGAAGACATTGCTGATGTATGCGATGGAGTGGATGTGGTATTTTCATCGCTTGGCATGATTAAGCCTGATTTCGTGCATTCGATTTTCGATGTTGATTACCAGGCTAACCTGAATCTGCTGCATCGGGCTCTTAAAGCAAAGGTAAAAAAATTCATTTACGTATCAGTCTTCGACGCGCACAGGATGATGAATATCCCGAACATCCAGGCGCATGAGAAGTTTGTTGCTGCACTGAAAGTATCGAACATCGATTACGCAATCATCCGGCCAACAGGTTATTTTTCGGAGATAGGGCAGTTTGTTGCAAGGGCACTCAGTGGATTCATGCTTATGGTCGGGGATGGTCACCAAAGGTCGAATCCTATCCACGGTGCTGACCTTGCCAAGGTTTGCGTTGATGCTGTTGATGGCACGGCAAAAGAAGTTGAAGCGGGAGGCCCTGAAGTTTCGACCTACCTTGAGATGACTGATCTTGCTGCCGAAGTTGCAGGAAATCGTCCGTTTATCCTTCCTCTGCCATTATGGCTGGCCGATGGGCTGGTTGCAGCAACTGGCATTGTCAACCGTGATGTTCACGATGTTGCACTGTTTGCAACTACCGTCAGCAGAATAGATACCATAGCTCCGCTTCATGGAACACACCGTTTGCGTGATTTCTTTATAGAATGTAAAAAACTGAGCCGTTGAGATTTGTTTTCGGGCAGGATATGTAAATGCCAAAACTCTTTTTCTTGTAGAAGCGACAATAAATTGATGAAATGTAAGCTCAATAGAGGCTGTCTCATAAAGCAGATTATGAGTCGGCCTTTTTAATTTATACGAAAGGTTACTCAGTCAGATTCCATCAATAGATAAATTCAAAAAATGATAAAAGGGGGGATATTATCGCCCGCTTTATACTGTTCCTTGTAGAAATAGCCGTATTTCACATAGCCTGCTATTTGATGATTTTCCCGATAGATATAGTTTTCTTCGCTTCCATATTAGAGTGTTAAAGGCTTCAATGTGCGGGATTAGAGTTGTGGTATTGATTGGTTAGCGATAATACTATCTGACGATCTGTGCTGAATGAGTTGTCTTAATCAGTTCTCTGAGAGCGTGCGGAATCAGTATGAAATGAATACGTTGATATTTTTCGTTCTTTTATCTCTTTGGTCGTCCGGCATACTGTTCAAATACATATTTCAGTATCCTGTCTCCGTATGAATCAGGAACAATATTTAATGGTTCGGGATGATTATTATCATTTCTTGAGACAATATTACCTGATTCAGATTGCTCTGAATAAAAAATTGAACTCAAGGTACCAGCAGTCCTGTTATGATAATTAAACCTATAATGGGACTTAAGAGAGTAAAAGTGTGTAGAGTTATCTGGTAAATATTGCGGCTTATCGTAGTCGAATCGCGCCCAGCATGTAGCAATATTACTTCCGTCATACTGTATGCTTTCAGTATCAACAAGCAACTTTGCGTTATCTGAATGCGCCACAAAAACCCAATTCGATGCAAATACTGCCGGTATAAACAAGAAAACCAGTACAACTGATAGCAGTAACTTTTTCACACGTCCCTCCTTTGTTTTGGTTGTTTAATGAAAGATAGGAAAAAGTACAGCATTTGACCCTATATTGTAGCCCTGTCACTTATCATTTGAACTAAACATATTACGCTCTTTTTTTGGATAACTATTGGTATGATTTTGCGCTGTGGTAAAAGAAGTTAATACCGGATAACAGAATCTTTCTTGTAGATTTTAGTGAGTGCAAATTATTCCTACTTTGATCAATGTCTCTGGCACGTCATGTTTTTACAGGAATTCAGAAATCTGTTCACGATACCGGTCATAATTGCAATTGTAAAGCTTGATGTTTCTAACAGTTACCATTATGCAATCCTATTTTAATTTTAAGGAACACCACACCAGTTATCGCCAGGAAACGCTGGCAGGAATCACCACGTTTTTCACACTTTCTTATATCATTATTGTCAATCCGGCAATACTTGCAGCGGCTGGCATCCCGAAAGATGCATCCATGACCGCAACCATTCTCACCTCCATCTTTGGAACCCTTTTGATGGGAATTTACGCTAAACGACCTTTTGCCGTTGCACCCTATATGGGAGAGAATGCTTTTATTGCTTATACCGTTGTCAAAACGCTTGGCTACTCATGGCAAACCGCAATGGCGGCAATCTTTATCAGTGGGGTTCTTTTTACCCTTATTACTTTTGGAGGAGTACGGCAATGGCTTGCCAAAGCAATTCCTGGGTCGCTTAAACATAGCTTTTCAGCAGGCATAGGATTATTTTTGGCATTTCTCGGCTTGAACGACATGGGGCTTATTGCGCTTGGAGCTCCCGGGGCACCGGTTCAGCTTGCGAATATTGCGAAACTTCCGGTACTCCTGAGCCTTGGAGGACTGCTCATAACAGGCGTACTGCTGATACAGCGTATAACCGGAGCTCTTCTTGCCGGTATGGCCATTACCACAGCAGCCTTTCTTCTGAGGGGACTTGCTCCCCTGCCGCAAGCAATGTTCAGTTTACCTCCATCAATCGAGCCGATTTTCATGAAAATCGATTTACAAGGAGCACTGACTTGGGGATTTGCCGGAGTTATTACAAGTGTATTGGTTATGGATTTTGTGGATACCATGGGCACGCTGTTCGGATTGTCGTCCAGAGCCAACCTGCTTGATGATGACGACAATCTTCCGGAAATCGAAAAGCCAATGCTGGTTGATGCACTTTCGACAATAGCAGCTTCGATTTTAGGAACCACCACAGCGGGCGTCTATATTGAATCCGCTGCAGGTATTGAACAGGGAGGAAAAACAGGTTTTACCGCTCTTGTCATTGCAGCTCTTTTTGCTCTTGCCCTGTTTTTTTCTCCTATTCTAACAATTGTTCCACCTCATGCTTACGGCCCTGTTCTGGTTTTAGTCGGGATGTTCATGATGCAGTCCATGACTAAATTCAATTTCAATGACTACAGCGAGCTTTTACCAGCTTTTCTGACTATTGTTCTCATGATATTCACCTTTAATATCGGAGTTGGCATCACTGCAGGATTTATTGCCTATGTTCTTCTGAAACTCTTCACAGGAAGAGCAAAAGAAGTACGCTCCGGTATGTGGATACTGGCCTTGCTCTCTTTTACCTTTTATATTTTTTACCCGTACCATTAACCCGGAACCTATGATGCTGACTGCGAAACTGCGAATAGCCCAAACAAATTGTACTCTTGCTAATTTCGACGAGAATCTTGCCCAGCACTGTACACTAACCGAACAAGCTATCCGTGAAGGTGCTGATGCCATTGTTTTTCCGGAACTTTCCTTGACGGGATACAATGTTCAGGATGCAGCACAGGATATCGCCATCCATATCGGGGATGCACGGCTTGCCCCCCTTCATGAACTCAGCAGGAAAATATGTATCATTTGTGGCGGTATTGAGTTAAGTGATGATTACGGAGTTTATAACGCCGCATTCATGTTTGAAGATGGCGTTGGTCAAAGTATTCACCGTAAAATTTACCTGCCAACTTATGGTATGTTTGAAGAGTTGCGCTATTTTTCTGCAGGTCAAACAATCAATGCTGTAAGCTCAAAAAGACTTGGAAGAATCGGCGTTGGAATCTGTGAGGACTTCTGGCATGTATCAGTACCATACTTGCTTGCCCACCAAGGCGCAAAACTGCTTTTTGTGCTTATGTCAAGTCCTTTACGCCTCTCACCAGGAAACGGCAACCCAGCCATCGTAACCCAGTGGCAGACCATTGCCTCAACCTATGCGTTTCTGTTCAGCAGCTATGTCGCTTGTGTAAACCGTGTAGGGAATGAAGACAGTTTCACTTACTGGGGAAACTCTTCACTGATCGGACCTGACGGCAGTGTGCTTTGCGCTGCCCCCCTTTTTGAACCCCATGTAATGGATGCTACACTGGATTTTACCGAGATCAAACGTACTCGCCTGCACTCCTCCCATTTCCTTGATGAAGATCTTCGCCTTATTGCTGCAGAACTTAACGACATCATCATACAACGCCCGAAATACTTACCATGAAATGTTACTGTTCCATTGAAAAACCGGGAGAGGTCAGGCTTGTGCGATAAGCCTCAGGCAAAATCTTCATGGCAATCAGAGCATCACTCTTGTGTTCAAACAACCCAAATACAGCAGAACCACTACCTGAAAGCGAAGAAAAAACACTTCCAGCATCAAGAAGAATACTCTTGACAAGGCGAACTGCTGGAAAGTGATCAAACACCGCAGGCTCAAAATCATTTTCAAAGGCAGGAAGGCCATCTTTTTTCCCAAAAAGGCAGAGTTCTGAAACAAGTGACTTTAGATCAGGAAGCTCGCGCTCAAAACGTGGATAGAAATTTTTGTAGGCCCAAGCCGTTGAAATGTGCTCTTCAGGAAATACTGTTAGTACATAATAAGGTAGGGTAAGATCAAGATCCTCAAGTTCATCGCCAATGCCTTTGGCATAGGCAAGCCCTTTCATAAAAAGAAAATATGGCACATCTGCACCAAGCTTTACCGCTATAGCATGCAATTCTGATGAAGAGGCGTTGATCTGCCAGAGCTCATTGAGAACCCGGAGTACCGTGGCCGCATCGCTGCTGCCGCCCCCAAGACCAGCCCCGAAAGGGACATCTTTATGAAGTGTGATGGCTACACCTTTCTGGATACCGGCAAATTGCTGCAGGGATTTGGCCGCCTTGATACAGAGATTGTTGTCGTCAACAGGAAGATCAATATTGGAACAACTCATAGAAAGAGTTTCGGAATCGGTGAATTCGAGAGTATCAAACCAGTTTATTGGCGCAAAAATGGTTTCAAGCGTATGATACCCATCGTTGCGCTTACCGGTGATAAGTAATCCAAGATTGATTTTTGCAAAGGATTTGATTGAAAGAAACTGCATGGAGCACCGATTAAATATGTTTGGAAAATCATAAAACAGGATACATCGACTCTGTCAGGAGCTAAAAATGCTGGGAAGGCTTTTTTTGAGATTTCCCTTTATATCGAAAATATTTGGCATATTATCTGATAAAAAATGCCTGGAAATACTGAAAAAAAATAACAAAAAACAATGTCGTTGAATTATTCAATGTTCCATCTGCGTAAAAGCATTTGGCTGCAATGCGTTGTACTATCTACAATACTCTTCTTTCCAGCCATACTGTATGCTATAGATACTGTTTCATATGCCCAGCAGATAAAACAATACGTAGCTGAAGATAAAGTTTATTTATTAGAAAATATCCGGCAAAAGGTCACCCGTCCTTCGGAACAAACCATTATAGATGCACTTCTTTCTGAAGATGGCCCTCTGGCTGTTTCACTCTATAAAAAGCAGTTAAGGGAATATCCAGATCCAGAACTTGACAAGTTGAGTGCCTCACGAATAGCCGCATACAATTTGGCAATGGAAAGCAACGATTCTTTATCAATGTTTCCTGTTCCTTTACCTGCACCGAATCAACGCTCCCCGAATGGAGAGGATACAACAAAAAAAATAGTAGCACATCGAATAAAAGCAGCATCTCCATCTAAACGGCATTCAACCAATATAGAGAATAGCACGAAGCAGGAAAAGAGAGTACCCGGACAAGAAACTTTTACCCTGCAATTCGGCAGTTTTTCAAACAAGGAAAACGCGAAAATTCTTGCTAAAAAGATATCTATACACGAGCCGGTAGAAATGGTGTTGCATAACAAGATGTATAAAGTGCTATTGAAAAAAAACTATGCATCAACCAGGAAGGCCGCGGCCGCAGCAAAAAAACTGCCGTTCCACACCATTGTGGTGCCTACGATATAACCGCATGATGCGTTGCATGGAAGAGAAAAAATAGATGAAACGACAAATAAACTTCGAAGGACAGTCAACCCTTATTTCCCAGCTCAAGCAACTTGCCATCCAAGTTGCAGAAACCGATATCACGGTACTGATTATTGGAGAAACTGGTTCGGGCAAGGAGGTATTGGCTCGCTTTATTCATGACCACAGCAAGCGTGCAGATAAAAGCTTTATTCCCGTTAATTGCGGCGCCATTCCAGCAGGAATTCTTGAATCGGAACTATTTGGTCATGAAAAAGGGGCTTTTACTGGTGCAATACAAAGCAGAAAAGGATACTTCGAAAGTGCAGACAAGGGTACAATTTTTTTGGATGAAATTGGTGAAATGCCATTGGAAACCCAGGTGAAGTTTCTCAGGGTAATTGAGTCGGGTGAATTTCAAAAGGTTGGAACATCACAGACAATCTATTCGGATGCACGCATTATTGCTGCAACAAATAAGAACATGAATCAAGCGGTAGCGGAAAAAAACTTCCGTGAAGACCTCTATTACCGGCTGAGAAGTGTTGAACTCCAGATTCCACCTCTCAGGGAAAGAGGAAGGGATATTCTCCTGCTTGCTGAAAATTTTGTTCATGAGTTTGAACGCAAACATACTATTGCTTTTGAAGGTTTCAGCCCGGATGCTGCAGAGATTTTAATGCGTTATCCTTGGCCTGGTAATGTCAGAGAGCTTAGAAATCTTATAGAGTCCTTGCTGGTACTTGAAAAAGGTAAATACATAACCCCGAAACTCCTTGAAAAACATCTTGTACAACGCAACCGATATAAAAGTCTGGTACATGATCCGGTTCGGTCAGAAAAAAATGAACTACACGCAATTTACAGTGGTATTATCCAATTGAGGCAGGAGATAAGCGATATCCGGGAGATACTTCAACATTTGATCCAAACCAGACCTCAATCTCCCCTTCTTCTTCCTGATGTATCTGTAAATACTGCGCCAAGCGTCTCCTCACCAGAGACAGCAGAAACCCATTTCTTGCTGAACGACATCGAAAAAAAATCCATTGCCGATGCGCTTGAAACCTTTAAGGGAAACAAACGAAAAACCGCTCTGGCACTCGGTATTACCGAACGCACTCTCTACCGCAAAATCAAGGCTTATCGTCTGTAGTGATTACCGTCTTTTTACCTTTACAATGGCAATAACAACTAAAACAACTGATATAACCGATGCTGCTTTCGGAAGCAGATCGGGATTACAGGTATAAAAAGTCAAGTAGTTCTCAAGCGGTACGTCCGCAGTTAATGCCCGCTCCTGCCACCAGGGAATTTCAGCTATAGTACGACCAAATTTGTCAATAACAACAGTAAGGCCAGTATTAGCGCACCGAGCCATTGCCCTGCGGTTCTCAATGCATCGCAACCTTCCGATAGCCAAATGCTGGTAAGGGCCATACGATTTCGAATACCAACCATCATTGGTAACAAGAGTGAGAAACCTGGCGCCTTTGCGGACAAACTCTGTAACGAAACCCGGAAAAATAGACTCATAACAAATAATATTGGCCATTTTCACCTTCCCATTCTGGAAAGTGGGAAGTTCCATGACAGCACTATTGCCACCTTTACTCCAACCGCGAATACCCGCTAGAGAAAAAGTAAAATTACTGAGCCAAGGAAGATACTCAACATAGGGAACCCGTTCGGCAAACGGAACCAAGTGCATTTTACGATAGATTTGGGGAGCCTCTTTGCCTGGCAAAAGCAACATCGAAGCATTATAGGTTTCAAAAGATTTGGAGTATATCGGGTTAGATTTTACTGAATTATCAAATTTTGATAATGAGCTTGCTGGATAGTGAACAATATCCGAAAATCCTGTCAAAAGTGGTGTATTCCAACGTCGCAATGATGTTCGCAGAGAAAGAAAATCTAAAGCATAAGGTGTATCAAGGATATAAAATGGAATCGCCGTCTCCGGCCATATTATAAGTTCAGAACGATTTTCACGAACCGTCCTGCTGGTAAGCTCATAGTAACGATCGATAATGGGGGTACTATTACTTCGTCCCCATTTTTCATAAGGATCAATATTCGGCTGGATAAGGGTAACCCGAAGATTCATTTCTTTTCCGGGTACAGAGCTCTCTATGTAAAATACGGCTGCAGAATAGAGTAACGGGGCAAGAATCATTAGGAACATGCCAACAACAGAATAGATAACATCTTTTCTGCTTCCACTCAAAGCTAAAAATACAAATACATTGAACCAGACAAGCCAGAAACTGATCCCCCATACACCGGCAAAATCAGCATACTGAATCATGAAATTAAGAGCCGCCTGGGAATTTCCAAGAGTAAGCCATCCAAGTGAAAGATCCTGCTGCATATAGAGCCATTCCCATGCAACCCATAAAAAAGGAAGAGAAAAAAGAGAAAAACGGTAACCAGCAAAACGCTTTACTCCATAAAAAGCAAGGAGAGGCACTGTCAAAAAAAATGACTGGGCTACAATAGTCAGAACTCCTCCTAACATGGTAGCAAGAGAAACCCACCAAAGGCTTATCATGCAAAATAGCAGCATGCAAAAATAGACCCGACGAAAAAAATCACCAAACTTCTCTACTCTTTGAAAAGAAATCAACAGTGGCACAAAAGCAACCCAGGCAAGTACTTCAAAATGAATAAAAGGATAGGATGGAAACGAGATACCAAAAAGTATCCCGCTGAGCAGGGATGGTACATAACGGGCATGCGTCAATTGATCCCATGTCCGGGATGATAATAAGTTCATTAAAATATAAAATAGGTTATCATCTGAGCCAAAAAAGAAAGAAAAAACAGTAACTTGGAATAAAAAAACGATGAAAGTTATAATAATTGACTCGAACAGATAATTCTACAGAGATATTTTGCTTTAATTATTGATTTTTATTCTTTAAATTTGTTCTAAGCTGTTATTTAACAGGAATAAAGATTTGAATAATTTTCCTGAAAATATCCAATTTCAACGCCATTAGAAAAAGGAGAAATCACTATGGCTCTTTTCGGCACTAAAGACACAACCACCGCACACTCCGATTACGAAATCGTTCTTGAGGGTGGTTCAAGCTCATGGGGCAAAGTAAAATGCCGGGCAAAGGTTAACGTGCCCCCGGCACTCCCCTTGTTGCCAGCAGATTGTAACATCAAAATCAATGTAAAACCTCTTGATCCGGCAAAAGGATTTGTCAGGTTTTCCGCTGTTATTGAATCAATTGTTGACAGCACAAAAAACAAACTGGTTGTCGAGGCTGATATTGCCAATGAAACCAAGGAACGAAGGATCTGTGTTGGAGAAGGTTCTGTTTCCGTAGGCGATTTCTCTCACTCGTTCTCCTTTGAAGGTTCCGTTGTGAACCTCTTCTACTACCGTTCAGACGCAGTACGCAGAAATGTACCAAACCCGATTTACATGCAGGGACGCCAGTTTCATGACATTATCATGAAAGTACCGCTTAATAATCCTGATGTTATTGATACTTGGGAAGGTACTCTGAAAGCTTTGCAGTCAAACGGTTCATTCAATGACTGGATTCGCGAATTTTGGTTTATTGGACCAGCCTTTACCGCACTGAATGAGGGTGGTCAAAGAATTTCAAAAATTGAGGTAAACAGTATTGGCACCCAGAGTGGCGAAAAAGGTCCGGTTGGTGTCACAAGATGGCGTTTCTCTCATGGTGGGTCTGGTATAGTAGACTCCATTGCACGCTGGGCAGAACTTTTCCCTGCAGACAAACTCAGCAGGCCAGCTTCAGTAGAAGCAGGGTTCCGCTCTGATTCACAAGGAATTGAAGTAAAAGTTGACGGTGATTTCCCTGGCGTATCTGTAGATGCCGGCGGCGGCCTCCGCAGAATTTTGAATCATCCACTCATTCCACTGGTACACCACGGTATGGTAGGAAAGTTCAATGACTTTACAGTAGATACACAACTTAAAATCGTTCTTCCAAAAGGCTACAAAGTCCGTTATGCTGCACCTCAGTTCCGTTCACAGAACCTTGAGGAGTATCGCTGGAGCGGCGGAGCATATGCTCGCTGGGTTGAGCATGTCTGCAAAGGTGGTACTGGACAGTTTGAAGTACTTTACGCACAGTAAGCTGACTTGAAGTTGAATAACAAAAAAACCGGTAGAAAAACCGGTTTTTTTGTTAACATAATCTTTTAATAATGTATCCAATAAACAATGCTATCCAAGAAGCTGTAAGATATCCTCAATCTCCTCTTTTATCTCTTTCATTAGTAAGATGCGTCGTTCATCAACAACAGTATTACGTTTCTTTTCCTGGCCAATCTGTTTTTGAAGCTTGAGAATTTCTGTAGTCTTATGATCGCGCTCACTGTCACGAATAACTCCTTTAACAATTTCACTCGCCTTTCCAAGCCTGTAACCTTTCTCATAAACCAACTCCTTGATATTCAGCACCATAGCAATGTCTCTGTTGGTGTAGCGCCTGTTTCCTCTTGTGTCCCTGGCAGGTGCCAGTTCATTAAAAAAACCTTCCCAGTACCGAAGAAGATAGGTAGGAATTCCCGCGATTTTACTCACCTCACCTATAGAGTAGTAGTTTTTATTTGAATCGAATGCCATAAAACAGAAGTGATAAATGAAATTTTGATTTACCTATTCTTATTATACATTACTGCCGTCACTTCAAAAATATAGGACGGATGAAAAATTTACTTATTAGCCTAAAACCTTACCTGCTCAGGTATAAAAAAAAGCTGCTGACAGGCTTTATCTTTGTCATCCTGACCAATCTTTTCGCCACCATTGCCCCGAAATATATCGGTCTGGCAATCGATACAATGAACAGGCGCTTTCAGCTTGAAAATGTTCTTGGAGATATCGGTATCTATTTTCTTTTTGCACTCCTGAGTGGCTTTTTTCTTTTTCTTGTGCGGCAGAACATTATTGTTGTTTCACGGCATATTGAATTTGACCTGAAAAACGACTATTACGCCCATCTACAAAAACTACCCCAAAAGTTTTTCAATACTACCAGTACAGGGGAACTTATCTCAAGAGGTACCAATGACCTTAATGCTGTAAGAGACGTTCTCGGCCCCGGTATCATGTACACCCTCAATACCTTTTTTCGACTTTTTTTTGCTCTGATAGCAATGATTACTCTTTCACCAAAACTAACTTTTTTTGCGCTGCTTCCAGCTCCATTATTAAGTTATTCTGTTTACAAAATCGGCAGCTCCATGCAAAAACGGTCAAAAAGCATACAAGAAAGCTACGCAAGAATAACAAATCTTGTTCAAGAAAATCTTTCAGGCATCAAAGTCATTAAAAGTTATACTCGTGAATCTTTCGAAATAGAACGATTTGAAACTCTCAATAAGGAGTATTACAGTAAAAATCTTTCATTTGCAAAATTGGAAGCGCTTTTTTTTGCATTACTTACCTCGCTTACAGCATTCTCGGTACTTCCTGTTGTATGGGTCGGCGGCCTTAATGTTATTCAAGGCAGTATGACCGTTGGAGGCATTGCACAATTCATCGTCTATGTTTCAATGTTGAGTTGGCCAATAATTTCTATCGGCTGGGTTACAAGCCTTGTCCAAAAAGCCGCATCCGCCCAGATCCGCCTGAATGAAATATTTTGTGTACAAACCGATATTGAATCAGATAACAGTGACAGTGCTCCTGATATAAGTTCGAAAGGAGCGCTGTCATTTGACAATGTCTGTTTTCACTACCCGGACCATGAAAATAATCCCATTCTGAAAAACATCACTCTTGACATTGCTGCTGGTTCCAAAGTGGCAATCGTAGGAGCCACAGGTTCAGGCAAAACTACGCTGGTCAGCCTGATACCAAGACTTTTCGAACCTGTCGAAGGAGCTGTACTGCTTGATGGACAAGATATCAGAAGCTTTCCATTGAAAACCTTAAGAGAACAAATCGGCTTTGTACCGCAAATCAACTTTCTCTTTTCTGACACAATTAATAATAATATCAACTGGGGTAGTAAGGGAAATGACGCTAATACAGTTATTGAAGCAAGCAGAATTGCAATGCTCTACGAAGATGTGGAAGATTTTCCGGATAAATTTGAAACCATGCTTGGTGAAAAAGGAATCAACCTTTCAGGGGGACAAAAACAGAGAACCTGTATTGCAAGAGCCATTGCGTGGAAACCCAAGCTATTGATACTCGACGATGCCCTTTCTTCCGTCGATACTGCTACCGAAGCCCTTATTTTCGAAGCTTTGTTACAACACCTCCCCGATACAACGATTCTGCTAATCAGTCACCGAGTTTCAACCGTAAAAAATTGTGACCGCATCATGGTTATGAAAGAGGGTATGATTGTTGAAAGCGGTACCCATGAAGAACTGCTCAATCAAAAACAGCTCTATGCGGAACTTTACAACCAGCAACTTCTCAAAGACGAAATCCTATCTATTTCCTGAACACCCAGCACGTCACCAACAACCTATAAATAGGACTTGCTGACCTTGTATTTCGAAATACGCATTCATATAGCAACCAAAGCTTCACCAGTTCTTATTTGAGAACGTTCCTTTGCCGTTTTGTGGTAAGCTTGATGGTAACAATCGATGGATCAAGATGACCGAAGCCATGCCGTAACATGAAGATGAACTGCTCTATGCCGGGAAGTTTTCCTTCGAAAACTGGAGCTCAGGCCTGGACCTCTCGCATGATGCTCGGATGATCCTCATCATCAAAGAGAAAATCGGACTGAGTAACCAGGTGGCTGTTGAAGAGATATAGGAAAAACCATATTTCATCTGCTTGGAACATTATCTGCACGCAGCACCATTCGACAGCTCGTTGGTGACTCATTGTCGCAAGCACTTTAAGCATTCCGCGATATCTTGCAAACCCTGCAAACCAAGAAAGACTGCTTGTTGATGAGCATATAGTATGCAAAAGCCTATATCGCCTATCCGATGGATCTTGGGCTGCTCAACGATGAAAAAGAAAAGAGTAGGAGCATCATCGACAAATTGGACACTCATGCTCCAGAAAGGGTAATAAAGCCAAGCTCAATACCAAGCTGCTCTATTAACGGTTTTTTATATCTATCGGATTTGATAAATTAAAGGTCTTGCTTTTATTACGCTTTTTGGTATTTCTTGAAACACTAAACACTTAAAATTTTGTCAAGTATGAAGATCCGTTCTTTGTTCATCGGTTTTTTCATTGTAGTATGCATTGGATTTATTGCTTCGGTAGAAGCAACAGGAAGTGTTGGTGATATTGATGTTTTCTCGTGGAATCACACCAACAACTCAGAACAAGCATTTGAGGTTATCAAGCCATACGTCAAAGCGCATTGCAAGGCTAAAGATACAGTAGTGTTTACTGGATTTTATTATGGTAAAACCGATCCCACAAAGATTTATGCATTCAAAAGATATGGTGAGAAAGTTTATGATATAAGTGCACCATTTTATGAGGTTTCAGAATGTGGGGCGATGGTGAAACGGCATTTTTCAGGCGAAGTTGAGCAGATAGGCCCTAAACAGTGGATAGTCAAAAATATTAAAATTTTACAATAAAAAAGCTTCTGTTGACGCTTCACAAAAAACCCGATCAACGTCGGGCTTTTTTGCTTTTTTGAGAAATTACCAAACGTTGTTTTTTCTCCTATTCTAAGAGGGAAATAGTTTCCGCAATACAATCAACAAATTTGCAATTGGGAGGAAAACCAACAGATTTACCGTGCAAGAACTGGATTTGATGCAGGGGTAATCTCCTGCTGTTTTCTGGTAGGCAGAAGTATGATTTTTCATGCATTTTACTAAGTTATTGAGCCTTATTAATTGATATGGTTTTTTTCTGTTTTATATATGGATTTGTGACACTTTAACCGGAGAGAACCATTATTCTGTAATAGTGCTATGCAAAACGACTTTTTCTGGTAGTATGATATTGTTGTAATTGACTCTAAATCGCTGATGAATTTGCTATGGGCAAAGAAAAAGGCAGTACAAGTAAAGAACACTCCCCTATGATGCGTCAGTATCTGGAGGTAAAAGAACGGTATCCTGATTTTTTGCTGCTTTTCAGAGTTGGGGATTTTTACGAGACTTTTTTTGAAGACGCACAACTCGTATCAGGTGCTTTGAATATCGTGTTGACCAAGCGCTCCAGTGGTTCTTCGGCTGAAGTACCTTTGGCAGGTTTTCCTTATCATGCGAGTGAGAGCTACATTGCCAAGCTGGTCAAAAAAGGATTCAAAGTTGCAGTTTGTGATCAGGTTGAAGATCCTGCCCTTGCCAAGGGACTGGTCCGCCGGGAAATTACTGATATTGTTACACCGGGTATAACTTTTAGTGACAAAATACTTGACGACCGTCACAACAATTATTTGTGTGCCGTTGCTTTTCTCAAAGAGGGTAGAACATATTTTGCTGGAGTTGCCTTTATTGATGTTACTACAGCCGAGTTCAGTATTGCATCCATTCAACTTCAGGAAGTCAAGGATTTTATTCTTTCACTACATCCGTCTGAAATTCTGATATCATCGTCCGAGCGTAATAGGTTTGAGCTGCTGAAAAAAACATTTTTTCCGGATATGCTGATTACTGAACTAGACGCATGGATGTTTAGTGAAGAGCAAACAAAAGATGTTCTTTCAAGACAGTTTAAAACTCATTCCCTTAAAGGGTTTGGCATACAGGGAAATCGTGCAGGGAAGGTAGCTGCCGGTGTTATTCTCCAATATCTCGAAGAGACCCAGCAGAACCGTCTGCAGTATATTACCCGGATCAGTGAGGTACAGAGCGATGAGTATATGACTCTAGATTTACAGACAAAAAGGAATCTTGAGATCATTTCTTCAATGCAGGATGGCACACTGAATGGAAGTCTTCTCGAGGTAATGGATTATACCTGTAACCCTATGGGTGCTCGACTTATCCGCCGTTGGCTTCAGCGTCCGCTGAGAAGAATTGACGATATTCAGCTTCGACTGGATGCTGTTGAGGAGTTGGCAGTGAACAGGGCAATGCGGGAGGGACTTAGTGAACGCTTGTCTGGTATCAATGATCTTGAACGTTCTCTTGCACGGATTGCAACGTTCCGTACCATTCCACGAGAGGTTCGCCAGCTTGGTTTATCGCTGGCTATAATTCCAAAACTTCAGGAGCTACTTGCTGGAGCAACGTCAAAGAGACTGCGCTTTATTGCTTCTCAACTGAATCCTTTACCGGAACTTGCAAAGCTTATTGAAAATGCAATAGACCCTGAATCCGGTGCATCAATGCGTGATGGTGGCTATATTCGGAGTGGCTACCATCTTGAACTTGATGAACTTCGTTCTATTGCATCGACAGCAAAAGACCGCCTTATGCAAATTCAGCAGGAAGAACGGGCAAAAACTTTGATTTCTTCTCTCAAGGTACAGTTCAACAAAGTTTTTGGTTATTACATCGAAATCAGCCGATCAAATCTGGACAAGGTTCCTTCCTATTATGAAAAAAAACAGACACTTGTTAATGCTGAGCGATATACCATACCGGCTTTAAAAGAGTACGAAGAGAAAATTCTCAATGCTGAAGACAAAAGCCTTGTTCTTGAAGCCCAACTTTTCCGTGAACTTTGTGCAAATATAGCCGAACACGCTTCCGATATCCAGGAAAATGCCGCCGTCATTGCCGAACTTGATGTGTTTTTTTCGTTTGCTTTTTCTGCAGTTCAGTATGGGTATTGTAAGCCAGACATGATGACGCACCAGAATCTGGTTATTGTCAATGGGCGTCATCCCGTTCTTGAACGGATCATGAGTACCGATGAACCTTATGTGCAAAATGACTGTCTGTTTGATAAAAAACAGAACATGTTGATTATAACAGGTCCAAACATGGCGGGAAAAAGTTCTTTTCTTCGCCAGACAGGTTTAATTGTTCTTTTGGCTCAAACAGGAAGTTTCGTTCCTGCAGAAAGGGCTGAAATTGGTTTGGTGGACAGGATTTTTACCCGGGTTGGGGCTTCAGATAACCTTACTTCCGGTGAAAGTACGTTTCTCGTTGAAATGAATGAGGCTGCAAATATTCTCAATAATGCAACATCAAAAAGCTTACTTCTGCTTGACGAGATTGGTCGGGGAACCAGTACTTTTGACGGCATGTCAATTGCCTGGTCAATAAGTGAATATATCTGCCATTCTATAGGAGCCCGAACACTTTTTGCTACCCATTACCATGAGCTTGCAGAACTTGAAACTCGCCTGTCAGGTGTTGTGAACTATAATGCCACTGTTGTGGAAACCGCAGACCGTGTGATTTTTTTGCGGAAGATTGTTCGTGGTTCCACAGACAACAGTTATGGTATTGAGGTCGCGAAAATGGCAGGAATGCCTCCGGAAGTCATCACACGTGCAAGGGAGATCCTTGCGGGAATGGAAAAACGTGATATTGAAATTCCTGTTGACCGGCCACCAAATATCAAAAACATGCAGATTAGTCTTTTTGAAGAATCCGACTCCAGACTTCGTAAAGCTCTTGAGGCTCTTGATCTTGATCGGCTTACACCGATAGAAGGACTATTGGAGCTGAAAAAATTACAGGATCTTGCCCGTACAGATGGAGACTTTTGATGAAAGGAGAGAGAGAAGAGAATAAAAAGATATTGCTGATTTTTATTCAGGCAGACAGTGGAGTTGATGGTGCATCTCTTCTGGACAGCGCTTCAGTAAAACAAGGTTTTTTTAGTTCATTCAAAGAAACTGCTCTGAGTAATATTATCAGACGGGCACAGTTTGCTATCCCTCCGCTTTCACTTATTATCCTTAGCTCTCAAAAGATAACCGGAGTCCGCCAGACTATCTGTGATCTCCGCTTTGAGGCTCTTCCGCTTGATCGTCACTGGGACCTCGCTGGCATCAGCGTACAGACTGGTGCGGTGAAGCCTGCTTTTGATCTTGCACGGTTACTTCGTTCAAAAGGGATAAAGGTAGTACTTGGCGGCCCGTACGTAACTATTTTTCCCGAACAATGCAGGGAGCATGCTGATGTGTTGGTAATCGGAGAAGCTGATGATATCTGGACTAAGGTGCAGGAAGATCTTCTTTGCGGTACTTTGAAGCGGGAGTACCGAGTTGAGACTTTCCCCGATCTTTCAGTAGAACGTTTTTTGAGCAAAAGTGCTCTTGATATTAGGAGTTACTTTACTACCAATGTGGTGCAAACTACCCGGGGGTGTCCCTACAGTTGTGACTTTTGCAATGTTCATGTTATGAACGGTCATAGACTTCGTCACAGGAGTATCAGTACTGTGATGAAAGAAGTTGAAACTTTTTTGAAAGAAGATAAGAGAATTTTTTTCTTTCTTGACGACACAATCAATGCTGATGAGCTATATGCTGAAAAGCTTTTCACCGAACTGATTCCGTTGGGGATCAATTGGGTAGGCCAAGCAACCACTGCTCTTGGCGAAAAGCCTCGATTACTTGAAACTTTTGCCCGTTCAGGTTGTGGTGCGCTTCTTGTTGGTATTGAAAGCATTGGAGATGGTAGTAATCATGCACATAAAAAATTTCATAATCCAGCCATTCGTCAAGTCTCATGTATAAAAAATATCCGTAACGCAGGTATTTGTGTCTATGGCAGTTTTATCTATGGCCTTGATGAAGATACATTAGAGATGCCTGAAAGGATTGAAGCTTTTATTGAGGAAACAGGTATTGATGTTCCCGGGATTAATCTGCTGCGGCCAATTCCAGGAACGGGTGTTTTTGATCGCTTGGCGGATGAAGGGCGCCTTTTGCACTCAAAGGATAATCATGATGCGTTCAGATTTTCATGGGGCCAAGAGATGCTTTACAAGCCTCAACGGATTTCACTTGACATGTTCATTCCAAGCTATACAGCATTGACAAAACGGGTTTTTACCGTTCAGAACGCGGTGAAACGTGCTATGCGCGCCCCAAAACTTCGCTCTGCTGTTTTGATGTTCAATCTACTTTATGTTCATATGTATAGTCTTTCACGTAAAGACCTTTATCGACAGCTGAGAGAATTGTCCTGATTTCAGAATATGAGCTAAGTAACCTTTCGTGTTGGGGCCGCTTACCGGAAAGCATTATTTAAAAGGGATTTGCGGTGTATTTTTTATCCGATTAAAGAAAGACCTGTTTAATCGGATAAAAAAATTCTCATAAATCATTTTTGAGTAATAAGTTCTGGCAAAAATTACCAACACAAAAGGTTACTTAGCTCGAAAATATGAAGTTGTTTTGTTATTGATTGTAATAAGGTTGTCGCTGGAGTAAAAAGAATTGTTCATCAAGGTTTGATGGAAGCGTAATCTTGACTGCGGCAAATAATTTTTCTGCAAATACGTCATGATTTAGGATTTTCTGACACCTTGCTCCTTTGAGTTTGACGCTACTGATATACTACGCATGGTTCCAAGTTCAGATTGAACGTCCCTTTGGGTAAACAAAAAGACCGCATCATAATTTGACTTATGAAGCGGTCTCATTTCCTATATCCCCATTGTTTTACTGAATAATGTAGGCATTATCACCTTTGAGCAATTCAGCAAGAGTGCCAGCTTTATTTTTCTGAGCATCGCTGATCTGTTCCGTAAGAGCATCTTCATAGGTTATTCGATTTTCCGCATAGAGGACGCCAATTGGTCTTGGCAGAAACTCATCCGAATCAAATTGGGTGTCGGCAAAGCGAGCCAGAATGGATGCCTTATTGATATCTTCCTCGTTGTGAATCCAGAGATCATCAGCTGAAACATTCTCTTTATTTAGTTCTACAACAACAGGCTTGAAGCCGTCAAGGCGGATTCCCTTGTTATTATCCTTTCCGAATACAAGAGGCTTGTCCTGTTCAAGATAAATGGTGTTTTCTGCTTTATTTCCTGGATTAGCAATTGCATCAAAAGCGTCATTGTTGAAAATAGGACAGTTCTGATAAATCTCCACAAGTGAAGTTCCTTTATGTAAAGCAGCTCTTAACAATATAGAACGGAGGAACTTGCCGTCGCGGTCAAAGGCTCTGGCAAAGAATGAGCCTCCCGAACCAATTGCTAACGATGCAGGATTGAACGGGTAATCAATAACGCCTGATGGTGAGGTGACTGTTCTCTGACCGAGTTTAGAGGTCGGTGAATACTGACCTTTTGTCAGACCGTAAATTTCGTTGTTGAAGAGTATGACATTAAGATCGGGATTTCGTCGTAAGGTATGAATGAAATGATTACCACCGATTGATAACGCATCACCATCACCGGTTGCAACCCAAACACTCAGATCCGGTCTTGCGATTTTCAGACCGGTTGCCATTGGCAGTGCTCTTCCGTGAATTCCGTGAACTCCGTATGTTGCCATATAATAAGGTAGTCGAGACGAGCACCCTATGCCAGAAATAAAAACAATATTTTCAGGTGCAACACCGAGTTCCGGCAAGGTGTTTTTTATTTGCTGCAGCACAGCATGGTCGCCACAACCGGGACACCATTTTGGCTCTTGGTTCGAAGCAAAATCCTGGGCAATAAGCGCCGGCTTTACTTTTATATTATTATCAGTCATTATTGAAGCTCCTTTATAAGATCGGTAATTTTAGCCAAAATTTCCATTTCATTAAATGGCAGTCCCTTCACTTTACTAAATCCAATAGGCTCAATAAGGAATTTATCCCGGATAATGTGGATAAGCTGTCCGTAGTTGTTTTCGGGTATCATTACACATTTGTAGTTGGCCAAAATATTTCCAAGGTTTTTCGGAAACGGATTGATATAGCGAAGGTGTGCATGAGCAACACTGTATCCCTTTTCAATTGCCTGATTGACCGCGGTTTTAATGGCTCCATACGATGAACCCCATCCAAGAACAAGCAAATCACCTTTTTCCGGTCCGTTGTCGAGATTCTGGAGCGGAATCGTATCGGCAATCAGCGCTATTTTCTCAGCACGAATCCGGGTCATAAGTTCATGATTGTCAGGATCGTGAGATACGGTTCCTACTTCATGCTGTTTCTCAAGACCACCGAGTCTATGTTCAAGCCCTTTGGTTCCTGGAACTGCCCATGATCGAACCTGACGGTCGTCGCGTTTATACGGAAGGTAAGGAGGATCTTCCGGTTTTCTGGCGGGCTGCAAATGGGGTTTGATTTCAGCAAGATTTTCAGGTATCTCAACCTTCCATGGTTCTGAACTTAAAGCAAGATATCCATCTGAAAGGCAGAGTACAGGTGTCATATGCTCAATAGCGATTCTTGCCGCTTCATAGGTTGTATAGAAGCAATCAACAGGTGAAGATGCGGCTATAACAGGCAATGGCGCTTCTCCGTGCCTGCCATACATAGCCATGAAAAGATCGGACTGTTCCGGTTTTGTTGGAAGACCAGTAGAAGGGCCTCCCCGCTGAACATTAATAACAACCAGAGGGATCTCCATCATTACAGCCAACCCGAGCGCTTCGGTTTTCAAGGCAAGCCCCGGGCCGGAAGTGTTCGTGGCAGCAAGGGCTCCACCGAATGCTGCTCCTATACTACTTACGATACCGGCAATTTCATCTTCGGCCTGAAAGGTCTTAACTCCCCACTTTTTCATTTTAGCAAGAGTCTGGAGTATTTCCGTTGCCGGTGTGATCGGGTATGAACCGAGAAAAAGTTCAAGTCCTGACTTTTTTGCTGCCGCGGCCAAGGCTATTGCGCAAGCTTCATTACCAGTTACACGACGGTATACACCATGCTGCTTTTGCGGAGGAATGTCGAACCGACCGATGCCTTCGAATATTTCAGTTTCATCTCCAAAGAAATAGCCGGTTTTCACAGCTTTGATGTTTGCTTCGGCAATAAGCGGCTTCTTTTTAAATTTCGTTTGCAGCATCTCTACTGTTCCGTCAATCGGCAGATTATAAAGCCAATAGAGAAGGCCTAGAATAAACATGTTTTTACACCTGTCCACCTCTCTACTAGTGAGACCGCTATCTTTCAGAGCTTCACGAGTCAATTGCTGAACCGGAATTGGAAAAACGATATAGTTACTCAGGGAACCATCCTCAAGAGGATTTACCCCTTCTGGATAGCCGGCAAGCCGAAGATTCTTTGCGTCGAAACCATCAGTACTTGCAATAATAATACCGCCGCGGTGCAGATTTTTAAGATTTGCTTTCAGAGCTGCCGAGTTCATTGCAATCATAACATCAAAAAATGCACCCGGGGTATAGACAGGTTTACTGCCGAACTGAAGCTGGAAGCCTGAAACACCGGCAATAGTGCCTGCAGGTGCCCTGATTTCAGATGGGAAGTTTGGAAATGTATTCAATTCCGAACCGCGAATAGCAACAGTATTGGCAAACTGTGTACCGGTCAACTGCATTCCATCACCCGAGTCCCCTGCAAAAAGCACGGAAACACAGGCTTTCGAAGTTACATTGACTGCTTTTGATGTTGTTTTTGTATCAATCATTGGCCATTTTATTTACTTTTCAAAGTTGGTAAACAGTAATACAGTTCCTGCATCAATGGACATCTTGGCAAAGAGGTCATTGATGGCTTATTTATTGTGGTAAAATGTGTCTAAAAGATTAAAAAGAAGATATAATGAAATATCCTCCATACTGTTTTGTAAACAAGAAAATATAAGTAATAGATAGGACGAAAAAACGGATTATTTATTAGCTGAGATGTTTTTCTACAATGATATTATTCTGTGCCAGATAATCCTGCCACGCTTGTTCTTCCCTAATCGGACAATCCGGTGACAAGTCACAAAAATCACAACGCTGCATACCGTACATCTGATCCATCCAGCACCCATTAGTGCTTTTGGGTACTTCATTGACATGGTTTGGGTTGGCCTTCATTATTCCCTCTGAAATCTTCATAAGTTCCAGAATATCCTTTCGCCGCTGTTCATTTTCTATTCCCCAACTCATAGCAATTTTCCGGATTTTTTAAGGAAATACTTTACAGGAAGTAATAACCATTGTATCGAAAGTAATTAATATAAATCTTTTTTAAAAGAAAGATCACAACGAATGTACCAGTTTAACGAAACAGCTTGTCAAGATTTTTTCCTGTGAAAGAGTATAAATTTATAATTGGCAACGAGCCATAAAAAAAATTAAATTCAGGGGCACAATCGGCAATACGATTCAACACGTATAACAGCATAATGGCAGGTCTTGCAACAAGATTAAAAATCTCATGAAATCCCGAGACATCAGGCAATCTTTTTTAGATTTTTTTGCTCAAAAAGGTCACAATATTGTTCGTTCGGCGCCCGTTATCCCTGCAGATGATCCTACATTGCTTTTTACCAATGCAGGAATGAACCAGTTTAAGGATGTGTTTTTAGGAAAAGGGACAAGAACATATATGCGTGCGGCTGATACCCAAAAATGCATAAGGGCTTCAGGCAAGCACAATGATCTTGAAGATGTTGGTAGAGACACCTATCATCACACATTTTTTGAAATGCTTGGTAACTGGTCGTTTGGCGATTATTACAAGAAAGAGGCGATAACCTGGGCGTGGGAACTACTGACTGTTGTATGGAAACTACCACCAGAAAGGCTTTACGCAACAGTCTATCGGGATGACGATGAGAGTTTCCAGATATGGAAGAATCATACCACTATTTGTGATGAACATATTCTCCGGTTTGGTGAAAAGGATAATTTCTGGGAGATGGGAGAAACCGGACCCTGCGGACCCTGTTCTGAAATTCATATTGATCTTACGGAAGATGGTTTAGGCAAGAGTCTTGTTAATGCTGGAGATTACCGGGTTATTGAGTTATGGAATCTTGTCTTTATCCAGTATAATCGCCAGAGTGACGGTCGCTTGGAACCCTTACCACAAAAGCATGTTGATACTGGAATGGGGCTGGAGAGAGTTGCAGCAGTAATGCAGGGCAAATCTTCCAACTACGACAGTGATGTCTTTAAACCACTGTTTGATCGTATTACTGAGATTACAGGCATTTATTACGGCGCATCTATGGATGAACCGATGGATATTGCTATGAGAGTTATTGCCGACCATGCTCGTACATTGGTCTTTGCTTTGTCAGATGGTGCCATGCCGTCAAATGACGGGCGTGGTTATGTACTTCGCCGTATTCTCCGTCGAGCTTTACGTTATTCAAAAAATCTCGGGTATAATGAACCTATTCTTTATCAGCTTGTCGGAACGCTTGCAGACTCTTTAGGGGATGTTTTTCCGGAGCTGCAGAAACAACAAGATACGGTCAGTAAAATTATCAGGTGCGAAGAGGAAAGCTTTATTGTTACTCTTGATCGGGGAATTGAAATTTTCAATGATGTTATTGCAAGAGTTCGTTCAGACAAGGGTAATACTATTAAAGGAGAAGATGCTTTCAAGCTCTACGATACCTATGGCTTTCCTTTTGATCTGACTCGTCTTATGGCTGCAGATGTCGGTTTTTTTGTCGATGGAGAAGGCTTTGAACACTGTATGCAGCAGCAGAAAATCCGGGCAAGAACCGACCGCAAGCAAAAACAGCACATAAAGGATGATAGTTTGCATTGGCACTGGTTCAGTAATCTGCACAGTACAATTTTTGCTGGTTACGATCAGCTTGAAATGCCGGTTCGGATTACGGGAATTAAGCATACCCAAGACAAACTTCTTGTTGTGCTTGATCAAACCCCGTTTTATCCGGAAGGCGGTGGACAGGTAGGTGACAGGGGGTGGTTAGAGACTCGAAATTATCGTCTTCAGGTATCCGATACAAGCAAGGATGGCGATGCCATTGTACATGTCATTACCGCAGCTTTCGACAAGATTCTTGATACAGCAATCACTCCTTGTGATTTGTCTATTGATGAAGAACAGTTGTCTGCAGAAGCCTCTGTTGACCGGCATCTACGACAGGATATTGAAAGGAATCATACAGCTACACACCTTTTGCATAGTGTACTGAGAAGAATTCTGGGAACGCATGTGCAGCAGAAAGGATCATTTGTCAACTCAAAACGGCTCCGTTTCGATTTCAGTCATTTTTCCAAGTTGACCGATGTTGAAATTGAGTTGGTGGACGCTGAGGTCAACGAACTGATCAGACGATCCGAACAGGTGATCAAATGCGCTGACGTTCCTTATGATGAAGCGATAGCAAAGGGGGCATTCGCTTTTTTTGGTGACAAGTATGGCGACCGCGTCAGGATAGTTGAAGTGCCAAATATCTCGGTGGAACTGTGCGGGGGTACTCATGTCGACAATATTGGTCGGATCGGAATGTTCAAGATTGTCAGTGAATCATCTGTAGCATCGGGAGTCCGGCGTATTGAAGCATTGACCGGAAAAACAGCTGAAAATCTTCTATGGAAAGAGTATCGGGAGCTCCAGCAGGTTCGGCTCCAATTGAAAACTAAGAGCGACGAACCGGTATCGGAAAAGATTTTTCAGTTGATGGACGAAAAAAAGGAGCTCGAAAAAGAACTGCATAATATCAAGCTCAACTCGCTGCTTCTTTCGCTTACGGGCGATCTTCATTCTTCTGCTCAGATTGCTGGTTGTAAAGTAATGACTAAAGTTGTAGAGGGTGTAAACGGAGACGCTTTACGTAATGCAGGACTTGCTTTGCGCGAAAAAATCCCTTTTGCTATTGGTTTGCTTTGCTCTGTTGACAACGGAAAAGTATCGCTGGTATGTTTTGCTACTGATAAAGCTGTCAGGGAATTCGGTCTTGATGCAGATAAACTGGTTCGTGATGCTGCGCAACATGTTAAGGGTGGCGGAGGCGGAAAACCTGAATTTGCAACTGCCGGCGGAAAGGATGTGGCTGGATTAGAAAATGCACTTGCAGCGTTTACTGTTTCGGCAACAACAAAGCTTGAGTCTTGAAATAAAAAACTATTGCATAGAAAAGATTTTTATGAAAACTGATGATCTGAACAAAAAGAAAAAACTCCGGCTACTGGTGGATAGAAAAGAAATTGCTTGGTTTCCTGTTGTGGATGCATCAGTTTGTAATGGTTGTGGAGATTGCGAGATATTCTGCAAACCAGGTGTTTTTACTCCTGGTAAACAAGAGGGCGTTCAGCGGCCTAAAATGACAGTTTCCAATCCCGATAATTGTATTGTACTGTGTACCAGATGTCAGCCACGGTGTACTGCCGGGGCCATTACTCTTCCCCGACCAGAAGATTTTGAGCGTTTTGTGGAGTATGTGGCGTGAGTGAGAGGTTATCGCGGTCTCTGAAACCCATCAGATAGAGGATCGCATCAAGTCCAAGGGTTGAAATAGCTTGCCTTGCACTTTCTCTGACAATCGGTTTTGCTCTGAAGGCTATGCCGAGGCCGGCTTTTTGCAGCATTGGCAGATCATTGGCACCGTCACCGACTGCGATGGTCTGTTCCAGCCGTATATTTTCCTTTTTTGCGATAAGCTCAAGCAGTTCCGCTTTGCGTTTGCCATCGACAATTTGCCCGATGACTTTGCCCGTTAGCTTACCCTCTTTGATTTCCAGTGTATTGGCATAGACATAATCAATATTGAGCTTTTTCTGGAGGTAATGGCCAAAATAGGTGAACCCGCCTGAGATGATGGCGGTTTTAAAGCCCAAATTATGCAGGTTATGAAAAAGAGTTTCAGCACCTTCGGTAAGCTGAAGCTTGCGGGCAATAGTTTCAAGGAGATGTTCGTCCAAACCTTGCAAAAGCGACACTCTTCGCTGCAGGCTGGCAGTAAAGTCGATCTCGCCGCGCATAGCTTGTTCTGTAATTTTAGCAACCTCTAAACCGACTCCAGCCTCGATTGCCAGCTCATCAATCACTTCAGAGGTAATAAGCGTAGAGTCCATGTCAAAGGCCACCAGCCTGCGGTTGCGCCGGAAAATATTGTCTTCCTGAAAAGCAATGTCAATGCCCATACTGTCGGTAATAGCAAGAAACTGTTCGCGGAAACGGTTTTCGCTTTGCAGCGTTCCTCGTATGGAAAACTCGACACAGGCTTTGGTGTGTCGGCCGTTTTCAAAGGGAATACGTCCCGATAGTCGGCTGATGGTGTCGATATTGAGGTTATGTGCCGCAATTATGGACGATACCTGCTCAATCTGTTCAGCCGTAATTCTTCTGGCAAGCAGCGAAAGCAGGTGGCGAGGTTTTCCCTGTTCCTGCACCCATTGATCATACTCAGTGCTGGTTACAGGGGTAAACGTTATCTCGACACCGAGTGTATGAGTGCAGAACAGTAGATCCTTAAGAATAGGCGATGATGAGGATTTTTTTGGAACTTCAACCAGCATTCCCAGAGAAAGATGATTATGAATGACCGCCTGACCAATATCAAGTACAGATACCTCATAGCCAGAAAGGATTGCTGATATTTTCGATATAAGACCTGGCTTATCCGGGCCTGTAATGTTGATAAGGAGCAGCTCTTGCATGATGGTAGAGTTAAGTTGTTTTGGTAGTTACTCCTAATCAATAATATTGCATTGGAACATATGGATAAAATACAAATGAATTCTTCACCATGTTACTCAGGATAACCATAAAACTCAACCAGTTACATGACCAACTCCTGATAATTACGTCCTTTTCTAAACCTTGACTATAGGAAACTAATATGGTTGATCATGTCAGCAGGTTAAAAGTTTTAACAGAGCCGAAATTGACTCCAATGGTAAAGAAGGTAATGATATTCTCCAAAACTAACGCCTTGTTGCTTTACCGGCGCAGTCACTTCTCGGTGTTTCTGACTTTGATAATAAGAGTAAATCAAAATCGGCAAATAATGGATAAACAATACATCACGTTACGGCAATAATTTTGATTGTTTTCCCGATTAGCTATTGTCAATAATCATTTTTTTACGCTCTGATTGAGAGTCGATGCAGTGAAATTTTTTATCTGGTTTAAAAGGGTATTGATTTTTAACTCTATGCCTTCAGAAATAAAGAGCTCGCTATTGGCAGCAGGAGAATAAATGACACGGTCAAATGCATCCAACATATCATGGATTTCTGTTCGTACCTCCTCGGGTATTCCGATTTTCTTCAGTTCATCGTCAAACTCTTTTCTGGTCAGTCCTCTTGGACTTATTATTCCTCCTTCTTCAAGAACAGAAAAAAATTGCTGTTTCAGCCTTTCGACAGATTTTGCGCTCTTATGGTCATGATTAACAATGCTGCCTGATGGCGTTTTTTTCTGCCGTTGCCGGCGTTTTTTCCTGATTATAAATATCGTTATGAAAGTCAACAGTATCAGCAATGCAATCACCATGCTTATAAAAAGTGAATAGTTTGTCATGCTCTTGCCAGAATAACTGATTTGAGAGTCCTCTTCAGTGGCTGTTGTTGTTGGGATTGCTTTTACCACCCTTATAGAGAGTGGTTTTGTAAAAAGAGTGTAAAATTTGTTGGTTTCAGGGTTGAAAGCAACCATTCTGAACGATGGAATTGTAAAATCACCCTGGGATTGGGGCCACGTAATAACAGTTGATGTTATGGTACCGGAAGTGTTCCCATCTCTGTTTTTCACCGCTGTGGTAATATCAGGAGGCTGCTGCCGGAAGCTTTCAGGAAGAAGAAGATCAGGAATTTTAAGAATAAAAAGGTTTCCAGTTCCGGTAATTGTTTGTTTAAACGTAAGAGGTTCTCCAACTCTGATGTTCTGTTTGTCAACAAGAAGTTCAAAATGGAAGGTGCCGACAGCGCCAGTAAATCCTTCTGGAACTGGTTCCGGCAATGCTCTGGCGGAGATGGTTATATCCGGTGCTTTGAGCTGTAACTGCGTATCGGGCAGGTTATTTTCTGTATGTACAGGTTGTACCCCCTGCAAGGTGCAGAGCATACTGTAACCTGAAATAGTTATTATTCCGCTCTGAATGGGAATAAGTTTGAACTGCTTGACTACAGCAGCTCTGAACTGCTGCCCCTGAATAGTTGCCGGAACACTGTTGATATATCGTTCAGGTGTGGATTCCTTTGCCCAGACTGTCTGGAAAAAAGGAGTTGCTTCATTGGATATTTTTGGCGCTGCATCTTTGAAATAAAGTTTATAAGTCAGGAGTATTTCCTGGCCCACATATGGCTGGTTGTTGCTTATTGAAGAAAGAAGAAACGGCTTGCTTGCAAAACTTCCTGAGGTTCCGGTGAAAGCCAGAGCACAGGACGATACCATCATCAGTATGAAAAAAGTTCGATAGCAGAAATAGACAACTCTTCGGGTCATAAGAGTTATTTCATAAGTTCCTTTGAACGTAACGCTGCAGCAGCAATCGATTCCATTACTATTTGCTTGATATTTTTTTCATTCATGACTTTTAAACCGGCTTCTGTTGTTCCACCGGGAGTGGTAACTTCGTTTTTGAGTTCTTCCGGATTTTTTTGCCCGGCAAGCACCATTTTTGCTGCTCCAAGCATGGTTTGTGCACTGAGGAGTAGCGCCTCATCTGCAGAAAGACCGCATTGTACACCCCCTGCAGCAAGAGCATCAAGAATATGGAACATATAAGCCGGGCCGCTTCCTGATACCGCTGTTACAGCATCCATTTTTGATTCATCGAGAACAACCACACGACCGACCGAACTGAAAATATCGCAAGCAAGAGTTACATCTTCATCGGAAGCCATCCGGCCTCTGCTGATTGCTGTCATTCCTTCACCTACGAATGCCGGTGTATTGGGCATGACCCTGACAACTTTCAATGTATCCAGCGAATGAGCTCTAATAAATTCAGAGGAAATTCCAGCAGCCACGCTAATGAGCACATGATCACCACGAAGCGATGATGTAAGCTCACCAAGCACTTCAGCGATCTGATAGGGTTTGACGGCAAGAATAATCACTTGCGACGTTAATGCAAGCTCCTTAATTGATGTGCACGGAGCAATGTGGTAGTCTGCGGATATGGCGGCCATAACAGCAGGTTCCCTGTCGTAACCAGAGATAACAATGTTCGTTTTGCCAGAAAGACTGGCTATGAGCGCACGGGCAATTCTTCCTGTTCCGATAAAACCAAGCTGGAGGTTGGTCATAGACTATTGTAATTTACTTATGGTTGTTTTATATCCCTATGTAACACTTTTTCAATAGATTTTTTATCTCGAAATCAGCCGACTGCAGTTCCCCACTACAAGAATCCGGCCATTGAAATTTTCTCTCCCTCTTGAAACAATATACATCATCATCGGCACACATGGTCAGGCAGCGCCAGCACCATAGGTCAAACCATTCACAGCCAATCTTGTTCTGCGCCATGACCTGCTCATGGAAGTGATCAACCACGATTTCGGCCTTGAGCCTGATGGCGTAATCGTTTCCTTCTACAAAGCGGCGAAGTTTTTTGTTTGCCTTTACTTTATAAACAGCCACTCAGTCAAAGTTAAGATGATCGTAACTTGTTAAGGAAAAGGTTTTTCCTGAAATCTGCAATCCTGAAAGTTCTCATCATTCCGTAATATGACATTTCCAAGTTTTACAAAGTTCTTCGTAAACTGGGCGCCCAAATCGCTTGACGACCAAAGCAGCAAGTACAGCAGCAATCGCAGGAGCCAGGCCAAAACTGGAAACAAGCATCGCAGAAAGGGCCGCAGCCATTGTGGTCTCGCTTATTCCAATTGCATCGACAAATTTATTACGGTCTTCCGTATCAATGGACTCGGGACCGCATACAATTTGATATGCAGCGGCATTCCATCGCTGAAAAATGCGTTTGCCAAGTTCGATAATTTCACCCTTTATGCCCCTATCACCCTCACCGTTTGGTACCGTTATTGCGAAAAAGTCTGGCTGTGAAGGTTCTTGTTCTATTGTCTTTACTCGCAAAGCAAGGAGTTCATATAATTCATTTTCATCAGCACGCATAAGTTGATCAACTGCCGATTCCGCTTGTTTTGAAAGATCACTCATATCGGTCAATATTATATTTATTCAATAAAAAAATGCTGCGGTTCTTGCATCGATTCAAACAGCTCCATCAGTTTCATGGAAATAACAGAAGCGACGACCATTGCTGATTTTTCCTGAAGAATCTTATTGACGTATCTCAGCATCAACGCACTGATTTCAAATTTTACTGCGGAAGCATGGTAAAGAAGAACAAAAAAAACATCCACTTCTTGTTGAAAGCCTCCGGGTTGTACAAAATCACATAGGTTCTTTTCATGGCTGCAACTCGGTCTTTGGTTGTCATCCCGTTGTTGTTTCAAGAAAAAGATTGATCGCTGATCTTTATTCAATTTTCCGGTAACGGCCCTCTGACGCTGAATTCTCACATCTTACTGAGCAGCTCCTCACACTCCTCATGAGTCAGGTTGAGAAGCACGCTGAGTTTTTCGATCACACATCTCTCTTTTGTCTCCTGCCAGATCCGAGTGAGACCACCCAAGACTATTTGTAGGCTATGTTGGTCATGATACTCAGTGAATATTTCCGCGGCCTCCAAGCCATAGGAAATT